>QMCE01004237.1_pt1 | contig 10144 bp, 9 predicted proteins | sample 1821851 | NCBI WGS metagenome assembly QMCE01 (sample SAMN09453174, study PRJNA476694) | Termite gut metagenome, whole genome shotgun sequencing project. | isolation source: worker | host: Odontotermes sp. | place: South Africa:Pretoria | collected 2016-01-28 | reverse complement strand
CACTTTCAACTTTCAACTTTCAACTTTCAACTGCCCAAACAAGAAACACCTTGTCTGAGCGCGACATCCCCCGTCTGCCGGTCGACACGCTGCCGACCGATCGCGGCGAGGTGCGGTTGGTGACCTTCACCGACGGCACTTTCCGCTACATCCCCACCAATCCCTACCTGTTCGAGAGCGCTCCCGCCTACTCGTCTCATTGGGACACACTCAACGTGTTCGCCTACCGCACGGTGTCGCTCGACGACCTGCCCCGCGTGGTCGACATCGAGCTGTTCGAGTCGCACGGTTTCCGCCCGCCCGTCACCGGTCGGGTGATATCGCCCTACGGACGGCGCAACGGCCGGGACCACAACGGGGTCGACATCCGCGTCGAACACGGCCAGCCCATATTCTCGGCGTTCGACGGCGTGGTGCGCCACTCGCGCTGGAACTCCGGCGGGTTCGGCAACATAGTGATAGTGCGCCACCCCAGCGGTCTGGAGACCTACTACGCCCACCTGTCGCGTCGGGCCGTTGCGGCGGGCGACTGGGTGAGGGCCGGTCAGGTGATAGGCTACGGCGGCAGGACGGGACGGGCCACGGCGCTCCACCTCCACTTCGAGGTGAGGTACGCCGACCAAAGTTTCGACCCCGAACGGCTCATTGATTTTGAGCGGGGCACGCTGCTCCAGAGAGATTTCGCCCTGCGGAAAGACTACTTCAACATCCGCTCGCGCGCCACCGAAGGGATCGAAGGGGCCGTGGAGGAGAACGTCGAGCCGCCGCCATCGCTGCTGGCCGAGGTATCCGCGGCCGACCCGATCGAAAACGGCCCGACAGAGAACGGCCCGACCGGGAACGACCCGACCGAAGTCATTCCCGACACCTTCGACACCCCCGTCTACCACAGGATCGTCAGCGGCGACACGCTGCTGGCGCTGGCCCTGCACTACAACACCTCCGTGGCCTGGATCTGCGAACTCAACGGCATCACCCGCACCACAACCCTGCGCCTCGGCCGCGACCTCCGCGTAAGATAACACCTCAGGGGGGCGCGACAGGGGGGCGCGACAAGGGGGCGTGACAGGGGGGCGGGGCCGCCGCATTAACTCTCCGCTCATGACGAAATAACTCATGACTTTTTTATATCTTTGCAGCGGCGTCAGGATGGGAAATATGAAGATCAATTCGGCAAAGTTCGCATTCAGTTCGGGGAAGCTCTCGCAGATCCCGCGGGACGGGTTGCGCGAGTTCGCGTTCATCGGCCGGAGCAATGTCGGCAAGTCGTCGCTCATCAACATGCTCACCGGCCAAAAAGGGCTGGCGAAGGTGTCGGGCACACCGGGCAAGACGAGGTTGATAAACCATTTCCTGGTGGAGGGATCGCCGGCCTGGTATCTGGTCGACCTGCCGGGCTACGGCTACGCGAGGGCTTCGAAGAGTGTGAGGGCGGGGTTCGACAAACTCATTACCGACTACGTGACGAACTGGTCGACGTGCGCCACGCCCCGCAGCGCATCGACATGGAGTTCATGGAGATGCTCGGCACGGAGGGCGTACCGTTCGGGGTGGTGTTCACCAAGTCGGACAAGCTGGGGACGAACGCCCTGGCGACCAGCGTTGCCAATTATAAGCAGGAGCTGCTCAAACAGTGGGAGGAGCTGCCGCCCATGTTCGTCACCTCGGCCGAACAGCGCACGGGCGGCGAAGAAGTATTAACGTTCATTGAACGTGAATTACGAATTACGAATTACGAATTACGGGCTACGCAGTAATTCAAAATTCAAAATCTCTAATTCACAAAAAATATCTTAATTCGTAATTCGTAATTCATAATTCGTAATTCATAATTGAACCATGGGTCATCACACACTTAAGATTTTCTCGTGCCGCAACTCGTGGCCGCTGGCTGAAAAGATCGCCGCGTCGTACCGCACCACGCTGGGCGAGTCGGCCTGCATCGACTTCAACGACGGCGAGTACCAACCCTCGTTCAACGAGACGATCCGCGGCTGCACGGTTTTCATCGTGCAGAGCACCTTCCCGCCCGCCGACAACCTGATGGAGTTGTTGCTTATGATCGACGCGGCGCGCCGGGCGTCGGCGCACAAGGTTGTGGCGGTGATCCCCTACTTCGGTTGGGCGAGGCAGGACAGGAAGGACAGGCCGAGGGTGTCGATCGGCGCCAAGCTGGTTGCAAACCTGCTGAAGGCTGCGGGGGTCGACCGCGTGATGACGATGGACTTGCACGCCGACCAGATCCAGGGTTTTTTCGACATCCCGGTCGACCATCTCTACGCGAGCAAGATCTTCGTGCCCTATCTTCAGAAGCTCAACATCGAGAACCTGTCGATCGCCGCGCCCGACATGGGTGGTGCCAAAAGGGCCAGCGCCTACGCCAAGCACCTTGCCACGCCGATGATAATAAGCCACAAGCAGAGGGACAAGCCGGGCGAGGTTGCCAAGATCACCGCCATAGGCGACGTCGAGGGCCGCAACATAGTGCTGATCGACGACCTGATCGACACGGCGGGCACGCTGACCCTCGCGGCGAGGATGCTGATGGACAAGGGGGCGGCGAGCGTTCGTGCCGCGGCCACCCACGCCGTACTTTCGGGCCCGGCCTACGACCGGATCAACGAAAGCCCGCTGAGCGAGGTGTTGGTGACCGACACCATCCCCCTCAGGAAGGGCGAGGAGACGGGCAAGTTCACCGTTCTGGGCGTGGCCGACATCTTTGCGGAGACCATCGACCGCGTGTACAGCTATCGCGAGATCAGCTCGCAGTTCATATTCTAAACGATTTTTCCGACCACCGACCCCGACCCCGACCCTGAAACGATCCGCGAAATATTGGTGGCACGTAGCGGCCATCGCCACGATGGCCGTGTGGGGAACCACGTTCGTGTCGACCAAGGTGTTGATCCAGCACGGGCTTTCGCCGACGGAGATATTCACCTACCGTTTCCTGCTGGCGTACGTGGCGATATGGTTTTTCTCGCCCCGCAGGCTGTGGAGCGATTCGTGGCGCGACGAGGGGCTGATGGCGGCGTTGGGCTTCACCGGCGGGTCGTTGTATTTCATCACCGAGAACACGGCCCTGGAGACGACACTCGCCTCGAACGTGTCGCTGTTGGTCTGCACCGCACCCATCTGGACGGCGCTGCTGTCGAGGGTGTTCACTCCGCGCGAGGAGCGGTTCGGTCGCGGTCTGTGGCTGGGCACGGCGGCGGCGATGGCCGGTAGCGCGCTGGTCATTTTCAACGGCAGCTTCGTGTTGCAACTCAACCCCGTGGGGGATGCGCTGTCGATCGCAGCGGCGCTGTCGTGGGCGGTGTACAGCATTCTGATGCGGGGTATGGGGCGGCGCTACTCCACGATGTTCATCACGCGGAAGGTGTTTTTCTACGGTCTGGTGACCCTTGCGCCATTCCTGCTTTTGCCCGGAGCCGACTACGCTCCGGCTGCGCTGGCCGTTCCCGCGGTTTGGGGCAACCTGCTGTTTCTGGGTTTTGTGGCGTCGTTCGTTTGTTTCGCGGTTTGGAACAGGGTTTTGAAGGAGATCGGGGTGGTGGCCTCCTCCAACTACATCTATCTCAATCCTGTCTTCACGATGGCTGCGGCGGTGGTGGTACTCGGCGAGCGGATCACATGGATCGCCGTCGGTGGGTTGTTGCTGATCGCGGCGGGGTTGTGGCTTGCCGAAACCGGAACGCGGCCGGCGAGTAAAAATATATTCCGAAAAAACCGGACGCAATGACAAAGGCCGAAATACAACTGATCCGGTCGCTGGAGGACAAGCGCTCGCGCGAGGAGACGGGGCTGTTCGTCGCCGAGGGGGAGAAACTCGTCGGAGAGGTCCTCGCCTCGGACCTGACGGTTCGGAAGGTCTATTTCACGCAAGGCCCGCGCGGCGAGTGGGAGGATGTGGATTGCGAACACATCCCGCCCAGGGAGATGGAGCGGATAAGCCGCCTCAAGACCCCCGCCACCTGCCTCGCCCTGGTCGCCATCCCTCGGCGGCCGTCGGGCCCGGAGTCGCTGCGAGGGCGGTTGACGCTTGCGCTCGACGGGGTGCAGAACCCCGGCAACCTGGGCACGATAGTTCGTCTGGCCGACTGGTTCGGCATCCACGACGTGCTGTGCAGCGCCGACTGCGCCGACTGCTGGAGCCCGAAAGTCGTTCAGGCCACGATGGGGGCGATAACCCGCGTGAGGGTGCGTTACGGCGATCTGGAACAGATGTTGGCCCGGGCCGTTGCCGCGTCGGGACACACCGCGACCGGCCCCGTTCCGGTCTACGGCACCTATCTGGAGGGTGAGAACATCTTCGGGGCCGACCTGACACAAGAGGGCGTCATAGTGTTGGGCAGCGAGGGGCGCGGCATCTCGTCCGGCGTCGGCCGGTTGGTGGCCCGTAAACTGTTTATTCCTTCATTTCCGGCCGCCCCCGCCGTCCCCGCCGTCCCCGCCGCCCCTCCCACCCCGTCGCAACCCGTCCCCGAATCGCTCAACGTTTCGATAGCCGCGGCAATAGTCTGTTCGGAATTCAGGAGGAGGCAATGAAAAATTTCACGTTTCGTTAAAAAACCCAATTTTTTTTTCCTACATTTGCAGGACAACGCCCCCGGCCCCAATAAGAGACAACCCGTAACCGTAATTCGTAATTCATAATTCGTAATTCATAATTAAAACCAAAATACCATGTCCAACGTAAAATTTTACAAAAACGAGGATCTGCCCTTGGAGATGCACAAGGTGCGCATAGTACAGAAACTCAACCTCGTACCGATCGAGCGTCGTTTGGAAGCGCTCAAGGAGGCGGGTTTCAACACCTACGGGCTGTCGACGCTCGACGTATTCCTCGACATGCTGACCGACAGCGGCACCAACGCCATGAGCGACAACCAGCTGGCGGCCATGATGAAGGCCGACGACGCCTACGCCGGGTCTCAGTCGTTCGCGCGGATGAAACAGGCTGTCGAGGATGTGTTGGGTAAACAATACCTGTTGCCGGTGCATCAGGGGCGCGCCGCCGAGAACGTTCTCGTGCGCACGTTCGCCAAGCCGGGCGACATCATTCCGATGAACTACCACTTCACCACATTTCTGGCGCACACGCTCGAAGTCGGCGCCAACATAGTCGAGATCCTTCACGACGACGCGTTCGAGACCTCGTCGACAAACCCGTTCAAGGGCAACATCGACGTCGACAAGCTGGTGGATTTCATCGAGAAGACGGGGGTCGACAAGATCCCGTTCATCCGCATGGAGGCCTCCACCAACCTGATCGGCGGACAGCCCTTCTCGATAGCCAACATGATGGACGTTCGCCGCGTGGCCGACAAATACGGTTTGCTGCTGGTGCTCGACGCGAGCCTGCTGGGCGAGAACGCCTACCTGGTCAAACAGCGCGAGGAGAAGTGGAAAGAGAACACGCTGGGCGACATCATCAAGATGATGACGGGCCTGGCGGACATAGTGTACTTCTCGGCGCGCAAGCTGTCGTCGTCGCGCGGTGGCGGCATCTGCACCAACCGGGCCGAGCTGCACCAGAAGATGGAGGTCATCATTCCGCTGTTCGAGGGCTTCCTCACCTACGGCGGTATGTCGGTTCGCGAGATCGAGGCGATCGCCGTGGGACTGTACGAGACTTTGGACGAGACGATGATCTCGCAAAGCCCAACGTTCATCAAATATCTTGTGGAGAACGCCGAGGCGCGCGGCATTCCGATGGTCACGCCTCCGGGCGTTCTCGGTGCGCACGTCAACGCGGCCAGGTTCTGCGACCATCTTCCGATGAGCGAATATCCAGCTGCGTCGCTCGGGGCTGCGGTCTATCTGTGCGGCGGTATCCGCGGCATGGAGCGCGGCGTGATGTCGAGCGTGAGGGACGAGCACGGGGTCGAAGTACCCTCGGATGTTGAACTGTTGCGTCTTGCCGTTCCGCGTCGCGTGTTCACCCTGTCGCAGATGAACTACATTCTCGACCGCCTCGAATGGCTGCACGACAACCGCAAGCTGATCGGCGGCCTGAAGTGGGTCTACGAGCCGCGTGTGCTTCGATTCTTCCTCGGCAAGATGGAGCCCACCTCCAACTGGCCGCACCGGCTTTTGGAGAAGTTCCGGGCCGACTTCGGCGACAGCCTTTAGAGAATTACGAATTATGAATTACGAATTACGATGCTACGCGCAATAAATTCTGCGTAGCCGTGATTCGTAATTCGTAATTCGTAATTCGTAATTTTTAATTACCTTTGTGGCTTATGGCGAACAAGATAAGAGTTGGTATAACGCAGGGAGACAGCGCCGGAATTGGCTGGGAAGTTATTCTCGGCGCTCTTGCGGATCCCCGGATGAACGATCTGGGGACATTTGTGGTCTACGGGTCGCGCGCTGCGGCGGATGTCTACAACAGATCTTCGGACGACAGCCCCGCAGTTCAGATACATGTTGCGCCCTCGGCCGGCAAGGCTACGGGCAAGGGCGTCAATCTGGTCGACACCGATGGCGGCGCGTCCGGTGCTTTCGAGCCGGGTGTTCCGACCGCGTCCACGGGCGCCTCGGCGGTCAGGGCGTTGCACGCCGCCGTGGCCGACCTCAAGGGCGGCGCCATCGACGTGCTGGTTACCGCGCCCATCAGCAAGGAGAACGTTCAGGGGGCCGACTTCAAACACGCCGGCCACACCGAATTCCTGGCCGCCGGGTTCGATGGCCAACCCGTGATGATGATGTGCGGCGAGGGGCTTCGTGTCGCGTTGGTAACGGCCCACATGTCGTTGGCCGACGTTCCCGGGGCGATCTCGAAAGAAAAGATCGTGGACAAGCTGCGCACGATCAATAAAACCCTCACCCGCGACTTTGCCGTCGTCGCCCCCCGTATCGCGGTGCTGGCGTTGAACCCGCACTCTGGCGAGGGCGGGTTGATGGGCACCGACGAGGCCGAGGTCATCACCCCCGCCGTTCGCGAGGCGTGGGCCGAGGGGATACTTGCCTTCGGGCCATTCGCGGCCGACGGTTTGTTCCTTAGCGGCGAGTACTCGCGCTACGACGCTGTGTTGGCCATGTATCACGATCAGGGCCTGGCGCCGTTCAAGGCGCTTGTACCCGACGGGGTTAACTTCACGGCGGGTTTGAGCGTTGTACGCACCAGTCCCGACCACGGCACGGCGTTCGACATCGCGGGCAAGGGCACGGCCCGTCCCGACTCGATGCGCAACGCCATCTACGCGGCCATCGACATCCACCGCGCGCGAACGGCCCACGCCGAGGCGTCGCGCAACCCGCTCAAACACTACGAACGCGAAAAAGGCGACGAAAGAACAATAGACCTCTCCAAAACCGAGTTATAGTGTTTAGTGAACACTAAAAAGAGTATGATTAAAATAAAGATAACCTTCCCGGACGGAAGTGTGCGGGAATATGAGTCGGGGGTTACCGCGATGGGGATTGCGGAGAGCATCTCCCCGAGGCTGGCGAGCGAGGTGCTTGCCGCAAAAGTCAACGACCGTGTTCAGGACCTTCAGATACCGATCACGGAGGACAGCCGCGTGAAGCTGCTGAAGTGGGACGACGACGAGGCCAAGGCGGTGTTTTGGCACACCTCGTCGCACCTGTTGGCCGAGGCTTTGGAGTCGCTCTATCCGGGCATCAAGTTCGGCATCGGGCCGAGCATCGAGACGGGGTTCTACTACGACGTCGACTCGCCCTCGCCCATCACCGAGGCCGATCTGCCCAGGATCGAAGAGAAGATGGCGGAGCTGGCGAAAACAAAATCGCCGCTCGTGCGCAGCGAGGTGAGCAAGGCCGAGGCGATGAAGATTTTCGGCGATAAGGGCGACGAGTACAAGACCGAGCTGATAGGCGACCTGGAGGACGGGACGATCACGTTCTACTCCAACGGCTGCTTCACCGACCTGTGCCGCGGGCCCCACCTGCCCGACACGAGCCACATCAAGGCCCTGAAGCTGACCGGCGTTGCGGGTGCATACTGGCGAGGCGACGAGAGCCGCAAGATGCTGACGAGGATCTACGGTGTGTCGTTCCCCAAGAAGAGCATGCTCGACGAATACCTCGCCATGATGGAGGAGGCCAGGAAACGCGACCACCGTAAATTGGGCCGCGAGCTGGAGCTGTTCGCGTTCTCGCAGCGGGTGGGGCAGGGCCTTCCGCTGTGGCTGCCCAAGGGAGCCGCGCTGCGCAACAGGCTCGAAAACTTCCTGCGCGAGATCCAGAAACAGTACGGCTACGAGCAGGTCATCACTCCCCACATCGGGCTGAAGGAGCTGTGGGTAACCAGCGGCCACTACGCGAAATACGGCAAGGACTCGTTCCAGCCGATCTCGACGCCGCAGGAGGGCGAAGAATTCCTGCTCAAGCCGATGAACTGTCCGCACCACTGCGAGATATACCGTCTCAAACCGCGGTCGTACAAAGACCTGCCAGTTCGTTTCGCCGAGTTCGGCCAGGTGTACCGCTACGAGCAGAGCGGCGAGCTGCACGGTTTGACCCGCGTGAGGGGTTTCACTCAGGACGACGCCCACCTGTTCGTTCGACCCGACCAGCTTCTGGAGGAGTTCGAGAAGGTGATGGACATCGTGCTGTACATCTTCAAGACGCTGCGCTTCGACAACTTCACCGCCCAGATCTCGCTGCGCGACCAGGTGAACCGCGATAAATACATCGGCAGCGACGAGAATTGGGAGAAGGCCGAGAGCGCCATAGTCCAGGCGGTGAACAACAAGGGCCTGCAAGCGACGGTCGAGTACGGCGAGGCCGCGTTCTACGGGCCGAAGCTGGACTTCATGGTGAAGGACGCCATAGGCCGGCGTTGGCAGCTGGGCACGATCCAGGTGGACTACAACCTGCCGGAGAGGTTCGACCTGACCTACACCGGGGCCGACGACAAGCCCCACCGCCCGATCATGATCCACCGCGCGCCGTTCGGGTCGATGGAGCGGTTCGTGGCCGTGTTGCTCGAACACACCGCGGGTAAATTCCCGCTGTGGCTCACCCCCGACCAGAAAATGTTTCGAAATTGCTAAATAATTCCGATATTCGCACCATCACCGACACCCGCAACGAAAAGATAGGGCGCAAGATAAGGGACAACGAGCTGAAGAGGATCCCGTTCATGTTGATTGTGGGGGAAAAGGAGCAGGCCGAAGGCGTCGTCTCGCTGAGGGTCCAGGGAGAGGGCGACCAGGGTCAGATGACCCCCAAGGAGTTCGCACAGTTCGTGGCCGCAAGAGTAGCCAAAGAGATCGAGCCGATCAACAACTAATGGGTCCGGGGAGATTAGTGGTTAGTGGTTAGTGGTTAGTGGTTAGTGATCAGTGATTAGCGATTAGTAATTCGTAATTCGTAATTCGTAATTCGTAATTCGTAATTCGTAATTCGTAATTCATAATTCATAATTAATAAAACTTTGCCGCCTGTAAAAAAACCTTACGTTCCACCCAAGCCACGCCCCCAGGGGGGCGGCCGCGACCGTGGACGCAGATTGCCCGAGAAAGAGGCGCTGCACAAGATCAACGAACACATCACCGCACCGCAGGTGCGTCTGGTGGGCGACGAGGAAGGCTCGGTCGTCATGTCGACCCGCGAGGCCCTTCGCAAGGCCGACGAGTTGGAGCTCGACCTGGTGGAGATCTCTCCCAACGCCGACCCGCCCGTCGTGAGGATCGTCGACTACTCCAAATTCCTCTACCAGCAGAAGAAGAAGGCCAAGGAGATCAAGGCGAAGGCCGTGAAGGTGGTGATCAAGGAGATCCGTTTCGGCCCGCAGACCGACGACCACGACTACAACTTCAAGCTGAAGCACGCCGAGAACTTCCTCAAAGAGGGGGCCAAGGTGAAGGCATACGTCTTTTTCCGCGGCCGGTCGATAGTGTTCAAGGAGCAGGGCGAGATCCTGCTGTTGCGCTTCGCCACCGACCTCGAAGAGCTTGCAAAAGTCGAAATGATGCCCAAGCTCGAGGGCAAACGCATGACGATGATGCTCGCCCCCAAAGTCAAAAAATAGTGGGGGGAGGGGGGATAGTGATTAACTAATCACTGACATGAACATTTCCGAATTTGATTACGAACTTCCGGAGGGGCGTATCGCCCGGTTTCCTTTGGGGGAGCGCGATTCGTCGCGATTGCTTGTGTCGAAGGGCGG
>QMCE01002499.1_pt1 | contig 10144 bp, 8 predicted proteins | sample 1821851 | NCBI WGS metagenome assembly QMCE01 (sample SAMN09453174, study PRJNA476694) | Termite gut metagenome, whole genome shotgun sequencing project. | isolation source: worker | host: Odontotermes sp. | place: South Africa:Pretoria | collected 2016-01-28 | reverse complement strand
ACCTACCTGGAACACACGACGATCGCCGCCAACCTGCGGGAGGCGAAGCTGGACGCGAGCGACGCCGAACTCTGGCAGGCGCTGGCCGCCGCTCAGGTGGACGAGGTGGTCGCCGCTCTGCCAGACGGCCTGGAGACCGTCGTCGGCGCGCGTGGACACCGATTCTCCGGTGGCGAACGGCAACGTAACGCCATCGACCGCACGTTGCTCGCGAACCCGCGCGTGCTCGTGCTCGACGAGGCCACGTCCGCTCTCGACAACGACACCGAACGCGAACTCCAGGCCGCGTTGGACACCTTGGCCCACGGACGCACGACGCTGACGATCGCTCACCGGCTCACAACGATTCGTGACGTCGACGAGATCGTCGTGCTCGATCACGGGCGCATCGTCGAGCGCGGCACGCACGACAGCCTGGTCGCAGCGGGCGGGCGCTACGCGCACCTCGCTCAATGAGCCGACGAGCCGACGAGCCAACCTGGCTCGCTGAGGCGTGGGCTCCTGCCAAAAATGGGACAAACTCGCACCTCAGCGCTTCGACTGCCCCTGTGGAAGCGCAGTGCGGCGTTGAGACGCGAGTTTGTCCCATTTCTTGTCGGACGTAAGTCGCTCTTTCCCCGGGACGGATGGCGTCTAGACGCTGGATGTCCCATTTTCTGCCCAGCACGCACGTCGGCCGCGCACCTTGAGGATGCGCGGCCGACGGATTGTCGTGGATTGGGTTTACACCAGCGTCTTGAGCGCCGCGATGACGTCGGAGATCGCCTGCTGGGCGTCGCCGTACAGCATCGAGGTGTTCTCTTCGAAGAAGAGCTTGTTCTGGATGCCGGAGTAGCCCGTGCCCTTGCCGCGCTTGACGACGATACAGCTATGCGCCTGGTCGACGTTGAGGATCGGCATGCCGAAGATCGGCGAGGACTTGTCGGTGCGCGCGGCCGGGTTGACCACGTCGTTCGCGCCGATAACCAGGGCGACGTCCGCCGTGGCGAACTCGTCGTTGATCTCATCCATGTCGGAGATCATGTCGTACGGCACGCCGGCTTCGGCGAGCAGCACGTTCATGTGGCCCGGCATACGACCGGCGACCGGGTGGATCGCGAACTTCACTTCGACGCCCGCGTCTTCGAGGATCTTCGTCATCTCCCACACCTTGTGCTGGGCGCCCGCCACGGCCATGCCGTAGCCGGGGACGATGATGACCTTCTGGCCATAGCGCATCTCCGCGGCGGCGTCCATCGCGGTGACTTCCTTCATCGTGCCGTCGATGGCTTCGCCACCCTGAGCCTCGCCGGTGATCGGCGTGAAGATGATGTTCTTGATCTTGCGGTTCATGGCTTTGGCCATCAAGCGTGTCAGCAGCGTGCCAGACGCGCCGACGACGATGCCGGCGATGATGAGCGCCGGGTTGCTCAAGACATAGCCTTCGAAGCCGACGGCCAGGCCGGTGAACGCGTTGAGCAGCGAGATGACGACGGGCATGTCGGCGCCGCCGATCGGGGCGGTCACGAGAACGCCGAGCAGCAGGGCGACGACGTAGAACACGATGAGCAGGACGACGAGCAGCGTCGTGTATTCCGGCTTGCCGGACAGGACGACGATGATGACGCCGAGCGCGACGGCGACGACCGCGAGGGCCGCGTTGACGCCGGTCTGTCCAGGCAGCCGGAACGTCTTCTTCATGATGCCTTGCAGCTTGAGGAAGGCGAGCACCGAGCCGGTGAAAGCCACCGCGCCGATCAGCGAACCGAGCACGGCCAGCGCGGCCGCGATCTGGACGGGGCCGTTCGGCGGGTTGTTGATGACGCCGGCGAACTCGACGGCGGCGATGAGCGCCGCCGCGCCGCCGCCCATGCCGTTGTAGACGGCCACCATCTGGGGCATGTCCGTCATCTTGACGGTCCGGCCGAGCCAGGCGGCCAGCCCGCCGCCGATCACGATGGCGATGACGATCAGGATCAGGTTGAGCCAGTGGCCGCCGTCGAACAGGACGGGCATGAAGCCGCCGCCCGAGTGGAACTCCGCTTCCTTCGGAATGAGGAAGGTGACGATGACGGCGAGCACCATGCCGACGCCGGCCCACTTGATGCCGCGCGCCGCCGTGACCGGCGACGACATGGCCCGCAGGCCGACGATGAAGAGAATCGCAACGATGAGGTAGAAGAGGCTGACAATCCAAAACATGTGAATCACGCCTCCTTGGCGGCCGGCTGCTCAGCCGGCTTCTTCTTGAACATCGCGAGCATGCGTTCGGTGACGACGTAGCCGCCGGCGGCGTTAGCGGCGCCGAGCAGGACGGCGAGGAAGCCGAGCACGATCTGGAGCGGATTCTGGGCGTTGGCCAGGGCGAACATCGAGCCGACGAGCACAACGCCATGAACGAAGTTCGAGCCCGACATCAACGGCGTGTGCAAGATGACCGGCACGCGTGAGATCACTTCGTAGCCGGTGAAGGCCGCCAGCACGAAGATGTAGACGTACAGCAGGTTGGAGCCCATCAGGGCGTCCGCAAGACTTTCCATTGTTTCCATCAGTTATCTCCTTACAGGCCCAAAACCTGCTTGACGAGATCATTTTTGACTTCGCCCGCGTGGGTGAGGGCCGACTTGGCGATAACCTCGTCTTCCCAGTCGAGCTGTAGCAGACCCTCGTCGTTGATCATCGGTGTGATGAAGTTGAGAAGGTTCTTGGAATACATCTCAGAGGCGTGAATGGGCATACGGCTCGGCAGGTTGACTGGCCCATAGATGAGCGCGTCGCCCACTTTCACGTCTTTGCCGGCTTGCGTGCCGAACACGTTGCCGCCGCCCTCGGCCATCTGGTCGATGACGATCGCGCCGGGCTTCATGCGCTTGACCATGTCTTCTGTGACGATGAGCGGGGCCTTCTTGCCGGGCACGCCCGCGGTAGTGATCAACACGTCGGCGTTGGCCACGGCCTTGGCGAGCTTCTCGGCCTGGGCGGCCTTCTCCTCGTCGGTCAACTCGCGAGCGTAGCCGCCGCTGCCCGAGGCGCTGACGCCGGTGTCGACGAACTTGGCGCCGAGCGATTCGATCTGTTCTTTCGTCTCCGAACGGACGTCATAGGCCTCGACGATGGCGCCGAGCCGCTTGGCGGTGGCGATCGCCTGCAAGCCGGCGACGCCCGCGCCGATCACCAGCACACGGGCCGGCCGGATGGTACCAGCCGCATACGTCAGCATCGGGAAGAACTTCGGGCACCGGGCCGCGGCGAGCAACACCGTCTGGTAGCCCGAGACCGCCGCTTGTGACGACAGCACGTCCATGCTTTGTGAACGTGAAATGCGGGGAATGAGCTCCATCGCGAATGCCGTGATTTGCTTAGCTTGGAGTAATTGTACCCGTTCAGCGTTTTCGTAAGGGCGTAAAAGCCCCATGAGGATCGTGCCCTCGCGCATGGCGTTGATCACGTCGTCAGAGGGCGGATCGACCACCCAGACGACATCCGCTGCGGCCAGCACTTCGTCGGTGGTGTCCACCCAGGACACGTCGGGCAGGGTCTCGACGCCCAAGTACGCGCCGTCGGTGGCACCTTTCTGGACGACGATTTCGACGCCTCGGGCGCGAAGTTTTTTGACGACATCGGGAACGATCGGGCTCCGACGTTCGCCTTGTTCGGCGCAAGCCGGAATGCCGACTACGACCGCCATAGTCTCTCCTTGTCAATGAACGTCCCCGTGCGGCGACCGTCGACGCTGTGAGGCGCCGTGCGCCGCGAAACTCGGGACATCGGTAATTATCTACGTTCACTGTATCGATAACAGCGTGGCGGCGATACTTCTATCGACGATGCCAACGGTGGGCGTGGCGTCACACGCCACGAGGTGTCGGCCGCTGGCCAGAGGCTTGGCTGGAGCGATTCGGCGGAAGCCCGGCTGACCGTCTTAGACGCCGAGGTCGCGGAGCAGCCGTCCCACGTGTCCGGTGGCGCGGACGTTGTACTGCGCGACTGCGATTGTGCCGTGCCCGGCGGCGTCGACGTCGACGACGAAGGTCGAGCGCAGCACTCCTGCGACCTGCTTGCCGTACAACATCTTGGTGCCGTACGCGCCGTAGGCGTTCAGCGCGTCGCGGTTGGGGTCGGACAGCAGCGGGAAAGCGATGTGGTCGCGGTCGCGGAACTTCGTGAGCTTGTCGGGCGAGTCCGGGGAGATACCGAGCACCTGGTAGCCGGCGGTGGTGAGGGCAGTCAGCGCCTCACCGAAGTCGTGGGCCTCGACGGTGCATCCGGGCGTCATGGCGGCGGGGTAGAAGTAGACGATGACTCGCTTGCCCGGGAAGGACGCGAGCGACACCAGCGTGCCGTCGGCGTCGGGCAGGGAGAAATCGGGGGCGGCGTCACCAGGTTTGAGTGTGGTCATGGCTTCACTGTAGCGAGCGCCACGTGGCATACAGTGAAGATGTACACCTTGGCCTAAGCGGGAGGGCTCACATGGCAAACACGCAAGCGCGCAGCGCCGCTGAGATCGAGCAGGAGATCGCCCTGGCCAGGGAAAGCCTGGCCGCGGGCATCGCAGCATTGATCGACCAGGTCCATCCGAAGGCTGTCGCCAGACGGGGCATCGCTGGGGCACGGCAGGCCGCGGGCGCCCAAGCCGAACGGGTCCGCGTGCGCTTCACTGACGCGGACGGCCACTTGGCGACCAAACGCGTGGCCATCGCCGGGTCGGCGCTGGCCGGTTTGCTGGCTTTGGTTCTCATCATCCGGGCGATCGTTCGCCGTTGAAGACGATGACGTTCCGCCGCTGGGCGGTGGCTGGCGGAGTGGCGCTGGCCGCTGTGTTGACCTGTGTCGCGTGCACGGGGCCCCAGCCGACGGTGGCCCCCAGCCCAGTGCCCACTCCGTCGGCGACGCCAGGACGCGGTCCGATCACGTTCGCCTCGTCGGGCGATCCCACCGGGCAGTTGGCCACGGACATCAACGCCTGGAACATCCTGCACCCCGACGAACCCGTCACGCTACGGGAGCTGCCCGTGTCGGCAGACCAGCAACGGGCGGACTTCCTGCAACGGGCCGCTGACGGCAATGGCGAAGACACTGTCATGGCGGTGCCCGTCGAGTTCGTGCCGGAGCTGGCCGAGGCGGGTGCGTTCGCGCCGCTGCCGGCGGACGAGTTCTCGACGACCGGGCTGCTGCGCGCGTCCGTCGCGGCGGGCACGGGGGACGGCCAGCTTGTCGCCTATCCGTACACCGCTGACGCCGGCTTTCTCTACTACCGCAAGGATGTGTTGAAGGCCGCCGGGCTGAAAGCGCCGACGACGTGGTCCGACCTGGCGCACGATTGCGCGGCGCTGTCGTCGACGTGGCGGGGCCAGGCCTGCGTCGCGGTTCCCTCCGGCGCGGGGGAGACGCGGACCGTCGCGACGTTGGAGGCCGTCCAGGGCGCGGGCGGCCAAGGTTTTTCGGCTGACGGCGAGCCCCAGTTCGATTCATTGGCCGCGCAGGCGGGGGTGTCGTCTCTGGCGGACGGGCTGGGCGCAACCCGGACGCTCACGTCCGCGTCGACGTCCGATGCCGACACCTTGGTGCGGGCGTTCGAACGTGGCGAGGTGGTGTTTATGCGTGGCTGGGGGTCCGCTTGGCCGCTCGTCGGAAAGACGGCCGGGGCGACGGTCGACGCCAGCCAGGTCGGCGTCGCCGAGTTGCCCGGGGAGACTGGCACCGCACCGTCCGTCCTCGGCGGCGACGACCTGGCGATCTCGGCCCATGCGGGCAACATGGCCACCGCGCGAGACTTCGTGTTGTTCTTGACGAGCGAGCAGCGTCAACGCGACCGGTTCGCCGCAGCCGGACTCGGCCCGACGATCGAGTCGCTCTACTCGGACCCGGAGGTCACCGGCGCTGACGGTCCGGGCCCGCTGCTCGCCAAGGTGATCGGACGGGCGCAGCCCCGTCCCGTCGTGCCCGACTACGCGCAGTTGTCGAAGGCGGTCTCGGACGGGATGGCGCCGGTGTTCGACAACAAGGCGCTGCCAGCGGACACGTTGACGTCGCTGCAGAGCGCGTTGGACGACATCGTCTCCAAGCGATGACCGGCGGTCTCTGACCGATCAAAAGGCCCTCCGTCGGGTGACGAAGGGCCTTTGCGTTGTGCGCCGCCGGGGACTCGAACCCCGAACCCGCTGATTAAGAGTCAGCTGCTCTGCCAGTTGAGCTAGCAGCGCGCGACCACAAAGCTTACCTCACGTACGCCGAAGCGCGAAATCTGGTGTGGCTGAGTACGGCAGTGTTCACCTTTGGAACCGATTTCGTCTCAGATGGAGGGGGGACGGGGCGGATGAGCTTGTCGACGTGGCGTCTTGCTTTACAGTCCCCGGTGGAAGTCGCGAGAGAAGCGCTTCCGCGGTGTTCGAATACGAAACCCGAAAGAAGATGAAAAAAATGTCAACGTCGACTCCCCCGGCGGAGGCTCGCTACACCCCGGATGAAGAGAAACTCATCATCCGCAACAAAGCGGGCATCCCTGTCGGCATTAAACCTCACACGAAGTGGTCGCCCCTCAAAATAGTGATCTGGGTGGTCATCGCCCTGCTCGGCGCCTGCGGCTGGCTCATGCTCGCCGTCATCCGCGGCGAGCAGGTGAACACACTCTGGTTCGTCGTGGCGGCTGTCTGCACCTATGCGATCGCCTATCGCTTCTATGGCCTGTTCATTCAGCGCAAGATCATGAAGCCCGATGACACCAACGCGACGCCAGCCGAACGCGTGAACAACGCCCAAGACTTCGATCCGACCGATCGCCGGGTGCTCTACGGGCACCACTTCGCGGCTATCGCCGGTGCGGGCCCGCTCGTCGGTCCTGTGTTATCGGCCCAGATGGGCTATTTGCCGGGCACGATCTGGATCATCGTGGGCGTGTGCCTCGCCGGCGCCGTCCAAGACATGCTCGTGTTGTTCTTCTCGATGCGCCGCGGCGGCCGTTCGCTCGGCCAGATGGCGCGCGACGAGATCGGCCCGATCGGCGGCACGGTGGCCATGGTCGCCGTGTTCGTCATGCTCATGATCGTGCTCGCAGTGCTCGCCCTGATCTGCGTCAACGCGATGACGGGTTCGCCTTGGTCGGTCTTCTCCATTGGCTGCACTATCCTCATCGCCCTGCTCATGGGCGTCTATCTCAGGTTCGTGAGACCCGGCAAAGTCGCGGAAGTGTCGATCATCGGCTTCGTGCTGCTGATCTTCTCCATCATCGCTGGCAACTGGGTCGCGCAGTCCCCGATCGCGAACGCGCTCACCCTGTCGGGCACGCAGCTGACGTGGGCCGTCATGATCTACGGCTTCTTCGCCGCTGTCCTGCCGGTGTGGCTGTTGCTCACCCCGCGTGACTACCTGTCGACGTTCATGAAGGTCGGCACCATCGTGATCTTGGCCATCGGCATCGTCGTCGTGCAGCCGATCGCGCGAACGGCGTCCGTCACGGAGTTCGCGGGCAACACCGACGGCCCGGTTTTCGCGGGCGCGTTGTTCCCGTTCTTGTTCATCACGATCGCTTGCGGCGCGCTGTCCGGCATGCACGCGACCGTCTCCTCGGGCACCACGCCGAAGATGATTCAGAAGGAATCCCAGGCGCGCATGATCGGCTACGGCGGCATGTTGATGGAGTCCTTCGTCGCGATCATGGCGTTGGCGGCGGCCGTGTCGCTGTCGACCGGCACCTACTTCTCAATGAACATGTCGACGGCGGGCATCATCAAGCTCGACCAGGCGGCGGTGCAGAAGGGCGTCCTCGTCGACAAGGCGACCGACGGCACCATCCAGGTCTATCTGCCGGGCCAGGCGGACATTCCGTCGAGTGCGACGGCGCTCACCAAGGATCAGGTGGACCAGTGGAACACCGACATCACAGCAGGGGCCGCCTCAAGCGCGACCGCCGAGCAGAAGGCGGCCGGGAACGAGGCCAAGTCGGCCTCGGCGTCCGTCGCGGTGACGCAACTGGGGGTGACCGACGCGACCGGGCAGAAGCCTCGTGTCGAATGGGATCAGCAAGATCCGAACAATCCGTCGGCCACGATCGCCATGTACGACCAGGCGGCCCTCGACCAGATCGCTGCCGACGTGGGCGAGCCGTCCATCGTCTCCCGCACCGGTGGCGCGCCGACGCTGGCCGTCGCGATGGCGAACATCTTGCACCGCATCTTCGGCGGCAAGGCCATGATGGGCTTCTGGTACCACTTCGCCGTCATGTTCGAGGCGCTGTTCATCCTGTCGGCCGTGGACGCCGTGACCCGCGTGACGCGGTTCCAGCTCTCGGACGCGATCGGCAACTGGGCGCCGAAGTTCAAAGACACGTCGTGGCGTGTCGGCGCTTGGTTGTGCACCGCGATCGTCGTGGCGGCCTGGGGCTCGCTGCTGCTCATGGGGGTCACCGATCCGAACGGTGGCATTCAGACGCTGTATCCGCTGTTCGGCATCGCGAACCAGCTGATCGCGGCCATCGCGCTCATGATCTGCACTGTGGTGGTGGTGCGAAAAGGCTACGTGAAGTGGATGTGGATACCGATCGTCCCGTTGGTGTGGGACGTCGCGACCACGTTCACGGCCTCTCTCTACAAGATCTTCTCGCCTGACCCGGCGTTGGGCTACTGGACGCAGTTCGCGCAGGCCAACGCCAAGCTCGCCGCCGGCGGTTTGTCGCCCACGGATATCGCCAACACTCAGGCGACCATCCGCAACACGGCGATCCAGGGGACGCTGTCCGTGCTCTTCCTGCTGATGTCGGCCATTGTGCTCGTGGCGAGCATCATCCGCATCGTCGGGACGATCAGGAAGCGCGACACGACCACCTCGGAGGATCCATACCAGGAGTCGAAGCTCTTCGCACCGGTCACGTTCCTCGGCACGAAGCTCGAAAACAAGGTAGAGAAGGAGTTCGAGGAGGTCGGCGATCCGGCGCTCCTCGTGGGCCATCACTGATGGAGCAGTTGGTGAGTGTTGTGGAGGGGGAGGCCGTCTCAGTGCGGCCTCCCCGCCACCCCATGCGAGCGGCGCGAACCGTCGTGGCGTTCTTCGGACGCGGCTGGCGCGCCGTCCGCTGGTACGTGCGCGAGCTGATGGGGGACAGTGCCTACGAGCACTACCTCGAACGGTTCGCGATCGATCACGCCGGCGTCGAACCCTCCGAGCAGCACGAGCCGTTGACAGAGCGAGAGTTTTGGCGTCAACGCATCGACAACCAGCCGCTCGACGCCCACTGCTGTTAGCTTTCTTGTGGTGACGGCGTTGTCGTCACTGCCCAGCGTCTTCGTCTTGTGATGGGCGAGCCAACGCTGGTTTTGGACGCTCAATCCCGTTGCGCCAAACTTCCGTCCCACTGCGAGCATGCGTAAGCTGAGTCAACGTGTTTGACAAGGCGGCGGCGAAGCAATCGAGCCGCCTTCCTGGCACCGTGTGGGTGCTGGCGGTGGTCGGCTTTTGCATCGCGCTCGGCTTCGGGGTGATGTCGCCGATTCTGCCGATCTATGCGCAGCAATTCGGCGTGTCGGGCTTCTTCATCGGGCTGGTTGTCAGCGCTCTTTCAATCTTGCGACTGTCGACGATGCCGCTGGCCAGCTCGCTTCTTCGCCGGATCGGGGCGCGCGAGGTGGCCATCATCGGCTCTCTGCTGATCGCCGCCACGACCGCGATGATGGGGCTCTCCAACTCGTACTGGGGCGTGCTGATCTGGCGCGGGCTGTCCGGTTTTGGGTCGGCCATGTATGGCGTCTCCTCGATGTCGCTGCTCTTCGCCTCCGCGCCGCCGCAGATGCGCGGTCGGGCGAACAGCCTGTATTCGGGCGGCTTCGTGCTCGGTGGCATGGCCGGGCCGACGCTCGGCGGGCTGCTGTCGGCCGTCAGCATGCATTTCCCGTTCTTCTTCTATGCGGCGACGCTGCTGGCGTCGGCGATTGTGCTGTTCGCGTTCCTGCCCTCGACGCCGCCGGCGGAACGGCAGAGGCGCGAGGCGTCGTCCGTCCCCATCGGGGAGGCCTTCCGCGATCGGCGCTTCCGGGCGGCGCTCGCCATGAACTTCGCGAACGGTTGGCAGTCGAACGGCGTGCGGGCGCTCATCGTGCCGCTGTTCGTGGTCGGGGCGTTGGGCCTGACGCCGGTGAGCACCGGCATCGCGTTCGCCATCGCGGCGGCCGTCCAG
>QMCE01002498.1_pt1 | contig 10145 bp, 10 predicted proteins | sample 1821851 | NCBI WGS metagenome assembly QMCE01 (sample SAMN09453174, study PRJNA476694) | Termite gut metagenome, whole genome shotgun sequencing project. | isolation source: worker | host: Odontotermes sp. | place: South Africa:Pretoria | collected 2016-01-28 | reverse complement strand
TATTCGTCCAACTCGTTGTGCAACACTTTTTCCACCGCTTCCTTGATGATTTTTTGAACCAACCCATTTGGTCCCGTGATGTCTTCCATCGTACTGCATTTGGACAATTCCTCGTGATAATCAAAACTTTGTGGCATAACGCGCTACCTCTCATAAATTTATTTACCAATTTATTCCATGTATCCACAGTATTGTCGATTACCACTTCTCTTATTCATAGAAAAGGTGTGTCGAATAATCTGCTATACATTACACAGTTTATTTAACACACCCCAATGATCTCCCGTCGAATGTCCATCAACCGCCTTATCGTGGCCATATCATCTTCCGAGGGGTTGTGCCAACAAAAGCCGAGTATGCCCGCGCCGCACATTTGGTGGCGTTGACCCAACACGGTAACGTAATTGCCCGAAGCGAAGGTGGAGCACATGACGCATTGGTTGGCGTCACACCCCGTCAGACGCTGTCGGACTTGTTCCTGGAAATCCCGAGGCTCATTTGTTAGATGGTCGTCAACCACTTGAAGGTCGTCCTTCTTGTCTTTTCCGAGGACCTTCACGCTTAAGTAAGAGGCAAGGTCGTCACCCGCCCCGACGCGCATTACCTGATTGCCTTTGTAATGGTAAGTCACGCCCTTGTTGGCGTCGGTTGTTGGGCGCATTTTGCACTCTGTCGCATAATGGTGGAGCTTGCGAAACATTTCCCGTTGCCCCGCGATTAACGGGTAGGTCAGTGACTCGATAAAGTCATCTTGCGAGGGTTTGTGCGCGTCGCCGAGGGTGCGGAAATCAAGTACGTCCAACCCGCCTTTATTGGCAAAGGAATGAAGTGCCGAAAACATGTTGGGATAATTGTTGGAAGTAAAACGATACTCGCCCGTTGATGCGGTCTCCATCATAAAACCCATGCGGCCCAGGGCCTCCAATCGTTCCTTTAACGCCTTGGGCTTTACCTTCTTGCGGATTGCTTGAAAACGTTCGTCTGAAATGATGAAAGCGTCACCTTCCACCCTTCCGTCGCTCCCAATCTGACACAATAAATCAAGGTAGGAACCAGCATCTTTATAAGTTTGTGTGAATATCTTCTTGAACTCTTTCGGAGACTCGCGTTTCATGGCCAACGCTTGGCCATTATAGAATTCCTCCAACTTCATCACGAGCAGACGGTAGGCGTCCGGGTGGTCGTACATGTCCGACAGCATGCCCATTACAAAACCATGTAGCGCAACGTAGGATTCATATAGAGCGGATTCGGCATCCGAGTCCGCCATGGGGGATAACGGCATTACGCTTCGCGCCCGAGAATAAATGTTGGAATGTAGGGCGGAAGGAAACTCAATAAGTTCCTGATTAAAGTCCATGGTGTATACCTCGCTTTCTTTACCTTACAGGAAAGTCCTCAATTGCGGAGCAAGTTCCACGAAGTGGAACTTTAGAGCGTTATGGTTCTCAATGACGCTTGTTGCAGGGTTCTCAATAACGCTTTTACACGTAAGTATAGATCAATATCTGGAAGCCGTCTTGATATTTTTGGACAAGTTGTTCTCATGCGTCGCAGGCAGGGAACCACAGAGTATACCCCGTCTCGCCGTGGTCCTCTTCCAAGACGGGCGCGCCGTCAAAATCCCATTTTAAACCGTGCGCCGCTATATCATAGTCCTTTTGCGTACCCCATGTACTGCGGATGGCGTCGCCATGGTCTTCTATAGAATATTTCGGGTAATTAAAAACCACGTATTGAGACTGCGGAATCCGTACGACTTCATGTCCGTCAATCAGGCTTTGCGGGTAACCCGCTTCCACCTCTACGCCAAAAGAAAGCAAACAGTTGCTGGTCAGGGAGAAGTAGGCCCCACCAACCCCGACCGCATCGGGAAAGAAGCTTGCCTTGCCGATGACGCCTTCCTTGCCGCAAAGGTCATAGAATTCGTGTGCCGGCAAACCCTCGACGTTGGTTCGCAACGGAATCCAAAGCCGTTCCGGCTTGGTTATAAGCCAATTGTCCACGCACCCGAGTGTGAATGGCCCCTTGTGGGAAGTGGCGTGCGCCTCCTGGTGAATGAGCTCGTTAACGTGCCAATTCTTGGCGGTTATGGGGTGCCTTGATTTGCGGTAATCACCCGGCGTAACGGCAAAATGGTCTTTGAAGGCCCTCGTAAAACCCTCCTGCGTTTGATAGCCGTATTTTAATGCGATGTCAATAAGCGGGGCGTCGCCGTGCCTCACTTCAAAAAGCGCTTTCGCCAACTTGCTCCAACGCACGTATTCCGCCAACGTCATCCCCGTGTAGAGGGAAAAAATGCGGTTTAATTGCTTGAGGGAGTAATTCGCCGCTTTTGCGGCGTCTTCAGGGACGACGCCCGTTTCGACGCGTGCCTGAACATATCGTTTGGCCGCTTCTGCAACTTCGTTAAGGTGGCTCCCGCTCCGATTGGAAGGAGAGGGCTTCTGGTTGACGAATTCGGATATATTTGGTACATTTGACATGATGGATTTTCTCCTTTGATTTCTGTCTTGCAACACTCATTGTACCATAAGTAAGGAGAAAAATCTGCATTTTGTACTGGCGTTTTTAATAAAAAAGCGTTGGCTGAGAATCCTGCAACAAGCGTTATTGAGAACCATAACGCTCTGCGTTTGGCTTCGCCAAACTGGCTCCGCACTAGCGAAGTTTCCTATAAGGTAAAAAGAGCAAGATTGATTAAAATAATGACGAGTTTATCATGTATAATGGTTTGAGAAAGGGGGCGGTCTGCCTTGAACGACATTGAAAAGGTGACGATGGCGGTGAATTATATAGAGTCTCATTTGACGGAAAAGGTTGATTTGGATATGGTTGCCGGAGCCCTCCATTATTCTAAATACTATTTGCATCGAGTGTTTTCCAAGACGGTCGGTCTGACGATACACGACTACCTCCAGCGGAGGCAGCTGACGGAGGCCGCAAAGTTGCTTGTGTTTTCGGGTCGTCCCATCATTGACATTGCCATGTTGTCGGGATATGAGAGCCAACAGGCGTTCACTAAGAGCTTTACGGCTTTTTATAAGCAGCCCCCTAATCAATATAGGGAAAATGAAAAGTTTTACCCGTTGCAACTGAGGTTTGATTTTGAAGGGAGCCACGATATGCCAAGCAGCGAAGAAAACCCTCGATGGGACATCGCGTTTGCACGGGAAGGGGACATACCGAGCTGGATGAATTTGGTGAGGCTTGTCATCGACGGTTTTCCATACTTGCAGGAAGAGGAGCACGTGCAAGAGGTGAGGCGACGCATCCAATCAAAGCAGGCGCTGATATTAAAGGAAGGCGCCATGGCGATTGGAATCATGCTCTTTTCCTATCAGACGGGAAGCATTGACTTTATGGGAACGCACCCGCTCTACCGCAATCGAGGGGTGCCCAAGGCATTTCTTGACAAAGTGATGGGGGAACTCGTCAAGGAGAAGACGATTAGCATCACCACGTATAGGGAGGGGGATAAGGCGGATACGGGACATCGCAAGGCGGTCAAAGAGTTAGGGTTTGCAGAAGCCGAGCTATTGGTTGAGTTTGGGTACCCGACACAACGTTTCATTTTGCCGAAGGAGGGTTTGAATGACTGACGAGGCCAAGCATCTTGCAGAGATAAGCCAAAAGTTGAATCAATCTTTAGAGAAGGCAAACACAAACATCCAACGCAAGGATGAGGAATACAGGGAGGCCAAGCGTTACATGGTTGAGAATCGGGGCGAAATCGACCCCCACGAAATGTTTCAGAACGAGTTGCAACTCAAGCAGATTGACCACCAAGGCGCCCTTTCCGTTGAAATACGGGACAAACTTGCCAAACTAATGGATTCCCCCTACTTTGCCCGAATTGATTTTAGGTTGGACGCCAAAGGGGAACCGGACGTTTTTTACATTGGCCGCTTTTCATACCACCATGATAACGAGCTGTTGATTTCAGACTGGCGCTCGCCGGTGGCGAGCATGTTCTATGACTGTGAAGTCGGGCTGGCCGAGTACCAAGCCCCAATGGGAAAAATGAGCGGTGAGTTGACCCGCAAGAGACAATTCAAAATCAAGAACGGCGTACTGGAATACGCACTGGAAAGCTCGATGAACATCCAAGACGACGTTCTGCAACAGGAATTGAGCCAGACTTCGGACGAAAAAATGAAGTCCATTATTGCCACGATTCAGAAGGAACAGAATCAAATTGTACGAAATGAGAAGGCGGGAACCATGATTATTCAAGGGGTGGCGGGTTCGGGGAAAACGTCCATCGCCCTTCACCGAATCGCATATTTGCTCTATCGATTCAAAGACAGGTTGTCGGCCAAGAATGTAACCATCCTTTCCCCGAACAAGGTTTTTGGGGACTATATTGCGGGCGTCCTGCCGGAACTGGGCGAAGAACCGATTTATGAAGTGAGTTTTTCGGAGGTCGCCCAAATACAACTGGAAGGGGTCATCGGTTTTGAGGCGGATAAAGACCCTTTGGAAGTCCACGATGAAAAATGGTCCGAACGGACGCGTTACAAGTCCACGCTTGATTTTGTCAAGTTGCTGGATGCATATTCCGAACAAATGCCCGATATGGTTTTTGAGCCAAAGGACTATACTTACGGACGCTTTACAGCCAAAGCGGACGCCATAAAGGAACGGTTTCAAGCTTATGGCAGACATCCCGTACTGCGGCGGTTGCAGATGGTGGCCGAAGACATATGCGACCGTTTTGACACGGACAACGTTATGGGGGATGACGTCCCCACCAAAGGGAGCGTCTTGAAGAACTTGAAATCCATGCTTGCCACCAAAAGCACGCTGGCGTTGTATAAGGATTTTTATAGGCGGATGAACCTTCCCCACATGTTTGTAATGCCTGCAAGGAAGACGTTGGAATGGGCCGACGTATACCCATTTCTCTATCTTCACGCCGCATTTGCGGGATTGCGGGAAAGTAGTTTGATCAAGCACCTTGTCATCGATGAGATGCAGGATTATACGCCGATTCAATATGCGGTAATCAATCGGACGTTCCCGTGTCAAAAGACGATTTTGGGAGACTTCGGACAATTCATCAACCCCCATCATTTGCACACGCTGGAAGATGTGCGACAGCTATACGGCGAAGCGGATTTTATCGAGTTGAATAAAAGCTACCGTTCCACATACGAGATTATTTCTTTTGCCAAACGGATACAAAGCAAGGGTAAAATAGAGGCAATTGAGCGCCATGGCGCTTCCCCCGCCATAGTAGAGTGTCGGGATGTACAAGAAGAATTGACCCTGATAAAGGAGCAGATTATGCTGTTTTCGGAAAATGGACACTCGTCCCTTGGCGTCATCGCTAAGACGAATAAGCAGGCGAGGGGGCTTTACGACTCCATTTCCAGAGACTGCGACGTTCATTTGATTGCCCCCGGAAGCACAAAGTTCGTCAACGGCGTATCCATTACGTCCATCCCGATGTCAAAGGGGTTGGAGTTTGATGAAATCATCATCCCGGATGCAGACGACGGCAACTATTCGGCTGAATACGATAGAAGTCTGCTCTATATCGCCTGTACGCGAGCCATGCACCGCTTGACGGTTATGCATACAGGGAAGTTGACGCGTTTATTAAAGACTGACTAATTTTAATGTTCAAATAGGAGGGGAACAAAGGACGAGTTGATCTGTCAACATATAACTCCTCCAAATAAAATGGGAGTTAGCTGCATATTGGGATTATGATGACGAGATTATTTCGCTTATTTGAGCCAATCTTCAATCATCAACCCATCAATATCCCTGAAATGCTTTGTATTGTTTGTAACAAGAGTACAATTGTTTTCAAGACAAAAAGCGGCAATCAATATATCCAATTCACCCGTTGTCAAGTGTTTTTGATAAAGCTCCGCATAAACTTTTTCGGCACGCATCCAAGAGTTTGCTCCTAATTCAACGAGATTGCAAAAACCGTCATCCCGTGAGGAGGACGCATTTCTTGTGACCGTGGAAAATAAACCAATTCCTCATCGGATGATTCCTTTATAGCTTCGTCTAGCCTTTTGAGCCAAGCCAGGCGTCGTTCTTGTTCATTGAACTTCTCTTGTGTTTTCACAACGGACTCATCAAGGACGGTAATAAATACTCGCTTATTCTCTGGTAATTTCATTGTCTTTCCCGCCATAACAAAGTTCCCGTTTTCAAAATACCCCTCATATGCCTGTGCCTGCATGAGTATCAGCCCCTTTCAATTTGTACGAAGGCAAAGTGGCAATGTCAGGCTTGCCCCCAAGGTATAAATGCGTCCAGCGACAATGTATTATAGAACGCACAAGGTTAATTAAAGCTCTTATTAAGAATATTATACCCTTTCCACCTTAAAAGTCAAGAATTCTTGGAAATTAAAGTAGGCTTGTGCTACGGTTGCAATCTCTTCTACCGGTACTCAACCTTGGGGTTTTGGCTGATGAAATATACCGAGTCGCCATCTTCATAATGCCAAATCACCCGCATCGAGGTAGGTTGCCTTATGCCATCGACTTCCTCATAATCACCAAGAATGGCAGACCACGGTACCTGTATTTTTGTTCCGTTTGTTTCGACGGCCCAGCGGTCGTTCGTGGTAAAGGAGAGCATTTCACCGCTTTCCGCAAAGGTAAAAATACCGCTGGCTGAAATTCCGTAATACGTTATCGTGCCTTTCGCGTGTGTGTCGTCAATACTTTCCCAAGTAATATAATCCTGCAACGCCATGTTGGGTACGAGCAAACACTCTGATAAGACGGTTACCAAACAGGCGACGTCCATTTCAGAACCCGTTTCGTTAAAGAGTGTAAACGCTTTCGCAATCACGCCCTCCATGCTTCCCTTGCCGCCGACATAGGAGTCTATGCCTTGAAACGGCACGCCAAACATTTTGGTATCAATGAGGGCGAGACGCAGGGGTTCCTTAACAAAATTGTACTGCGTATAGTCAATTTTGGAGTATGGCTTGTCGGCTGACAGCAAAAAATCCACGTCTTTATGGACTACTTTCATATAGCTCATTTTCTGGGTGCCTATATATCCGCAGACCATAAAGTGTTTTTGCACGGGGGCGGGCAATCCGCTGATTTCCTCTTCGTTGAAAATATCCGCCTGCAATTTTTCACTGGATACGAGGTTTGAGACCTTGCCATTAAAGTCGGATTTCACAGGCGAATATGGGATACAGAAGTATACGACCAACAATAAAATAAACGCCACTGCCAATATCATAACAAACATAAGCTTCCCGCCTTTCCGCGTCTTTTTTCTAAGATTCATTGTTTCACGCCCCCCATCAGGATTGCCACAAAATCCTTCACAATTTGTTCGTAATGAGGAAGCAGGTAGATTTTATTTTCAACCGCGGTCATTGCAAATCCCAAGAGTGCACTTATCACCATCCAAGAGGAGTTTTGGATACTGGGTTTCACTACATTTTCGGCAATCCCTTTTGTAAAAAGTTGATCAAGCATATGGATGCCAGAGTTGGTCGGGTAAGGGTTTTTATCTTCGCTCGTAAATATCTTGTTCATGCCGCCGTATAGAATGGCCTTTGACATTTCCGGCTCGTCGGAAAGGCTTTTGATGACGCCGCATAAAATGTCGTGGATTTTTTGGTCCAACGATACAGAAGCGTCTTGGTTCAAAATCGCTACCGCATCATCTACAATTTTCCCATATAGCCCATCCAACATGTCGGAAATAATCTCTGCCTTGTCCCTATAGTAAAGATAAATCGTCGTGGGGGAATACTCAATCTTGGTGGCAATCTTTCGGATGGACAGATTCTCGTACCCCTCCTGATTGATAATTTCAATGGTGGCATCCATGATTTTCTTTTTCAGTTCCGCTTTTTCACCCTCGCGTCGTTCCTTGATACCCATGCAATCACCTCTACTTAACAGTGTTAATATAATTTACAATGTAATTATAAGCGGATGTCGCTAAAATGTCAATAGAGACTTTCCATTCGCGCGCCCCCGCGCCCCCCAAAAACAACCGTTGCGCTCCCCGTCGCCATATGATAGAATGAGTTGGTAGCCTGCGTTGCGCATAATGGGGGGGATGGCCCCGAAGAGATAGGAGCGTCGCCATGTACAGTGTGGAGATAGGGAGACTGATAGAGAAGATGAACCTCGAGAACCTGACCCCGGAGGTCAAGTTGGACGACATCAAGATAACGCAGTTTGACATCAACCGACCGGCGTTGCAGCTGGCCGGATTTTTCGATTATTTCGACAATAACCGGATACAGATAGTTGGGCAGGTGGAGAGTACCTATTTAGAGAAGATGGGCACGGAGTACGGGGTGGAGATGATGCGGAGGATCATGGTGCAGAAGATACCGTGCTTGGTGTATTGCCGCGACATAGAGGTGGACGAGGGCATATTGGACGCGGGAAGGGAGTACGGGGTGCCCGTGTTGCGAACGAAGGAGACGACGTCGTCCTTCATGGCGGAGATTATACGGTGGTTGAGGGTGGAGTTGGCGCCGAGGATAGCCATCCACGGAGTATTGGTGGACATATTTGGCGAAGGCGTGTTGATTATGGGGGAGAGCGGCATTGGCAAAAGCGAGGTGGCGCTTGAACTGATACATAGGGGCCATCGACTGGTGACGGACGACGTCGTGGAGATTAAGAAGGTCAGCGACGAGACGTTGGTGGGGATGTCGCCCGACATAACGAGGCATTTTATCGAATTAAGGGGCATAGGTATAATTAACGCCAAGATGTTGTTTGGGGTGGAGGGCGTCAAGGATTCCCAGCCCATTGATTTGGTCATTAAGTTGGAGGAATGGAATAAGGATGCGGAATATGACAGGATGGGCTTGGATGAGAAGTACATAGAGTTCTTGGGCAACAAAGTGGTGTGCCACTCCATTCCCATCAGACCCGGGCGCAACTTGGCCATCATCTGCGAGGCGGCGGCCGTCAACTACCGACAGAAGCAGATGGGCTACGATGCGGGCAAAGAATTGTACAAGAGGGTAACGAACAACTTAATCGGGTAAGCGGCAAAGAGGAAGGAAAAGGTTGCTGTTCAGACGTGCGTCTGAACGTAACAGGAAAAGCACGGAGGAACCCACCATGTATGGATTGGGCGTTGACATTGGCGGTACGGCCATCAAGCTGGGACTGTTCACGGAACAAGGGGACGTGGTTGACAAATGGCAGATTAAGTCGAGGAAGGACGAGGGGGGTTCCCACGTCCTGTCTGACGTTGCGGCCTCAATGGAGGAACGATTCAGGGCTAAGGGCGTTCGGCGCGACGAGGTTCTGGGCGTGGGCGTTGGAGTACCCGGCGCCGTAATGGCGGACGGTACCGTGCTAAAGTGTGCCAATTTGGGATGGGGGGTTTGTTCGCCCGCCAAGGAATTCGAAGAACTGACGGGAATCGCCAACGTCAAAATCGTCAACGACGCCAATGCGGCGGCTTTGGGCGAGGTATGGAAAGGTGGCGGAAGGGGATACAAGAGCATCGTCATGGTTACGTTGGGTACGGGAGTGGGTGGCGCCATCCTTATTGACGGCAAGGTAGTGACCGGCAGCAAGGGGGCCGCAGGCGAGATTGGGCATATTACGGTGGAGAACGAGGAGGAAGAGACGTGCGGGTGTGGCAATAAAGGTTGTTTGGAGCAATACGTGTCCGCAACGGGCGTCATGCGTTTGGCTAAGAGAATGCTTCTCGCCAGGAGTACGCTGGTTGAGAATGGAACCCCTTCGCGGTTGACGGAGGGGGAATTGAGCGCCAAGGCCGTATTTGACGCGGCAAAGGCGGGAGACGGTTTGGCGGGCGAGGTGGTGGAGAGGTTTGGCGAGTATTTGGGGATGTCGTTGTCCAACGTGGCCGGAGTCGTGGACCCGGAGGCGTTCGTAATCGGGGGCGGCGTGTCGAAGGCGGGTGACATCCTCATTCGGACGGTGGAGAAGTACTACAACCAATACGCCATGTACGCGCTCAAAGGAAGGGACTTCAAGTTGGCACAATTGGGGAATGACGCGGGCATATACGGGACGGTTAAAATGGTGCTTTCGGACGTATAATATGATTAGGGTGTCAAAACTGGTTTACGGATTGTTTCGCGCTTTGCGCTCCCACAATCCTACGTGAAATTCGGAATCCATGGGGCTATCGCCCCACTA
>QMCE01002497.1_pt1 | contig 10147 bp, 10 predicted proteins | sample 1821851 | NCBI WGS metagenome assembly QMCE01 (sample SAMN09453174, study PRJNA476694) | Termite gut metagenome, whole genome shotgun sequencing project. | isolation source: worker | host: Odontotermes sp. | place: South Africa:Pretoria | collected 2016-01-28 | reverse complement strand
AGAGCTTCGGCCACCGCAGGTTCAAGCTTACCGATTGCCAAATAGTCAAGAAAAAAGAGAGGTTCCGCCCCGCTGCAGAGTATATCGTTGATGCACATAGCCACCAAATCAATGCCGACCGTATCATAGCGTCTGAGTTGACGAGCCAGTTCAAGTTTCGTGCCGACCCCATCGGTGCCGCTCACCAATATAGGATCCTGCATCTGTGCCAGCGCGCCAGCGGCAAAAAGCCCCCCGAAACCACCGATATCACCCAACACCTCGGAGCGATACGTACTTTGCACAGCGGCGCGAATATCCTCAACCGCCCGAGCTCCGGCGGCGGTGTCAACGCCCGCCTCAGCATAGGTTAGTTTCTCATCGACTTGGATAGTGTTTGGCTCCCTCACCGGAAACTCCTCCGCAGCAAACTTCGGCGATTTCAGCAGTCAGCACAACGTTCGTCTCACGATTTAGCCCGCGTTTCCCACCAGACGTGCAAGCGATCCTTGTGCATTGCTGGTGTCGGTCTCGGCAAAGTCTTCGTCTGCGCGAAGAAGCGCCTCGACCTCCAGCGGGTAGTCGCCCTCGAAGCAGGCAAGGCACAGATCATCGGCCGGAATTCCCGTGGCGGCAACCGTTCCTTCAAGTGAAAGATACCCCAGTGAATCGGCTCCGATATGCTCACGAATCTCCTCAACGCTTTTGTGCGCAGCGATAAGCTGCGTCCGCGAGTCGGTGTCAATACCGAAAAAGCATGGCCACATTACCGGTGGTGACGTAATGCGCATATGAATCTCACGTGCGCCGGCTTCACGCAACATGGCGATAATCGCACGTGTCGTATTGCCCCGCACAATGCTGTCGTCAACAACAACGAGGCGCTTACCCTCAATGGCAAAACGCATCGGATTAAGCTTAAGCCGAATACCGCGCTGACGCAGCAGCTGGCTCGGTTGAATAAAAGTGCGCCCCACGTAGCGATTCTTCGCCAAACCCTCGATATACGAAAGACCGCTCTCGTGCGCATAACCGATAGCCGATGGGATGCCCGAATCCGGTACGCCCATCACCGCATCGGCCTCAACCGGATACTCGCGAGCAAGAGTCGCGCCCATACAATGACGCACCTCATACAACGAAGAACCCTCCATGATGGAGTCCGGGCGGGCAAAGTAAATGTACTCAAAAACGCAAAAGGCATGCTTCCCCTGCTTGTCAGGAGCGGCGAGAATGGTTTCGACACCCTCCTCGGAAATCTTAAGAACCTCGCCCGGCTCAATATCACGGACGAAAGTGGCACCCACAATATCAAGACCACAGGTTTCACTCGCAACGACCCAGCCGCGTCCCTCCGGGAGCTCGCCTAAACAAAGGGGACGGATGCCCAACGGATCGCGGAAAGCATACAGCGCTTCTTCAGTGATGAGCACCACCGCATAAGCGCCCTTTACCAAACGCATCGTTTCGGCAATGCCCTCGCGAATATGATGCGTGCGTTCAGTATGCTCGCCCACCAAAGCCGCAAGAGCTTCGGAGTCTGTTGACGAACTGAGAGGAATACCTTCCGAGAGTAGGCCCTCACGAAGTTCGTGCGTATTGGTGAGGTTTCCGTTATGCGCCAACGCTATGAGCTGCTGACCGATGGAAGACATATGAGGTTGCGCATTTTCCCACTGAGTCGACTGCCCCGTCGTGGAATACCGCGTATGTCCGATGGCAAGCTTACCCGAAAGCGCGTTGAGGTCGGTTTCGCGAAATACCTGGCTCACCAGCCCCAGGTTTTTGACGGTCGTGACGGTATGGCCGTCGCCCACCGCAATACCAGCGCTTTCCTGCCCGCGGTGTTGCAGAGCATGCAATCCGAAATACGTCAGACGCGCCACATCTTCTCCGGGAGCGAATACGCCGAATACCGCGCATTCTTCCGTCATATGGTCGGGACGCTCATCGCGCAATGAAGAAACAAGGTCAGTTTCTTGAAACTCGGAGTCGGAGCCTCCGTCGATCTCAGAATGCTTGAGCAAGGACAACGAATGGGTGTTTTTCTCGAGGGCACTCACGCAGCTTCGGTTCCTTCCATCAGACGCGGTAACGCGCCTTCCCAGGCAGCGCGCGCTTGTTCAACCGAAAGTTCAACCTTGCCCTCAATGCAAATGCCTTGTTCGGGAGGCGCTACATCGCCGAGTGCCGAGAACGGCAGCTCGGAAGCTTCAAGACGATTGATAAGCTCATCATAGTGAGCAGGCTCAACGGTCACCACTATGCGACTCTGAGTTTCGGCAAAAAGCGACTCCGCCGCGGAAAGGCCATCATCAAAAGCAACATCGCAGCCCCAACCACCTGCCACCTCGGAAGTTAGACAACATTCAACAAGCGCAACAGCGAGGCCACCTTCGCTCGTATCATGCGCGGAACAGATAAGTCCATCGGCAATAAGTTCCCGCACCACCGACTGAAGTTCCGCCTCCCGCTCAAGGTCAAGCGAAGGGATCTCTCCGGCAACCAACCCAAACCGCCGCTTGAGATAAGCGGAACCACCGAGCTCCTGCGGCAGGGTCTCGCCGATAAGAACGATTTTATCACCCGGATGCTTAAAACTCTGTGTCATATGCTTGTCTACCTCGGCCAAAGTGCCCACCGCACCGATAGTCGGGGTCGGATAAATCGGCGCACCGAAGCTTTCGTTGTAAAAGCTCACATTACCAGAAATCACCGGCACCTTTAAAGCGCGGCACGCCTCCGAGATTCCGCGACAGGCTTCAACAAACGTCCAATACACGTCCGGCTTCTCGGGAGAGCCGAAGTTGAGACAATCGGTAATACCGGCGGGAGTCGCTCCCGTACAGCTCACATTACGGCAAGCCTCTATGAGAGCAATCTGCGCGCCACGGCGCGGATTGAGGTACACATAGCGACCATTGCAGTCGGTCGAAACAGCGATGCCCGTATCGGTCATCTCGCCCCGTCCCGTTTCGCCGATACGGATAACGGCCGCATCAGCCGCACCCGGCAGCACCACGGTATTGCACTGCACTTGGTGATCATACTGGTCATAAACCCATTTCTTTGAGCAGATATTAGGATCGGCAAGAAGTCCCAAAAGTACCGCGGAAAGCTCAGGGACGCTCGTCGGATGCGATAAGTCGTGCAAATCGATTGTGGCTAATTCATCAAGATAGGCCGGCTTTGTAAAGGCCGGGTCGTATTCGGGAGCTTCATCGGCAAGCGAAAGAGCCGGCATACACGCAACAACAGCATCGCCTTCGCGCACCACAAAATTACCGGTAGCAGTCACTTCACCGATAACGGTCGAGCGAAGACCCCATTTCGCGCACAGCGTTTGTACCTCGGATGCTTGTTCAGGCGTTGTAACCGCCAGCATACGCTCCTGCGATTCGCTGACCATGATTTCGTGGGGCAACATACCGAGTTCACGTTGTGGCACAAGCGCAACATCAATATCGAGACCGACACCGGCGCGAGAAGCCATCTCAGAAGCAGAACTCGTAAGTCCTGCCGCGCCGAGGTCACCAAGGCCGACCAAAAGATTGCGATCGAGCAGTTCAAGGCAAGCCTCGATGAGTAGTTTTTCCTCAAAAGGGTCGCCCACTTGAACAGCGGGGCGTTTTGCTTCGGCACCTTCATCGAACTCTTGGCTCGCCAGCACCGAGGCGCCACCGATACCGTCACGACCGGTTGTTGACCCAATAAGAATAAGTTTGTTGCCTACGCCGCTTGCCTGCGCTCGCGTCAGTTTATCTTCGCGCAGAAGTCCCACGCCCATCGCACCGATGAGGCAATTGCCCTCGTACGCCTCGTCAAAACCGACCTCACCGCCCACCGTCGGTACGCCTAAGCAGTTGCCGTACGCACCGATGCCCGCAACCGCGCCTTCAAAAAGATAGCGTTGACGTGGCTTATCGAGCGTACCGAAACGCAAACTATCAAAGCAGGCGATAGGGCGTGCCCCCATCGTAAAAATATCGCGGATGATGCCGCCGATACCGGTGGCCGCGCCCTCGAAAGGTTCGATAGCACTGGGATGGTTATGCGACTCCATCTTAAACGCCACGGCCCAACCATTACCCACCGAGATGACGCCGGCATTTTCTCCCGGCCCTTGGAGCACGGCTTCGCCCTCAGTCGGAAATTCACGCAAATATTTCTTCGAATGCTTATAGCTACAATGCTCCGACCACATAAGCGAATACATAAAGAGCTCGGTCGTGGTCGGTACACGTCCCAGGAGCGTTACGATCTTTTCGTACTCATCGTGCTTAAGTCCCAACTCAACGGCCAGTTGCGGTGCATTGTCGGCATTCAAGTCGGCAACGGGCTGCACGATGCTCATTTTTTCTCCTTTGCAGAAGTGATCTTTTCAGCTGCGGTCACGTTATCAGCCGCTTTTCCTTTTGCCTTTGCTTTATGAGAGGAAGATGCGTTCTTTACAGGGCGGTTCTTTAGGTGCTCCTCGGCAGCGGTCACCTTGCTCGCCTTCGGAACAACAACACGCAAAAGATAGGCCAACTCAACGGCAATCATAATCGGCGCTCCGGGAAGAGCAATCATACTTAAAACGGTGGGGGCACCCGCGGTAAAAGAAAGCACATAGATAAGAAGAATTAAAACTGCGTAGACACCGCCGAGTAGCGCATAAATTTCGAGCGGTTCGCGCGGAATGTTTTTGAATGCCTTCTGTTTGCGACGCTTGGGACGCATGGTATCAATCATCATCCATACACCGCAGGCTGCAACAGCGAGGAAAAAAGCGCCAAAGATATAAAACCCCGCGGAAAAACTTACTCCACCATGAGGCATTACGCCATCACCTCGTTCAATGTATGTGTAAGCGTGGTAAAAAAGACCGTACCATCAGTGGTGCGCGCCGTTGTAGGATCGACAGCGCGTTCAGGATGTGGCATCAGTCCAAACACATTGCCATGTGCGTTACTGATACCGGCGATATTATCAAGTGCTCCATTGGGAGCGGCAACGCTCTCGCTGCCATCGTCGGCGCAGTAGCGCAAAACAATGTGACCCGCCTCACCAGCATGCAAACTTTCCAGCGTTTCTCGGTCGCAAACATAATTGCCCTCACCATGACTGATAGGCAGATGCAGAACCGTGCCAATCGGTTCATTAAGCCAATCGCAAGCAGCCTCAACGCGCAGTGCCACTTCGCGACAAAGGAACTTAAGATGTGCGTTGCGCATAAGAGCTCCGGGAAGCAAATGTGCCTCGGTCAGAATCTGAAAACCATTGCAGATACCGAGAACCGGACGCCCTGCCTCGGCAAAGTGCAGAACCTCATTCATAACCGGCGAAAAACGCGCGACGGCACCGGAGCGGAGGTAATCGCCATAGGAAAAACCCCCGGGCAACACCAAAGCGTCCACTCCCTGCAAGTCACGTTCGCCGTGCCAAAGATAGCGCGCAGAAATACCCATATACGTACAGGCTTGGACAACATCTTGCTCACAATTTGAACCCGGAAAAACAACCACTCCGATTGTGGGAGCAGCCATTACCGCGCCTCGATACGATAATCTTCGATCACCGGGTTCGCGAGTAGTTTGTCACACATCTCGCGCACTTCGGATTCGGAAGCGTCGACTTCCAGCTGAATAAACTTGCCGATATTCAGCCGTGTAATCCCCTCAAAGCCAATCTGCTCCAAACCGTGGCGAGCTGTCTCACCCGCCGGATCGAAGATACCTTCTTTATAGGTAACGAATATTTCGTAACACGCCATGCGCTTCTCCTATTTCTTCTTTTTAGTCTCATGCTCAAGCGTCGCCTGCTTCATAAGCGGACGAATCTTCTTGAGATCAAGTATCCAACAAAGAATCACGAGAACCAGCGCAATGGCCTCAAACACTACGGCGATAATTGAGTTTGTTTGGGTAATCGGAATAAGCTTACCGTAATTATAAATAAGCACGGCAACAAGAAGTACCGCGCCGATAAGGAGCATGATCCACCAAATACGACGCAACTTTTTAATTTCAGGTGTCATAACAAACGGTATCCTCTCATTGCTCTTCGAAGAACTGCTCTTTGCAGGACGGCTCGCTTTTGCAGCAGTCGAAGCCAAAGGGGTTCCTTTCGCACGTGCATTCATGCGCTCACGAAGGGAAGGCTTTTTTGCCGGAGTCTTGGGCTTGGTCAGCTCCCCCGCCTCACGCTTGGGTTTAGCCGACGCAGCCGAGCGACGTGTGGAACCCGTTGGTTCGGAGCCTTTCTGGTACCGTTTGTTCATCGCTGATCTTCGTGTCATGAGTTACCTCTCTTCTGATGCCGGTACAAACGTGGTGCCGGTTATAAGTTCGTAGGCCTGAATATATTTTTGGCTCGTTGCCTGAATGATCTCTGGAGTAAGCGCAGGAGGTGCTGCGTCGGATGCAGGATCCCAACCGTTTGCCCGCACAAAATCACGCGCAAACTGCTTATCAAAGCTTGGCTGCACCTGGCCGGGAGCGTAGCCATCCACCGGCCAAAAGCGTGAGCTATCAGGGGTCAGAACCTCATCAGCGAGTGTGAGCCGACCGTCCACCCGGCCAAACTCGAATTTAGTATCGGCGATGATGATGCCGCGCGTTGCCGCATAGTCAGCCGCCTTCGTGTAGAGCATCAGCGACGTATCGCGAAGAACTCGCGCGTCCTTCTCGCCCAAAATTTCGACGAGACGCTCATAGCTGATATTTTCATCGTGATCGCCAATCTCGGCTTTCGTCGAGGGCGTGAAGAGCGCTTCCGGCAACTCGCTGGCTTCGGCGAGTCCTACCGGCAGCTCAATACCACAAACCGTCGAGCTGCGGTTGTATTCCTTAAGTCCGGAGCCGGTAAGATAGCCGCGCACGATGCACTCAGCAGGAAACATATCCGCTTTGTGTACCAGCATAAAACGTCCGCGCAGATAATCGGCCTGCGGTTGGAACTCTTCCGGCAAGTCCGCCACCTCGTCGGAAATGAAGTGTGTCGCTATATCGTCGGCAAAGAAATCAAACCAAAAACGGCTGAGACGCGTAAGAATCTCACCTTTATAGGGAATCGTTTCCGGAAGAATAATATCAAAGACAGAAATACGGTCGGAAGCAACCAAAAGCAAGCGGTCATCCAAATCATAGATGTCACGCACTTTGCCCTGAGCGTCCGGGCGAAAGTTGTGTTGATCCACGCTGTGTTCCTCCAAAGAAATGCCCGATAAGGCAGACCGTCAAGAAACCTATTGTAACGTATATGGGTCTGTTTCTACGGCTGTTTTCATAAAACATGGAGTATGCCTCGAAACTTACGCAAGTCGGTCATTAAGCTTTGGATAGCCGAACGGCTCGAACGGGTTTCGTAGCCCATAAACGGGTAAAGATAGGCGGCTCCTATCTGAGCCGCTTATCTCATTTAATCTATTAGAGTTTAATTGCTGCCAGTAAAGGTAATTTCTTGGTCAAGAAGAAAATTAGGCGTATAAATCAACTCAAACTCTGACCCTTTTGGAATGTCAAAACCCATATTGCCTTCAGCTGTCTTACCACTGTTAATAGCATCGACCATCCAATCGGTCGCATCCGTATAAACGGATTCGCATTTATTGCCATCGACATAGGCAGAGAAATCACCATCACTTATAAACGCTTGACCGGCAGCAGCTTTATTGGTAGCTTTTACATGAAATATGGCAACATTGCCGCTTTTCGTATCAGTCCACTCATCAGGCTTTTCATTCTTTGGAGCAGAAACTGTGATTTCAAGATTTTCCACAGTAATTGTCTTACCAATCTTAAAAGTTGCGGTTTTTGCTTCATCTCCTGTAACAGTCTCGCCGTCTTCTGTCTGAATATCGCTACCTGCATTAGTTTCTTTGACAGCCGAATCGATAGTAGCAACCGTACCCGCCGTACAGGCTACAATGCCGATAGCCATAAGAGCGCCAAATGCCGCAATTACAATAAGGATAATAGCCCACACGGGCATGCCGAGTCGTGCGCCACATTCCGGGCACCGCTTGGCGCTTTTCACCACTTCTCTGCCGCACGACTTACACTTCTTCATTTCTTGTACCATGGTGTTTTCTCCCTCGTTCACACACGCCGTTTGTTTAAGAATCATTTCAGTTATAGGAAGAGAACGGTAAACTTCCCCATTCAGCCATTCTTTAACCAAGATGATTTTAGGGAGTTAACGTATGCACTTTCATTAGCTGACAGCGTAATTCAAGAAGTGCCCTCGGAAAGTTGTAGCACTGAAAAACCGAACGTTCTACAAAAGCGGAAGTTACGCGCCTGCCGGTGTCGGCCAAATACTGCCGAAGATCCCGAATAAAGTAAAAAACAAAAAAATTGAGATTGCTGCCCACGCTACGATTTTGAACTTACGATTAGTCTTCAATACAGTTCGCCGCAGCAAATTTCCCGGATCGACGAATACAAAATAGGGAAGCAAGAACAAAAAGAGCGCCATGCTCCAATACTCAAGAACAAGCTCGACATTGCCTCCAACAGGAAGGTTTTCTGTTTGAAAAAAGGGGTTGATAAGGGCATAGAGTATAAAAGGTGCAAGAAGCACCGTCCAAATAATCGTCGATATTCTCCATCGCCCAGGAGCGCCACGACCGCACAAGCCCCGCAAAGCAGTTTGCATACTTTGATAACGATTCTGCGGATCAAACTGCAAACATTTTTCAATGAAAGCTTTTGTGGATGCAGATACGTCGCTGCGCCCATCCAAGGAACCTCTTCCTTTGCGAGAAGGATTAACCCCCGTGAGCATGACAAAAGCACCATGCCGAGCGCATAGATATCGGTACGCTCATCCGTCTGGCCGAAGCCGAATTGCTCAGGCGCAGCATAACCGATAGTACCCACATAGCGCGTATCACGCGATTCTTCATCTTTGCGATAGCGTGCCGTGCCAAAGTCAACAATACGCACACGGTCGCCCTCGACAATAATGTTCGAAGGCTTGATGTCTCGATGAATAATGGGGCGTGGAGAGTGCGCGTGTAGCTTTCCGATAGCCACACAGATCTTCTCAAACGTGGGGAGCGCGCCGGCTTCCGGCATCGGACCCCACATCTCCACCATATGCTGCAAAGTCATGCCGGAGACGTATTCCATGAGCAAAATATAAGCATCGGGTGTTTCGGAGCGTGAGAAAATATGAGGAAAAGCCGGGTCGTTGAGTTGCGCGAGAGCTTCCCATTCGACAGCTCCCGCAACCGACTTGTTAATATATTTGCGCACAAACGTTTCGCCGCTCGGGCTTACCACGACTTCGGTACGGCCAAAAGGCCCTTCTTTGAGAATTGAGCTGACCACAAAGAAGCTAGGTGCGACCGATTGGGGCAGAGGCTCAGGCATACGTTATAGTTTCGTGATGGTTTCTTGCCCAAAGCGGAAAAGTTCCTGCTCTGTCTTTTCCAGTGAATAGCCTTGACCTACGCAGTAGAGAATAAGGGCATCGCGGCGTTGTTTGACATACAGCTCGCTCACTCCTGCATGCTTGAGCAAACGCTGTGTTTCGCGCACATCGAGGTGCATACCAAACGCAAGTTGAAGCACCTTGTCGCGCGCAACGGAAGTTTTCGCTCCGCTGAATATCTCATAGGCATACGTAGGATCCAGTTGCCCCTGCCGAATAATCTCGGACTTCTTCAGCTTATGTTGCTCGAGTAACTCATTTAAGTATTCAGAAAGTGAGCGATTAGGAAGAGTCTCTTGTTCAAAATAGTCAGAAACCGAATTACTGAAAAGCAATTCGTTAAGCAAATCCTCCGTGAGCTTTTCTTCCATAGGATATCTTCAGTCGTCGGCTTGTTCTACACGAACAAGAACCTCGAGCACATAGTCATCGGGGTTAGGCAAGCTAATTTCATCCTGTATAAAAATGGTATAAACAGGCCCTATGGTTTTAAGCTTGTGCCGCTCAAAATAGCTCGCCATCCGATCCCCGATGTCGTCTTCTACGCCATAAGGACCTTTGACATAGCCCGCGAGATAATTACCCGCCGGTGTTATCGTGGTACTCTCCACATCAAGACTGAAAAAGTACTGAGGCTCATTCAAGTTGGTCTGGAATTCTTCAAAACCGCTAAAATACCCGCCGACGGGAAAACGCACGTCAATACCATGCTCCGGAGCCGACTGGTAAAAGTTACAAAACGCTTCCT
>QMCE01002494.1_pt1 | contig 10150 bp, 2 predicted proteins | sample 1821851 | NCBI WGS metagenome assembly QMCE01 (sample SAMN09453174, study PRJNA476694) | Termite gut metagenome, whole genome shotgun sequencing project. | isolation source: worker | host: Odontotermes sp. | place: South Africa:Pretoria | collected 2016-01-28 | reverse complement strand
AGCTTGATATATACAATCCGTTTGAAGCAGCTAAGCTGCGCGCGGAGCAGGTTGCGCTTTCATCCCGGCAGGATGAGCTTAACTCATTAATTTACCGCAAGGACACGCAGATGAGAAACTTCTTCCGGAAGCTTAACTACGCGTACAATATGCAGCAGGAAGAGCTGCTTAACTACTACCGGGGCAGACGGCCAAGCTCAAAGCCCGAGGAACGGGAGGCCGCCCCGCCGACCCCGAACGACAACGAAAGCAATGATGAATAACGGGCTAGAACCGCGTTTGCCGGTTGGCACAACGCTGATTATACCAAAGCAACAGCCGCTGTATCACGCTGAGGCGCTCTGCGGGGAGCTCGCGGCGCTGCTTAAGGCGTATATGGCGCAGGAGGAGCCTTTCCCGCTGCTCATAGCACTGCAAGGGGACGCGGGCAGCGGGCGGGGGTACCTCGCGGGGCAGGTTTGCGCAAGGTTCGACTCCGCGCTGCTGCTTGTGGATGGCAACTACCCCGATTTGGAAGAGCTTCTGAGCGCGTCAGAGCTGTACGGCGCGGCGATATGCTTTGAAAAAGCCGACGATTTGGCATTTATCCGCCAAACGATACAGAGAACTGGATTTGCCTTTGTAAAGCTTGAGCCCGGCCAGCCTCCGCCGTATATCGCGGGATGCGCCGTTTTGCCCCGGGATATGCCGCAGCCCGTGCAAAAAGACCGCGAGGCAATACTTGCTTCGATTACGGACGAAACTGTGGATCTGTCCGCGTCAAGGCTTAATCCCGGCCAGCTTGTCCAACTGGGGCTGCGTATCAAGGTTGAAAAACTCGCCGGCAGACACGGGGATACCGTTAAAGGCGAAAAATCCGCCAATTCCGTAGCCCTAGCCGATTTGATCCTGCCGAATGAGCTTACCGAACAGCTAAAGGAACTGTGCGCGTTTATCAAGGCCCGGGACACAGTATTCAGGCAGTGGGGCTTTAACGAAAAAATACCCTGGGGCAGGGGCATATCCGCGCTGTTCTACGGCGCTCCCGGCACCGGCAAGACCATGGCCGCCGCCGCACTCGCCCGTGAGACGGGGCTTAACCTTAACCGCGTGGACCTCTCGCAGATAATAAGCAAGTACATAGGCGAGACGCAAAAAAACATGGCGAAACTATTCACCCAGGCGGAAAAATCCGGCGATATCCTGTTTTTTGACGAGGCAGACGCCCTTTTCAGCAAACGCACGGAAACCGCGGACGCCCAGGACAAATACTCCAACGCGGAGACCGCCTACCTGCTCCAGCGCATGGAGCGCCACGACGGCGTGTGCATACTGGCCACCAATCTGCTGCAAAACCTCGACGAGGCCTTCCGCCGGCGCATAGGCTACATGCTGCACTTCCCAATGCCGGACGAAAGCCTGCGGGAAAAAATCTGGCGCGGCATATTCCCGGCAAACGCCCCCGTAGGGCAGCTTGACTACAAATTATTGGCTAAGCACTTCGAGCTTTCCGGCGCGGCCATAAAAAATACCGCGCTGCACGCCGCCTACCTCGCCGCCGCTAACGGGTGCGAAATAACAATGGACTACATACTGCGGGGAGCTAAAAACGAATACCACAAGCAGGGCAAAAGCATAAATCCCCAGGCATTACAGCTGTTAACTCTCTAATGTGGGCTACAGGAGGTTATTGTTATGAAGCTTAATAGAAGGATTCTTCCGCTCCTGCTGGCGCTGTCGCTGGCTCTGCCAATGCTGCCGCTGGATTTTGCGCCGCTTTTCTTTAAGGCGCACGCGCTCGAAGAAATGGACGGCGACGTGTATTTGGTTAGAGGTCCTGACGACCTCAAGGAGGTGCTGTCCTCAACCGCCAGCGGCTCTTACAGGCAGATGGTCAATATTGAGATAAATCTGAGTGACTTGCCTAGAACGCCCAAGACATTTACAGGCACCTATGACGGCAACGGATATACGGTAACTGTCACAGGCATGCCAGATGGCGAGTATACCTCCTACGGCCTGTTTCAGAATGTAAACGGAACGATCCAAAACCTTAATGTAAGATATAGCGGCATTACAGTGCGCAATACTTTGCCCTACGGCAAGGTGCAGTTCGGCGGCGTTGCGGGTACGCTGCTGCAAAGCTCATCCAAAATAGAAAACTGCAGCGTCGAAGGCTCAATGAATATACAATTGGCAGGGAACTATTTTGTAGAAGACCAGAAATTAAACTACGCCGCCCTGTGGGTTTCGGAGATCGGCGGAATCGCCGGAAGGGTTGAACAGGGCGCGAGCATCACCGGCTGCCGAAGCGCTATCAATATAACGGTCACCGCGTTAAAGCCCAACACGGAAAATTTCGAGCAGACCGGCTTTTCAGTGGACAGCAACGGCCATTATTACTACGATACTTTCATTGGCGGAATAGCGGGCGGCATTCACCCCGGCACCGGGCGCGTCACGCTAAACAACAACCTGGTGGAAGGCAACGCCGGAGGCACCGGGTACCTGCGGTCATCCTCGCCCCAAAGCACCCAGGCATACACCGTTATGGGCGGCGTTGTCGGCTGGGTGGGCAACTCCAACACCAACTACGAGATAAAAGGCAACCTTATCAGGAACATGAGGTTACAGGCGCATAATTGGACCGGCATAAGCAGCACCAAAGGCTACGGCGTCGCCTATGCCCTTGCCGGTTGGTTGTGGTCAGCGGGGACGGGCGACATCTCGAACAATATCATCACCGAAAACCCCGCCACCATTACCAGCGCAAGCCATAAATCCGGGGCTTATTTTTCCACTTTTGAAAATTTGTTTTTTAGTTACGACCCCGACAAAACCAGTCACACAGACGGAGAAACCGGCAACCGCGACGACGCGCAGCCCGAGGCGCTGGGGCTGCGACGAGCGCATCAATCGTATAGTATCATTCAAGGATTAGTCAGAGGAGAAGACGCGTGGAAGCCCGCGGCTGCCGCCAACGCCCAGGTCATGGTAAACGCCAACCCGACTCCCGCCTTCCTTAGGGACAGCAACAGCGATCCCGTTAATTGGGTCAACGATATTATTGGCAACAACGGCGCCACCCAGCCGGTAAACCTGAAATGGCGCACCACGCCCGCCCCGCTGGTTGAAGAGAGTATAGATGATGAGTTAAAATACACCATAAATATTACTTCCTCCCCAAAACAGCCCCCGATTATTGGCGATACGCAATTTAGCGCAAACCTTATTGATTATTTTGTCGAATACTACACAGAGGGCGCTAACCGAGGAATTGAACCGATTATAAATATATCTAACCCAGCCGTTGGTTCGGGGGGGTTAGAAGCGGCGCTTACGCTCAACCCCAATTTTGATATACCCCTATGGTACTCCCTGGATAATAAACCGTATGAACCGTGTCCAACCGTTATACCTATTGATTTTGCGCCGGAATACGACCCGGATGGCAAAATAACAGGCGCGTTTGAAAAGGTTGTTAAGGTGGCTGACAATGCCGCCGGAACCGGCCAGGTTGATCTCACATTCACCCCAGAACTCAATAACGGAGCATGGACATTTCAGTACGAGTATGGCGACAAAGATTCTGTGGGCACGTATGGCGGAAAGCAAGCAACCGTAACAGCGAAGCTCCCAAGCTATTCGCCAGATTTTCAAAGACTCCACGAACCATTTGACAAGAAACTCAAAATAGCAACCTCCGGCGTCATATCAATCAATTACGACTACGGTAATGGAACTACAGGCTCAAGTACAACTAATATATTAGAAAAGCCATTATTTTTCAGCCCGGTATACGGCGCCGACAATCGCGGCGCGCTTTCCGGCGTACAGTATTCGGAGGAGAATAAGACAACATATATTCAAATCAGCGATGGTAACGGTTTAGTCCTGTCGCCCAAAATGGCCGTAAGGATTAACGCATGGCTTAATGATGCCCGTAATGCTATCGAATATGATATTGCAACGGATTTTGCGAATCCTGACGATGCTATTGGAGGGGGAGATCCGAAAAATTACTTTACAGCGTCTCTTGTAGATGCGGAAAACGATTCCTTTACGCCAATGGTATTAAGAAGCCCTGACGCTCTCCCGACGAAAAGTAAATTAACGCTAACCTGTGAGGAAGACGATAAAGTAACGTTTATGGCTGCTGTTGGCAATGGCGAGTGGGGCGCGGTCGGAGGTATCGATGTTACGTTAACGCCGAAGTTTAATATTGACGGCACGTTAGAGGATATTGAATTTATTCCCGAAGCAATTATGATAAAAGCTACTAAGGGCGGAGTGGGAAGCGATGAAGCCGAGCTTACATTTGATTTCAAGAAAGCTAGTGGCCAGATTGATTTTAGTTTTGACGAGGCGTTCTCATTAGGCAAAGGGGAGAAGATAACGTTAAGCCCGAGTATTGCATCGCAGGACGTTCCGGACGATCTGCCAAGTATTATCGAGACTGTCTTTACCTTGGGCGTCGACGCGGGGGGAAAAATAGAATACACGCCCGAAGGCGGCGCAACTCAAACTTATACCCAAAAGTTCGAGCATCCCTTGAGCTTTACGCCGGAATATAACACAGACGGCACAGTGGCATCCGTTTCGCCCGAACAATTCGAGTTAAAGCTTGCCGTTACAATGCCCAATACGCCCGCAAGGACGTCAACCGTCACAGTCACACCCATAATAGAGAACGGCAAAGTAACCTTTAAGGCTACGCCCGTGGTTATTCCGGGCGAAGGCATAAAGAGAACCATTACCAATGGCGTTACCAACCCGCTGCCGACGCCGCCGTCCTTACATCCCGTAATTACAGCGACAGAAGAAAACATAGAAATAAAAATTCAAGAGACGATACAGCCTTTGTCCACCGTTACGGTCAGGGTTTACCAAAAAGACAGCGCAAGCTCCTTCACAAACATGCCAAGAGTTAAAACGTATAATTTCCAAACCGAGGACGCGACTGAGCCGCCGGAAATCTCCCCCGCGTCGGGCGAGCCTCTTGCGGACGGCATAACCATGACCTCGCCTGACGGCGCAACGATATATTACTATATGGGTGACGCCGACTTGTTGCCTGCGCTGGATGCAGAGTCCATTTATACAGAGCCGATTGATTACGATACTGTCATGAAAATAAAAGACGGGGATTGGACAACGCTGTTCGTCAGCGCCATAGCTGTCAAAAACGGCGTGCCAAGCTCTCCCGTAAAGGTTCAGTACAGCGTTAACAGCAAAACGCCGCCCTCAGCGCCGGAAATCTGGCTGGCGCAGCCGTTTGATGAAGCTTTTATATTCGAGCAGTTTGAACCGTCCGTCTTCTATGAGCCTGATCAAAAATTCGCGATAATACTGTCTGGCGGCGAGGACACCGCCAATGTCCATTACACGCTAAACGGCTCTGTACCGGACTCGAACAGCGCCCGGTACAACAGCAAAAACCACATTCAGCTGCCGACCGGCCAGGTGGAGGTAACGATTACCGCTGTGCATATACTGCCTAATTTTCCGCCCTCCGAGACCGAAACCATAACCGTCAATATAAAGCAGGAGCTGGGCGCTCCGCTGTTTTCCATGGAGAACAGCCAAAAAATCCCCAACAGCGACGACCTGCGCTTTATGCTGCCGGAAACCGTTCTGCCCCAGGAGATAACCCCCGATTACTACGTGCGCTACGAAGACGCCCTTAAGCTTGGGACAGACCAGGACGAACGTGATATACCTCCGGAAAAGTGGTATAATTATGCTCATGTGCAGAGTAACCCGGACGACTATTACGGCGTGCTGCTAGTAGATGACGACCCCGATTTTGACTACAACGACTATACTGCCGATTTGCCTCTTGTAACCTATAAAATCGAAGACGGAAGCGAAAGAACCTATATCCCCGGCAGACCGGCGATAATCTTTAACAACACTGACGGCTCGACCACGTCCAGGCAGCCAAGAACCGACGCTACAGTTAAGCTTACAGGTACGGCGGGCCAGGGCGTTGCGGTTACGGCGTGGCTTACCCCAAGCAACGCGGCCCACAAGGAAGGGCCGAAGATCACCCGCACATTTTACTTCTACGAAGCGGTGCCCTCGCCCGTGCCAACGCCGCCGACGTCCCCCGGAGCAATGACGACGGTTTCCGCCGGGGAGATGATTTACCTGGGCTTGCCGGACTCTAACATGAGCGGCGCGCAGATATTTTATTCTCTCCAAAGCGCGATAGAGATAAAATGGGACGAAGCCAATGACAGATATGCCACAGCTGGGAATCTCACCTTTGATTACAGTGAAAACCAAGCAGACGGGGTTGGAATAGAAGTGAAGGGCATACCGGGCCGGACCTTTACCATATGGGCAGGCGCCATTATGAAAGATATGAGCCCCAGCCCGGTTGAGCAGTTTACGTACAGGATAGCCGACATGGACCGGGTTGCCCCCCCCACGGCCACGCCAAACACCTCTCCGGGCAACGTTGCGGAGATTTCCAAGGACGGGCACGTGGTACTGGTAAGCACCACCAGCGGCGCGAAGATTTCCTACAGCCTTACGGGCTCGCCTACAGAGCCTTACAGCACCGTTGCCACCAAGGGCATACCCGTGGAGGGCAATCCGGGCAGTATATTCACCGTGTACGCCGTAGCCGAAATGGACAACATGGCGCCCAGCGCGGTGCAGACCTTCACCTACCGCATCTCTGACCTTCCCGTTGTCGCGGCGCCCGTAGCCACGCCCAAAACGGAGGATTCCAACGCGACGGTTCTGCCGCGTGGCACAAGGATTTCCCTTAGCAGCGCCACAAACGGCGCGGCCATCGCCTACAGCACAGACGGCAGCTACCCAACCGAAGAATACGACCCCATAACCGGGATAGAAATTGACGGCGAGCCGGGAAGATTCTACACGGTTTCGGCCATAGCGCATAAAGAACCCGAAATGACCGAAAGTCAGCTTGTTACCTTCGTCTACCGCGTTGCGGATTTGCCCGTTGTCGCGGCGCCCGTAGCCACGCCCAAAACGGAGGATTCCAACGCAACGGTTCTGCCGCGTGGCACAAGGATTTCCCTTAGCAGCGCCACAAGCAGCGCGGCCATCACCTACAGCACAGACGGCAGCTACCCAACCGAAGAATACGACCCCATAACCGGGATAGAAATTGACGGCGAGCCGGGCAGATTCTACACGGTTTCGGCCATAGCGCATAAAGAACCCGAAATGACCGAAAGTCAGCTTGTTACCTTTGTCTACCGCGTTGCGGATTTGCCCGTGGCGGCGGCCCCCACGGCCACGCCCAAGACGGAGCCCGGCGAGCCGCTTACCTTGCAGACCGGCACGGCGATAACCCTGCAAACGGCCACCAGCGGCGGCAAGATATACTACAGCCTTACGGGAACGCCGGCAATAGGCGCCGCCGGCACAAGCCTGTTTGACAAAAGCATAAACGTCACCGGCTCAAGCGGGCAGTTCTTCACCATACGGGCTTTTACCGCCATGGACGGCATGCAAAACAGCGAGATCGTAACATTTAACTACCAGCTGCCCGCGCCGGTGCAGGCCGTGTACGCCACCCCGTCGGAGGGGGACGTTATCGAGGGCACAGAGATTGAGCTTAAAACCACCACAAGGGACGCCACGATATTCTACGAAATATTTGACGACGAAGACGATGTAGAGGAGCCAATACCCTACGAAAGCCAGGTGTACGGGGACGCGATAAAAATCGAAAAGGACACATGGATAACCGCAATGGCCGTTAAGGACGGGGAGGAAAGCATAATAACGGAGTTCGAGTTCCTGTTGGCGGACGAGGTCGAGCCGCCGGAGCCCAGCATCCCCAGCGGCAGCGTCGTGGCCAAGGGCGCAATGCTGCGCCTTACCTCACCGACAGGCGGCGCGAGCATTGTGTATACCAAGGACGGCAGCGACCCCACGGACGAAGATAACAACAAGCGCATGTTCGGTGAAAGCATAGCCATAGACGCCGAGGAGGGCAAGAGCGTCAGTCTTCAGGCCTACGCCACCCTTACCGGCCGCACCCCAAGCGAGGTCGTTTCCTTAAGCTACACCGTCAGCGAAGCCGACGAGGTTATTACCGCCAACCCGGCGGACGGCGCGGTTCTTAAGCCCGGCGACAGGGTAACCCTTTCCACCACCATAACGGGCGCGGCGCTCCACTACACCACAGACGGCAGCGAGCCCACGCGGGATTCACCGTCCGGCAGCGCCGTCACGGTTGACGGCGCGTACGGCGAAAGCTTCGTCATAAGGGCGGCGGCCTTTACCGAAACCACGGCTACGGCCCCGCAGGTGTTCAGCTACACCGTGGTTGCGCGCACGGCCTCCCCAGCCGCCAGCATCCCCAACGGCGCGGTGGTTCTTGCGGGCGCGACCGTGACCCTAACGGCGCCGGAGGGCAGCATCTACTACACCGTAGACGGCGGAGACCCCGCGACAGCCGGGATACTCTACACAGAGCCCATCGCGCTTACCGGCTCCACCGTGCTTAAAATCATGGCGCAGGCGGAGGGCAAGGCCCAAAGCGAGACGCTGGAATACATCTACACCCAAGCGGGGCAGGTGGCGGCACCCGCGGCCAGCCTGCCTGCCGGCCAGATAGAGGTTGGCGTCAGCATAACCATGAGCACCACGACCCCGGACGCCGAGATATACTACACCACCAACGGTGCGTCGCCGTCAGCGGATAACCTGCGGGACGCCTTCGCCTACGAGGGGCCTATTACGGTCTCGCGGCCCGTCACCTTCAGGATGATCGCGGTTAAGCAGGGCATGGACCCAAGCGTGGTGAACACCGCGACCTACACGGTGGCCTACCCGCCGGAGCCGGAGGAGGAAGCCCCGGACGCGGCAACCCCCCTTCGCGACAGCGACCGCCTGTTCCTGTTCGACCAATTCGTCGACAGCGGCGAGGGGCCCCAGTTCACGGATATCATCCTGCGCGACGACGTCACGCTGGCCGTGGTTTCCGCCACAACGGACGCCGTACCGGACGACACCCGGCTGATCGTTGTACGGGAGCGCGACCCCGCCCCGGAGGACGAGGACGCCGTGCTGAGAGGTCTGGACATGAAGCTTGGGGCGCTATATAACATCTCTTTGGTGGATAGCTCCGGCATGGAGGTTCAGCCGCAGGAAAACGGCGGCGTGGAGGTTGGCGTCCCCACACCGGAGGGCTGTGAGGACACGGTGGTGCTGATCTGCCGCATAAACGAAAACGGCACCGTCACCGCCTTCCCCACAAGGCGCAGCGCGGGAATGCTGTACGCGGTGGTGGATCACTTCAGCAAGTACGCCGTGGCCGTGCCGGAGCTCCCGCAGGAAAGCGACGAGCAGGCTGCTCCCTGGTTGCTAATCGCAACGGCTGTGGCCATAGCCGCGTTCTCGCTGATGATTATAATGTACAGAAAACGCAGGAAGGGCGGACAAAGCAAATGACAAACCGCAAGTATTATCCGTTCGAGCGCAACAGCTATTACTCCGGTAAGCTGCTTTCAGCCAAGGATTTTGAGGCGGAACAGCGTTACCTCAACGACAAGCGGCGCTTCGGCAATATTCTGCTGGGCGGCGCGGGCATAGTGGCGGGCCTGGGCGTGGTTATGGCGGACGATACATCCATACTGCTTCAGGCGGGCTGCGCGTTTGACTCATCCGGCCGGGAGATCGTCGTGCCGGAAACCCGCGTGGTAAAGCTATCCACCATAGAAGGCTACGACGGGCTTACAACAGCCTCCGCCTATCTGGGGCTGGAGTACCGGGAGGAGCCCGCGGACGAAGTATATGCCGCCATGAGCGGCGAGAGCGGCGGCTCCGCCTACAACAAGGTGCGGGAAGGCTACAGGCTGTTCCTGACGGACGAAAGCATGGCCACAAAATCCCCCGGCCCGCTGGATGAGTTCATCACCGCCTTGACCGTTTACTCCGACGCCGACATAACCGTAACCCAGCACACCCCTCGCATGGCGATAAGGGGGGGCGACCTGGCAATACGCGTGGAGATTAAAAAGCACAGCCCCGGCGCCGGAGAATACGCCTTTGGCTACACGCTGGAAACCCCCGCCTTCACCGGCGCGGACGGCGAAAGCCGCGTAGGCGTGTCCATGAGCGGCATAAGGCTGGCCGCGGGCGAAAGCGTTTCGGCCGCGTATATTATGACCCCCAAGCCTCA
>QMCE01007057.1_pt1 | contig 10151 bp, 10 predicted proteins | sample 1821851 | NCBI WGS metagenome assembly QMCE01 (sample SAMN09453174, study PRJNA476694) | Termite gut metagenome, whole genome shotgun sequencing project. | isolation source: worker | host: Odontotermes sp. | place: South Africa:Pretoria | collected 2016-01-28 | reverse complement strand
CCTTGAGGAACAGCATCACGGCTGGCGGATTCCGTCGGCTGGAAGGAACACAACATGAGTCCATCCATGTCTACCGGGATCCGTCTGTTCACGCCGCAGGTGTCGAACTCGAACCCTATGTCGTTGTTGGAAGGCCATACCATCACCACATTCCCGTCACCCAATTCGCCCTGAATCTGATTCCAGACCAGATCGCGAATGCGGACGGAATACGTCCCCACATACACCCCAGCCCGCACTTCGAGGAACAGGCGGGAAAGCCAACCGCGCAAGCGCGGCGGAATCGACTCAGTTACGATGACCAACATCGCCCGTCGCCTCCTCATTCGGAATCGCCATCGGCACAGCCTCGGGATGCGCCTCCGGCAGGGGAAGCCCTCCTGCGGACAAAACCTCCTCTATCGCCGGAATTATCCGCTCCAAAAGACGGTGCTTGCGGAAGGAATTCCGGCAATACAGGCGCGTCTCGCGGGCTTTGTCGGCAACGGCGCTGTACGTCGCCACCTTGAACGCTATGGGAACGGACACGGTGAATTTGAACAAATCCGCAATATCGTACACAAACGACAGAGGCTTCCCCGTGTGGATGAAGCCAATGGCGGGAGCATACCCGGCGGCAAGAATCGCGGCTTCGCAAATGCCGTACAGGCAGTGATTCGCCACGCTGAGGCACCGGTTCGCGTCGTCGCCCGCGTCGAAATCGTCACGACTGTAGTCGCGCCGCTTCCACGTCAGCCCATACTGTTTCGCCAGCTCCTGATACAGAATGCGGACGCGGACGCCCTCAATCCCCCGGAGCTGCTGCACGCTCCGCTTGGCCGGAGGTTCCTCGCCAAAACGCAATCTGTACATAGCCCGGACGACGCGCAGACGGGGTTCGTCCTCCAGCGCCAGACGAGCCTGATACAGCAAGCGATCCGCCCTTGCACCTCCCGGCTGGCCGGAGGAATACACCCGCGTCCCGCCTTCGCCGACCCAAACCAGCAGACAACCCGCCTCCGCCGCCAGCGCCACGGCTTCGTGCGTTATTCGTGTTCCCGGTTCAAGGAAAACGCAGGCCAGGCCGCCGACAGGAACCTGAATCCGCACGCCGTCCTTGTCAACGAGGACAAACGCTCCGTCCATGACCTCCACATTCCCGAAAGGGAGCCAGACCATGGAAGCGCGTTCCTTGATCATGATGGGGTTGGATTCCAGTCTGCTCATGCGCCGCCTCCTGCGGAGCCCGCGCGGACAGGAGCAACCGAGAGAAGCCCCAAACCCATCGCTTTGCCGTGGCCAATGCCGCCCGCCAGAGCGATCCGGAACATATCGGGAGATTCGACTGTCAGGAATCCTTCAAACAACGCGGAAAATATACGGATATCAGCGGCGCTCCCGCCATGCTTCCGCCCTGTCAACATCGTTTCCTCGAAAATTCGTATGTCGAGACCGGAAGATTCTGCATCGCAGAAGAACGGAGCGGATTCTGGCACAGAGAACCCGCCTCGTTCTCTTCCCACTCGTTGCAGCCACTGTTCCTGCTCCGGGCGGCGCAGGAGGCCGATACGCTTTGTCTTCACTTTGCCGCCGGATACTTTTTCCGTCACACATTTGCTCGGGTTAGCGCGGAGGCGGAAACGAAAGACCGTGCCGGGGCGCAACGAGCCAAGCTCAAGACGTTCGGCAAGATTCAGCGGGGGGGCGGGATAATCCGCGAGCCAGCCCGCCGGGAGTCCGCTCCAGTCGGGAAGCAGCGCCGCGCCGCTTTGCACAAGGAGGACTGGCTTGGCCGTTTGCCTGTCCGGCGTCTCCAACCGCCAGAGAACAGCGCCGGGCGGCATGGGCCTGTCCTCCGGAACAAATGCCCGGCAGAGAGTCGAGTGCATGGCGTAGGGATCGGCCATGTCCCGCCGCGCATCGCGGTTGCGGAGATTGAGAGAGAGTTTATGCAGAAACATCCGGTTTTCCCTCCAAGGGTTCCGGGCACGGGACGGACTGTGAGACAACGAATCGACTCCCGAAACGCCGCTCCGCAAAACTGGACAAGGGCTGATCCATGCGGAGCGCTCCTTCCCGGCTGTCCGACTCCAACGAAAGAAGAAGGTTTTTTCCCTCTTCTTTTCGTCGGCGCAGGGTAAGGCAGGGATGGCTTGTCAGGGCTGCCTCCAGCGGTTCGTCCCGAATGCCGTTTTCCAGCCAGACGGGCTCGGAGGGGACAAAGGATTTCCTGCCGAGGTACAGCGGCCACACCGGATTCCGGAGCGCGGCATTCGCTTTTTCCAGCAGGCCGCGATCCTCTCCCTCAAATCCAACGAGAAACGCCGCATCGGCAAGATAGTGCCGTTTCGAGACAATGCCGTCTGAGGAAAGTTTGCCGTCGGCTTTCATTATCCGGTCGTCTTTGTGCGCACCCGCGCTGTGGTAGTCGTAGCGTGCCACGCCCGGCCTGTCCCGGCGCACGCCGAAGCGGAGTTTGGTGAGCGGTTCGAGATCGTTCCAATTTGCCCTGTCGATTCCCATCGCGGCGCAGAGGAGGCCGAGGACGCCGGATTTGCTCGGCTCCGGAGCGGTGTCCCGCTCCTGAAAGCGGCTGGCGACGCCCCATGACTGCATGGGGCCGGCGAGCCGGAGAAGCAGCGTCGGCATCACCATGCCTCCACGATGGAGACTGCCTTTTCCAGAAGCCCCGGCCACGAGTCCGTGATTTCGCCGAGTTCTTTCGGCGTTTCCGCATCGCAGGCGTTCATGATGTGGCACGTGTCGGATTCGTTGGCATTTCCGTAGAATTTCCGCAGGGAGACGGCTTTTTTTGTGAGCGCTTCGGCGGAAAGACGGGTGAGCGACTTCTCCTGTTTCCAGTCCGGGCGGATCGGAGACTCGAAGGCGTTGGCAAGGTTGACGGGAGCGGCGTCCGTTGCCGTCCGCACCAGAATGAACTCCGACGGGTTGTGCGCGGCGAAGCTGTTTTGCTTGCCCGTCGGTTCGGAACGGACGAAGGCGTCGAGAAAGGCGCCAACGGTCTTCATCGTCAGTTCTCTGTCGCCCTGGAGGTTTTTCTCCAGCAGTTCGACATCGAGGCAGGCGTAGCGGTAGAAACAGGCGGAATTGAAGTCGATGACGCCGATCATGTCCGCTCCGGCAGTGTCGGTCGGCTTGAGGTCATCGATAGCCGTGTAATAGTCGAATTCACGCTCGACCGTGTGTGTGGAAAGGGCGTGCGCCACTTGGCAGGCGGCGTTCTGATTTGTCTCCGGCATGTCGGCAAGCATCCTGCCGAAGAGGGCGACATCGGCGGCTTTTCCGCCGTTGAGGATGGAGGCGACCGCTTTTGCAATTTCAGGATTGCCTTGTTTCGCATCCCCTTTTTTCGCTTTTTTGCCTTTGGGCGCATCGTCGCCGTCCGCGCCCGCCGCATTGATGGTCAGGCTGTCCCAATTCTTGTCAATCAGTTCCGCAAGATTCTGAATCTCACGCCGCCCGAAGAAGAGAAGGTATTCTGTTTTCCCTTCCTCCTTCACGCCAAGCCCCGCTGCAGCAAGGGCGGCTTGTGCTTTTCTCTCCGCTTCCGTCCTTTCGCGATCTTTTTCGGCAAGTCTGTCCGTGAGCTCTTTGAGAAGGCGTTTCGTCCGTACCGCCAAGTCATCGCGGCCAAGCGTGGAGCCGCCGGTAAACATTACCCTCACCGCCCGTTTCTGGCACTGGCTGGAAATGCGGGCGCGGCGCGTGCCGCCGAACAGGGCGTCCTTTGGCGCGCCCGTGTCGTCGCGGTTCAGATTGGACGGGGCGAAATTCTGCAGCACGTGCACTTCCACAAGTTTTTTCATGCTTCCTTCTCCTTTTCCGGCGTCTCATAGAAATCTCTCGCCCAGCGCCATTGTGTTTTCTTTCCTGCCATGTTCCAGTGGAGCAATCCGTCAAGAAGCAAGGGGAAATTGACAGGATCATCTTTCAAAAGTGCGCACATTTGCCTGAGGCGGTTGGGGAGCTGATCCCCGTCCGAATCAAGCAGTGTTATAAAACGCTTTTCGATGGAATCGGATTGCATCCTGTCCTTGTATCCGCGAATCGCTTTTCCGAACGACGCCTTTCCGCTTCTCTCTCTCGCCGCCGCCCAAACGCCTGCCGCCAAATAAAACATCCTCCGCCGGAAACCGTCCCGCTCTTCCCTGGCGACAAACGGCTCCACATACGGAAACGCACGCGGCCATTCCCCCGGCGGGAATGACAAACTCCGCCGCAGGCAGGCTCCGACCGCGTGGTCTGAGCCGCAGAGCATGGCAAGGTATTGGAAAAAGCGTTCCGCTGCGTCCGTCCTGGTTTCTTCCGTCATTTCCCATCCTTTCCCGGCGTGTCTTGTGCACTTTCCGCAAGTTCTTTCAGCGCTTTTCCTATGACGCCTCCTGCCTTGGTCATGGCGCGGATCGTCCATGCGTCGCCGTCGCCAACGGCATCTTCCTGCGCCTGCCAGGCGAGAGAAAGGGCGGTGCGGATTTCGTTGCGCCAGAGCGTTTCCGCATTCTTCCAAACGGCGAACCCATGTTCGAGGTTGCGCTTGAAGGCGAGTTCAAGGTGATTCCAATACAGAGGCGTGCAGGGCATTTGGCTCACGACTCTATTGACGTCCGATGCGGCGGGCTTGCGATCCGAGTCACGGCGAATGCACTCGGTCGCAAATGTCGTGCACGCTTTGTACAACTGCCCCTGCCATTTTTCCGCCATACCGAGGAGCGCCCTGATTGTTCCACGGACATCATTCGACGTGTCGAGAATCGCCGTGGGCAGGACGAATCGTTCCATGCGCCAGAATTCAATTTTCGCGTTGTCGTTCACCTGTCCGCAGACCATGACGGAAATTCCCGCGCGGCATCTCTCCCGTTCTTCAAGCTCCTCGCACAGGGCGGCGGTATGGTCGATGACCGCCGGTGCGCAGCTTATGTCTTTTTTCCCTGTTTTTGGGCGGTTGGGGAGAAACGCGTCAAAGTCCCTCCAGAGTCCACGATCTTTCAGCTTGACAGGAAGGAGCCGCGTCCCACCCTTATCCTCATACTGCGCATAGGCCGCGTTCGGATCACGGAGAACGTCCGTGCTTTCATACCCCATGCCGGACGCGAAACCGATGCGCGACACCATGCCGTCGTCGTCGCAATACAGCCGGATGGTGCGGCTGTTCCATGTGTACAGATCCGCCCGCCCCCGCGCTTCGCGGGTGGGCTTGGTTTTCAAGAGGTCGATCGTCTCCGGTTCCCGCTCCCAAACGGGGAGATCATTCGCCGTGACGTCTTTTCCCTGATAGGAAAAGTTCAGGAGCAGCGTTTCCCGCAGATTGGCGCCCATTGAGAAAACGAGAAGAGACGTGGCGGACGGCGCTGTGGAGGTGTGGGCGATTTCGGATTTCCCCGAACTCACGGCGAATGTTTGCGCGGCGGCGAGCCAGCAGGCGACCTCGGACGGGTGCGCCTTCTCTCCGGAAAAAACATCAAAATGATCGAAAAGCACTTTTGCATTGTAGGCGTTGTGCTCAACAGCCAAAACAGACCATGATTTCTTCTCTTTCGATTCAAATTTTGCTACCTGCCAAAACGGATGCGTTTCGTGGAAAAGCCAGAACCGTTTCCGTTCCCGCCATTTTTCCAAATATCCGGTTACTTGCTTCACAGGCCAGACATCTGCAAACCAATCGGCAAGTTCATCCGAATCCGCCTTCGGCGTGAGCGAGCGGTAGAGAATCGCCAGCAACACCCGGTGCAACGCCGCCGTCACCCACGCACTTCGTCCGCCCGGCGGAAAAGCTCCAGCAGGCCAAGCCGCCTCCGCCCGCCGTCCCCCATGATCACCGGAACCCACTCTTCATCCAGCAAATTGAAATACGGCAATGTGATCTGCGGCATGGGGCGACCTCCACGTTATCCGTAGCATAAGCCCAGTTCGGGATCGAGGCGGACGGATGCATCCTTTATCCAGCACCCGTCCGGAGTAAGCGTGAATGGATACGCATTCCATAAAAGAGAAGAGCGGTTCCACTCTTTGGGAATTCCTATCGCGTGTAGTTTACTAATAATGGATTTCCGCGTGATTGGCAATGCCCGGCAGTACAGTAGAGCTCCTTCGGGTTCTTTGCCAAGTCCGAATCAGCGGAGAGCACGATTGCGGTCACAGACATGTCGCCGAGGCGGGTTGCGGCTTTCTTTTTCGAGCCTCCTATGAGCACATCGTCATCGTCGAACGCGATACCGCTTTCCGTAAGCGCGAAAAACTCGTCCGGGTGGCCGATACCCGCCATCGCGGCGAGACTGCCGTGAGCGAGGATTTCTCCCTCAGACTCATTTTCGGCTTTCCCGTACCGTTCACACAATTCATGGGGAACGGGAATATGTTTCTCATAAACCGCCGTTACCAGCGAATCAATATCCTTCGGCAATTCCACAGATTCCAGCCCCCGCCACTGAATCCACGACAAGAGAAGCAGATCTTCACGGTACACCGATCCCCACCATAACGGCTTCCCGAAATCGGGCGGCGCATCTCCGGCCAAACCGCTTACGGCAAGAACAGCCTCCGCCGCGTTTCTGTCGCCCCGCCTGTGCCGCCACAACCGCCCCGCGCGTTGCAGCAGCAAATCCGTCGGCGCGAGATCGCTTATCATGAAATCGAAATCCAGATCGAGGCTTTGCTCCGCGACCTGCGTCGCGATGAGGATTTTCCGGCCTCCCCGCTTTGCTTCTTTTCCGAATTCCTTCAGTATCCGCGCCTCTCGCTGTTGCCGTTCGTCTGAGGGGAAACGGGAATGAAACAGATATATTTCGCTTCCGTCGGCCAACCGCTTGCCGACAACAGCACTTTCCTCCCGAATCAATTCTCCGGCAGGAAACAACGAATACAGCTTCTGCGCCCGATCCACCGTGTTCACCAACGCCAAAGCCGTCCCTTCGGGACAATCCGACAGTCGTGTGAGAAGTTCCGGCACGTCCGTCCCCAACCGCTCCACGCGGACGGTTCGCCGCCCATTTTTGCTGGCATCGAAGTGGATTTGTCGGACGGGGGAGTCTTTCGTAAATACCGTCAGACGAGGATATGCTTTTTCGGATTCGGGAAGCGTGACGCCAAGGCATGCGGCAATATCTTGCCGAAATTTCGGCGGCACCGTCGCGGAAAGAAGAATGACGGACGACCCCAGCTCGACAAGCCATTCCACAAGGGTGACAATAAGTTTGGTCGTATACGTATCGTAGGCATGCACTTCGTCCAGAACAACGACCCTGTTCGCCAGCCCCCACATGCGGATGAAATTATGCCGGACAGGCAGAATGGAGAGAAGCGCCTGATCGACCGTACCCACGCCGTACTCGGAGAGAAGCGCCCGCTTCTTTTGCGTGAACCACTCTCCCGCCCGAACCCCGCCGTCCGTTCCCGCATCCGTCCCGGCTCCCTCGTTTTCGTGGATTGCTCCGAGGCGCAGGTTTCTGTATTCGGGATTGAGGCTGGATGAACCGTGCAGAAGCTGAAAATCAACGTCCCGCCGCATACTTTCCCGCAACGCGGGAGAACGCAGAAAATCCAGAACCCGGGCGAACATCGCGTTTCCTGTGGCGCGGGTCGGCAGAGCAAGGTACAACCCGCGATGTCCCAGCCGCCCGCGAAGGAGAAGGTGTGCGAACCATGCCGCTTCGGTTTTTCCCTCACCCATAGGCGCTTCCACCAGCATGACGGCGGGTTTGGACAACGCAGCAGCCTGCTCCGCCACCTCTTTCTGCAGTGTCCGGGGCGAAAAATCGAAGTATTTCTCAAATATTGTTCCATCGGGCATGGGCGTGATACGGGTGTGCCAGCCGATGTCGTCCAGAGCGTGTCTTGCGTTGTTGCGGCGATCATCACGCCATTTCTCAAGGTTGTTGAGGTCATCGACCGTACCGAATGGGAAATATTCCTCCGCCGAAGCGATCCAGTCGGAAAAGGAAATCCATCCGGCAATTCGCATGAATTCCGCGCCGGACAGGTGTTTTTTTGTCGGCGCCGCCTTTCCCGGCAATCCGAACAGGCGGTGGAGGCAGGAGAATATTTCGTGCCGTGCTGTGCTCCATGCGGCGTTTCCCGCGACAAGCTGATGCCGAGCGTCTCTCTTCATGGTCTGGGGAAAACGCGCGCCGTGGTGGCTTCCGGCGGCCTCGGCGATTCGTTCCGCGAATTTCTTCTTCCAGCCTCCGAACTCTTCCTGCATGAGCAACGCGGCGAGTTCCCCGCACGTGACCGCTCCATGCGGAGAGTACCCATCCCGTGCTTTCAGGACATCCAGCCCGTCATTTTCGAGGCAGGGAATCATCTCTTTGCAGTAGCTTTGGAATCCGGGAAACGCCTTTCCCAAGTCATGACACGCCGCCAAGAGCAGGAGCCAAGGCTTCGCCTCCTCCCACTGCATTTCCAGTGCGTCGGCGAGCAGTTCGCATGAATGATCCGGCTCTCTCTCCAGAACCGCTTCAGCCACAACGGCGACATCAATGAGGTGGAGAATGAGGGGATGCCAGCCGGGCGGAGTTTTGTCTGTAGCGGTCTGCTTGGCTGTTTTTGCCCAAAGATGATGGAAACGCTCTTGCTTCGTCGGCATACTCGTCTCTCCTTGCGGCTGGCGCACACCATTGGAATAGCACGAACGGTGTGAACAATTCAAAGACGGTTGGAGTGGAAGAGATTGTAACGCCTCGCCGCACCCCTCGCAAATGGAATACTGCTGCGCGCATGGAGTCCGTCGGGCCTTCGTCCGACGCGGGACATTGACATGCCCGGCGTGACAAGCAACGACGCGGAACACCTGAAATCAACCAGCCTTGTCCAGCAAGTAATGCGTAAGAGCCTCCCCCATATCATGAATTTTCGATTCCCTCATGAAATCGCAAAGCAATGCTTTTATTGCGGCGTACTGTGATTTGGTCATACGCAGGGTCATGCTCATTTCCTGATGTTCCTGGGGAGCGGAGATACTTTCGACAGCGTGATGAGTACAGGGTGCCGGTTCGGTATCCGTCCACTCGTTTTCATCAGAGTCGAGAGCGAGAAGTCTGATCAGTTGTGCCTCGCTCTCCGGCAGCAGCGCGCCCAGCTCGGCGGGCGAAAACCGTTCCAGCAAGCCGAAGAGCAAACCCATGCGCAGCTCCGGGACGGAAGTGCCACGCACAGAACTGCATGCCGCGACAAAGAGCCGGGCTGCATCATCGTCGATGTCCCAAATATCGCAGCCGACTTTCGTCCTGCCCAAAGCCAGCAGGGCTGCAACCCGGGAATGACCGTTGGGTATTTGATACCGTCCGTCGTCGAGAGGCCGGACAATTACTGATTCATAATGCCCGACAACCGAAATGCCGCAACCAAGTTTCTTCGCCATGATCTGCGACATTCTGGACGGAGCATCCGGATGGGCGATGAGTTTACCCATATCAATCTGTTTGAACATGTATCGTCCTCTCTTTGGGTGTGAAGAGATTGCCGCTTTTTCCGAGTGCTTTTCCCGACTCTTGGGGAAGCGGATGGCAACATGCTTCCGCTACGTCCGGATTCTTGCACGAGCAAAGTCCAAGCGTGATGCCGTGAGCCACGCCGATTTCCTGCAATTCCCGATACTTCTGTCGCCTGTACTCGGAATGAGGCACCCGGATGTCATTATTGCCGCAGTAATGCTCTATTTTTTGCGTGAAAACCTCTGTTGCTGTTTTCCGAAAATCCCACTCTCCATGACCAACGGACAGCCGCCCAACATTGCCTCGACGCAAAAACAAGTAGGACATGACGCCTTTCCGCACGCCATGAGCCGAGGCGGCCTGCATCGTCTCGGCAAAGCGCCCGGCATCATCCGTCAACTCCGGTATCAACGGATCCATCCGGATTTCACAGGACACGCCGGACGCATGCAAATTGCGAAGAGTGTCGAGGCGTTCGGAAATGCTGGAGGCGCTCGGTTCCATGAGCCGGCGTATCGCGTCATCCGCTGTCGTCAATCCCATTTGCACATGAGGAAGGCTAGTGTATTGTCCCTAAAATTAATTTGAATAACGTATTTCATGGTTTATACTTCTCTTGTGGAGGATAAGGGCTACCGGACAAAACCTCTCCGTACAAAAATGAAGCAAGCCGCCAGTTGCACCCAGGCGAGATACCGCCACGCTGCACGATCCCATCGGCGC
>QMCE01002864.1_pt1 | contig 10151 bp, 13 predicted proteins | sample 1821851 | NCBI WGS metagenome assembly QMCE01 (sample SAMN09453174, study PRJNA476694) | Termite gut metagenome, whole genome shotgun sequencing project. | isolation source: worker | host: Odontotermes sp. | place: South Africa:Pretoria | collected 2016-01-28 | reverse complement strand
TATACCATAGCAAATGCAATAGTGATACAAAGGTAACATTCAGTCGGTTGAGCCACAAACGTCTGACGCTGCACATCCCCGGCGCGGCGGACAATGTTATTCCATATGAAATCTACCCGTCTCCGGTGGGCGCGAAGAAGCCTTTGAAGGCGAAGCGGCTGTCGGATGCCATGCGGCTGTGCGTCGGCGCGCCCGAAAGCGCTGCGGATAAGCTTAAATACGCGCGCCTGGCCGCCGGGCTGAAGCAGGATGAACTGGCTGATATGGTCGGCATCGACCGCATTACGCTGCTGCGCTACGAGAATGGCCAGATCGAAGAGCGGCACATGCAGACGGAGTGGCTGGTGCAAATCGCCCTCGCCTGCTGGCTGGACAAGTATGCTTGTTGCAGCCCGTACCACGTTTTCATAGCCGAGGACGCGGGCGGGAAGATAAGGCGGTATCGGAAGAAGAGGGGCTTAACGGTCAAGGCGCTCGCCGCCGAACTGGGCGTTTCCGCCACGACGGTCAAGCGCTGGGAGAAAAATAAAAACAAGCCCCCAGTGAGTGCCTGGGAGCTTGTCAGCAGTTTGAAAAGTATAGATTAAAGAATACTCAATATTATTCGTATATATATAGTCATCAATATTCAAGGCATTAAGCCGGTTTTTCTCTGGAGGCGTATTGGGCGATCATGATGTCCAGCACCTCCAGCTTTTTTTCCTTCGCAGCACCTCCAGCTTTTTTTCCTTCGTCATAGCGGCGAGCCGATGCTCGACCTGCGCGCTGTAGAAATCGCATATTCTTTGTTCAAATTGGCGTATCGCGTTTTCGCTATCCGGCATGTGCAGGACTGCTTTGATCTCCCTCCTTTTTTGTTTCATGTAAGCGCCCCCTTTCGCAGCGTTATAGAAGTTTATTAAGTCGCTGCTTGTCTATATTCGTTCATAGAATATATAAGCCAGTATGGCGGATATACGCATCCAGCGCATCGCTTAATTGATGATAATTTGCGTTTGTAGGGACATCAATTCCCAATGCCGCGCAATTCATACGCATAATTTGTTCGAAATACTTACTCCGTTCTTTGTTATACATTTCTTTTTCCTCCTTGAATAATATGGTTGTCGCCACGGCATCTTACCGGGGCTTGAACTCTCATACGGGCGAATGACCGTTGATTATTAGGCTAAGAAATCAAATTTCATTGTCGCTCTTTAGCACATCGCGCAAATGCAATTTGCAGATGCCGCATGCAAATATAAACCTAGTCGCTGTGGGGCTTATTGCCCTATTTGCATATTTGCACGCGTTTTATAATCATATAAGACGTCAACACTTAAAGAGATATCGTCTCTTCGCATATCCAAAGCCGCAGGCGCCCCTACGTTGCCTAAAAGCTCATTGTAAAATCGGATTGCTACCGGATGCCCGTGCTGGCAAGGCGGTTCTAAAAGCCGTAACATAGTGATAGGTAGTTTATTATCTTCTGACGGAGCCTCGTTTAGAAAGCGATAATAGAGAATCCGAGCAATAACTATTTGGGAGAACATGTCATTCCTAGCAGACCACTTCCGCAGAATGTCTAGTCTGGCGACATTTTGATCGCTTTTTTTTAGTCATCAAGAAAAACGATAGAATGATTCCGTTTAAGTTTACAACGCAGGAGTACACGTCACTGGAAAATGGTCAGAATGTGACAGCGATTATTCAAGCTGGTTTAATCGTCTTCGCTAAAGCACTTAGTGGATATTTAACGGGATTAGGCGTTGATAGTCCTTGGGCCGGCGGTACAGCTGGCACCTATCCTAATTATTCACAAACATCTTCGTCTTCCATTGGTAACAGCCAATACCAGAAATCGAACTGGAATAACCAGCAGTATCAACAACCTCCTGCGAATAATTATAAGGCTCCCAATGGGAACAACTATCAATATCGCCCAATGTAGAGTTAATAAGAATACTTTTCAATCCATAAGACCGCTGAAATTGAATTGGCGCTGTTTTATCTTTCGTCGTTCAGTGTAAATACCGAAAAGTAACTTGGGAACTCAGATGATATTACGTCTATCTTTTGTTGTTTAAACCAAAGCCGTTACGATTGTAACCGCACACACTACGTGTCAATTCGGTAATAAAAACAAAAAAGCCGGGAATACCCAGAATTCAAAGGCATTTCGCGTTATTCGCCGGGAACGCCCCCGCGCGCGCTCCATGTCAATCCCAGCTGCTTCCAGCGGCGACCGCCGCGAAATTTCTATGCATAAAACGGATATAACACAAAACGCCGCAAGCGTTATGATGCGGCGTTAAGAAGCGTTATGCGCCCGTATTTAGGGCATAACGCGCGTTATTAGCGGCTCGGCGGGCGGCGATATAAAACGCGATAGGTGCGCCGGGTGCGCCGGTAGGTGCGCCGGGTGATATGGCTAGATAAATAGGCAATAATCACAGTTAGGCAAATAAAGGAATAAACGCATATATTGTCGAATTTAGGTCGGGTCAGCTAAGTATATACTTAAATAACTGGATAATTATGCGGCGCGTGCTAACGGTCGAACAGGCCGTAAATCACGTTGCCTTTTCGTGTTATGCGTCGGCTTGAATTTCTGCGTTTGCTTTACCCTCCTGAGCGTCGCTCAACTCATATATATACCCTTCTGCCTTACGTTGGTTGCGAGTGTTTAACCTTAAAAACTCATTTAATATTTCTCTTGCCTCTGGCGAATAATAGCTCATTTCATTAGTTCCGGTCAAAAAATAATGAACAGAAATATCGAGATATTCACAAATGGGGATTAAAAGCTTTGCTGGTGGATCGGTTCCACGAGTCTTCCAATTATTAACGGTTTGCTGAGAAACGCCCAATGCATCAGCAAAGGACTTTTGACCAATGTTCCGCTTATCGAGCATGTCGAAAAGCCGCGCACAAATAGTCAACTACAGCACCTCTAAAATAAACATTTGTTGTTGACAGAACAACAAATGAGGATTACACTAAGACTGTATCCCCCTAAGGGTCGATAAAGAACACACGAAGGAGGCAACCAAATGAGTATCAGTCAGCTGCAAGTGTTCACGAACACCGAATTCGGAACACTTAACGTACTGATCGAGGATGGCCGCGAGTACTTCCCCGCAACGGAATGCGCGCGTATCCTCGGCTACACCAACCCGGAAAAAGCAATCCGCGATCACTGCCGGGAGGGAACGAAACGTTCACTAGGGGTACAGACCGGCATAAAGGCCGATGGAAGCCCCGCGATGCAAACCGTGATGGTCAACTACATTCCGGAAGGCGACCTCTACCGCCTTATCATCCGCTCAAAGCTTCCGGCGGCAGTACGCTTCGAAACGTGGTTATTCGACGATGTATTACCGCTTACAATCAAAATCCCCTTATATTTAGGAGTATTTCAGCCGTTATCCTTTGCTTAATATACCTACATTATGCCTACCGACATCGACAAAGCCTAAAACGACCGAAATCTACTAATCGTCTAATTTTGCAATTACCTTCATACGATCCATTTCAGGATAGCACCTTGGCAACCGCATAATTCTAAACACCTATAGTATTCCGTGGAAATATAATAACATACGAAACTTTGCCTTGTAAAGTTCGTGGTGTGTGGATGATTGCCTCCTCAACCCAATACGGCAACTTACACTTACTTGTTCCCGCGAGATCGTTCCGATAGGCGCACAGCAGACCGCGAAGCGGGCTTAAAGGAAGTCATTCCGAGAGGGTTTGGGAGGCTTCCCAGCAAGCGTAAAGGGGCATTCGTGGCCACTTTACCATTGCTTGCCGGGACGCTAACCACCACAAAGCGCTTAATTCCGTTGCCTACGCTCACGAGGATCAGCGGTCGCCAGCGACGGAGAAATCGTCACAAATCTCCGGCGCGGTTTCTCGCTTGTTTCCTCTTCGTCATCGCTTTCCAGCTTTGCACGAATGACTTCCTCCGTGATTGCTTCGGTATAAAGAACCTTAATTAAGCGAGTGCCGTTTTCTTTGCAGCGCCGTACTTTTTCGGCATCGCGCTTCTTAGTGCGATAAAGGCCAGCTATGCCGTCCCAATGCTTTTGCGCTTTGAAGTGCTGGATTCCCTGATACTCGAAGCCAATATTAGCGCCGATAACATAAGCGTCTAATTCGAGGAGTCCGAGCCAATCGGCACGGTAATGGTGAATCACTTTATCATCGGGAAACAAAGCGCTTACAAGGCGAAACAGCGCGGTTTCATTCGTCCATCTTTCGCCAACGTGAGGCCGTCCGTGCTTGTCGCGAACACGGTTTTCAATACAATTCCGTACAGCCGCTTGAGCGCGCGCAGCTGCGCGCCGAGCAGTATTCAGCATAACTGTTTCCTCGTGGGTGATTCGGCGTAATGGCGGTTTCCCTGAACAGATGATACTAAATCTGTCAGGCCCATAAATAAGCGTGCTTATTCTTTCTTGCTCAGCGCGATAAGCATCGTCTTGCTTTATTGCCTCGACAGCTAAAGCGTATAACTCCGGCGAACACAGGGCGGCACAGGGGCGCAAAGAAGAGGATAAACCAAGCTCGCGCTTGGCGACCTCATGCTCATTCATTTCGATATCGTTAAAAGCGCCATACGAGCCCCACTGATGTTCGCATTCGCAAACCAGTCCCGATTCGATCTCGATTGCTTTATCGGTTTCAAAGCAGCGTCGGTCGAGATGAAGACAAACCTCGCAGAGGTCCTTACCGGTAGCTTGATACACTGCGAATGGAATTTCGTAATTTTCAAAATATTGAAACAAGCGGATAGGATTATTCATCGCTTTCGACGCATGGAGAAATAGTTTTCTTTGGCATCTTGCTCTCCCTGCAATGGGTAGAAATCGCTGGCTATCGTATTGGCAAGCAGTGTACAGTTATATGCACTTGCATAAAACTGTACGCCGTTCGCTCGTTCCTCTGGCGAGGAAACGGCTCCGGCCACTTGTTGGGGCCGAACCCCAAACCCCAATTATTTAAGCCGCTGCGCGTCTGCTGCCGTGAGTATTTTGCCGCAGTACGAGCAACGAAAAACTGTGTTTCCATTATGCAATATCTTGCGCAGTTCCTGCGAAACTCGCGCCGCAGCCGCTCTGATCCGGCGCGCTGCCGTGCTGATCCGCGCCGCAGCCGTTCCGAATTTTGCTTCGATTTCTGGATTGTTTCATGATATTGCAAAATGGAACGAAGGAACCGTCGCCTACTCGCCTTGCCCGATATCGAGATTCAAAATATCTGGCGGCGTTCCTACCTTAATATTACCCTCGGCATCCAGCCAGTAATTTGTGCGGCCCATGAGATAATCGGTCGTTACCCCAAAGAAATCGGCAAGCTTGTTAATGGTATCAATGGCCGGTTCGTGCTCACCCGATTCATAGAAACGCATCGTTCTTGGCTTGATACCTAAGTGTTGGGCGAGCTCAGTTTGCTTCGCCCCTGATTTCAGCCGAAGCTCCTTTAGTCTTTCGGAAAACACGGACATAAAAAACCTCAAAAACAATCAAAAAAAGTATTGACAGGAATGATTCGTTCCTCTATACTAAGGATGCAGAGAGGAATGAATCATTCCTCAGGCGCAGAGAGACAGGAACAAAACGCTCCTGCATAGATGGTAACATAAAGGTTTTAGAAAGTCAAAGGAGGTGCGCCTACGAATACAACCATAGCGGGATCATGAAAGCCGCCGCATAAATAAAAACAGTCCCCAAGCTACCAACTAAACGGACTGTCTTTATAAGCGACACCAAGCCGAAGCCGGATGCTAGAATTAGTATATCCTCTTTCAGCTTGGAAGTAAACACCTAATTTATTGAAGGAGGAAGCCACAATGCCAAAAACCACGGATCACATGGAAAAAGTCAACGTGAGCAAACCCATCGAAGAGTACCCGCCTGTACTGCAAGCCCGGCACATCAGGGATATCCTCGGCTTAAGCTGCGGCAAAACCTATGAAATCCTTAACAGCCAGAAATGCCCGACGATTCGCGTCGGCAAGCGTATGGTGGTAATGCGGGATTCTTTTATAAAATTCCTATACGCCAACGAGGGTTCCTGCCTGACCGAGGAAGGTGCCGTCTCGTGAGCGACGATAAGCGCCTTAACGAAGTAATCCGGGTGCGGAAGCGCCCGAATAACTTTGTCATGATGGACAGAGCGTTTCTCGAAAACGCTCTGCTGTCGTGGAAAGCAAAGGGCATTCTGGCTTATCTTCTGAGCAAGCCGGATAATTGGAAGGTGATCGTCGGCGACGTGGTCAAACATGCCGCCGACGGCAAAGCCTCCGTTTATAGCGGATTGGCAGAATTGCGTGAATACGGCTACTACGAAAAAGTACCCGTGCGGAACGAGAGAGGCATCTTCGACCATTGGGAGAGTACAGTATACGAACTGCCTAAAGCGGTAAATCCCGAAAATGGGCCTTCCGTTCCACTTCCCGGTTTTCCAGAAATGGATAAGCCAGATATGGGTAAGCCAGATACGGATAATCGGACACTAGTTAATAATGATTATAGTAATAATAATTATACTCATAATCATGTCAGTCCGTCTGGCGGACAGGACGCGACGGACGCACAAGCGGTAAGGGATTGCGTTGAGAACATCAAGCGCCGAATCCGTTTTGAAGATTTTAAGCTTACGCATTCCAGCAATATGGAACTCGTTACCGAGATCGTATCCATCGTAGCCGACGCGCTGCTGTCGGAGAGCCCGAAGGTTCGCATAGACGGCGAGGACAAGCCTCGTGCGCTCGTGCAGCACGCACTAAGCGGATTGGTTTACGGGGATGTAGAACTCGTTATAGAGCGATTTAATGGCCGTACCGAACGAATCAGCAAGAAACGGCAATACATCCTCTCGATGCTCTACAATGTCCGGCACGAGCGCGACGCGCACTACACGAACGAGGTCAATGCCATTTGGGGCGTGAACTGAATGATTCACTTGAATTTGACGCCGATCGTGCGCATTAACGCGATGATAACAGAAGTAATCGTTTCTGCCGTAGCAACGGTAATGATGACTTCAAACAATGTCAATTACTCGGACAGGCTCATTTTATCAAGAGCTTGTCCCAACGACAAGGGGGAAAATGATATGGCAAATAAACGTGGACAGGGCGAGGGCTCGATTTCTAAGCGTCCTGATGGTACTTGGTGGGCTCGAATCACGATTGGCAAGGATGAAAGCGGCAATCAGCTTCGTAAAGCATTTTATGGCAAGACCAGGAAAGAAGTCGCAGCCAAGATGAGCGCTTATCAGGAAGAGTTAAGCAGTGCGCAACCAAAAGATTTCAGTAAGAGCCGCCTCGCTGAATGGATGGATTTTTGGCTTGAGCACTATAAGAAACGTACCGTCCGAATATCGACCTATCATAATATGTTAAATAAAATTCACGCCCATATATATCCTGCACTTGGGGCAATAAAGCTAATTGACCTTAAAACTGAAATGATTCAGAAAATGGTCAACAATTTACATGACAAGGGTTACTCCCGATCAGCAATCAAGCACTGCGTCGTTTTTCTGCGTGGGGCGCTGGATCAAGCCATGAAGAACGGCTTGGTGCCTAAAAACGTAGCGACCAATATTGACTATCCGCAGGAGCCCAGGAAAGAAATGCGGGTTCTTACGCGGGATGAACAGGCCCGATTCATTGCCGAGGCGCGCAACTATACTATTGGCGAAATGTTTGTCTTAATGCTAGCCACAGGGCTGCGGATCGGTGAAGCGACGGCACTGACTTGGGGCGATATCAATTTTGAGAAAGGTTGCCTTTCAGTCAACAAGACCTATACGCATTATTATGATAAAGCGACTAAACGTAAGGTTTACGTGATCAGCAAAACAAAAACCGAAGCCGGAGGACGAATCGTGCCTCTGTTACCAGCCGTTGCGGAGATGCTAAAGAATCGAAAACCCGATTTGTGTTCTGGTTCCGATTTAATCTTTGTCTGCGAGAATCCCAAATGTGACCATACTAATATAAAGTCGGGCTCTGTGGATCATTGGCTGCAAAAATTTCTAAAGAACGCTAATATCAATGGCGAGGGCATACATCTTCATACGCTCCGGCACACTTTCGCCACCAGAGGATTTGAGAGCGGTATAGAGCTTAAAGTTATGCAGGAGCTTCTCGGACATTCCAACATTAGCTCTACAGCCGATATTTATACGCATGTATTACCGGATAAGAAAAAGGATTCCATGATGAAATTGGCGGATACCATTGCTTTTACTGATGATATGGAACCGGAAGGAAGTGATTGATTTGGCAAAGCGTGGTCAGGGCGAAGGTACGATCTCAAAGATGAAAAACGGCTCATACTGCGGCAGGCTTACTATTGGGCGCGATGCGGATGGCAAGCAAAAACGCCGTGCATTCTATGGCAAGACTAAAAGCGAAGTTCAGAAGAAAATGAATGCGGAGAAAACGGCGTTAGATAAGAAAAGCTATATTGATCCCTGCAGGAAAACTGTTGGGGAATGGCTTGATTCGTGGTTGGTCGAGTACAAAAAACGCGCGGTAAGGCCAAGCACCTATTACGGAAAATTCTACAGACCTACAAATTATCATGTTAAACCTGCCATTGGCGATGTAAAATTAAAAGACCTAACGCGCGAGATGGTTCAAAAACTCGTCAACGATCTGTCGGATAAGGGCATGAAGCGAGGCTCTATCGGCGTGACGGTTGATTGCCTGAAAGAGGCTTTACAGCAAGCCGTCGCTAACGATCTGATACATGATAACGCCGCTGCCTATGTCGTACTACCTAAAGAGGATAAAGCTGAAATGCGCGTGCTTACACCCGATGAGCAGAAAAGATTCGTTTCAGCGGCGCAACGGTATACTTTTGGCGATTTATATATTTTTATGCTCGCCACCGGCGCGCGGATCGGCGAGGCCCGCGCGCTTACGTGGAAGGATGTGGACTTTGAAAACGGAGCGTTTTCAATCAATAAAACATTTTCCGTTTATAACAATATGGAAGAGCGTAAGAAATATCGTCAGGTCAATCCGCCAAAAACTAAAGCGGGAACCCGGACAATCCCGATCATACCCAGCGTTTTAGATCGGCTTAAAAAGCTAATGCCGGATACGGCGGCAGATACAGATTTGATTTTCACGGACAGCGGCTTAATCCCATGTGAAGAAACTGTAAGGTTGAGGCTGAAAAAAATACTTCGCGACGCTAAAATCGACGAGACAGGCGTTCACCTTCACACTTTACGGCACACCTTCGCTACACGAGGATTAGAGAACGGCATTGAATTGAGGGTTATGCAAGAACTTCTAGGGCATTCCAGCATACGCATAACCGCAGATATTTACACGCACGTTTTGCCGGATAAAAAGATTGATTCAATCATGAAGCTAGCAGATACAATCATCCTGTAACACGCGAAAACGCCTGTCAGGGCGTTTTTTCGTCAGGAGCCTTAATACCCTTCTGCACCTTGAGCAAACCTCTAATTTGTTCTAAAGCGTAAATCTGCAATTCAGGAGATAAGGAGTGGAGTATGCTTACGGCTTCGTCTATGTTTTTCCTAGCCTCTATGTTTGCGTCCGCTGGTTTCCCTTCGCCGGTAAGCAACCATTCTTTATTAACGCTGAAAATACTGCAAAGCAGTTCTATAAAGGGTTCTTTAGGAGCTACACGACCATATTCGAGGTTGCTTATTACGTCGCGGCTAACGCCAAGACGTTTGCCAAATTCCTGCTGTGTCATTTTTGCAGTTTGGCGAATGAATTTTATTCTCTTAGAAACCATGCGCATTCACCCCAATAAGGCGAGTATATAACACACGCAAAGCGTAGTCAACACAAATATTTTGTCGCTTGGTGTTGACAGCGCATTAAAGCTAATTATAATGAGTATATAACCTATCTAGCGAAAGGAATATGTGGTTATGACACAATCCAGAAAGAACGAAATAATACGACTTATGTCCCAAATGGACATTGATATGCAAAATTATGTGATCGATATGCTAAGGCATCTGAAATTCGCGCAAGTCACTTTAACCAAAAAGAATAATCTTGCACGTAAGCGGCGGAGCAAACCCGCGCATTGATCGACGTTGTACGCACCAATCAGGATATCGACGCGACGGAGATCGCCACGGCGATCATGATGGACGGTCTA
>QMCE01010104.1_pt1 | contig 10155 bp, 4 predicted proteins | sample 1821851 | NCBI WGS metagenome assembly QMCE01 (sample SAMN09453174, study PRJNA476694) | Termite gut metagenome, whole genome shotgun sequencing project. | isolation source: worker | host: Odontotermes sp. | place: South Africa:Pretoria | collected 2016-01-28 | reverse complement strand
AGTTTTGCGATCAGTTCCGTAATCTGGGCGGCGAGTGCTTCGGCGGCGTCGCGATCGGGTGCCTCGCAGTAGAGGCGGATTATCGGCTCGGTGTTCGAGCGGCGCAGATGCCCCCAACGACGGTCTTCGAAGTCGATCTTCACCCCGTCGATTTCGGTCACGCGCTCCACTCCCGCCGCGCCGGTGTAAGCCTTTTTAACGCCATCGAGGATCGCGTCGACGTCGACCCCGGCCGTCATCCCGATCTTGTTTTTTGAGATATGGTAGTCGGGGTATCTCGCCCGCAACTGCGTCATCGTCAGGCCTGTGCGTGCCAGATGTGTCAGCACCAGCGCAACGCCCACGAGTGCGTCGCGTCCGTAGTGCAGCTCGGGAAGGATGATCCCTCCGTTGCCCTCGCCGCCCACTATCGCTCCGGTCTCCTTCATTTTTGCCACCACGTTCACCTCGCCCACGGCGGCGGCGTGATATCGTCCCCCGTGCCGTTCGGTCACATCCCTCAGCGCACGCGACGAGCTGAGGTTCGACACCGTGTCGCCCCCGCCGCCCGTCGCCCCGAGCACATAGTCGGCCACGGCAACGAGCGTGTACTCCTCGCCGAACATCGTTCCGTCCTGGCACACCAGCGCGAGCCGGTCGACGTCGGGATCTACCACGACCCCCAGATCGGCCCTTTCGCGCACCACCTCGGCGGCTATCCCGGTCAGGTTTTCGGGCAGCGGCTCGGGGTTGTGCGCAAACTCGCCCGTGGGCTCGCAGTTCAACCGCACCACCTCGCACCCCAGGGCCTCCAGCAGCGCCGGTATTGCCACCCCTCCCACCGAATTGACGGCATCGACCACCACCCGGAACCGGCGCGCGCGCACCGCCTCGGCGTCGACCAACGGCAGCGCCAGCACCGCGTCGATGTGGGCGGCCGTAAAATCGACCCTTTCCACCACGCGGCCCAGATCGTCCACTCCGGCATAGTCGAACTTCCCGACCCCGGCATCCCGAAGTATCTCCGCCCCTGCCGCGGCGTCGAGGAATTCTCCGCGTCCGTCCAGCAATTTGAGCGCATTCCACTGCCTGGGGTTATGGCTGGCGGTAATTATGATCCCTCCCTGCGCGCCATACCTCACGACGGCCATCTCGACCCCCGGCGTGGTACACAGCCCGGCGTCGACGACATCCGCGCCGCATCCGACGAGCGTACCCACCACCAGCGAGTGGACCATCCCGCCCGACAGCCGCGCATCGCGACCCACGACTATCGTCACGCGCCGCCCCGTATTCGTCCTCCGGATATATCCCGCGTAAGCCGAGACGAACTTAACGACATCAAGGGGAGTAAGGTTATCCCCCTCACTCCCCCCGATAGTACCCCGTATCCCGGAGATAGATTTTATCAGTGTCATAGTTGAAAACCTACCCGAGGTAGGATTTGAGCCATTTGCTTTTTGAGCTGTGGCGCAGTCGGCGTATAGCTTTCTCTTTTATTTGGCGCACGCGTTCGCGCGTGAGGCCGAACTTGTCGCCAATCTCTTCCAGAGTCATTTCGGGGCAGCCTATCCCGAAGAAGTATTTGACGATATCCTTCTCCCGTTCGGTGAGTGTCGCCAGCGCGCGGTCGATCTCCGTTCCCAGCGACTCGTTGATCAGGGATCGGTCGGCGTTGGGCGAGTCGGCGTTCACCAGCACGTCCAGCAGGTTGTTGTCCTCCCCGTCGGCGAAGGGCGCATCGACCGACACGTGTCGTCCGGCCACCCTCATGGTATCGGTCACCTTTTCGCGCGGAAGGTCGAGCACTGCTGCCAGCTCCTCGGGCGAGGGGGTGCGTTCGTTTTCCTGTTCGAACTTTGCGAAGGCTTTGTTTATCTTGTTCAACGATCCAACCTGGTTCAGCGGCAGCCTCACTATGCGCGACTGTTCGGCCAACGCCTGCAAGATAGACTGCCTGATCCACCACACGGCGTAGGAAATGAACTTGAAACCGCGCGTTTCGTCGAATTTCTCGGCCGCCTTAATCAGCCCCAGGTTGCCTTCGTTGATAAGGTCGGGCAGGCTCAGTCCCTGGTTTTGGTACTGTTTGGCGACCGACACGACGAACCTGAGGTTGGCTTTGGTGAGTTTTTCCAACGCCTCCTGGTCGCCCTTTTTAATACGTTGGGCGAGTTCGACCTCTTCCTCGACGGTTATCAGGTCTTCCTTACCTATTTCCTGCAAGTATTTGTCGAGCGACGCACTCTCGCGGTTGGTAATGGATTTTGTGATCTTCAGTTGTCTCATTTACTTATTGTCTGCGTTGCCGTGTTTGTCTGCGTTGCCGTTATTCCACCAGCGAATAGGTCATTGCCCGCCCATCGGGATAGACCCCTTCTATCGAAGTTATTTTTTCCGTGATCCGGTACAGGTCGTTGACCGATCTGACGCTCTTTTCGTTGATGTGGGTTATAATAAAACTTCTGCGAACCCTGGCTTTGGCGAGAATGCCTTCCGGCGCCACCGATACGACCTGAATACCTCCGTCGATACCCAGTTCTCTTTTCTCTCTTGCGCTAAGGTTTATCTCCCTGTATTCACCGCCCAGTTCTCTGATGACGTCGAATGCGTTGGCTGGCAGAAGTTCGCTCTTTCCGGCTCTATTACGCAGCGTGACTTCAAATTGTTTCACTTTGCCGTCTCTTTTTGCGGAAATATTTACGCGGTCGCCCGGCCGCTTCAGTCCGATGACGTCGGCCACGGTCGAGCGGTCGACTATTGCGATCCCGTCGATCTCGGTTATCACGTCGCCGCTCCGTATTCCGGCGGCCTGCGCGGCACCGCTTTCGAGCACGTCGGTGACGTATATTCCTCCCGTTTCGGTGATGCCGGTGTTTTCGCCCTCACTCTCCACGAACGCATCGTCGATCAGCTGGTAGGTAATACCTATCAGCCCTCTCTGCACCAGTCCGTATTCCTTGAGGTCGGCCACCACTTTGCGCACTATGGTTTCGGGCACGGCGAACGAGTATCCCACATAGCTTCCGGTGCGCGAATACAGCAACGTGTTTATGCCCACAAGTTCCCCCGCCGTGTTGACCAGCGCGCCGCCCGAGTTGCCGGGGTTTACGGCGGCGTCGGTCTGTATAAACGATTCGAGCCCCGTGCTTGCTCCGCCGGCCCCGCTTCGTATCGCGCCCAGCGAGCGCCCCTTTGCGCTCACGATCCCCGCCGTGACGGTCGAGTGCAGGTCGTAGGGGTTTCCAATGGCCAGCACCCATTCGCCCAACCTGAGCGCATCGCTGTTGCCCAGCGGTATCGACGGCAGGTCGGTGGCTTCTATTTTGATGAGGGCTATCTCGGTGTCGGCGTCGGTACCTATCAGTCGCGCCTCGTGGGTTTTGCCGTCGGGCATCTTCACCGTCAGCCGGTCTGCGCCGTCCACCACGTGGTGGTTGGTGACAATGTATCCGTCCGGGCTGAGGATCACGCCCGAGCCGCCCGACTGCCTTTGCTGAGTGCGTGGCGGGTTGCCCTGACTCCCCTGCCCTCTTTGGCTTTGGCCGCCCTGGCCGTCGCCATAGCCCTCGAATCCCTCGGGAACGCCGAAGAAGTCGAAGAACGGGTTCCCCGAGCCGCCGCCGCGATAGCTGCGTTGCGGGATCTCCTGAGTATTTATGACGCCCACGACTGCCTTCACCGCGTTTTCGGCGGCGTAGGTCAGGTCGGGATAATTTTGCGGAGTGTAGGATGTGAAATGAGTGCCCGCATCGGCAAAATCGCCGCCCCGGGCAAGTGTCGTGCCGGTGGGCGGCACGGTGTTGTTTTGGTTGGTTTCCGTGACTATCCACGCCGTGGCGCCACCTGCAACGACCGCCGCCACGATGACGGCGATCACCATTAAAAATTTGTTCTTCATACTCTGATTTTTACTTTTTATAAGTTTAAAAAAAAGCGTCTAAAATCGTACCATAGGCAACATACAAAGCTAAAATCTTTTTTTAGATAAACGGGGCTGCATACAGATTTATTTTTTTGTTCCGCAAAATTTTTCTACCTTCGCGCCGTTATTTCGAATGTGGAAAGATTTGGCTGCTTGCAACCACAATAAAAAAGTGCTAAAACGCGAGACATTTCTGTCGTATTCCCATCCCCTCGTGTTTTAGGTATTACAACGTGTTGCAATTACGCGATCAATCCTCGTAATTCGTAATTCATAATTCATAATTGAAAACACCATGGGTTTTTTATTCACCTCAGAGTCGGTGTCCGAGGGGCACCCCGACAAAGTTTCAGACCAGATCTCCGACGCCATTCTCGACGAATTCCTGCGCCGCGACCCGAGCGCCAAGGTTGCCTGTGAGACGCTCTGCACCACGGGCCTCGTGGTAGTCGCGGGCGAGGTTCGCAGCGAGGCCTACGTCGACGTTCAGGAGACCGCCCGCCGCGTGGTCAACCGCATCGGCTACACCCGTCCGGGCTACCGTTTCGACGGCGACTCATGCGGAGTGCTAAGCGCCATCCACGAGCAAAGCCCCGACATCAACCAGGGCGTGGTGCGCGCCACCGCCGAGGAGCAGGGCGCGGGCGACCAGGGCATCATGTTCGGTTACGCCACCGACGAGACGCGCGAGTTTATGCCCGCCACAGCCACCCTCGCCCACGTAATATTAAAGGAGCTGGCCGTGATCCGCCGCGAAGCCGAGGGTGAGAGGTTACCTGCGCCCCGACGCCAAGAGCCAGGTGACGATCGAATACAGCGACGACCGCCGCCCGCTGAGGGTACACACCATAGTGGTCTCCACCCAGCACGACGACGAGGCGAGCGTCGAGCAGATCCGCGCCGACGTGCAGTCGATCCTCCTGCCCCGCGTGAAGGCGCGCCTCGAAAGGGCGGGCGACAAGCTCGCCGAGCTGATCCCCGCCGCGGGCGACGACTACATCCTTCACGTCAACCCCACCGGCAAATTCGTCATCGGCGGCCCCCACGGCGACACGGGACTCACCGGCCGCAAGATCATAGTCGACACCTATGGCGGCCGCGGAGCGCACGGCGGCGGCGCTTTCTCGGGCAAGGACGCCTCGAAGGTCGACCGCTCGGCGGCCTACATGGCGCGCTGGATCGCCAAGAACATGGTTGCGGCGGGTGTCGCGGGCGAGATGCTGGTGCAGATATCCTACGCCATCGGCATCGCCCGCCCGCTGAGCGTCTACGTCGACACCTACGGCACCTCGCGCGTGAAACTCACCGACGGCGAGATAGCCAGCCGCATAGGCGAGATGTTCGACCTGCGTCCGGCGGCCATCGTGGAGCGGTTCGGCCTCACCAACCCCATCTTCGAGGCCACCGCCTCCTACGGCCACTTCGGCAACCGGCCCTACACCCGCGAGGTACGTGTTTTCGAGCGAAACCACCCGCCAGGTGGAGTTCTTCGGCTGGGAAAAGCTCGACGCCGTCGACGCCATCCGTAAGGCATTCGACCTCTAACCCCCGCCGCAGCGCACCGCAGCGCAACACACCCTCAAAAAGATCGGGGCCCCCACACAGGAGGCCCCGATTTTCATTCCCAAACGTTAAATAGCTTACGGCAGCTTTACGCAGATGTAGGTTACCAACTCCATTTCATTGTTATCGTTTAAGGGGAGCTCGACACCCGAAGTGTCTGCCTCATTGAGCGTGATGGTTACTCTGATAATGAGGCGGTCGCCGAAGTTGTTGTGACCGTTACCGGAAGTGGTGATGCCGTTCGTTATAATCATCGCGGGAGGCCCGGCATCTATGGTCGCGGCATTGGCGCCGTTGTTAGTGGCTACAAACCAGTTGTTGTTGTCGGTAGTTTGTTGCCAGCGTGCCTGGTCTACTCTTTCATAGAGTACGTCGAAGTTGACGTTGTTACCGTAAGCCGCTTCAAGTTCCTGTTCGATGGTCAACACCATGTTGTTGTCTGCATCCAGAGGAAGTGTGGTAACGTCGCCGATAGTGTAATACTGGTTTCCGACAACGCCGGGACCGGCGCCCGCCGGGTTATTCCACAGCTGGCCGATGAAGTTGTTATCGACACTGTCGATATCATCCTGCGATTTCAGCACGAAGTTGCCGAGAATGTCGTCCAGATCGTCTTCGCCGATCGCTACGCCATCGAGATTTGCCAACACTTCCACCGGGCATTCACCCACAACTCCGTTGGCGGTCCGTGCCGTGATAACGGCCGTTCCTTCACCTACGATAGTCACCAAACCGGTACCGTCGACGGTAACCACATCTTCGTCGCTGCTACTCCACAGAACTATGTCGGGGTCGGTCGCTCCAATGGGACGAGCCTCGGCGGTCAGTTGCACGGTCTGATTATCTCCATACAGCTCAAGGGTCAGAGAAGACGGGTCGATAACCACCTCTACGACGGGAGAAGTCACCGTGATAGTGATCTCGGCAGTTACCGCTTCTCCGTCGGCAGTACCGGTAGCAGTGACCCGGACAGCGGACGTGCCTACTTCGAGCGGGGTTACCAGACCGGTTTCATCTATCGACACCACGGGGTTCGTGTCATCCACCAACTCCCATGTCACCACGATATCCTCCGCAGCCACATTAGGCTCAACGCCCGGAAGAATGGTCGAGAAGATGGGAACGAGCGATACTGCCTCATCCTCTCCGAGAGCCGGGATCAACAGGGTGGTGATCGGCGCTTCCGGAGCATCGGCATTCGCGATCGCGACGCCGGCAACATAAGCCGTAATGAAAAGATCGACAGAGTCTTCCACAGCTTCCTCAGCTTCGGAAGCTACGCCTACAGCGGTAGCCGTAATGGTAACCGCGCCACCGCCGGTGATAGTCACAACGCCGGTGTCGGGATCGACGGTTGCAATGGTGTCATCGCTGCTGGTCCACACGACATCCTTAACACTTGCCGCTTCGGGGCCTACCACCGCGCCGAAAGTGATCGACTCGTCTTCCAGTTTCAGTTCGATAACCTCACCTTCAGCCACTTCCACGTCTTCCAACGTGATAGCAACGCTTTCCGCATAGGTCGGGGCCACGATGACATGAAGTTCGGCCGTCAGATCATCGCCATCCGTAAACGAGGAAGTCACGGTGATGATAACTTCTCCCGCGCTCAGGGCGGTAAGTACACCGGTCTCGTCGTCAAACTCCACGAAGTCGTTCGGTTGTTCGGGATCTACCTCCCACACGACGTCGGTGTCATCGGCATTCGCCGGAGTAAGCACCGCGGCGAGGTTCACCACGTCGCCGATCTCCATCATCAGGTCTGCTTCTGCATCCCTCACTTCCGTACCGTCGTCCACGGTGATCTTAATACCTGTAACCCATACCGGTTCGGCCACCTGCAGGTCGTTGTTGATATTAAACGAGCCGGAGGAGATCAGCGCTTCGTTTACTTCGAGCACCAGTGCCAAAACATAGTTGGTGTCGGTGCTGAAATCCTCGGTGGGGGTCAGCGTGGCGACATATTCGCCAACCGTTCCTGCCTGCGAGGGCACGACATCCGTGATTTCGAGGACTTCCGAGGGGTTGGGTACATAGTTGTCGGCGCGTGTGTATGCGCGAACCTCGTCGAGGATCCATTCGGCGCCCGAAACGTCGGCGGTCGAAGGATTGACGCGGAAGGTCACCTTATACCAGGTGTTTTCCGGATCCCACGACTTCTCGGCCACCACCACCACGAGGCCCTGCGGCAGCTCATGATAGAGTTCGAAAGTGTACGACTTCGCATCGGCGCCTTCGCCTATACCGATCGTCACGGTGCCGTTGTCGTTGTAAAGGAAAGTGATCGAGGCGTCGCTAACGCCATCAGTTCCGTTCCTTCCGTCGGAGGGCACCTGGAACAGGTTCTGCCAGTCGGTCTCGGCCGGATTTTCCACCGTGGTGTACTGAATGTAGCCGTTCTTGGTTCTCAGGTCGAGGTATCCGCCTTCGCCGCTGCCGCCGTCACCGCCGTTATTGCCTTTCGGGCCGATAGGGCCGACCGGGCCTTGGATGTTGGTTTCGGTGTCGACCCATCCCGAATCGGGATAGCCATCGGTAACGTTGTACCAAAGCGAGTATCCGCCGCCGTCTTCGATCGGACGAATTTCGATCTTGGGAGTAACCGCGTTGCCGCCGCCCGGGCCGTTTTCCACGGTCACGACGGTACCATTGGAGAAAGTCAGCGTCCAGCCCGAGTTTCCTGCGAGCGGAGTGGCCGACGAGAGCAGGGCCCCGGCCTTGAGCTGGGCATCGAGAGCCCTGGTCAGTTCTTCGAGCGCGGTGACCCGATTGTCGAGTTGTTTAATGTCATCTTTCATGCCCTTGTGACATCCGGACAGCAAAGTGACAGCCGCCATTGCCATCACAGTGACGGCACGACGGAAATTCTTGGGGAGAATTGTCATAATCTTACAGAAAGACAATAAACGGAAAAAACATCACTGAAATTAGAATAATTTCTGCGAAGTAAGCAAAATAGACTGAATGTAAGTGATTTTCAGACAATTCGAAAATGCATTTGGCATTGCGCTCAGCTTTCACTATCTTTAACTTCGCGAAGCTCGTTTTAGATAGGATGCGCCTCGGCAATGCCAAATTTGGCATTGCGCTCAGCTTTCACTATCTTTGCCCCCTCCAAAAAGAAATTGAATGCAAAAGATACGAAACATAGCCATCATAGCCCACGTCGACCACGGTAAAACGACCCTCGTCGACAAGATGATCTACCAGGGCGCACTCATGCGCGCCGGACAAGGCCCCGCCCAGGAACTGATAATGGACAGCGGCGACCTCGAACGCGAACGGGGCATCACCATCCTCTCCAAAAACGTGTCGGTAAATTACCGGGACTTCAAGATCAACATCATCGACACCCCCGGCCACTCCGATTTCGGCGGCGAGGTGGAGCGCGTGTTGGGCATGTGCGACGGGGTGTTGCTTTTGGTCGACGCCTTCGAGGGCACCATGCCCCAGACCCGTTTCGTGTTACAGAAAGCGTTGGCCCTGGGCAAGAAACCGATCGTGGTGATAAACAAGGTCGACAAGCCCAACTGCCGTCCCGATTTCGTCCACGAGCAGGTGTTCGACCTCATGTTCGATCTCGACGCCACCGAGGAGCAGTTGGACTTTCGCACCATCTACGGCAGCGCCAAGCAGGGCTGGATGTCCCACAAACTCTCCGAGCGCACCGACAGCATCATCCCGCTTCTGGACGCCATCATCGACGACATTCCCGCGCCCGTCATCGCCGAGGGCACTCCCCAACTACTCATCACCTCACTCGAATACTCGCCCTACATCGGCCGCATAGCCGTGGGCAAGCTCACCCGCGGCACGCTGCGCAACGGCCAGGGGGTTACCCTCGCCAAGCGCGACGGCCACACGATGGTCAAGACCCGCATCAAGGAGCTGATGGTATTCGACGGCCTCGGCAAATCCAAGGTCGACGAGGTTTTGTGCGGCGAGATATGCGCGTTGGTTGGCATCGACGGTTTCGAGATCGGCGACACTGTGTGCGACCTCGACGCCCCCGAGGCTCTCGAACCCATCGCCATCGATGAGCCCACCATGTCGATGCTCTTCACCATCAACGACTCGCCGTTTTTCGGGCGCGACGGCAAGTTCGTCACCTCGCGCCACATCCGCGAGAGGCTCGATCGCGAGCTTGAGAAAAACCTTGCGCTGCGTGTCGAGCCGGGCGCTAACGCCGACAGCTTCACCGTCTTCGGTCGCGGCGTGCTGCACCTTAGCGTACTGATCGAGACCATGCGCCGCGAGGGCTACGAGCTTCAGGTCGGCCAGCCCCAGGTTATCGTAAAACAGATCGACGGCGTGCGTTGCGAGCCGGTCGAGGAGCTTACGATCGACCTTCCCGAGGAGCATTCCGGCCGCGCGATCGAGATGGTGACCCGCCGCCGCGGCACGCTGCTCAAAATGGAGACCTACGGCGAACGCACGCGCCTCGAATTCGACATTCCCTCTCGTGGCATCATCGGCCTTCGCTCCGGCATGCTCACCGCCACCGCCGGCGAGGCCATTATGGCCCACCGCATGAAGGGTTTCGAACCGTGGAAGGGCGACATAGAGATGCGCACCGCCGGCTCGCTCATCGCCATGGAGACCGGCCCGGCCTACGCCTACGCCATCAACAAGTTGCAGGATCGCGGCAGGTTTTTCATTCCCCCGGGCGAGGAGGTCTACGCGGGCCA
>QMCE01002493.1_pt1 | contig 10155 bp, 7 predicted proteins | sample 1821851 | NCBI WGS metagenome assembly QMCE01 (sample SAMN09453174, study PRJNA476694) | Termite gut metagenome, whole genome shotgun sequencing project. | isolation source: worker | host: Odontotermes sp. | place: South Africa:Pretoria | collected 2016-01-28 | reverse complement strand
TCACCACCGCCCCGTCGTCGAAAAACACCCGTTCGACCCGTTTCATGGTGGTCGATGAGCCCGAAACGCTGGAACGGATTTCGCGGATGAGGGATTTCGGCTCGTCGTTCATTGCGAACGCGCCGTGTGCCGTGTTGGTGGCGGGCGACACCGCCGCGACCGATCTGTGGGTCGATAACGCCGCCATTTCGGCTACCGTGCTGCAACTCGCGGCACAGGAGGCCGGTTTGGGTTCGTGCTGGGTGCATGTAAATGGCCGCCCTCAAAAGCACGAAGAGCCCGACGGGGCTATGGCCGAAGGGTATCTGCGTGAGTTCCTGCCCATTCCGGCAGAGTGGAAGCCGCTGTGTTTCGTCGCGCTGGGTTATCCCGCCGACATACCCAAGCCCCACGCCGAGAAGGACGACAGCGACAAGATCGTTTGGTTGTAAACGCCCCTTCTTATCTCTATTCCGATGAGTGTTTGCGCTGTGTGCGCACCGACAGGCCTATGCTGAACTCATAGAGGCCATACAGCGGCAACATCACGAGGATCATGCTGAACAGGTCGGGCGGGGTGATGATGGCTGCGATGACGGCCAACAGCACTACGGCATGGCGGCGATACTTGCGCAGGAATGCGGGCGAGACGATGCCGATGCGGGTGAGGAAATAGACCAGCAGCGGCAGTTGGAAGATGAGCCCCGTGCCCAACGGGATGCCTATCACCTGCGAGAAATAGCTCGACACGTCTATCAGGTTCGTGATCTCTTCGCTGGCCGAATAGTTGAGAAAGAAGTGCAGCGACAGCGGCGTGATGATGAAGTAGCCGAAGAGCACGCCCGCAAAAAAACAGAGCGAAACGTAGGCCACCAACATCCGCATTCCGCGCCTCTCGCCCGGAGTGAGTGCGGGTTTGACGAACTGCCATATCTCCCACAGAAAGTAGGGTATGCCGAGCACGAGGCCCGTGGCCATCGCCACCTTGATGTGGAGGTTGAACTGCCCCGTGAGGCGGTTATTGACTATCTCGGCCACCTTGTCGCTGTTGATGCAGAGCACCGCCGGGTCCATCGACCACTCGGCGCCGAACAGCCGTCCCAGCCATCCCACCATGTCGTTCAGCGTGTAGCCCATACCGCACAGCCAACGGTTGGTGGGGAACTCGGGGGTCTGTGGCGCGAACAGCAGCGAGTCGATGATGAGCCCCTTGAAGAGGAACGCCACGATGGCGATAACCAACAACGCCCCGAAAGCCCGCATCAGGTGTGGACGCAGCTCTTCGAGGTGTTCAAAAAAAGTCATCTCGGCCTCGGATGACCCTTTCTCTTTTTTAGCCATCGCGGAGGAACGCGCTATTCGGTTTTCTTCCCTTCCGTCTTACCCTCCTCGGCGGAATAGTCCTTATTCACGGCATCCTTGAACTCCTTGACGCCACGGCCCGCACCGCGCATCAGCTCGGGTATCTTCTTGGCGCCGAACAGCAGCACGATCAAAACCACGACCAAAATTATCTGCGGGACACCGATCGCACCCATCGTTATGAACATCGACATATCTGTAAGTTTTTTAAAGGTTACACATCATTACGAACTACGAAGATAGTGTTATTTTTCATAATCGCAAAATTAGAGTCAATGCGGCAACCGACGCTGCGAGCGAGAGCAGAGCCATGCTTGCATGAACTATGCCGAGCCGCGAGGAGGAAAACGAGCGTAGCGAAGTTAACGGCCGCAGCGAATTATTTTTGTTTCGACAGAAATAACCTCTCTGCATTTTTCTGCACGAGAACTTTATACGAGCAAGTCGAATAAACCCGGATCATCGTTTAGATATTCATACACGATGCCGTTCTGCTCCATGCGCCTGACGAGCCCCTCGAAATCCTCCCTTGCGGCAAGTTCGATACCCACGATGGCGGGGCCCTGTTCGCGGTTGGTCTTCTTGGAGTAGGTGAAGTGGGTGATGTCGTCGCCAGGGCCCAGAACCTCCCTGACGAAGTTCAAAAGCGCACCCGAACGCTGCGGGAAACGGATCACGAAGTAGTGTTTCACCCCCTCGTAGAGCAGCGAACGCTCGCGTATCTCCTCGGTGCGCGAAATGTCGTTGTTGTTGCCGCTCACTATCGCAACCACGTTCTTGCCCTCGATGCGGTCGGCATAGCTGTCGAGTGCGGCTATCGAAAGCGCACCGGCGGGCTCGGCGACGATGGCGTTGAGGTTGTATAGTTCGAGGATGGTGGTGCATATCTTCCCCTCGGGCACGACCACGATGTCGTCCAAAACCCCTGAACAAACGGCATGGGTCAGAGCGCCCACCCTGCGCACCGCCGCGCCATCGACAAAGGTGTCGATATGTTCGAGCGCAACGGGTTCGCCCGCCTCTATGGCCGCACGCATACTCGCCGCCCCGGCGGGTTCGACGCCTATCACCTTCGTGCGCGGCGACATCTTTTTGAAGTATGCGCCGACTCCCGCCGCGAGACCGCCACCGCCTATCGGCACGAAGATGTAGTCTATCGGCGCACCCGCCTGTTCGAGTATCTCGAGGCCCACGGTCGCCTGCCCCTCTATCACCTTCGGGTCGTCGAAGGGGTGGATGAACTCGCGCCCCGTCTCGGCGGCAAAAGCGAGCGCCGCAGCCGAAGCCTCGTCGAAAGTGTCGCCCGTCAGCACCACCTCGATGTTGTCGCGGCCAAAGAACTTCACCTGCCGGCGTTTCTGCTTGGGCGTCGTGGCGGGCATATAGATAGTGCCGTGAATGCCGAGCCGGGCACACGAATAGGCCACCCCTTGGGCGTGGTTGCCCGCGCTGGCACACACCACTCCTCCCGCAAGCCGTTCGGGCGACAGGGAGCGAATTTTGTTGTACGCGCCGCGTATCTTGTACGAACGCACGGGCTGAAGGTCTTCGCGTTTCAGCAGCACCGTGGCACCGTAACGCTCCGACAGGTTGGGAGTATTTATCAGGGGTGTGGTGGCAAGTATCTCGCCCAAGGTCTCCTTCGCACACGCCACATCTTCGGGTCTGAGTGAGTATTTCATCTTTTCGTCTTTTTTCTCGGAAATCGGGAGCGCAAAATAGTAAATTCTTTTCGAAAAACAAGAGGGCCGCCCCTCGATGGGACGGCCCTCCTGTGTGAGTTGTGAACGGGGCGTGATTATTCCGCCGAAGGGGTATAGAGATCTTCGGGTGCTCCCGTCTCATATTCGAACGTGGGATTCGGGCCGCCCTTGGTCACTTTGTATCTCAAAGTGTAGTTGGTCGTGGTGTTGGTCACACCGTCGGGGAAATAGACCGGAACGGTGATGTTGTAATAGACCTGTACACCCTGAACATTATCGACGGCGTCGGGCCATCTGAGGGCCGCAAAGATAGGCATTCCCTCTTCGACCAGTCGCTTCCACAGCAGTTTCGCTTTCGACGCATCGTCGGGAAGGGCGGTGAGCTCGGTGTCCGCCGGATAGATGTAGTACGAAAGGCGGAAACTGACGTTGTTGTAGTTCTCGCTGAACCCGTAGTAGTACTCCGATATGTTGCCGCTGCTGTGGTTGTAGATGCAGTCTTGCAAAATGGGAGTGTTCTTCGCATAGTTGCACATTATCGCATAGTCGTCGTGCGTCAGCGTGTAATTGACCGTCGGGTCGAACAACCAGCTGTCTTCGGCATAGATGAACTGCTCGGTGCGCACCACGGGAACATTCGTGGGTGTCCAAGCCCCGCCGGAGTAGACATACTCGTCGGCAACAGTTTTTGCGGAACCCTCGTAGCGCACATATACCACGGCCATGATATCGCCTTCGGTCTTGTAATCGACGTTGCGGTCGAGGAACTGGGGAAGCTTCGCCGTCGCCTGTGCGGGTTCGAGGTTGCCATAATTCGAGCCCATGGCAACGTAGTCGGCGGGATTGAGTATGATCGCGCCCGGATAGGGAACCCAAGCGGTTCCATTGTAGGTGTAGATCGCTTTCTGCTCAACGGGCGTGCTGATCACCGCTTGCGCAGCAACGGCGTTGGAAGCGGCTGCGGCGGGAAGGCTGCCCACGGAGATATTATCGACCTGATAGGTTGATGTCCATGTGTTTCCGGTACCCTTTTCGCCATAGTATTTGAAAGCAATGTATATCTTCTTGCCGTCGTACTTGCGCAAAGATATAGTACCCGCCGGAGAGAGCGTGCCGTAACCGGAGGCCGGTTCTTGCGGAATAAGGAAACATGCGGAGACATCGTCCCACGCTACATCGGCGGGCGTGGTCAGTGCAGCGGCATCTTCGGTAATAAGAACCGACAGAGAGTTATAGTTCCAATAGCCGGCACAAACATTGAACGAGAAGAAGTTATTCGTGGTGGCGCTCAGGTCTATCTCGGGACTTATCATGTAGGCTTCCGATATCTCATCCGCACCGCCGTTGGCCGACATTTGGCCATAGAGGTTATCATTGTAAAAACGCACCTGCCAATTCTTCGTTCCTTGAGTGATAACCTGAGTCCAATCGGCATCCTCCCACTTGTCGTAGTTGGCATAGCCCTTGTCCTCTAAAGTTTCACCGTAGAACTCCGTGACACCCGAAGCGTCCACCACCTGAACGTTGTCTATGCGCAGGGTGGTCGTCATGGCGGGAGAGGCGGTGCCGTCGCCCTGATACTTGAAGGCTATGCGGATCGTTTCACCGGCATAGGCCAGAAGCGACATCGAGCCGACGGGATCCATCGAGTTAGTCGCCCTTGTCGGGAAAATAAACCCATCGGTCACATCGTCCCACGTTGCCGAAGCCGGGGAGGAGGTGGTATAGTCGGTCGAGATGAGAACTCTCAGGAAGTCCTGTCCGTCGACGGGAAAACGAAGTTCGGCATCGAACATGAAGACCGGGTTCTGGTTCTTAGCAAGGTCGATCTCGGGAGAGATGAGGTAGGCGTCGTTCTTCTCGGCAGTGCCACCGTAAGAGGTCATTTCGGCGAAGATGTTGCCACTGTACGATTTTGCAACCCATTTTTTGGTTCCGTTCTCAAGATACTGCGACCAGCCGTTCTGATTGATCTCGTCGTTGGCGGCATAACCTTCGAAATTTTCGGTCACTTCACCCATGATCTCGCTCGGAGTAAGATCGGGTTCCTGATCGGAGTATTTGTAGGAGGCGATGACGATGTCGCCTTCCTCGGCATCGGGAAGGGCCGCCTTGAGGATGGCGGGCAACTTCGACGAGGGAGCGTTAGTCGGCGTCAGGTAGCCCACCTCTTCGGTTTTCCAAACCGAGGTGTAGTCGGCTGCGGTCAGCGGGTATGCTTCGGCAGCGGCCAGATCGGCCGGATAGGCGGGAAGGACTTCCGAATAGTTGTAGGTCACCTGAATGGCAGAACCTGTGTGCAGCCCCGGGTTGTTGGCCTTCAAAACCGCCGGAACGAATGTACCCGCATCGGCAAAGCTGTTCAGCGAGTTCGTCGAAGCGACGGCCCTGGCAAGGGCGGCGTTGGCGGTATCTTCACCGGCAGCAGTGACGGCAGCGCGCGAAATGGCCGCATAGTCGTTCGAGGTGAGCGTATAGGGGAATTCCTTGGCGATGGGAGTATTCTCTATCTCTTTATAGAGATCGTCCACGACCTCGTTCTGGTCGCTGCACGCCGCAAAGCTCAAGGCTGCGGCGGCAATCAAAAAATATGATATCTTCTTAAACATAGTCTTTGTGCTGTTTGATTGTGTTTAACCCGCGTGAATTAGAAATTGAATTTCAGACCGGCGGTCCATGTTCTGCCGAAGCCGTAGTAAACCAGGGCGGAGCGGGCGTCGTGGCCCTTTCCGTCGCGGGCGTCGGCAATGTACCAGGTGTCCAACAGGTTATTTACGTTGCCGTAGAAGGTAGCCCTGATCTTGTCGCCGATGTTGAAGCGGTAGCTGACCTGCACGTCCACGGTGCCGTAGTCGGGCATCTGCCATGCATCGACCTTGTCCTGGATCTGGGTGCGGCTCGTGGGTTGAAAATCGGCGAAGTTCTTGCCGAACCAGTTGTAGTCCGCTCCCAGGCGAACGTTCTTGAAGGGCTCCCAATCCAACCCGAGGGCAGCGGTGATCTGCGCCGAGTTGCCGACGTGTACTCCCGCGATGAAAAGGGTCTGATCTCCGTCCTCAATGAGATTGTGGGCTTCGTCGTAGGCCGAGGCATCGACATCGTCCCTCCAGATCCAGTCGCCGATCGAGCCCATGGCCTTGACGCTGAAGCGGGTCGAAGGACGATAGGTGGCTTCGAGTTCGAGCCCCATGTGGCGGGCGTTCAAACCGCTGATGTTGTAGATGTCGGTGCCGAGCGTACGGGTCATGCCCTTGTCGAGCCACAGGGTGTAATAGCCGTTGAAGGTGACGTTGAACACGTTGTTTGCGAACTGGTAGCCCAATTCGGCGGTGGCCACCCTTTCCACTTTAGCTTCGGGGTTGGTCTTGATGGTGTAGCTCACGAAGGTCGAGTTGAAGAACGGGGCGCGAGTGAAGTAACCGCCGTTCGCAAAGACGCTGTGATGCTGGCCCAGTTTGTAGCTTGCGCCCGCCTTGACGCTCCACGGAAGGAAATTGACCCATTCCGAAACGATCTTGCCGTTGAGGGCGTTCAGGTTCGCATCGGTAGTGACGTAGGGCGCACCCGGGTTGTGCCAACGGTAGAAGTTGGCCGAGATTGAAGCCGACAGGAACGCCGAGAGGTTGTTCTTCACATATTCGCCCTGAGCGAAAAGGCCCGTCCACAACACTTCGCCCGTTTCGTCGTACTGGGTGAGTTCACCCTCCCTCAACTGTTTGGTCGGGTTGCGATATTGGATGGAGCTGTCGATGAAATAGTCGGCACCCAACAGGTCGTCCACCCGGCTGCCGTGGAAAGCGGTGTAGTAGCGGCCGTCGAAACCGGCGGTGATCTTGATCTCGTCGGTGATCTGGTTATTATAGGTGCTCAAAATACCGTACCAGTCGTGTTTGTTCACGGCCATGCCCATGACGGCCACAGCCGCACCGTTCCCGTTCTCGACCGACTCCCTGTTCATGTTATAGACGGCATCCCAGTCGATGAGATTGTGGTCTGTGCGCGGCAGGGCGGAGGCGTGGGGTTTCCCGGTGGTGTTATCTACGGCAAGCAGATAGCTGGAGGCGCCGTTGGGGCCGAATATGCGACGGCCGCCGCCCCTTGCGAGCGAAGCGTAAACGGAGGTCGAGAGCATCGACTTGGAGTTGATCTCCCATGTGTGGACGAGCGATATCTGCGGTTTGTGATACTCGTTGTAACCGTAACCCGTGCCCTGTATCTCGCCGTTTTTCCAGCCCCACGAGAGGTTCATGCGGCGGCGGTCGGGATGTCTCATGTAGTCTTCGATCAGATAGGGGTTGCCTCTCTGGTTGTGCCACTGGGGAGCGCCGAAAGCGGTGAGCGACAGACGGTGTTTCCCGCCTGCAAAGACCTTGGAGAGGTTGCCGAAGTAGTTCCACGCCAGATAGTTCGTTCCGCGAATGTAACCGTCGGCGCTTTGGCGCGAACCGGCTATGGTAACCGCCCAGCCGTTGTCCGTCAAACCGGTCGAAACGCTGAAGTTGAGTTTCTGCAAGCCGTCGTTACCTATACCGTAATATACGCTGCCACCCTTTTCCGCATCGGTACTCTTGGTCACGATGTTGATCGTGCCGCCGACCGACGAGAGGGCGAGCTTCGAGGCGCCGAGGCCCCTCTGTACCTGCATGAAGCTGGTGACGTCCGAAAGGCCCGACCAGTTCGACCAGTAGACGCGGCCGTTCTCCATGTCGTTCACAGGCACCCCGTTGATGAGCACCCCGATGTTCTCGGAGCCGAAGCCGCGCATCGAGATACGCGAGTCGCCGTAACCGCCGCTCTCCTTGGTCGCATAGACCGAGGGGGTCGATTTGAGGATCTCGGGAAACTCCTGGTTCGAGAGCTTCATGTCGATCTGGGCGCGGGTGACGTTCGAGATCGCAACCGGGGTCTGGCGGTCGCTGGTGACGATACCCGCCGTGACCACGATGTCGGCCACCGAGATGGCGTCGCGCTGGAGAACGACTTCGCCCAGAGCGGTTTGGCCTGCGGGCACCGTGACCTCGAGGTCGTGGTAGCCCAGATAGCTCACCGAGAGGGCCTGCTCGCCTGCACCGGTGCGGATGCGGAAGGAGCCGTCGTTAGCCGATACGGCCACGTCGCCCGTGCTGATGTTGGTGACGAGGGCGCCGGCAAGTGCGCCGCTGTTCTCGCTCTCGACGATGCGCCCCGACACGGAGTTCTGCGCCATCGCCGGAATGGCGGCAAAAAGCACCGCCAATAGCATGAAAATTCGTTGTAAAGCTTTAACTTTCATAGATTTTGGGTTTTGTTATTAATAGGAGTTATGGATTTTTTCTCTATTTTCACATCGGAAAGGTAGAGTAATTATATTACAAACGATTAAGGCCTCGTTACAAAACTATTAACATTTGGCTGACAGTGGCAATCCGAAATTTTATTGTATCTTTATCCCCCGATTTGTTACTTGATCGCTACAAAAATAGTAAAACGAATGAAAAAACGACACATTTTCGGAACGATTTTTATTTTGTTCGCCATCTTCGGCCCACATCCCGTTTTCGGCTGGGGAACGAAGGGCCACAACGCCATCGCACACATTGCCCAGGCCCACCTGACACCGCGCGCGGAGAGGGAGGTGACACGCCTTCTGGATGGTTACAACATGGCATACTGGTCGTCGTGGGCCGACGGACTGAGGGACGACGACCGCTACGACATCTTCTCGACATGGCACTATGCCAACGCCGACGCAGGACAGACCTACGCCTCCTCGATCAAGGAGGAGGACGGCGATGTCTACACGGCAGTCATTTTTTGCACGGAGCAGTTGCAGGCCAAAGGGGCCGGCGATTCGCTAAAAACGCTGTACCTCAAACTTCTGATCCATTTCGTGGGCGACATGCACTGCCCGATGCACGCCGGCCATCTGGACGATCGCGGAGGCAACGATTTCCCGGTGATATTCAGCGGCACGGAGAGCAACCTGCATCGGCTGTGGGACTCGCAACTCATAGATGCGGCGCGCCCCTGGAGCGCATGGGAGTGGGCAATGAACACAGACCGCCGGATGGGCCGCCGCGAGAAGAGGGAGTTTGCCGCCGGCGGGCCCCTCGTGTGGATGGAGGAGACGGTGGCGCTGGCGCACATGCTCTATGTAGACACACCGCGCGGAGGGAGCGTTTCGTGGCCCTATATAAATAAATATACGCCCCTTGTCGAAAGGCGCTTTCTGGAGGCCGGGTATCGCCTTGCGCGCCTGCTGAACGACATTTTCGGCAGGTGACGCCACCGCCATTGGCCTGTCCGGGAATTTTCGAACAACCTCTATCTACATTTTCTTACAAGAGGGCACACTTTTGCAACATTTTTCACACAATTCTCGTTACAATAGGTAACTTTGCACTCCGTATGTAACACGAAACCGACAAAATTGCTTGTAAAAACAGTGGCCGACCACCCCACAGACCGCCCCTCTACCCCTGTCGCCCCGACCGACCGCACAGCCGACCCATTGCTCGTGCAGAAGATCAGGGAGGGGGATCGGCGTGCCTTCGAGGAGCTCTACTACCGCTACTACAAGCCCGTGTACGGTTTCCTGCTCAAGATCACACGCTCGGAGGCCGACACCGAAGATATAGTCCAAGACCTCTTTGCCCACCTGTGGAACATCCGCGAAAAGATCGAGCCGTCCAAGAACATCAAGGCGTTGATCTTCACCATAGCCCGCCGTTCGGCTGTCGATCTCTATCGGCGCAGCGGAAAGATGGGCGCCATGTTCAGCGGCGAGCAGACCGAAGGCAATCCCGCGTCCGACCTCTCGCCCGAAGAGATATTGCAGGACCACGAAACCAAACTCCTCGTCAGTATAGCGATAGAGCAAATGCCCGCCCGGCAGCGCGAAGTCTTCCTGCTGTACTATAACGAGAACCTGACGGCGATGGACATCACCTCGCGGCTCGATATGTCATACGAAAATGTGCGCAAACACATCTACAACGGCAAAAAACATCTGCGTGAAATGATCATGTTCATCGCCGCATTTCTACTGAGCTGAATTAACGCTGATAATTAGCGTATTAGCAAGTCTCCTTAATTCAAAATTAATAAAATATTAATAAAAATGGGAAATTTC
>QMCE01002492.1_pt1 | contig 10163 bp, 9 predicted proteins | sample 1821851 | NCBI WGS metagenome assembly QMCE01 (sample SAMN09453174, study PRJNA476694) | Termite gut metagenome, whole genome shotgun sequencing project. | isolation source: worker | host: Odontotermes sp. | place: South Africa:Pretoria | collected 2016-01-28 | reverse complement strand
AATTATATCAATGATGGCTTTGTCTATAAAAAAGATAATCAAATTATAGGTTATTATTTGTGTAATCTGGGCAATGGACTAATTATAGCAGAAAACGAGGAAGCCGGATTAGCATTGTTAAAATTAAGAATATCAAATAATCAACAGGCGTTTATCCCGATTAAAAATATAACCGGAAATACCTATTTTAAAGAAAATAATTTTAAGGAAATAAAAAAACTAAGAAGAATGATATATGGAGATAAAATAGAATGTATAGATGAAAAAATCTATAATAGGATTGGCGGGAATTTTGGTTAGACTGACGCTGTTTAAGGAGAAATAAGTGATACCTGCGAAAATATGGAATGAAAAACAAAAATCGTTAAAATTACTTTTGGATCAAAAAACCTTTGAAAAAGGTAAAAATATATTATTGGAAATGCATAGCCTTTTACATGATAAAGAGGTTTACAACACCATTGCAGAAACGTATTATGATGATTTTTGGAAAAATCTAAATGAAGAAACATGCAAAATAATATCAAATAAAGAAACGTCAATAGTATGGAATATTTGGCATATTACAAGAATCGAAGACTTAATTGCCAATATTGTAATTGGAAACAAAGACGAAATATTTAATGAAGATATTCAAAAAGAATTAAATATAAAAATAAAAGACACTGGAAATGTAATGACTCATGAGGAAATGGAACTATTTGATGAAAATATAAATATCGAAGCATTAAAAGAATATAGGATTAAAGTCGGTATATCAACAAAAGAAATAATAACGACACTTGAGCATTCTGATATGAAAATAAAAGTTAAAAATGAACAAATGGAAAAAATATATACATGCGGCGGGGTTTTGGAAACAACGACAGGATTATTGGATTTTTGGGGCAAGAAAGATATATACGGATTAATAATGATGCCAATAACAAGGCATCAAACAGTACATTTAAATGATGCTTTTAAAATAAAAGAAAAATATAATAAATGAAAGCATAAAATATTTCAAACCTCAATTAGCTACCATTGCTCTTCATAAACTGAACAAACTCCTTGCCAATTTACGTTTTTCTTGCTATTTTATTGCATATAATACCAGCCTACAAAATTGATACAAGTGTCGGCGTATTTTGTTCCGGGATAGACTTCCAAGATTTCTATCCATAAATCTTTTGGTTCCTCACCAGTACTGCCAGTAGGCCACCAGATATCGGAAATATACTGTAAATGAGGAGTATCTTCCAATTCAACAATATGTGGATTCTCCCCTTCCTTTGAAATTCGTATTTTTTTAGGACGGGAATTTTCTCTGAATAAATGAGGTTTTTCCATCGATACGAAACCGCTTGCCATCCAAAGACTATTGAAATATGCATCTGCTTCTGAATCGTTGTGAAATATTAATTTCTCTCCGATTCCATTTCCTTTAATAGCCCAGCAAGCGCCTATCCGGGCATCCAAATTATCTGTAGAATAGATTGTATTTCCTTCAGTCAATACAGAAGAAGCAGATAAAATTCTTGTATCAGACCGAGGACTTTTTACCATTGGTCCGTATTCTTCCCCGGTCAGCAATTTCCCCATACAGAAAAAAGGATATCCATCTTCGTTATAAAGATTTACATTGCCAAAATATGTTCCTCCAGAAGCAAATATCAAATACTTATTCCAGGTTTTATCATCCCATAAAATCACAAGGTAATTGAGTCCCATTTCGTTAATAACATGGTAAGAACCATCGTGCAATCCTATCTCAGGATTGCCATTTTTTATACCTCTTACACGTCCACCTTTGCTAAAAGTAAAGGTAAGTGGACTTTCCTGAAAATCATACTCCGCTTCATGGTAATAAGTACCAAGCCAAAACTGGGGCATATTTTGGCAAAAAGCGTTTGTAAAAATGAATAGAAAAACCAAAGCAAAAAGTAGTTTTTTCATAAAACCTCCATAAGAATACAGCATTATATTTTTTCCGGTTCCTAAGACCATTCAATATTATTAATATAAGTATCGGTGTATTTTGTTCCGGGATAAACTTCCAGTATTTCTATCCATAAATCTTTTTTATTAGGAAATCGAAGAGATTTATCATCACTGGGATTTTGATATGGAAAAAGGTTCATAGGAAACTTGCTATTTTTATCACGCAGGGTTGTATTCTCATGCCGTCAGCCGCAGACTGTCGTGTAAATCTGTGATATGAAGCGAAATTGGTGTTGAATTGGTTGGTTAATGATTGACAAAACAAATGGACATGGGCTAAACTTACGCGAAGGAGAGGCACATGTGTACATGCTTTGTGAACAGAGGAAATGATCTAATAATTGCAATGAATTTTGATAATAATGGATTGAAATTTGGATTAAACACAAAAGACAAAAAAGCATTTATAGTAGATGTTTATACAACTGGTGGAAAACAGCCGTCATTTGGAATAAATTCTCAAAAAATATTTGTAAATAATTTATATGTCGATTCAAATGAAAAAGGAACTTACAAAAGAATAAGTAAAACCCGTACATTAACTGTCTATGTGGTAAGAGATATACTTGAAGGTAAAATAAAGATAGATGATATAAATGATTATCTTGAAAAGATGGAAATTGTAAACGCCCCAAATCTTTCTGCGCATAATTTAATTGCCGATGAAAACGGAAATGTGTGGATAATTGAGCCTGGGCGGGGAACGATACGGAATGAAAAAGATGAATCGCCGTATTACATAATGACAAATTTCTCGCTTATTGACTATAAGGTGGGAAAAACATACACTGATAATGGCTTTGACAGATATATAGAAGTAAAAAATAATTTAGATAAAGAAAAAGAATTATCTGTAAAAATCGCGTTTGATATTCTGGAAAAAGTAAAACAAGATGGAGAATGGAAAACAGACTTTTCAATGGTGTATTCAAGAAATGAGAATAAAGTATTCTATTGCTATAACGCCGAATACAAAAATATAATGGAATATACATTTGGATGAAGAATAACGCAAAACCAACCGCACATAACGGATCATAAACGCTCCGCTGTCAAAACGCTTGCGCTGCTGCTATCTGAGTGCGGAATTGGGGTTGTTAAAGTATGCTGTAAGGCAATCAATTTGGGAGAAATTATATGTTGACGCTTAAACGCAGGGAAGACTGCCAATTCGATGAAATATCCCTGGGTGAGGTGATGCTTCGCCTTGACCCTGGTGAAGGGCGCATTCGCACGGCGCGGAACTTCCGGGCATGGGAGGGCGGCGGCGAGTACAACGTAGCGCGGGGACTGCGGCGCTGCTTTGGACTGAAAACTGCCGTGGTGACGGCGTTTGCCGATAATGATGTAGGTCGGCTCATAGAGGATTTTATACTCCAGGGCGGCGTGGACACAAGCTTTGTTAAGTGGACGCCTTATGACGGCATTGGGCGCGAGGCGCGCAACGGAATGAACTTCACCGAGCGCGGCTTTGGCGTGCGCGGCGCTGTGGGCGTCAGCGATAGGGCTAACACGGCTGTGTCGAAGCTGAAACCCGGCGATATCGACTGGGAGTATATCTTTGGCAAGTGCGGCGCGCGCTGGCTGCATACTGGCGGCATTTTCGCCGCGCTCTCTGAAAGCACGGCGCAGGTGGCGCTGGAAGCGGTGCAATGCGCGAAAAAACACGGCACAATTGTCAGTTATGACCTGAATTACCGCCCGTCGCTGTGGAAGGACATCGGCGGAAAGGAAAAAGCCCGGGAGGTAAACCGGGAAATTGCCAAATACGTTGACGTGATGCTTGGCAACGAGGAGGATTTTACTGCCTGCCTCGGTTTTGAAATCCATGGCAACAGCAGCGACCTCAGTACGCTGAACATCGATGGGTACAAGAGCATGATCGCCGCGGCATCAGCCGAGTATCCGAATTTCAAAGTCATCGCGTCCACCCTGCGCGAGGTGAAGACCGCCACCATCAACGACTGGTCTGCTGTCTGCTGGGCGGACGGGCAGATATATCAAGGCATGTCACTGGAAGCGCTGGAAATCTTAGACCGCGTGGGCGGCGGTGACAGCTTCGCCTCCGGACTGATTTATGGACTGCTGTACGGCAAAGACGCGCAAACTGCGCTCAACTACGGCGTATGCCACGGCGCTCTAGCAATGACCACCCCAGGGGACACCTCTATGGCGTCCCTCAAGGAAGTTGAGGCTTTAATGAAGGGAAAAGGAGCGAGGGTACAAAGATGAGTATTCTTGATCAGATACGGGACATTGGTGTTGTTCCGGTAATTGCTATCTCAGACCTTGAGAAAACCATACCATTGGCGCGGGCGCTTATTACTGGCGGCATTCCCTGCGCAGAAGTAACTTTCCGCACAGTCCAGGGCGAGGAGTGCATCCGTCGTATGGCAGAAGCGTGCCCCGATATCCTCGTCGGCGCGGGCACGGTACTGACGATGGAGCAAGTCGACCGAGCTGTACTGGCTGGCGCCAAATTCTGCGTCAGTCCGGGCTTTAACCCAAAAATGGTTGACTATTGCATAGAGCGCGGCATCCCCATCGTTCCCGGCTGCGCCACTCCGTCGGATATGGAAGCCGCAATCGAGCGGGGGCTAGACACAGTGAAGTTCTTCCCCGCGGAACAGGCAGGCGGGCTTGCGTACATCAAAGCCGTTGCCGCGCCGTACTCAAACCTGCGCTTTATGCCCACGGGCGGCATCAGCGCCGAAAATCTGGGCACATACATGGCGTTTGACAAAGTCATTGCCTGCGGCGGCAGCTGGATGGTAAAAAAAGAACTGATAGACGCAGGCAGCTTTGACATCATCATGCGGCTGTGCAAAGAAGCCGCCACGATTGTCAAAGCCGCACGGGAGAAGGGTAGGATATGAAAATGACTTTCCGCTGGTTCGGCGCGAAAAGCGACAGCGTTTCACTGAGCCAGATAAAGCAAATTCCCGGTATGACGGGAATTATGGGTTTTCTTGATTACAAAAAGGCAGGCGAGGTCTGGACGGAAGACGAAATCTGTGCGTATATCGGCGAGGTTCGCACAGCGGGGCTTGAATGTGAAGTCATCGAGAGCGTAAACGTCCACGAGGATATTAAAATCGGACTGCTCACCCGCGATGGGTATATACAGGCGTATTGCGACACTATCCGCAATCTGGCGCGGTACGGCGTAAAAGTGATTATCTACAACTTCATGCCGGTGTTTGACTGGCTTCGCACTGACCTTGCCCACATTATACCTGAGGACGGCTCTAACAGCCTGTACTTCGACGAAAAGGATTTAGGAACGATGACCCCTGTGGACATTGTCAGGAAAACTATGGAAAGTTCCGGCGGGTTTTCCCTGCCTGGCTGGGAACCTGAGCGTCTGTCCGAGCTTGAAACGACGATGTCGCGCTACGAAGGCGTCACGCCGGAAATACTGCTGGAACATTACCGGTACTTCCTTGCCGCCGTCATCCCCGTGTGCGAGGAATGCGGGGTGCGTATGGCGATTCACCCCGACGATCCGGCATGGCCGATTTTCGGCTTGCCGCGCATTGCCCACGATAAGGCAGGCTTTGACAAAATACTCGCCCTTAACCACTCACCTGCCCACGCGCTCTGCCTCTGTACAGGTTCGCTTGGCTCAAACCCAGTCAACGACATCCCGGCAATGGTGCGCCGCTACGGGAAACAGAAGCGGATCGCCTGTATGCACATCCGCAACATAAAGCATTTGGGGTACCGACATTTCCGGGAGGCTTCGCATCTTTCCCGCGAGGGCGATCTGGATATGTACGCTATTGTTAAGGCGGCGCATGATACCTGCCCGGACGTGTACGTGCGCCCCGACCACGGGCGCATGATCTGGGACGAAACGGGGCGCCCCGGCTACGGGCTGTATGACCGCGCACTGGGCGCGGCGTATCTTAACGGATTATGGGAGGCGGTAGAAAAATGCTGCTGAGACTTGATTCACTGAAGGACGTCGCCGCATGGCGGGACATAGCCTTGCCACGTCACGACATCCCTGCAATGCGTGCCTGCACCGCCCGCGAGCCTGTCTGGGTGCATTTCGGCACAGGCAACATTTTTCGCGGGTTTATCGCCTCGCTCCAGCAAACGCTTTTGAACAAAGGACTACCATCCGACAAGGGCATTATCGCGGCGGAAACCTTTGACTACGATATCATCGACAAAATTTTTGTCCCACACGACAATCTCGCACTGAACGTTACGCTGAAAGCGGACGGCGGCATGGACTGTGAGATCGTCGCTTCGGTGGCGGAGGCGCTGCGCGCGGACACTCAAGCGGCGCGGCTTTACGAGGTTTTCAAAAGCCCGTCCCTGCAAATGGCAAGCTTCACTATCACTGAAAAAGGCTACGCCCCGTTGCCCGGTAGCGCCATGAGCACGGCAACGGATTTGCTGTACACACGCTACCATGCCGGGGCGTACCCGATAGCCATGGTGAGTATGGACAACTGCTCGCAAAACGGCGACTGGCTGAAGAACTGCGTCATGGAGCTGGCTAAGTCGAAAAACGACGCTGGTTTTACGGACTGGCTTGGGAGCGGGAAGGTTTCCTTCCCCTGGAGCATGATAGACAAAATCACGCCCCGTCCAGCCCAAGCGGTGCGGGATATGCTGGAGAGCAGGGGCATTGAGGGCATGACCCCGATTGTTACCTCCAAAAACACGTTTATCGCGGCGTTCGTTAACGCGGAACGACCGCAGTATCTAGTGATCGAGGATGTCTTCCCCAACGGACGCCCTCCGCTGGAACAGGCTGGTGTGATTTTCACAGATCGCGAAACCGTGGAAAAAACCGAGCGTATGAAGGTGACGACCTGCCTAAACCCGCTGCATACCGCGCTTGCCGTGTTTGGGTGCCTGCTTGGCTATACGCTGATAAGCGAGGAAATGAAAGACCCTGACTTGACCGCGCTTGTTCGGCGGCTTGGATATGATGAGGGCTTACCTGTGGTGACCGATCCGGGGATTATCTCCCCACGAGCTTTTATCGACGAGGTGATGAACGAACGCCTGCCAAACCCCTTTATGCCCGACGCGCCCCAGCGAATCGCCACTGATACCTCGCAAAAAGTGGGCATCCGCTTCGGCGAAACAATAAAGAGCTATATGAAGAACGGGCGCAGTGTGGACAGCCTTGTCGCCATACCTCTGGTAATCGCGGGATGGCTACGCTATCTGAGGGCGACCGACGACAATGGCAATCCAATGGAAATTTCCCCTGATCCCCTGAAAGACAAACTGCAAAGCATGACCCCGCAGGAGATACTGGCGGAACGTGCGATTTTTGGACTGAATTTAACCGAAACAAACCTTGCGGATAGGATCATGGGCTACTATGAATCCATGCTGAAGGGTGCTGGCGCAGTACGCGAAACCTTACGCACAGCCCTTGCCGGATAGGAGACAGCGCGTTTTATGAAAGCCTTTATGGATAAGGATTTTTTGCTCAAGACCGATACCGCGAAAGCACTGTACCACGACTTTGCAGCGAAACTGCCTGTCATCGATTATCACTGCCACGTCAATCCGGTGGAAATCGCGCAAAACCGCCGTTTTGACAATCTTGCCCAGCTCTGGCTCGGCGGCGACCATTACAAATGGCGGCTTATCCGCGCAAACGGCACAGAAGAAAAGCTGGTAGCCGGTGATGGCTCGGATTATGAGAAGTTTATTGCCTTCGCCCACGCGCTCCCAAAAGCAATCGGCAACCCTGTGTATCACTGGACGCATCTGGAGCTGCGGCGATATTTTGACTGTGAGCTTATCGTATCCCCCGATACCGCTGATGAGATTTGGAAAACGTGCAACGCAAAACTTGCTCGGGGCGGATATGCGGTGCGCGACATTATCCGGCGTTCCCGCGTGGAGGCAATCGCCACCACCGATGATCCTGCTGACAGTCTTGAATGGCACAGCGCCATCGCGCGGGATAGCACATTTGAAACAAAGGTGCTGCCCGTCTTTCGCCCAGACAAAGCCCTCAATATTGAAAAGCCTGGCTTCACCGAGTACATGGCAAAACTGGGAGACGCCGCCGGAATTGTAATAAAAACACTGGACGATGTGTTCGCCGCCCTGTGCCGTCGACTGGATTTCTTTGACCACATGGGATGCCGCGCTGCCGACCATGGGTTTGACTATGTGCCCTGGATTGAACCTGCCGCATGGGATACACCTACGCTGTTCACCAAGGCAATGAACGGCGAAAGACTTACAGCGGTCGAGATCGACGCCTATAAAACCGCGCTTCTGCTTTTTTTGGGACGGGAGTATGCGCGGCGCGGCTGGGTCATGCAGCTGCACTACGGTGTCCAGCGCAGCGTAAACCGAGTGATGTTCAATACACTGGGCGCTGACACCGGTTATGACGCCATAAGCACGTTTGATTGTAGCCGCAACATCGCCGCGCTTCTGAACGCGCTGGAGGAATCGGGCGAACTGCCAAAAACCGTATTGTATTCGCTCAATCCCAATGACGACGCCATGCTGGTGTCCCTCTGTGGCTGTTTTACGGAAAGCGGCGTAGTCTGCAAGGTTCAGCACGGCAGTGCTTGGTGGTTTAACGACACAAAGCACGGAATGGAAGCCCAGCTTATAAACCTCGCAAGCCGCGGGCTTCTAGGCGGCTTTATCGGCATGCTCACCGATTCACGCAGCTTTCTGTCCTACACGCGCCACGAGTATTTCCGCCGAATTTTGTGTAATCTGCTTGGCGCATGGATGGAAAACGGCGAGTACCCTAACGACATCAAAGCCCTTGGCGGCATCGTAAGTAATATCAGTTATTACAATACAAAGCGCTATTTCGGGTTTTAGGGGGAGAATATATGAATTGGGAATGTTAATAGGTTGCGGGGTTTGTACAATAAGACAGGGGATTACAATTTAGGCAGAGGAATAATTTCAAATGGAATAAGGGGCGTTTCATGGGAAGCTCAAGCGTCTACAGGGCGCGTGTCAAGAAATAAAGATGTTTACAGGAATGGTAGAAAAGCTTGGGTGTTCCTTACAGGTTAATGCTGGTGTGCTTCCTCATCAGCGATTTTATCTAAACGACCGCTCAAGCACCTGACTGATGTATTCAGACCAGTTTTTAGCCACCCGGTCGATTTTTGCGAGCAAGCCTTCGTTGATGAAAATGTTGATCCGTTTTACCTTGGTAGAGTTACAGAGAGGTGGGTGACAGGGGTCACCAGAAAATCATTGTCTGCTTTCCATTCTGGCCAATCTTCCCATGTTGTCTCAATCTGCTCAATGCTTCGTGGTTCAGGTATGGGAATGTTTTTGCTTTCAAGGTATTTTATATGTGATGAGAGTCCTTCATGCGCCATTTTGTAAGTTTCGTCATAATTTTTCCCCGCAGTAACTAGACCGGGAAAATCGGGGAATACTACACTGTAGCCTTGGGCGCTGTTTTCTCCGTTTACATATTCAAATAATGCTATATATTCTTTCATAGGAATCTCCTAAATAATGTAATATGCTTAGCCTGCATGTCATTTTTTAGACATGCAGGACGTATTATTGTATGATTATTTCAATCCGGCTTGTCGCAGAATGCTGTTAGCTGTTTTTTGCAAGTTCTTTGTTTCCTACAGGAATGGTTACTTTCCCCGGCTTAGAGGGATGCTTGTAATGTCGGTGATCGCCATTCTGCCCATCATATATCCATCCATACATCGGTAATAATTTGTATCATTTCTTTAACTGTATATACTTTACTCATGAGTGGTATCTCTTGATTTCTACTTCATTGTGATAAAAATGTTTCATACCTCAATCACATAGTATATAAAATAACTAATTCCCCGCCGCCGCATCCAACGGCGAAACAAAAATTTCTAACAGTCGAAAACGTTTTGATTTGAAACTGCTTATAACGTGGTGTTAGCATCTTTATTAACCGTTCTTCTAACAGAACGAATTGCCGGCTTGAAATGTTTCGGCCAAAATCTAATTGCATCAGGATTTGCAGATTCAAAACTCACATGAAGAAACGGCTTGCCGTTTTTATGGCAGTATTCACTAACTTTTTGTAAAAGTTGTGTGCCAACGCCTTTTCCCCGGTATTCAGGTCTTATGTAAGCGCAAAGACTACCTGCGCTGTCTGTTATGGTCAGGTGTTCAAAATGATGTTTTTGGTGAGTATTAACACTCATCATACCGAT
>QMCE01002491.1_pt1 | contig 10163 bp, 12 predicted proteins | sample 1821851 | NCBI WGS metagenome assembly QMCE01 (sample SAMN09453174, study PRJNA476694) | Termite gut metagenome, whole genome shotgun sequencing project. | isolation source: worker | host: Odontotermes sp. | place: South Africa:Pretoria | collected 2016-01-28 | reverse complement strand
AAGAGAATATCTCGTAATTTCGTGCATTCTATGTATTGCACAATGAGAGGTGCTATTCATTGGATATAATAGACAGAATAGACCAACTTCTAATAGAACGCGGCATGACTGCAAAATCATTTGCGGCAGGCATAGGTGTTTCCACGGGTAACGTAAGCGACTGGCGCAAACGTAGAGCCAAACCTAACTCGGAGACACTTTCTCGAATTTCAGAGTTTTTCGGAGTGTCCGCAGATTATTTCCTTGGGACGCAAAAAAAGGCCGCTCCCGAAGAGGAGCAGCCTGCGGTTTTTGAGAAGCTCTTTAGTACAATCGAGGATTTCAGCGTGGAAGAGGCAGCAAAGGTTCTTGAATACGCTCTTTACGTAATGCATCAGCGAACGCAAGAACCTTCTCCGCCTCAACAACAGTGAGTGCTTGCAACGCCTCTTTGAGTTCAGTGATGTACGCAGGCTCCGCCGGGGGAGAGGATTTTCTAGTTTTCACATCCATGCTGACTTTCCTCCTGTCTATTTGTCGTTGTTTCTTCCGGCCCAAAGGTAGAAAGTTCCTTGTTGTATATAGTCTAAGCCTGTCCATAAAAAAATGATACTGCCAAAACTAAAGGAATTATATGGTATCGGTTACAGAATATCATATGCCGCTATAAATCGTTCGCTAAAATTCGAATGAATTGAATAGTCAGGAGACAGAGTTATGAAAAAATTACTTGTGCCCGTTTTAGTAACGGCATTATCTCTCATGTGTGCTTGCTCAGGTACTGTTAGTGAAACGAGCAGAAGTTCTACCTCGCATCAGGAAGAAGACATCTCAGAGCCAGCGTCCGCACCACAGCCCTCTTTGGCAACTGAATCGTCAAGCCAAAGCCAAACACCCGAAGCTCGAAATGGTGCCGGACGATCGGATGCACAACGCTCTTTTGATTCGTCTTCAAGCCAATCTCTTCCACCACCGCAGCAAGAATTCTTGCTGCTTGATGATGTAGTATTTCAGACTGTATCGCTCGGTTCTATTTCCTTTGAAGTGCCGGATTTCTTTGAAGTAGAGAATGAAGACGGCAGATTAGTGATAACGCATTCCGCTATGTCCGACTCAGATGATCCAGCATCGCTCAATATAATATATATGGAGTTGTTCGCAACAGATATCTCCGACCTTATGACCTATTCAGAATATGACGAAGTTGAAGTTTTAGAAGGATTAGCAGACGGGGATAACCTTGATTTTGAAACCATTAGAATGCACGAAAGGAATATTACAGTTACCAAAAATACAATGGGTACCGAAAATCAGTATTTATTTATTCATCAAGAGACTTTGTATACTCTAGTTATAAACTGTTTGTTTGGCATGAACTACTTTGCAGAGGTAGAAGAACACATCATCGAATCTCTTACGTTTGAAACCTCGAATTCCTCCCAAGATTCTGCGGGTTCAACTCTAAGCGAAGCAGAAAAAATTGCCGCTGCTAGTAACGAAGCGTTTAAACAAACAAGAAGTACATTTCCAGATTCATATCCGTATCTTCTGTTTTTCCTAGTTCAGGTTGATGAAGAGAAAAAAGAAATCCACTTCATATATGGCTATACAGATGATGTGACGAAAGAAGAGGCCGAGCGGCGTGCTTATGACGATGTTCTTTCCTTTAGTGAATTTGCTCACATGTTTTCTGGTTATGCGGCTCCTGATTTTAGCCAATACTATTTGGGCGGCATCTTTGATGAGTACTCTTTAATATCTATAGGCAGACGAAAATCGGATTCTAGCGCAGACAATTTCTTGCTGTGGACAATTAATGCTGGTCAGCCATTGAGATAACTCATCTTGTCCGGCAAGATAATATGGTCCTGAAGGTAAGACAATATGGATAGCTTAACCGTCTACTCAAAAATCATCGGGTACAGCGACAATCTAAAAGCATTACGCGCTCTTTTTTCATATCCGCTGAACGAGTGGGTATCCCGATATTTCCTGTGGACAAGGAACATGGAAGCTCAGCTGGGGTTCGTAGATTATTGCCGGCAGATAGTAGATTATTATCGGAACGATCTTTCGAATGAAGAATACGAACAGTTTGATCAGGAGCTAATACTTTATGAGCTAACCGCTTATGATTATCTAAATAGGTGGCAGGAATATATCGATCTGTTTGAAATGACACGGGCCGGGAAAGATTACACCTCGACATACATGCTTTACCGAAACGATCCAGTGTTCAACTCGTATGTTCTGCATCGCGATGAACATTACCAGTATGTTCACTTTCTCTACCTAAGTGATAGCCGGTACCGGACAATATGCAGGAAGCTGCAACGCGAGATTGCAGGGAAAAGTGTTGAGCACCTGAAACGCCACCAAAGAGAACGGCTATCTAACGAAGAAAGAGATAGCAGACAAGCCGAAATGGCCCGTCTATTTGAGTATCTCAAAGGGCAGAGGGCCGGTTGATTTTCGATTTTGTATGCGAAAATACCCGCGCCAAAAACAGGCACGGGCGGTGGAGGTATCGCGTATGGCGCGACCCAAGAAACCAACATATGAATATGTTGAAGCATTGAAGCGCTATCGCAAGCGTATTAGGGATGCCGATGGCGAGTATGTTGCAATCTACGGAAGAACCCCCGACGAACTGACGGAAAAAATAGCTGAAGCGCAAGAACAGATTGAGAATGCGGTTATTAACCGTAATCATCCGACGCTTGGTGCCTATGCGGAAAAATGGCTTGAACTGCACTCCGCTCATATTGGTCACGGGACGCTGCAGAATTATAAGTATATTATCAAGACCTATATAAAAGCGCCGCTCGGTACGCGACGCCTGGGAGATATAACCTCCGACGATGTAAAGACCGCCATGCTGACGGCCTCCGGTAAGTCGGAGTCGGTTTACGGCACGGCGGTCATGCTGTACAAGCAGATTTTTGAAGCGGCTGTCGAAAATGGGTATATTCTGCAGTCGCCGTGTAAAAAGCTGAAGATGGGAGGCATCCCAGCGAAAGGGCGTGAAGCTTTGTCCAAGGAGCAGGTCGATGTACTGCTGGACGCTATCCGTTCGGAAAGAGTATACCCCTTCGTGATGATAGGTTTATACGCCGGTTTACGGCGAGAAGAGATCATGGGATTACAATGGGATTACGTGGAGCTAAACGGGAAAGCCCCCTGCATTAGTGTCCGCAATGCGCTTCGATGGGAACATAATCGACCGATCGTAACCCCGACATTGAAAAGCCCAGCTGCAAGGCGCGATATTCCCATCCCGCCGCAATTGGTCGAATGTCTAACCAAGGCGAAAGCGGCATCAAAGTCTGAGCATGTAATAGCCGACAGGAACGGCCTCCCATTGACGGAAACGCAGTTTAGGCATTTTTGGCATGCTGTGGTATGCCGTATGGTCGCGGAACGTAAGTATACGAAATATAAGGACGGTACAAAGAAGGTCTACACAATCAAGCCGGTCAAGGGGGAAACTGCTCAACACCGAAAATATCAGTACACCATAGATTTTGATGTTACACCCCATATCCTACGGCACACCTACATCACGAACCTATTGTTAGCCGGGGTGGATGTAAAAACCGTCCAGTACCTTGCGGGACATGAGAAGGCGAAAATCACACTTGATATTTACGCGCACCTGACGTATAATAAGCCTATCGACCTTGCGGATAAGGTTAATTCTGCGTTTTCAGGTTAATTTTGAGGTTAAAACTTAAGGCGCATCAAGAATTTGCTATTATAAAAGGGTTTGCAGAGTTAGGGGTTAAGAAATACGGGCTTAAGGCCGCCAGAAGAGCGCCGCAGTTCAGCAAGAGATAGTTGCCGCGTAAAAATCCCCGAACCCTGTCAGGGCTTGGGGATTTTTTGACGGATACGCCATAAGAAATACCCGTCAACTTGAAACGTGGCGCAACCTGAGCAACGAAACTCGCTTTGCGATTCACTCGCAAAGTGCAAGAGTTTCGGTGCGGAGTAATACTATTCTGCAATGAAAAGACGAGTACCTTTGCGCCGGGGCGGCGCGATAAAACCTGGGCGGATTTTAATCGAAGAGTAGTATTACTCCTTGCGCCCCATCCACAGGCAATGGTAGCTGTAGCCCAGCAGGCTTTCCTCCTCGCAGATGGCGGCGTGCAGGCGGCGGTAGCGGCGCAGCCCCCCGGCGGTAACAAGGCCGGCCGTGTCGCCCAGCAGCGCCGTCAAGCCGTCCAGCGCCACATGGCATAGCGGCGCGAGGCCGAATTCGCCTGTCAGCGCCAGCGTTTCGCGCGGCGTGGAGGCGTAAAACACCCCCTCGCGCCCCTCGCGCAAAAAGGTCATGACGTCGTCGATATCGTTCAGATCGCCGCGCAGGTTATTGATAATAACGGCGTGGCGGTTCATGTAGGTAAGCGCCAGCACGCCGCCGGGGCGCAGCAGCCGCAGGCTTTCGGCCACGGCGCGCCGGCGCTCGGAGGCTTCGTGCAAATGGTAGAGCGCGCCCATGAGTAGCACACCGTCGAAAGAGGCGTCGGGGTAGCGCGCCAGCTCGCGGCAATCGGCCTCGAACACGGCCTCCAGCGCCGGAGTCTCGCGCTGCTTTTGGCGCATCAGCTCCACATTGCGGGCCACGATATCCCCCGCGTGTACGCAAAACCCCCGTTCGGCCAGCCAAAAGGCATAAATGCCGGTACCGGCGCAGCTATCCAGCACGCGCCCGCCTCCGGGCAGATAGCGGCGCAGATAACGCGCGGCCGTATCGAATTCCAGCCGCTGGGCGCTGCCCTCGGCAAGGCGCAGCTCCTCGGGAGCGTCGGTTTGGTAAAATTCACGCAATGGGTCGGTGGCGGGCATGGCGTCAGATCCCCTTTGAAATCATATGATGGCCGGCCCGCCGCGTGCGGGAGGCGTCCGCCCGATATGGCCACTGTGGCAACGCGACGTATCCGCATCTGCTATTTTGGCCTGTTGCCGTTATAATAGCATCATATTTGCGGCCGGAAGTCAATCCTTATTTCGGAGCGTTTTGCGTTTTATAAAAAACTGTTGCAATTCCGCGTAAAAGATGCTATAATGTTAGGCGTATTGCCGCGAAATTCCCATAAGTGGGAGGTGAAAGGAATCATGGCCAACACAAAGACCGCCAAAAAACGCGTCAAAGTCATCGCTGCCAAAACGCTTCGCAACAAGGCGTACCGCTCCAGCCTGCGCACCGCCGTGAAAAAGGCCGACGCCGCTCTTACCGCCGGCGCCGCCGACGTGGCCGGCGCGGTGAAGAGCGCAATGCAGAAAATTGATAAATCCGTCACCAAAGGTATACTGCACAAGAACACCGCCGCGCGCAAAAAATCCAAGCTGGCCAAGCGTTTGAACCAGGCAAGCTAAGCCCGCCCGCGCTCCGCCGCAAGCGGCAGCCCCGCAACGGCGGTGCTGCTTTTTTGCGCGGGTGTGATTCATTCACGCCGGGGCTTCTATTTTGGAGCAGGATAAGAGCGGACAACAACCGCAAAGGAGGCGACATCATGAGCGGCAGAGAGAACCGCCGCCGGCTGGTGGCCAAGCTGGGAGATATGAGCGCGCTGGGTATGTTCGCCGGGGCGTTGGCGCTGTTGGTGGCTATCGGTTTTTATGTGGCCAGCCGCCTTGCCGGCGAGCGCGCCTACCGCGAAAAATGGAAGGACTACAACGACTGCGGCTGGGCGTAAACACACAGCTCTGCCGGAGGGCAAAACGCCGGAAGAAATACAATAGCCAAAACGGGGGCTGCCAATGATGGCGGCCCCCGTTAATTGAAGATAGTAAAGGCCGCCCTATAAGCGAACGTTCCCCGCCGCAGGCGGAAGAGCGCTCGCTTTTATAGGGCCTTACCGGTTATTGCGTGCCTATGCCGTGCGCCTCGCCGCCCGCGGCTTCGGCGGCGCTGATGTTGCGCTGGTGAGCGTCGAGGGTGGCGGCGTAGTAGAAGTTCATATCGATATCGGTGACAAAGTAGTAGAATTTTACGGCTGTTGTTTCGGGGTAAAGGACAGCCTCGATGGCGTCCAGCCCGGGGTTGCAGACGGCGCCGACCGGCAGGCCCTCGCGCACGTAGGTGTTGTAGGCGTCGTACATGCGCTGGTTGGCGACCTGCAGGCGATTTTTGATGTTATCTTCCACATAGAGTATCGTGACGTCCGATTGCAGGTTGGGGAAGTTACCCGGGTCGTCGAGGCGGTTGTGGAAGACCGAGCTCACCAGCTTCATATCGTCGCGCAGGCCCGCCTCTTTTTGGATGATGGAGGCGAGGATGACCGTTTCGTCGATGGTGAGGTTGAGCTCCTGCATACGCGCGAGATGGGCGGGGGTGATTCTGTCGTTGAAGTTTCTGAGGAACTTTAAGGCGACGTCGCGCACGGCCTCGCCGATAAAGAAATCGTAGGTGTCGGGGAAGAGATAGCCCTCGAGCTTGTGGTAGCGCAGCGGCTCGTATTCGATCGCGCCTAAGAATTCAAAGTTGAAATTGGCCTCGTTGTTGAGGTATTGGATAAACTCCTCGGCGTCGCACACGCGGGCGGCCTCGAGCTCGCGGGCAATTTCGAGCAGAGTCATGCCCTCGGGGAAGAAAAGGCGGATCTCCTCGCGCTCGGTGAAGCCGCGGCCAAGATCGTCGATGATCTCGTTGTAGGACATGTTGGCGTTGAAGGGATAGGTGGCCGCGACGATATCGGTATCCTTCACATCCTTGAACCACAGGTAGAGGCGGAAGGTGGCGGGGTGGTCGATGACGCCCTCGTCGCCCAGCAGTGCGGCGACGTCGGCCACGGTGGTGGCCTCGGGAACGGTGACCTCGACGATGAAATCGCTCTGGTTGAGGCCGAACATATCGTAGGCGCTCTGCAGCAGGAAGAGGGCGAGGAAAACACAGCCGAACACCGTGGCCATGACCATGAGGATGGCGGTGAACCAGTGGTTGCGGCTGCGCCGCCTGCTGTCGCCGCCGCTACCGCCGCTCTGTTGCGCGGGCGCGGGGCGGCGCTTGACCGGGGCGAGCAGCCCGCCCGGCCCGCCGCCCGCCGCTTTTGGCCGGGCCGGCTGATTGGGCGGGCCGGCGGCGCGCCCCGGGGTGGGGTCTGGATCCTGCCGATTGTTCATGTTAGCTGCATCCCTTCGTTTTTTGGGGAATATTACTCCGCAACGAAACTCTTTTGTTGCGGAGTAATAAGAAGCTGTGCTAGGCAATGGTTTTTTCGTACACTTTGCAGGTGTACGAACGGTCGCCCAGAGTGGCGCTGACGGTTTGGCCCGTATCGGTAAAGCCGTGCGACTCGTAAAAACGGATGGCCCGGCCGTTGCCCCCGAGCACATCGAGGCGGCAGGATGTAAACCCCTTGGCCAGCAGGGCGGCTTCGATACCGGTATAAAAAGTATGCCCAAACCCGCGCCCGATTCGCTCGGGCAGCAGGTAAAAAGAAACGAGTTCGGCGGTTTTTTCCGGTTTTGCGATATCGATGATGGCGACACCTGTGAGCTTTGCTTCTTCTTCGAGCGCCATCACGAGCAGGCGGCCGCTTTGCAGCCCTACGCGCAAATAATTTTCCCAGTGGTTTTCGGCGAGCTCGTCGAGATACGCATCGCCGACGATACCGCGGTAGGCGCTTTTCCAGCTGGCCGCCAGCACGCGGCTCAGGGCGGCGATATCGGCCTTTTCGGCGGTTCGGCAACGGCACATGGCGGCCTCCTTCCCGGCGGGATCCGAGCCTTCTTCTACTCCTGCCTTTGGGGCAAAACTATCGGTTTTTCTTTTTTTTTATCATTTTTACCGGGCGGCGGGCGCGCTTTGCCACCCTTTTGCGGGCTTTGGGCCAAAATAGCGGTATCGGGCGGCCACAGGCGCTTCACCGCCCGGTGAGGGCATACATAGTATGTGATATCCTAAAGAAAAGGAGTGACACAAAGCATGTTCAGACAGTGCGGTTGTGGCTGCAACGAAGGTTGCAACAACGAGTGCGGCTGTGGTGGCGGGGGCGGCGGATTGTTCGGCGGAAATTGCTGCTGGATCATCATCCTTATCCTTATCCTCGTTCTCTGCGGCGGCTGCTAAGCCGAAAGCCCTACATACAGGACGTTGAATACGGAGAGCCCGGCAGGGCTCTCTTTTTTTGCCTGCGGGGTCAACCCGCCCCCCGCCGGTTGGACAGGATGAAACCCCGCCCCTGCGGCCGTCAGGTGTGTGTAACGGGGTCAGGTGAGGGCAAGGGCGGCAGACGCAACAATTATTGCAGCGACTGCTCGATGGCGGCGGCACGGGGGGCGTCGCGCAGGGCGCTGACGATCTCGAGCGCGAAGGGGACAGCGGCGCCGGGGCCTTTGGCGGTGATGAGCCTGCCGTCGCGCACGACGCGCCCGGGCGTGTAAAAGGCGCGTTCGACGCCTTCTTCGAAGCCGGGGAAGCAAGTGAAGCGCTTGCCCTCAAGCAGGCCGGCGTGCCCCAGTATCGACGGCGCGGCACAGATGGCGGCGATCCATAAACCGCCTGTGGCGGCGTGCTCTAACGCCGCGCGAACGACGGGCGATTTTTCGAGGTTCAGCGTACCCGGCATGCCACCGGGCAGGATGATCATCTCCATATCGGCGATATCCAGCCCGGCGTCGGCGGTATCGGCAATGACGGCGACGCCGTGCGCCCCCGTTACCGTTCTGCCGCCCACGCCGACGCTGCGCACCGCCAGCCCGGCCCGGCGCAGGATATCCAGCGTTGTGACCGCTTCGATTTCTTCAAAGCCTTCGGCAAGAAAAAGGTAAAGCATTCCATCGGCTCCTTTGCGCTTAGAGTACAGAACACAGGCTCTTAGTCCAGCCCGAAGGCAAACCACGGGGCGGCGCCGGTGGCGGCTGCCGCCCCGGCCAGCGTTTTCTGTTCGTTATCATACCACTTTCCCATGGCAAAAGGCAAGAGCCCGCCGCTATCGCCGGAGGAGCAATGGGGGCAGGGGGGGAAATCGGCGGGGAGGCGCAGCTCGTAGCGGGCCAGGCCGAAGCGGCGGTGCAGCTCGCAGAGCAGGGTATCCAGATCCTGCCGCTCGACGGCCGCCTCCTTGACCAGCAGCATATCCCCTATGGGATAGCACACGACGTAGCCCATGCGCCCCCCGCACGAAAAGCGCAGCACTTGGCCGCCGTGGAAGCGGCATTCGATATCGGTATAGCGCAGCCAGAGCTTATCCCACGCGCCGAAGAGGGCGCTGCGCGCAAAGGTGCGGCAGCGCAGATCGGCCAGATCGTCGAGCAGCGCCGGGGAAAGGACGCCCACAGCCCCTGTTTTTTGCGTATCGCGGATGTTTGCGGCCGGGACCGTGAGAGCCCGGTAGCGGAAGACCGTCTCGAAGCCTTGCGACGCGTAGAATTCGAAGAGATCCGCGCCGGCGGGCACAAGGCACGAAAACGCCGCGCCCTTTTGCCGGAGCAGCTCGTGCAGCCGCCGCATCAGCGCGCGGGAGATCCCGCGGCTCCGGTACGCGGGCAGCGTGGCCACGCCGAAGAGATACGCCCCGGCAAACGAATCGCCCGCCGACGTGAAGCGCAGCGGCATCCAGTTGAGCATGGCCACAGGGCTGCCTTCCTCTGTGTGCGTCAGGATGTGCCGGGGGGTAAGTAAGTGCCGGAAGACAAGCTCGGTTTCGTCGGCGCTGTCGTTGAAGCAAATCTGCCATATCCGCCGCAGCGCCGGAAGCATTTCTTCTGTTGCTATCTGGATCATCGAACCAACCCCTTGCAGGTAATCAATACTGTTCACCGGCCTAATACTATTCTTCGAACAAAACCCGTCTTTTAGAAGCTGTGTTCAGGTTGTTACCACTTCCATCTGGCGCCGTATTTTTCGGTGCGCATGACCGGCTGGTAGCTTAACTTGGCTTTGCGCAGGCCCTCGTCGCCGGAATCGTCCTCGCGGTTGATATATTGCAGGTTCGAGCAGTTATGCTCGGCAAATTGCTGGTTGATAACGGCGTAGGCGCCGGTGATATCGGCAAAGGCTTTTTCGACATGGACAAGATAGGTGTCGTCGGTGAGCCTGTCGCCCATGGAAAAGGCGACCACCCGCCCGCCCGCCCGGATGAGGCCGCCATCCAGCCCCAGCGCGAAAAAATCGTTGAGAGCGTGCTTGATGGCGCGGTTTTCGTCGCGCAGCGATTTATCGTTCTCGCCGGTGT
>QMCE01002490.1_pt1 | contig 10164 bp, 10 predicted proteins | sample 1821851 | NCBI WGS metagenome assembly QMCE01 (sample SAMN09453174, study PRJNA476694) | Termite gut metagenome, whole genome shotgun sequencing project. | isolation source: worker | host: Odontotermes sp. | place: South Africa:Pretoria | collected 2016-01-28 | reverse complement strand
ATTAATTATTTTAATTATTTGCTTGATTTTTTTAATTGGCCTTGCGCGAATGTATGCGCTATAATATTTATACTCATCAAGCGACAGGAGGCTGACATAATGAAAGAGATAAACGAGGCGATCGAGCTGCACGGGCAGGGTTTCAGCTGTTCCCAGGCCGTATTCGGCGTTTTCTGCGAGCGGTTCGGGCTAAGCAAGGAGCTGGGGTTAAAGCTCTCGTGCGGCCTGGGCGGCGGGCTGGGGCGGCTGGGCGGGCGCTGCGGCGCGGTTACGGGCGCGTGCCTCGCGATAGGCTTAAAGCATGGCATGTCCGTTCCGGGGGACACCGGCGCAAAGGGCAAGACCTACGAGGTCGTGCGCGAATTCATATCGCGCTTCGAGGAGCGGCAAAAGTCCAGCTTCTGCCGGGAGCTGACGGGCGTCGAGCTCATGAGCGCGAATCCCGCCGATATGGAGCGCATAAAGCCCATTTGCGACGGCGCGATACGCGACGCCGTGGAGATTGCGGGGGAATTATTGGCTCAATAATCATATAACATCCCGATATTTGGACATACTAACGCCGTATGCGTATGTTCGAATATCGGTACCGCTTGCGAAAAAAACCGAAATCCAGGCTGGAGCGCGCTCTGGCTTGGATTCGCACCAAGCGGATTTGGCTTGTTATTATCATCGCGGCGTTGGCGGCGGCATTGATCCTGCTGCTCACGACGCCCCGCGCCGTAAAACCCGAGCGGCCGCCCATCGTCATGCCGGACGTTTCGCCAACGCCCTCGCCTACGCCCCGCTTTTATCCTTCGCGGCCGCAGGGCGGGTACGCCTCGCCGAGCACGCCCGCTTCGCCCACGCCTCCCCCGTCGCCCACGCCCGAACCGCAGCTTAGCGAAGGGATGGACTCCGAGGACGTGCGCGCCTTGCAGCAAAGGCTGATGGAGCTGGGCTACATCGACATCGACGAGCCGACGACGCACTTCGGCTCCGCGACGAACTTCGCGCTGCAGCTGTTTCAGCGGCAGCACGGCCTCCAGATCGACGGTATCCTCGGCGGCGAGACCCGGCGCGTGCTTTTTTCCGAGGCCGGACGCCCCTACACGCTCTTCGAGGGCGCGCGCGGCTACGACGTGACGACGTTCCAGGAGCGCTTGCATGAGCTGGGCTTTATCGACCGCGCCACGGGCTATTACGGCACGGACACCGTCGAGGCCGTAAAAGCGTTCCAAAAGCACAATCATCTCCACGAGGACGGCAAGGCCGGCGAGCACACGCTGGAGCTTATATTCTCCTCCGGCGCGAAGGGGCTTTCCGGCGTAACGGCCACGCGCGGCTCGTCGAGAAGCATCCGCGCGGTCATCGAGATGGCGGAGGAGCTGCTCGGCAAGCGCTACGTTTGGGGCGCGCAGGGACCGAACAAATTCGACTGCTCGGGGTTTGTATACTATCTGCTCACGCACAACGGCGTCAAGACCGGGCGGCTGAACGCGCTCGGCTTCTCAAAGGAAAGCCACTGGGACAAGATCGAGAGGATGTCGGACCTGCATGCGGGCGATATCGTCTTCTTTTCCACAAACGGCAGGCGCGTCGGCCATACGGGCCTGTATATCGGCGACGGCAAGATGATCGACGCGTCTAGCTCGAACGGCAAGGTCGTTAAGCGCTCGTGCACGACGTCGTTCTGGAAGCGCAACTTCGTCTGCGGGCGCAGGCCGTGGTAGATACGCAGGGCGCGGCATCCTTAACGCTCCGGGAGCATAGCAAAACGGCCCCGCGGGCCGTTTTATTTGTAATAACATATTCGTTTTACTCTTCGTCCTCGTCCTCTTCGTCTTCGTCGTCCTCCGCAAAGAGGCGGCTCTCGGCGATTTCGGAAAGCTTGTCCATCAGTTCGTCCTCCACGGGCAGGAACTCCTCCATATCACCGTTGGCGACGACCTTCATGATGTAGATATCCTGCGGCTCACCCTCGTCGTCGTCGGGGCGCTCGTGCTCCTCGGGGACGCCCGAAAGATCCATCAGGATCGCGTATTCCTGATCCTCATGAAAGAAATAATCAAGAATGTCGAGCTCTATCTCGTTGCCTTCGTCGTCTTCAAAAACGATGGAATCGCGTTCTTCGTCCATTTAGCGCACCAGCTTTCATTTTATTGTGGGCGTTCGCCCCGTATCGTGCCTATATTGTACCCGCAATGCTATCGAATTACAATCTTATTCTTTGATGAGCGAGTAATTCTTCGTATCGCTGTAGTGCCACCATTCCAGCTCTATCGTCTTGAACCCCGCCTTCTTCATCGCTTTGGTCAGAAGCTCCGTACGCGCCATGAGCTCGTCGCCCGGGTCGTAGTCCCGCGAGGCCTTCTCCGTCGAATCGTCGTAGCCCGACTGCATTTCGAGCTCCACGCCGTTTTCGTCCGCGAGCGTAACGTCGACGGCGTTGCCGCGCGTGTGGTTCGAGCCCTTTTTGGGGTTCGCGAGGAACTTGCGCCGCTCCGGGGGACAGGTGTCCCAAAGCCACTGCACCACGCTTTGCGGCCGGTACGCGTCCAGGATTATAAGATGATACCCGCGCTCGGCTAAATACGCTTCGGCCTTAAGCAGCTTTTTCGCCGTGCCCTCGCGCAGGAAGCAATCGTCCGTCGGATAGAAGGCGACGCCGCGCGTATTGTTTTCCGTGGCGTAGCGCATGTCGATTATCCACGTCGATTCATAATCGCTAAGATCAACGAGCCCCTTCGGCGGCACGCGCTTTTCGGCCGCAGCGGCTTCCGCCGTTCCCGCTTCCGGTAAAACGCCCTCCGCCGCGGCCGCGCCGGAGGATGCGAGCAGCATGAGCGCCATCATAAACAGTAAAACCTTTTTTTTTAACAGCATAACCAATCCTAATTTTTATACCACGTAACTCGTCCAGGTATTGCCCTCGCCAGCCGTACTGTCAGCCGTACCGTCAACCGTATCGGAGGCTACCACATCCATGACTACGGGCGCAACGGGCGTACCGTACCCCTGGCGAGGCTGCGCGGAGAGCAGCATGTTCCAATTTACGCTGCCGTTGTTTACGCCCAAGAATACGGACACCCCTTCGGCCCTGGGCTGCCGGATCAGGTTTGGCGGCCATTGCATGCCGCTGCCGACCGTGCTGAAGCCGTTCCAGTTCATCTGAAGAAATCCCTGCCGCCAGAGGTCGCTCCCGAGAACGGCGTCGGAAACGCTCGCAAGCCCCGCCGCGTTCAGCTGCTCGCGCGTAAGCCCCGTTTTGTCCTGCACGTAGTAAGGGTTTGAGCTCATGCCGCTCTTGCTGAAGATGCCTCCGCAGCCGTCGTAGCCCGCAAAGCCGTACATCGCGGCAAATTCGTTGTTGATGCGTACGCGCTCCTCTTCCGTCGCCCAGGGCGTACGCACATTTCCCGAAAGCACCACATAGTTGACCGCCGTCTTTTTTGAGCCGTCCAAATTATAGATGCCGGACACGACCTTGCCCGGGTTGCTTTCGTACGCCGCCTTGGTAGCCGCGTCCCATTGCCCGGTCTGCGTTACGCCGAGCGCCTGCTGCGCGATCATCACGGCGTTCTGCTGCAAGATGGATTCGAGATAGGCGGCATCGTCCGCCGCGGTCGTCGCCTCGTCCTCCGCGGCCAGCGTTTCGTCCGTAGCAAAGTTCATCTTCCAATCGAGCTGGGCGTCTATCTCCGCCTGCCGGGCGGCCTCGTTCGCCGCCGTTACGGCTTTGGTGAGCTCCGACGCGAAGCTGTCGATATGGACCTTTTCGTACGCAGCCTGCGTAATTGGCCCCCAGATTCCGTCATCCTTGACGCCGAGCGCGCGCTGCGCCCGCTTAATGTCCACTACAGTGCCGATGCCGGAAGGCGGGTCGATCGGCTGTGGCGGCAAGACGTTTACCGACTGAATCATAGGTACCCTCCAAAATTATAAGAATACAGTTTACCTTATATCATAAATCGTACCAATTATCAATGCGCATTAGGGCGCTATCGTCCAAAACTTGTAAACATTTTGTTGCGCAACTTTCCCCAAACCCCGTTTATTCTATTCCAAAGGCATGCGTTTCGATTGTAAAAGTATTCTCCGCGAGATTTGCTATCGGAAGCGGCTGCATATGAACGACGAAATTCTTGAATTCGTCGGCGTAGATGCTCGCGTTCTTCGTAAAATGAAATACGCCCAAAAGCTCGCCGGCCTGGTCGTAAAAAGCCGTGTAGATTACGTTTAGCGGACACTCCTCCCCGCTTTCGTTCCAAAGCGAGCCGGAAACCGTCGCGAACGCGGGGTAATTTTGAATTACGCGCGCGTTCTTTACGCTAAGCTCCAGCGCGGGCGCCTCGGAGGGCAGCGCGGTAAGCTCCAGCGAAAGCGTAACGCCCGGATTTTCGGGCAGCGCCTCGCGCGCGGGCAGCCATAGGGCGCAAAAAGTCTTGCCGCCCGGAGGCACTACGTCGTATTCGCCCGCTACGGGCGAAAAATCCGTTGAAAACCGCCCGGCGTCCTCGACGTCGAATTCCGCGTAAACCGTTTCGATTATGGCGGGGCAATCGCCCGTATTGACGGCTTCGAAGCCGCAGTAGAGCTGTGCGTCCTCGCCTTCGCCGAAGACATGCGCCACCCGCCTGCCTACGGTGAATTCCGGGCGCAATACCTCAATGGGTGCAGGCGGCTCCTCGGTGGGCGCGGGCGTTATCCTGGGCGTCGCCAAATTCAGCGACGGGGGCGGCGGCTGTACCGGCTCCGGTTTCGGCGCGGCGCAAGCGCCAAGCGCGCTCATGCATATGAGCGCTGCGAAAATGATCGCCAGGCGCGCGCGGGCGCGAACGTGGAACATCTTGTTTGATTCGCCTCGTTTCGTGTATAATCGATAGAATCCCCCATGCAAGTATAGCATGATTGCGCGTTTTGTAATACTCATCGGGAACTTTTTTGCGCGCTGCGCGTCTAAGCGATGAAAAGCATACTATGAATGCGTATTGAAATGGCGAGGGTGAACGAATTGGATTGCGATCAGGCGCAAAAATGGATGATTGGCAAGCTCGAAGGAGAGCCCCTTATGGTCTGGCAGGAGGAGGAGCTGCTCGCGCATGTCGCGGCTTGCCCGTCCTGCCGCTTAGCGCAAAAGCGCTATCAGCGCCTTCAAAAGGGCTACGAGCTGCTAAACGCCGAAGAGCCGCCTGCGCAGTTCTCACGCGGCTGGCGCGAAACCGTCCGGACGCATAAGCGCAATATGCCCAGGCGCGCGCTCGCTCTGGCGGCGTCGGTCGTTTTGCTGCTGGGCGTCGGGACTTTTGCCATAACGTCGCTGGACGATCCAAATCGCACCGCCCCCGTTTCCGAAGCGCTGGCCGTACCGCAAGCGCGCCCTTTGGCCTCGCCCGAGGCGCTAAACGGCGCGTCGGCGCAGGACGCGCCCGGGGCGTATCCGAGCGCAGCGCCGCAAAGCGCGCCCGCAGTGGCCGCGCCTGAAGACGCCGCTATGGCGGCGGGTATCGCGCCCTTTGCAGCTCCCGTCAGCGGCGTTTTACCCGAAGCTTCGCCTCTTGAAGACGAAACGGCGGCCGACGAAAGCGATACTGCCGCACCCTCCGAGCCCGCGATTGAGGACAATATCCCGAGCGCGCCCGTTCAGCGCCGGAATCAAGCCGCCGCAACTGCCGCCCCCACAGCCGCGCCGTTAGTCGACGCGCCTCAATCAGAAGCAAACGTCGACGCGCCGCAGGCCGAGGCAAGCCGCGCCGCGCCGCAAGCCGAAGCAAGCGTTTTCGGCGCGGCAGCGCCGGCCGCCGATCTGCCGGCCACGCCGGTCGCGCCCGTGGAGGATTTGCCCGAAGCGGCCGTCAACGACGAATTCGCATCCGCCGAAGCCACGCCCGCGGAAGACGCCGGAGCCGCCGTCCCCACTTCTATGATCTCGTCGATGCCCGCCCCGGCGGGAACGCTCGCTCCGGCGGCTGCGCCCGGCATGGCCGATACGCCCTTGCCCAGCGCTACGCCCGGCGTTTCGCGCACGGTTTCCACGACTATATCCCTTTCCGCCGAGGACTGCGACGCCGTCGTCGGCTACCTTAAGGATCTCGCCAGCGCCGAAGCCCCGTTCGAGCGGGCGCTGAGAACGAGCGCGGGCGAAGGCTCCGCGTCCGTTTCGCTTAACGTCACGTCCGGCGAGCAGGCGGCGTTTTTGAGCTACCTCAAGTCCAACGGCTTCGGTGGCGCGCAAGGCGAGGTGACTTTAAAAATCCGGCTCACCGTGCGTTCATAGTTGTTCAATATCGCGACACAATCGCTTCAAGAGCAGTTCAACAAGAGCCTTTATACTGGCGTTGTCAATCAGGAAGGAGGAACGCTTATTAAAGACACGGACTGCTTCAACGAACCCCATTAATCCGTTTGGAGGTGTTGCGATAGTACATAGCCCTAACTCGAAATTCCCCACCCCCCTAACCCTTGATAGAGAATGACTCGAAAATTTCAGGCCCGGACTCACACCCCGGGCCTTGTCTTTGCGCAAGCTTGACACCCGCGCAGCCGCTTGAACATTCAATATTCCAAATCTTTAGTGCTATTATTTGTATCATAAATTGTATAAACTGTGGCGATGTGGTAATATTGCATTGCACATGAGCGCATAAAGGCGGTTGGCTTGCTCCCGAAAGGGGGTGATGCCATGAGTGTTTACGAGGCAATGTCTTTGATATTCGCATTCGGAACACTGGTTGTTTTGATTCTGAGCGTCGGAAAAAAGAAATAACCCGCCCTTATGCCTGAGGGTTAACGGGTTATTCTTCGATCCCGCGAGCCTACCGCCCTTTCAGCGGCTTGTGCAGGAAGAGAGTGTTAGCAGCGCTCTCTTCTTTTATACCCCCAGTTTATAGAAATTATGCTTGAAAGTCAAGCCGCATTTTAGGGCTAGTTTTTTGGCAGACTGGCAAGCGGCCGCAGCATTCGTCTTCGTCGTCCTTGACACTTACCCGTCATCGCGCGATAATGGCTGTATTCATATGAAAGGATACATGGACGTTTTTGATGCAGGTTGAGGTCGATACCCATACCCACACTATCCTCTCGGGGCACGCGTTCTCCACGCTCGAGGAGAACATGCGCGCGGCCGCCGCGAAGGGGCTTAAGCACCTTTGCATAACAGACCACGGCCCTACAATACCGGGCGCGGCCCCCTATTACGTTTCCAACATGTACAATACGCTGCCCGCTTTCGCGGACGGCGTACATATGCATTACGGGCTCGAGCTCAATATCATCGACTACGAGGGCGGACTAGATCTGCCCGCGGATCGCCTGCACACGCTCCAGTTCGCGCTCGCTGGCATGCACGAAGCCGCGCTCTCGCCCACTAGCAAGGAAGCGCATACGAACGCCTATGAAAACGCGCTCGCCAACGCGCACATAGACGCGCTCTCGCATCCCGGGAACGCCAACTTTCGCTGCGATATCCCAAGCGTCGTAGCCGCCGCCAAAAAATACGGCAAGCTCATCGAAATCAACAACCACTCATTCTACGTCCGCGCGGCGGGCATCCCGAACTGCATCGAGTTCGCGAAGGAGTGCATGCGTACGGACGTGCGCGTTATCGTTTCGAGCGACGCGCATTTCTCAGGAAATATTGGCGTGGTGGACAGGGCGCTGGACATGCTCGAATCGATTGGCTTCCCGAAGGAGCTCATCGTTAACCTGACGGCGAAATCGTTCGAGGCGTATCTGGAGGAGCGCGCCAAGCGCGTAAATTTATAGTAGGGGGCGCTGTCCTCAGCGTCCCGCGTTCATTATACGGCGCGCCGGGGCCGCCGCGCCCTGCTGCGCTCGAAATGAGGTATGTATATGGATAAATGGGACAAGCGTTTCGTAGAGCTCGCCAAAACCATCGCGACATGGTCGAGCTGCTACCAGGACAACCGCAAGATCGGCGCGGTTATTGTCAAAAACAAGCGAATCTTGACAACGGGGTACAACGGCGCGCCGGCTGGCATAAGGAGCTGCGTCGAGCGCGGCGAATGCCTCCGCCGCAACATGAACATCCCCTCCGGCACGCGCCACGAGCTGTGCTACGCTATCCACGCCGAGCAGAACGCGATCATACAGGCCGCGAAGCTCGGCGTGTCCATCGAGGGCGCGACGCTCTACTGCACGCATCAGCCCTGCGTCATCTGCGCGAAGATGATCGTCAATTCCGGCATCGCGCGCATCGTCTATGTGGAAGGCTATCCGGACGAATTCTCGCTCGCGATGATTGCGGAAGCGGGGGTTGTGCTCGAGAGGTATGAATTGTAGGGGAGCACAGTGTGCTCCCGCGACCCAAAGGCATGACTTCTACATTTATCGCGGGAGCACACTGTGCTCCCCTACAGCGCGCGTGCATTAATCATCGTTTTCTTCAATTCCAGCTTAGGCGCTTGGCTCGCCAGCATTCCGAGGAAAATCCAGAAAAACGGCGTCGTTATCGTAACGCTGAAGTTAAAGAACCCCTGCGCCAAAAAGCACAGCAGCGCGCCGCCGAGCGCCAGCACGCAGGGCGTTGAGTAATACTTCCACGCCCTCGCGAGCGAGCATACGATTATCGCGAGATACGCCAACAGCCCCAGCGCGCCCATCGTAACGAGCGTATTGATATACTCGTTGTGCGCGCGGTCGAAGCGCGTTCCCGTAATAGCGAGCGATTCTTCTCGGAAAACCGGGTCGAACGCGCTCGCGAACATGCCCGGGCCCACGCCTATAAGCTTTTGGCCGAGCGGCAGCGACTCATACAAAACGAGCGAGCGGGTCCAGACGTAGCCCCGGTTGGAGCCGAACTTATCCTGGATATTTCCGCGCATGGTCTCGGTATATTCGTACAGGAAGCCTCCGTCCTTTTCCGCGGGATAGAACCAGCCGACCATGAGCGCCGCCGCAACGCACAGCGCCGTTGCTAAGGCCGCAGCGAGGCGCAGCTTCGCAAAGCCGCGCTTATTTTTTACCAGCAGGAAATAGACCGCCGCAGCCGCCAGAAGCAGCAAGGCCGCCGCCGCCAGCAGCGCGCCGCCCAGGCCGAAGACTACCCCCGAAATGCCCTCAACATTGGGCGCGACCCGCTCCGCCTCGATGGCGCTGAACGCGTAGGCCGCGAGCGCCGCCCCTGCGAGGACGGCCAGCAGCCTCGCGAGCGACGTAAAATCCGTAACGATAAAAGGAAGCAGCAGCACGAACGCCACAGCCAAGCCAACGAAGCCGCTGTCCGACTGAGCCATCAATATCTGATACCAGCATACGAGCGCCGCGCACAGGTATATAAAGCGCTGCTTGCCCGCGGTCTTTATATACAGCGCCGCGAACATGGGAATCGCCAGGCACATGACCGTGGATACGACGTTTACGTTGCCGAGCGTCGTTTGAAACCACGCCGCGCCTAAGGGCTGGGAAATCGGAGGGGCGGAGGCGGTCAGCCCGAACCAATCCGCGCCGTAAAACTGCAGTATGCCTATAGCCGACACCATCGCGGTACACGCGGCAAAGATGAAAAAGATATACTCCCTGTGCGTATAGAAGCGCGAAACGATAAAATATATGAGGCAATAGAGCGCCATGACGGGATAGTTCTCGTACCGCAATTCTCTTCCGCCGCCAAAAGCGAGCGCCGGGTTGCTCGAGGCGAGCGCGGAGACAAAGCCTACGAGGAAATACGCTAAAACCGCGTAATCCAGAACAGACATCCGATTTATCGCGCCCATAAGCTCGCCGCCGGGCGAGAGAAGCGTCTTGCGCCTGGTTATTACGGTATGCAGCAATATGCAAAAAAACGCGAAGGCGAGCAAGTACGCCGCCATGCTGAAAAAAGTATACTTGGATTCGTCCATCCTCGCGTACTTCTGCTCGAAGGTGAAGAGCGCGAAGACGCCGAGCATCGCCGCAAGGTAGATATGCACAATAAGCTCTCCCGCCCTCAGCTCGGGGAGCTGATTGCGTTTGCGCTTTTTTTTCAGGGGCTTTGTGGGCTTTTTCTTTGCCATCGCGCACCGTCCGTCCTTTTCTTCGTCCAGATTATTGTAGCAGAAAATATTGGATACGCCAATATTGCCGCGACCTAAAATAAGAGGATTCTAATCCTGTAGGGGCAGACCTTGTGTCTGCCCTGTTGTATGCGCCGGCTTTAGGGCAAACACAAGATTTGCCCCTACAATT
>QMCE01002488.1_pt1 | contig 10170 bp, 8 predicted proteins | sample 1821851 | NCBI WGS metagenome assembly QMCE01 (sample SAMN09453174, study PRJNA476694) | Termite gut metagenome, whole genome shotgun sequencing project. | isolation source: worker | host: Odontotermes sp. | place: South Africa:Pretoria | collected 2016-01-28 | reverse complement strand
GTGGTCAAAGACAAGCCAAGCTCCCACTGCTCCGATAACAGCGAGCAAAAGTGCGGCAATGACAAAGCCAAGCCGCCCTGTGGATACATACAGCATGACAATGAAGAGTCCAAAGAATAAGAGTGCGCTGCCCAGATCGCGCTCAAACGCCATGATAAGCATCGAGATGCCCCACATGATGAGAAGCGGTACAAGTGTACGGAAATCGGGAATGGTAATGCGGCCAACACGGCGCCCCGACACAGAGAGCATTTCTCGGTTGTCGGCAAGGTAGCTCGCAAGAAACAGCACAATCAGCACCTTTGCAAGCTCTCCCGGCTGGAAGGAAAAGCCGCCGATGTTGAGCCAGAGCTTTGAGCCGTTGATTTCTTCGCCAATGATTGCCGGAAGAACGAGAAGAACGAGACCAACTATGAGTATGGTGTATTTGTAGTCGCTGAGTCTTTTGGCTGACTTAACAATAAAGAGCGTAAACAGCATGGCGGCAATGCCCAGAAAAAGCCAGAGTACCTGCCTTCCGGCAAGGGTGGGCGCAAGGCGTAGCACAAAAGCGATGCCGATACCGCTGATTACAAAGCAGAGCGGAAGCAGTGCTGGATCTGCGCCGGGAGCCAGTTTTCGTATAGCCAGGTGGGAGGCGAGAAAGGCAGCAAAGAGGCCAATGGGCACTCCGAGCAGGGAGAGGTCGAAAGGTTGTTCTCCGCTTAAAATAGCTAAAGTAAAGAGCAAAATAATGACGGGGGAGGCAGCAAGCAGTAACAGCAACTCTGCTGTACGGCGATTAAGGCCACCGGCGTGAGGGAGTGCTGTCCGAACGGCATGTGCTGCGCGGATACTCATGCTGCGCTGCCACCCTGAGTAGAGCTATCGCTTTGCGCATTGCCTTGCGTACCGCTCTGAGAGGCGTTCTGCGTGTTGCTCTGCGTATTGTCTGCACTGCCTGTGTTGTCTGCATTACCTGCATTACCTGCATTACCTGCATTGCCTGCATTGCCTGCGTTGCCTGCGTTGCCGGTACCGCCCTGCCGCTCCTCCTGCTCCCGAATCTGGCTTTCGTAGGAAGCAACGACGGAAGCTGCCTCGTTGAGCGAGTCCACGCGGATACCGTCTTCAAGGCGCTCTGACGTGCTGCTGAGGAGCATCGATACCTCAACATCGGTGCGGTATTCCAGCCATTCAAGATGCAGCCCGGGCAAAACCTCTCCCGGGAGGCCGCGGTACACAGCAACTACGCCGTCTGTCGTGCGTAAAAAAGCACTGTTGGAGGCGTACCAGTACACGCCGCCGATCGCTCCGCCAATGAGAAGAACGAGCAGCACCAGAAAGGTGATGATGTTTAGATAACTCCTCTTAAGACCCTGCCTGCCCTGCGCGGCGTGATGTCTCTGACCTCGTGTCCGTCGCCTTGTGCCTGCAGTGCCTGATCCGTTTGATGCCAGAGCACTCCGCTCATTGTCAAACGAAAGGAATTCACTCTCATCATGCAGGATATTGACGACGATGACCGAAATATTATCAAGCCCACCCCCAGCCCGGGCGGCTGCCACGAGCTCGTCGCAGGCGACTTGAGGATCGGCATGAGAGTTGAGGATTGCAGCGATGTCGTCGTTAGAAACCATGCCGTATAAGCCATCGGAGCAGATGAGCAGACGATCGCCCACCTGGGCTTCCAGCTCGTAGATATCCGCCTCAGTCTTGGGATCGGATCCCAGTGCCCGGGTGATAACCGAGCGCTTGGGATGTGATGCCGCCTCCGAAGCAGAGATATGCCCGCCTGCAAGCAGTTCTCCTACATAGGAATGGTCGCGGGTCAGTTGTTGGAGTGTTCGTTTATGCAGGAGATAGGCACGTGAGTCGCCCACCTGCGCAATAAGCAGACGTGTCCCGTCGAGGACGGCGGCGGTAAGGGTTGTTCCCATGCCGGGTCGCCCAAGGCCGCGCCCTGCTGCTTCGATAATCGACCGATTAATAGTGTTAATGGTAGTAATGAGGTCGGTTGCATTGCGAATTGTATGTGCGCTATCGGCAAGAATATCGGTAGCAAGCTCAGAGGCAACCTCACCCGCAGCATGTCCACCCATGCCATCTGCTACGGCGTAGAGTGGTGCCTGCACGATGAGCGAATCCTCGTTATGTCCGCGTACACAACCAATGTCGCTTCGCGATCCGGCAATGTGTGCAGCAAAGTATCGTGCGCTCATGAACGACCAATCCTCATGGTTGCATCTCCGATACTTATCAGCGAGCCTACCTCCAGGGGTGTGGGGGCAACGATGCGTTTACCGTCTACCAGCGTGCCATTGGTTGAGCCCAGATCTTCGACAACGAGGGTGTCAGAAAAGAGCGCAAAGCGAGCGTGGCGACCCGAGACGTAGCCTGCGTTGATGACAATATCTGAGCCCGGAGAGCGACCGATAATCAAAGGCCCGGTGATGGGCATTTTGACACCTCGCAGCTCACGCGGCCCGCGCTCAACAGCAAGTGTCCAACGCTCTCCTTTGCGTGTCTGGCCCTTTACAAGACCTATGCCGGTACGCATGACCGCAAAGAGAAACAGGAAAAGAAGAAGCACAAGAAGCAGGCGGCCTATGAGCAATGTGATATCAATCAAGGATACGTCTCCTTACAGCTTCATCTCGTGTCAAGGTATGCTCCTTGTGCTTGACACTTGGTAGTTCAGTACCCTGCTTTTTAGCAGAATACTGTGACAATCTGGACGGCATTCAGCTTACGCTATTTCCGTTTTGCGAAGCGTTATTGTTTACAAGCGTTATTCGTTAAATTGCAGAACTGTTGTGCCTACGGTTATTTCGTCACCACTTCGCAAGATGGCACTGGCAGCTGCCTTTCCGTTGAGCAGGGTACCATTGGTGGAGCCAAGGTCGGTCATTTTCCAGGTTCCTGTGGCGTCTTGAGAAAAACGTACGTGCACGCGGCTGGCATTGGCATCGTTCAACACAATGTCGTTGTCTGTGCCGCGACCTGCAGTGAGCTTGCGGCTCTTCAGGCGATACGCGCGTTGCTCGGAGACATTATAGAGCGATGCGTTGCCGATAACACTCAGAGCCGCTGGCTCGGATGGATTTGTGTGTGGAGTATTCGCGCGGTCTCCTGATGCAGCCTGAGAATTGGCAGAAGCGGGAAACGGAATAGGAATGGCGCCAACGGGCGGCACCTTTGCATCAAGACGCACCGGCACACCTCGAGAAGAGGGGGGAGTAAGCTCAGGCAGAGCACTTGCGCGAGAACCTAAGGCGCGATCTGCCTGAACAGCTGCTGGCGATCGGGGGGCAAAACCGGACAGGGAATCGCCTGGCTCCTCAGGAGTAAGATCCAGGAATGGATCATTTCTGTCTTCAATCGGCTGTGCAGCAGCAGCCGCGCCTTTAGGTGCAAGTCCGTAATATTCCATTTCCTCGGCTCGGAGCTTTTTGATAATGGGTGCGGCAACCACCTCGGCGATAACGTCAAACCTGCCCTTTTTGAGCCCGGGGTCGGGAATAAAACGTACAAGCGGGCGTCCGTCAAACTCCATGCCGGCTTCGGTGCCTTTTGCGTAGAGGTAGTTTTCTATTTCGGACGCCATCGTAGGGTAAAATCCAATGAGGCGCTTGTCGTCCCGCTCGTTGACGAGGACGTTGTAGAGGGTGGGGGCATACTGACGTCCGGAGCCCACCAGCCTCTCTCGCTTCATCTGCTTCTCTGCCTTTCGGGCAATCTGTGCAGGCTCAATGGGGCTGGAAAACACTGCTGCTGCGGCACCATCAACTGCTCCTTCGACGGCACCTTCAAACTTAGATAGAACACTCATGTGGCCCTCCTCATGCTACTGGCTGGCACAGGGTTTTGGCTGTACACCGAGAACAACAAGGAGCACACAAACGGCCCATGCTATTAACAGCCTGGTGAGCACGGCAGCTAATAGTATCCCGTTGTCCGCGCCGGCAACCACAAAGAGGGTCAACAGGTAACCCATTGCTTCAATACCAGCACCGCACAGCATTACTATCACATATTTTACACGGCTTTTGCCGTTTGAAAGTAGCGACACAACAACAGATGCGCCAGCCCAGCATGCAAAAATGAGCCAGAACTCCAATGAAGTAAAGAGACTTATCAGGGGAATAAAGAGCTGGTTGGAATCAGGCATCTGCATAAGTGTGGGCGCTGCACCTAATAGATTCCACAGGGGTTGGGTACCAAACTGCCCATAGACCGGCACCTCGCCGATGCCAAAAAGAGAGGCCAGAAAGAAGCTGGCCAGGTCGGAAGTGAGGAGGGAAAGGAGTGAACACACAAAACAGGCAAGCAGTGTTGTGCCCAGCGCTCGCTTCCAGGTGAGAAAGAAACCCGCCAGAAGTGGCAGAAGCATCGGTAGCGAAAGCAACGCCAGGATGGGCGAGAGCATGAAGACAACGGAATCAGCAACGCTACGCCTGCCGACGCAGATCCACCAGGCAACGCATCCCACCAGCAGGAGGTTTCCTAAAAACCAGTTGCCCGTAAAGAAGATGCCAAACACGAGCGCCGCTGCTGCAACGGCACTGCCGATGACAGGGGCGGCAAGCCCCAGGACAGCGGCAATGAGTGCGAGTGCAATTCTTACGGCAAAAGCAGCATCGAGCAGAGCGGGAGTGGGATTGCCGGTATTGGCAGCTGCCGCGGAGGCCGCCTGCGCCAGTGGGTCGCTGAGGTAGGGAAGCGCACTCATGGCAAGCCATACCATGCTGCCAGCTGCCAGGGCGGAGAAGGAGCGGGCAAAAAAGCTCTGAGCCTGAGGCCCCAGGCGTTCCCAGAGAGGCGGCAGAGGACCCCGGGCTGCGCGCTCCGCACGGCGTTGGGCACGTTCCTCCGCACGACGCATTCTTCGCTCAAGGTCTCGTTCGGACCAGGCGGCGTCTTCTTCTTCATACCCTTCCGACCAAACAGCAGAGCCGTCCTCTTCAGAGGTGCTGCTGTCGTGATACTCGGCTGCAAGGTCTTCAAAATCCTCGTCCGCATATTCATCTCTCAAAAAAACGCCGGTGTTGCTGCCCGGGCCTTCAAGGAGCGTTGCTTCCTTGCCAGCCCATGCGTGCGCCAGGGACTTGAGTCTTCTGCGACCGGGGCCCACCCTTCCCAGATGGGGGCGTAATTCTGCCCAGAACTCCGCCACAGTGGATGGGCGATTTTCCATCAGGGGGTTAAGCGCTCTGATGAGTGCTTCGTCTATTGCACCACCCAGCTCGGGGCGAATCGCGGAGGGAAGGCTATAGGGTACTTCAGTGATGCACCGAAGGGACTCGCGGGGGCTCAGGGCAAAAAAGGGATTTATGCCAGTGAGAAGTTGGTAGCTCAGCGCAGCCAGTGCCCAGATGTCAGTACGAGCATCTACCGCCGCACCGGTAAGCTGTTCGGGAGGCATGTAGCCAATAGTGCCACCCTGCACCTCCCCATACCCGCTGCTGCCTGCCAGCTCCGCCAGACCAAAGTCGCTCACTTTAATATGTCCAGACTGGTTTATCAGTACATTAGCCGGTTTGATGTCCAGATGAAAGACCTGATTCTCGTGTGCAAATTCCAGCGCGGACACGATTCCATCGAGAATGGTGGTAGCTACATCTATGTCCAGCAACTCCGTTGAGCTTGCCATCAACTCGGCTAGACTGGGCCCGTCCACATTCTCCATGATGATGAGTGTATCGTTGCCCACCAACTCAAAGTTATGCACCTCAACAATATTAGCGTTGGAGAGAAAGGCCACCGTGCGAGCTTCTTCAAGGCCTGCTTGAGTATGGCCGGTATGGATACGCTTGATGGCTACCCTGCGAGCCAGGAGGGTGTCCCAAACAACCTCAACGTCAGAAAACCCTCCTCGGGCTCTGAGGAATAGAAGCTTATATCTGTCGGCGATAAGACTCTGTTGCATGTCCGAATGTCAGGATTCTGCCACTGTTAGCGGAGAATCTCCGGAACCTTGCTGGTGTCAAGAACTGTAGTGCACTGAGGGCAACGCACGGCTGCCTCAGGGATGGTGCTGCCGCAATAAGGGCAGCCCTTGGTGTTGTCAGGCTTCTTTTTCATGAGCTTGTTGATGCCCAAAACAATAATGAAGACAACCAGGGCAACGACAATAAAGTTAATGATAGCCGCAAGAAAATGACCGTACATAAAGCTGGCATTTCCAATCTTGAGCGTGAGTGACTCAAGAGAGCCACTGGGCAGGAGAATGCCAATAATCGGAGTAATGAAGTCGGCTACCAAAGCGGTAACGATTGCGGTGAAAGCTGCCCCCATGACCACTGCTACGGCCAGGTCTACAACGTTCCCTCGCTGGATAAATTCCTTAAACTCATTCAGAAATTTCATAATACATCCCTCGCTGGACACACTCGCTGGATCCTTACCAGAAGTCTAATCGTGCTGTTTATCATAGCACATTAAGGTTCCGGGTGCAAAACTGTTAAAAATTCTGCAAATTATGCGAGCACACGCTTGGTTACTGTTCACACCCTCACTGGAGGCAGGGGTAAGGAAAGGTTCTGGAGCGCGTGCGGGGCTATTTGCGAAGCAAATAAAGCCCCGCGGTTTGGCGGAGGCCTCCAGGTTCTTTCCTTACCCCTGCCTCCAGTGAGGGTGTGAACAGCAGCTAGGCCTGACGGCATACTACATGGCCCTGAGCAGGGCAATGACCTTTCCGATAATCTGCACATCACGGCTGTAGATGGGCTCCATGGAGGAATTTTGCGGTTGTAAGCGAATGCAATCCTTCTCCTTATAGTAGGTCTTGACGGTGGCATCCTCTCCAATCATCGCAACAACGATGTCGCCGTTGTCTGCTACGGGCTGCTCTCGCACGACGATGTAGTCGCCGTCGTTGATGCCCGCTTCTATCATGGAGTCTCCCTTGACGGTGAGCATAAAAGAACCTCGATCTCCCACCAGCTGTTTGGGCAGCACAAAGCTGTCATCAATATTCTGGCTGGCATAGATGGGTTCGCCCGCAGCAACTCGCCCTACGAGAGGCAGCTCAACAATGTTGCGATGAGAGGAACCAATACCGTGACTGACTTCAAAGGGAAGTACCGAAATTCCTTCCGAAACTTCAGCGTGCTCGCTGTCTGCTTCCTCCAAAACCTGCCAACCCTTTTCAAGAATGATGATGGCTCGCGCCGACTCCTTCTCCCGGCGAATGAAGCCCTTTTGCTCCAAACTGGTGAGATGAGAAAAGACCGTGGATGGTGAGGCAAGGCCAACACGCTCACCAATGTCTCGTACGCTGGGCGGATACCCATGCGATTGCATGTGTTGGGCAATATATTCCAGCACCTGGCGTTGGCGCTTGCTGATAGCCTCTCGTACCATGGGCACCTCCTGAGAGCTCACAAAACAAACATTTGTACGCATAGTAGCACTGCAGGGAGCAAAAAGCAAACAAATGTTCTTTTTAGGATCTCCGTTGTAAGTTAAGTGGTAACTGTTCTCATCGTCACGCCAAGCTTCCGCAGGAGCCGTGGTAATCCAGGCGTCTATAATGAGCCAAACGCTATGTATCGCCGAGGGCTTGAGAATTTGCTTGCTTACGCGTGGTGCGTAGACTCTCCAGTTCGGAAAGCACAATGCCCACAAGCACGATGACCACTCCTGCCCCCACGGAAAGAGATACTTCCTCGCCCAGGAACAATGCCGCGCAAACAACACCGCTCGGCAGCTCGCTTGAGGCCATGACGGTAGTGAGGCCCGTGGGAAGCTTGGGCGCGCTGATGGCGATGAGCAACACGGGCAGACTGATACCCACCAGGCCAAGAGCGGCGGCAAGCACGGGGTCTATGAAGATGACGGGATGTGCAAAATATGTGGGAGTAATGGTAAAAGCAAGAATAAAGCTTCCCGATGAGGTAATCATGGTGCGGTTAACAGCGGGCAGATGCGTACCAACGCGACTCGAGAGCGTGAGAAACGCTGTGTAGCATACAGCAGAGAGCAAACCAAACAGCACGCCTATCGCGTTAAGGCTTTCCCAGCCTATGTCCTCATCCAGCAGCCCCGTGGCAAGCACCGCACCAACTACAACCAACAGCACGGTGAGTAATGTTGCCACACGGGGAAGTGAGCGTGTACGGACAGCCTGCACTACCATCCCCATCCAAACAAACTGAAAGAGCAGCGTGAGCGATGTAGCAGGATGCAGGTGCTCGAGAGAGGTGTAGTAGCAAAAGCTCACCGAGGCGGCAATACAGCCCATTCCCATAAGTTGCACTACATCCTTGAGTCTGAGCCTTCTGCGGGAGAACACCAGGCAGATAAGTGTGAGCGCCGATGCCGCCATCAGGTATTGTGTAACCATGATCTCAAGAGTTGAGTAGTCTAAGTCGTGAGAAATACGCACCAGCGGCACGACGACTCCATAACAACAGCCGGCGAGGAACATGATGAGTGAGTATTTGAGCTTGTCAGGCATAGCCAGTAATGATAACAGTCTTGTTATGCTCCGCTCCGCTCATTTGACTCAGAATGGCGAGGAGGATGAATCGCGACGTGCTATACTTGGCGCATTCGTGAAACACAGTACTTCCAGAGGAAGGGGTGTTGCAGTGGGTCTTTTTGATAACGTAGTAAAGAAGGGTTTAGGTGGAGCTTTGGGCGGAGCCTTGGGCGGCAAGGTTACCGAAGCTCTTGAGCAAGCTACCGGCATGGATCTAAACGGCGATGGACAGAGCGGCAGCGCCGGCAGTGTCTTTGGCTCTCAGCAACAGGGTACAACCGTTCCCGGACAGCAGCAGGCGTATCAGCAACAGGCCGCTCCGGCACAGTATACGCAGCAGGGGCAGTACGCTCAACAGGTCACCGACAAGGCATACTTTCGTACCATCATCAAAGAGGTGTTCAGCGGCTATATCGTGAGAGAGGACATGCCGGTTTCTGAGCTAGGCGGAGAGGGCAGGCCGTATGACTTTGCGCTCATCGCGGGTGGTGAGTGCGCCGGTGTCGTCATGCTTGTTGAGCACAACCGCGATAACAACCGTGCCTATAAGGGTGCTCGTGCAGCCGCTCAGGCAGCGGGTGTTCCCTTTATTAACTTCTACACTCATATGACCAACGAGCGTGGTTTTGTTATCAATCGCATCAAGCGTTTGGCAAAGCCGCTGGTGTAAAAACGGATGATTGCCGTGTTGTCCTTTACTCTGCAACCAGTCTACATCAACGTGTTTGGTGTGCTCGGCCAGACAGGCTCCTTATCGTCTGGCAATGAGCGGCAGGCGTTTTGTGGAATACAGGGTGATACTGCAGTCAACATCATTTTGGCATGAAATGAGAGGGATGCAGGCTCTGTCCTGCGCCTGTGATGGGGTCAAGCGCAGCGTTGTATATGCGTTGCAGGCCGTAATGTTGCGTTCAGCCCTGTGCCAGCAGATGCTGTCTTCAAAGCGCCTCCCTCTTGTTCGTGATACTGTCGGTGCCGGCGTGCCGGTGCCGACAGTAATATAAGGAGCCAAAGTGTCGAGCCTGATTGACGAGCTTTCAAATCCAAATAGCTGGGCGGAGTACCTTGCCTACAAATGCGAAAAGGCGCAGCTCAGCAAGCGCGAGAAGGCCGAACTTGTCGAGTTTATTGCAGGCGAAGCCTGGTGTCCGATTGCCGAGCAACTGAGAGCCTTTCAGGGCGAGAGCGACACGTTCCTGGGTACCCCTCTCGGCATTCCCGAAAAGCGACTGGTCAATAAGATTGGGAAGGAAACAAAGCGCGTTGTCTACAGCTTTGCCGTTGCCGAACAACAGGTGCTGAAGCTCCTGGCTTGGCTGCTCTATCGTTATGACGACGCCCAGCCGGAATTTTGCTATTCCTTCCGGCGCGGCTTTGGGGCGCACAAGGCCATTCGACGCTTGACTTCGCTGCCGCGCATTGACGAGCTGTACTGCTACAAGCTGGATATCCAGGACTACTTCAACAGTATTGACGTGGAGCGGCTGCTGCCTATTCTGGATGAGGTCTTTTCAGATGACCGAAAGCTCTATGCATTTTTCGTTGGGCTGCTCAGGGCTGACGCAGCGGTATTTGAAGGCATGCTTATCCAGGAAAAGCGTGGCGTCATGGCTGGCACTCCCACCGCCCCCTTTCTCGCAAATCTCTATTTGCGCGAGATGGACAGTCGACTGGCCGGAGAAGCCACGGCATATGCTCGCTCCTCC
>QMCE01003095.1_pt1 | contig 10173 bp, 8 predicted proteins | sample 1821851 | NCBI WGS metagenome assembly QMCE01 (sample SAMN09453174, study PRJNA476694) | Termite gut metagenome, whole genome shotgun sequencing project. | isolation source: worker | host: Odontotermes sp. | place: South Africa:Pretoria | collected 2016-01-28 | reverse complement strand
CTCCGCCGACCTCACTCCAGTTTGTGATTGCGCCTGTGTAGATGCCCTTAATCTGCTCTGCCGTGAGGTTTGCGACGGGATTATCGGGGTGAACCACAACTGCGATGCCGTCTATCGCATAGGGCATGGCGGTTAGACCATCCTCTGAGCCGTCTGTCTTGAGCTCACGGCTTGAATGACCGATTTCATACATGCCGCTGATGGTGTTCTTTATTCCGTCACCGGAGCCGTTCATTTCATAGTTGACAGTGACTTCTCTGTTGATGTCCTGGAACTGATAGATGAGTGCTGTCATGACCTTTTCAACTGATGTCGAGCCGCCTGTTTTTACTGTGCCTGAAAGCTCAGCCGCCGGCTCGGGTGTGGGCTCTTCAGTTGCCTCGGGCTCTGGTGTTGCGGTTGCCTCCGCTGCCGGCTCAGTTGAGCTTGCGGGAGCATTGCTGCATGCTGTAATCATGCCCAGCATCAAAATAAGTGACAGAATAATTGCGATTGCTTTTTTCATTTTCATTCTCCTTCATTTTTTACTTCCAAGGCGATTATAAAGGAGTTTATCTAAACGAGTAATCAAACTGACCTGTAATTTGTGTGAAATTGAAGTGAAGTGGTGCTTTAATAGGAAATGGCATAAAAAATCCCCGATACCTCGGGGATTTTCAATTCATCAAATATCAGTCAATATTCTCTTTCAGCCATGTGCAATCGTCAAGCAGGCACTTATCGTGCTCATCATAGAAGCCCTCACGCTCAACCACCCAGAAAGCTTCAAAATCCTGCTCGTCAAGAGCCTTTTTGATTTCCTTCCAGTTGATGTTTGATTCAGGTGCGCCGATTTTGCACTGAACGTCAAAGCGGCTTGAATCAGCCTTTCTCTGTGCCTCGAAGCCGTCAAGAATCTTCTGACGCTCTTCAAGAGGAAGCTCTTTCACATTTGCAAATCTGTCAGACGCTCTCGGTGTTCCGCTGTGGCGTGATTCGGGTTGCTCGCCCGGACCCTGCACCTTGCTGTTCTCCTTGACATGAATGGAGATGATGCGGTTTTTGTACTTTCTGATGAAATACGGGGGATACATTCCGCCGTTCTGCGCCCAACCGCAGTCAAGCTGTGCGAAGAACTTCTTGCCGTTATCAAGCAGATGCTCTTCAAGGGATTTGCCCTCGTCGAAATAGAATTCGCCGCTGTGATTGTGGTATCCGACCTTGATGCCGTAAGGCTCGGCCATCTCTGCCATGGCTTCGAGCTCTTGTGCAACCTCAATCGCCTCCGCCTTGTTGCAGAAGGGTGTGCTTGCCCAGATAACCGCCTGTCCACCGATTGCCGCCAGCTTCTTCACGATTTCCTCTGTTGGCTTTGCATGGACAGATGTGACCTCAAGCCCCGTCTCATTAAGCCACTTTTTGATGTCTTCGACATCATTGTCGAGGTCTACCGGCAAAAGCTCAACACGGGAAAAACCCAAATCCTTAATTGTCTGGAACTTCTCACGAAGCGACGGACCAAGCCCGAGATAGCTCGCAATGCCCCCGAATGAATACGTGCCGATTCCTACTTTCATAAATAGCATCCTCCCAATAAATATATGGTTTAAGTATATTAAGAATTATAGCGGGTTTGGATGGGGAAGTCAATGCGTCAAGCTTCGGCAGCATGAGAGATTTTGTACCCGTTATCACTTTTATGCCTCTTGAAGATTCCTATCAACGAAAAAAGCATTCCCATGGTGTACAAGCCCTGCAAAAGCATGCATTGCTTCAGAAGCACATCGGTACTGCTCGGCTTCAGTGCGAACCATTCGTTGACATAGCCCCTGAGAGTTTCGAACAGCCGTGCCCAAAAGGTGAGGTCGCTCCATTTGCTCGGAATCAGCCAGCCCGGCAGCTGTGAAAGCAAAATCGGCAGCAGAAGCGCAAATCCAAGCAGACAGAAAACAATAATTCCTCTTTTAATTATTTTGCCATACCCATGACATTGAAGCATGAGAAGCTGTACAATAACAATAATGGCGGCGGCACATAGTGGCAGGTACTGCATTAGCTGCAGTAAGCCCGCAATTCCTCCGCCGTCCACCAAGGAATCCGGCGGCCCGAGCAAGGAGGCCGACAGAAGCTGAATCAGCTCTTCCCGTGTCAGCGGGCTTTCAGAGCTCGTCTCTGCACCCTGCCAGATTGTTTCCGGGCTTCCGCTCATAATTGCCGTTGCTTCTTCGTTTTCATACACCCCGCTGACCATTCTCACCATATTATCAACCCTGACCTCTTTGCCCACGGTATCAAGGCTTCCCCACAGCCTCCATGAAAGCTCAGAGGAGATTGCAACACCTGTTTTATCCAGCTCTCCCGGGTAGTTTCCGGCTATAAAGCTTTCGTGCTTTACAGCTGCCGCATCTCCGTCAACGATAAAGCTTTTCGCCTCTGTCTCACTGTTTTCTGTTGAGAATTCTGTTTTGCTCTCCGTCCAAAAATTCAGAAGCGTTCCTTTATTTCCTTCTCTGTTTTCAATGAAGTCTCTTTTGGCTTGCTGCTTCAGACTATCTTCAATTCCCTCGTCATACCGTATCGACCAGCCGCCGTTCAACAGCTCAGCCATCATTATATTGTTTATTCCCATCACAAACAGAAGTATAAATGTCGTAATAAAAACTGCTCCGGCAACAATTTTCCAAATCAGTTTTGCTTTCATTCTTCTATCCTCACCCGGTCGCCGTCTCCAACGGGCTTTCTACTGCTCAGCACCACGTCGTCGTTGGGAGAAAGCGCACCCTCCACCGAGACCGAGGTATCGCCTGTGCTTAAAACCGTAATCGGAATCTTGCGAAGAACCTCTTCGCTGCCCAACACCGTTTGCTTGCTGTCTACAACAAGAACAAAATGTCCCGCCGTATCCGAACGAACAGCCGCAAGCGGCAGGATTGTGCTTCCGTTGCTGCTGCCGCACACAAGGCGAATGTCGAGTGAATCTCCCTGCTCGAAGTTCCCCTCCGGCAAGCTGACCTTCACTTTTACCATGCCGCTTTCGTCAGGCTCTGATATTGATAAAACCTTACCCTCGTATCTGTTGCTGCCATACATTCCTGTTTGCTCCACTATATCTGCCGTGCCGCCCAACGAAAGCCTTTCCGCATCAGCATCGCTAACGCTCATCTCCGCTTCGAATCCGCCGGAGATGTCTGCCAGAGTTACAAGTGCCGTATCTGCGCTTGATTTATCACCTGTTTCCGGCAAAGCTTCAACTATGCCTTCTCTCTCTGCTTTTATAATCCCGTTTTCTGCTTTCAATGCATTCAGCCAGGCAATTACCCCATTTATTTTATCAAGCTCTAACCGCACGGCCTCTGCCTCAACGGAATCCTGCTTCGCTTGATTTTCCTTCTCCTGCGACTGAACAGCGGCGGAAATCCCCATGCTTTCCAAGCTGTTCCTTGCCGTTTCAATTGCTCTCTCAGCCGCTTTCAGATTTTCCTTTGCCGCATTTTCTGTTTCGATGAGCGCAGTCTCGGCACTTCTGAGGTTTTCCTCGGCAAGCTCAACCGCCGCCTGTGCCTCTTCAATCAAGCCGCTATTGTCCGCTTCAGATGCCGGCTCAGAGATGTCATCCTCTATCATAGTGACAGGCACGCTTTTTGCCTGCGTTTTCACGTCTTCCAAATGCTGTTTTGCAGCCTGCAGCTCTTCCTTGGCGTTTGACATTGCCTGCTTTGCATTTGAGACCTGCTTATTTCCGTTTTCCTTGACCTCTGCATAATCGTTTTCAGCCCAAGAAAGGGTTTTTCTTGCCATTTCAAGTGCCGTGTTGTCCGTAGGTGTTTCATGCGTCAGCTTATCAAGCTGATTCTGTTTTTCTTTCAGCTCAATATTTTTGAGTTCCAGTTTCTCATTGATTTCGTCATTGTCAAATTGCAGCAGAGGCTCACCCGCCTTCAGATTTGCGCCCGTTGTCGCAAGCACCTCCTTTACCGTCAGCTCTTCCTTTGCTTCAACGTAAATGTATCCGTCTGCACTGACCTTTCCCGTGCCACGCACGCTTTCAATAATTTCCCCCGAGGTGGCGTTCGTTGTTGTAATCCTCGCCAGAGAAGCGTCGGCTGTGCCGCGTGAGATTATGGTCAGCAGTATCATCATGACAAAGAATACCCCCAGATTCCTAAGCGCCCTCCTCTGTGTGGGCTCTTCGGGAAGATGAAAGCGACGAGGCTTTTCCATGTTCGCACTTTTCTTCACCTTTGCAATGCTTTTGCCGTCAATGTGGGTTATCCGGACAGTGTTTTTCTTCTCCTGCCCGAAGTGCCCCGCACGGTATTGCAGACTTCTGTTCCGGTTTATTTCATGCATGTTCTACTCCTTCACCCCGGCAGACTGTATGCCAAGTACCAAATATTTCTGTCCGAACAGGAAAATCAAAGCTGCGGGCAGCAGTATCAGCAATGATGATACCATTGCAATTCCCATTTTATCGGTTGCAATCTGCGGCAGATACAGTGACAGCGGCCAAAGTGACGGGTCTCTCAAAAACAGCATGGGCTGCTCAATTGCATTCCAGCAATCGAGAAAGCCTAAAATCAATGCTGAAAGAATTCCCGGCACACCAAGCGGCAGGCCGATATAAATGAAGCTTCTCAGGTAACCGGCGCCGTCAACCTTTGCCGCCTCCAAAACTGAGCGATGCACTGCGTCAAAGCTCTGGCTCATAATAAAAACAGGGAATGCCGAAAAAGCGAACGGCAGAATCACCGACCATATGGTATCCATCAGCTTCATTGAATCCATGATAAGATAATTCGGCACCATCGTCACCTGAAACGGCATAAGCATCAGCACAATATAGAGGCTCATAAGCAGTTTTCGTCCCCGAAAGCGAAATCTGCTCAGTGCCCATGCCGCAGGTGCACCGATGACGAGCTGCCCGAGAAGGCTTGGCAGCACCAGCGAAAAGCTGTTCCAGAACATCGTGAAGAACTGCGGTGTGTCGAGCAGCAGCTCTAAAAGCGGACCGGGCGTAGGGGCTTGCGGTAGGATATGCCATGAAGCCATCGCCTCGCTTTCGCCGAGAACCGGCCCTATGATTTCGCTCACTTCAGGGGCGTCCATCAGTGCGCCCGTCAGCATTGTCCATATCGCCCAGCAGAGTGGGAATACAGCTGAAATCAGCGCAATATATGTCAGAATGCGCCTGAGATGCGCAGTAAATCCCTTTGTCATTTTCCCTCCGAGTTTTTATGCGGCGAATTAATCCTTGCTTCGCAAGAATTTTTGGATTATCAGAATTACCCCAAGCAAGACAATGCAGAGCATCACCGCCGCCGCACATAATCTTGCAATATCCATGTTGGAAAACCAATTGTTGAACAGATGCTGCAAAAGATAAATGCTGTCGTCGGGATATGCGCCGGAAACGAGGTATGCCTCCCTGAAAACCTTGAAGCCGTTGAGCAGTGAGATAACTGACACTAAACCCAAAGTTGGCAAAAGCGAGGGGAGCGTGATATGTATGAAGCACCTTATTGCCCCTGCGCCGTCCACCCTTGCGGCTTCATACAGGCTTTCTGAAATCCCGTCAAGCCCCGAAAGCCACAGCAGCATATCGTAGCCGCAGTTTTTCCACATATATGTTCCGACGAGAACCCAGAATGCCGCACTTGTTCCCATGAAATCCACAGGCTGTGCGCCCATTGAAAGCAGCATTGCATTCATGAGCCCGTTTTCTTCAAACAGCAGCTTCCATATGAGAACCATGCTCGCAACCGGCACAGCCATCGGAAGCAAAAACAATGTTTTAATGCGTCTGCCGCCGGGGTGTATCATGCGCATCAGCAATGCGAACATCAGGCTGAGAAGCATCAGCAGCGGCAGGCAGATACACAGGAATTTAGCCGTGTTGCCCGCCGCAAGCTGAAATGAGCTGTTTTCCAGAACATCGCCGTAATTTTCGAAACCCAGAAACTGCTTGCCGAGCGCATCGTAAAAGCTGCGGCGGATTGTATCCGCAAACGGCAGCAGGAAGAAGATTATAATTCCCGCCATGCTTGGCAGCAGAAATAAAATTGCGGCCTTAGTGTCCGGATAACGCTTTTCCTTCCGCTTTCTCCGTTTACCGGTGCTTTGATATATCATGCCTGCTCTGCAAGATACAGCCTTGTGTTCTCCTCAATTTGCCCTACGGCTTCATCCAGAGAAAGCTCTCCGCCGCAATATGCTCTTGCTGCTTCCTTGAGTGCGTCGAGAACCACCTTATCTGTGATAACAGGCATTTTTACAATTGAGAGGATTGACTGTATATCAAAATCGACTTTTCTGAGCTCAGTGCCTGCCCCCTTAGTTTTTGAAGCCTCTTCAAGCTGAATGTCAAAGCCCTCCTGCGTTATCGGGAAGCCGTCGCCTGACACGCCCTGAACGTCAGCAGACAGCATGTTCTGAAGGAAGTCAGTTGCAAACTCAGCTTTATCCGTTCCCGCACTGATGCCCATCATCGTAGACGGAATATATCCGCCCTCAGTGAGCCCTGGCATAACGCTGTGCACTGTGTCTTCGTCTGCAAATGCCGAAAGTGATGAGAGATTTCCGAGCAGGAAGCTTCCGGCAAGCGCCCTGTCCATCATGTAGCTTATAACATTTCCTGAAATGGCTTCGCCGCCGCTGCCTGATGAAACCACCACCATGCTTGCAGAGCTGCTGCTGTCGCCCAATTCCACCAGCTTATACTTGTCGCTTATACGCTTCATAGCGTCAAGGAAGGTTTTTGCCGCTTCGGCATTGAAGCTCCCATTTTCAATAATCCTGCCTACGCTTGAATGATGCGTGGATTCAAACATCTCGTCAAAATCCGTGAAATCAAATACGGGACGCTCCTCTTCACTCAGTGCCGAAAAGGGGTCGCCGCTATCCGCCGATTGTGCGGGTCTGTCTTTTCCGTTCTCTATCGCCTTCACCATGCTTTCTAAATCGCTGAATGAACTGAGCTGTGCAGCTGAGGTAAGAAGCAGCGGTGTTTTGAACCTTGCCGGGAAATAGTCAAGCTTCCCGTCGCTTTCCACCGTTGAGAGAATCTCTTCATAGGCATTTCCGAAATCTATCAGCGGCTTCAAATCCATGAGCATTCCCTTTTCCGCATAGCTTTTTGCCGGCAGGCCGTCCAGCAAAAGTATGTCAGGGCCGTCACCCGCAATAATTCTTGTGTTGAGATTTTTGATAATATCCTCGGTTTCCTGTGCGCCCGCTTCATCCTTGCCGATTGTCAAATCTATAGTTGCGTCCGGGTTATCGCTGAGGAAATCTGAAATGGCCGCACGCAGTGTGCTGTTATCCTCAAGTGACCAGACCTCCAATACCTTGTCGGGGTCTGTAACCGCATTTTCGTCATAGGCATAGCGGTAAACCTTTGAGCCGTCGGGTCCTGCAACCAGCATCATGAAGCTGCCGTCTGACAATGCACTGAAACTTATGATTAAGGTTGAGGCACGCACAAAGCTGAATGCTCCGCTTTCAAACATCTGTGTTTTTGCACCCGTTTCTGCGTCACGCATGTACACGCCCTTGTTGTCTTGTGTGTAAATCTGTCCGTTTGGTGACACATCTGAAAGGCTCATGCTGAAATAGAAGTCGCCTCCCGCCGCTTGATTTCCCTCTATCTTCCGGGTTTCTTCCCCTGTCTCTATATTGCGGACACTGATGTTTTCATTATAGTCGTACAGATAGAGTTCATCAGCGTATACAGCCGTTGACATGAAGCCCATCGCATTTTGCAGGTCATAGATCTCTTCACCTGTATTGGTGTCGAACACGGCGATTATATTCTCCTGCTCTGAAGCAAAGGAATAAGAGCCGCCCTCCTCTTCTTCTCCGGAAGCCGTGTCTTCTTCTGCGCTGTCATCCGCTTCTTCTTCAGGTGCGGTAACCATTCCCGTGCTGTCTATAACTCCAATTAAGACTTTCTCCGCCGACAGCACCTGCAAGGCATGGATGTAAGGCTTTTTTCCCGCTGTCTTCATAGATTCAACGGCTTCAATTGGCACGCTTTCTACCGCTCCTTCTGCCGTTATCCGCACCAGCTCTTCAACACCGCCCGGTGTTTCGCTGTTCACAGCATAGATTGTCCCGTCATCCGCCATTGAGATTTTCCCGAGGTTTTGCAGGCTGCCTTCCTGAACGCCCGGCCAATCAGATTTTGTAAAGGTCTTTCCTCCGTCATTACTGTCGTATCTTGCCGTCAAGCCTTCTGTCAGCAAAGCAACAGTGCCGTCAGAGAGCTGAAACATGCCTGCTATTTCCTCGCCCTCCGGGGTGACGTCTGTCTCAACATATCTTCCTTCGCCCCCCGCACCGAGCGGCACTGTATCCGTGCCGCTGTTTATCGTTTCTTCAGGCGAGCCGCTTACGCCGCCCGAGGAGGAATTCTCCGCCCCCTCACATGCCGTCAGCATAACCATCATGCAGACAAGCAGCAATGCCATAATTTTTCTTGCTTTCTTCATTAGCTTTCTCCTTTCGGTTTTTCTGTCCTGCAATTAGGATAACGAAAGCAAGCTTAAAAAATCCTTGAAGCATCTTTTAAGGTTTCTTCAAGGTTCGGCGTAGTATAATGTAGAAAACAGCAATATAAAGCCGTTTCAAGAGTTGTGTGATTTCATAAATCATATTGCTGTCACTGAAATTTCAGAAAAGCATCATCAGGGCATTATATTGAAATGTGAAGCTAAGCTTGAGAAGCTATGTTTAAATAATGTATTATTACGGAGGCAGCATGCGTATATTGATGATTGAAGACGATAAAGAGCTGTGCGGCGCAACAAAGCTGCAGCTGTGCAGAGAGGGCTATGAGGTTGACGTTGCATATGACGGCGACGAAGGGCTGTACTATATGACAGAGGGCAAATATGATTTGATTCTGCTTGATAGGCTTCTTCCGAAAATGGACGGAATCAGCCTGCTCAATCATGCACGCAAAAAGGATCGGTGACATTGGCAACCGTGTTGAGGGCTTAGACGCCGGCGCAGACGATTATCTCGTCAAGCCATTTGATATACGGGAATTACTCGCACGCATCAGAGCTCTTATCCGCCGCCCGGCGCAGATTGCTGATAGCAAGGAGATTCGCTGGCACGATTTAATGCTCGACCTCCCCTCGCTTTATCTTGAGGGCAACAAAGGGCGGTGCACTCTTTCAAAAAAGGAAGCGGATGTTTTGCATTTCCTGATGAAAAGCGACGGTGAAACCGTACAGCGAAGCCTTCTGTTCTCTTATGCCTGGGGGCTTGGAAGTGAGGTTGAAGAGGCCATATTAGACAGCTACGCACACTTCATACGGCGGCGTCTTGACGCCGTAAGCAGCAATGTACGCCTGCGCACCGTGCGGGGCATTGGTTACAGATTGGAGGAAGAGAAATGATAAGACGTCTCCGCAGAAGACTGACTGTTATACTGACTGCCCTAACCGGCAGCGTGCTTATTGCTATTCTGCTTTTCACCATGTTCAATTCCATTGCGCAGGCAAAGCGGGATTCAACCTCTCAGCTTGTCACAGATTCGGGTTATATGGTTATCGGCCTCAATGCCTCGGACGATAACAAGCATAATATGGATGTCATTGAGGAGATGAGCAAGGAGAAGAATTACATCGTTTCGCTCAAAATTGATGACCAGGTTCAGGAGAGCAGCTCTCACGTGTCTGCCGAGGTGCGGAGCATTATCAAGCTTGCCGAGGAAACTGTCTCTGAGAATGGCATCACGTATAGCGTAACCACCACTTCAAGCGCTTTACCGAATCTTTTTTCGGGCTTCTCATTCAGTGAGCAAAGAGAATTCACAGACGATAGCGATGATGCGCCCGGTGTGGGGAAGATTCAAATTACCAATACTGATGCTTTTACTTATTATACAGAAGCTTATGCAGAAGCAGATTGGTATGCCTCTGACGCCGAAGAGGATTCTGACGGCGTTAATGTTGTGTTCAGCTATGCCGCTGACGGAGAGCAATACCCTGACTTTCAGTATAAAAATACCAGCTACCGTGTCAGCTCAATAGGAATGACGGATATGCGTGATGACCCGGATGTAAATTATAATCTTATGATTATCAAGGATTTAAGCGAAGAAACATATCAGATTTTCCTGATTTGCCTTTTATACATTGCTCTGATGCTTTCAGGCATCGCACTTTTGACAGCAGGCAACTGGTTTCT
>QMCE01002486.1_pt1 | contig 10174 bp, 8 predicted proteins | sample 1821851 | NCBI WGS metagenome assembly QMCE01 (sample SAMN09453174, study PRJNA476694) | Termite gut metagenome, whole genome shotgun sequencing project. | isolation source: worker | host: Odontotermes sp. | place: South Africa:Pretoria | collected 2016-01-28 | reverse complement strand
CCGTAGGAGAAGGCTTTGAGCAGATGCCCGAAGCGGCGCTGCATCTCGTCTTCCGGGATACCCAGCAAATCAAAGACCCGCGCCTGCAAATCCGCGTCGTGGATACGGATCGAGCCGGAACACAGTTCGTAACCGTTGCACACCATGTCATACGCCTTTGTGCGCACGACCGACAGATCCTCCCCGTGAAGCAGCGGGACATCCTCGTCCAGCGGCGCGGTGAAGGGGTGATGCTGAGAAACGAAACGCCCTTCCTCCTCGCTGTATTCAAACATCGGGAACTCGGTAATCCAAAGAAAACGGAAGTCGTCCGGCTTGAGCAGGTTTAAGCGGCGTGCGCATTCCAGACGCAGGGCGCCCAGCGCGGACTTCACCAACGCCTCGTTATCGTCCGCGATGGCGAACAGCGTGCTTCCGGCGGCAAATCCCGCACGGCCGCATATAGCGGTCAGTTCTTCTTCTGTGAGGAATTTCGCAAAGCCGGAGCTTTCCGCCTTGTGCCACGCAAGCCCCTTCACGTTCAGCCCCTTCACATATTCGGTCAGGGCGTCGATCTCTTTGCGGGTGAACTCGTGCGGAGCCACGATGCACCGCACCGATTTGACCTTGCTGAAAACGGCGAAGCCGCAGTTCTTTGTCAAGTCCGTCAGATCGGTTAAGGTCATTTCAAAGCGGATATCGGGTTTGTCGCTGCCGTATTTGTCCATCGCTTCGCGCCACGTCAGGCGCGGCATCGGAACGGGTATGTCAATCCCGAACGCGCCGAACAGCGCCGAGATCAGACGCTCGTTCAAATCGTAAATATCCTCGAGGTCGACAAAGCTCATCTCCATATCGAGCTGGGTGAAATCCGGCTGGCGGTCGGCGCGTAAATCCTCGTCGCGGGCGCAGCGGGCAAACTGGAAGTATTTATCCACCCCGCCGACCATCAGAAGCTGCTTATACTGCTGCGGCGACTGCGGCAGGGCATAGAACTTGCCCTTGTGGACGCGCGAGGGGACAAGGTAATCGCGGCTGCCCTCCGGCGTGGAGGCGGTCAGCATCGGCGTCTCGACCTCTGTAAAACCCTTGTTGTCTAGGTAGTTCCGCAGCGTTTGCATGGCGCGGTGGCGGATTTTTAGGTTGTTTTGCAGCACCGGGCGGCGTATATCAAGGTAGCGGTATTCCAGCCGCAGCAATTCCCCGGCGCGGACATCGTCCTCGATCTCAAAGGGCGGCGTCCCGGCACGGGACAGGACGCGCAGGTTCGTCACCTCCACCTCCACCTCGCCGGTCGGGATATTTTTATTCTTGCTCGTGCGTTCGCGCACCTTGCCGGTTACAGCGAGGCACCATTCGCCCCGCACCTGCGCGGCTTCGCCGGACAGCGGATTGTCCGCGTCGAAGGTGCATTGTGCGATGCCCTCACGGTCACGCAGGTCGATAAATACCAACCCGCCCAGATCGCGCGTGCGCTGTGCCCAACCGCAGACGGTTACCGTCTCCCCGATATGCGCGGGACGAAGCTCCCCGCAATAATGTGTCCTCATCATGACATTATCTCCTCAAATCCGTTTTATTTCCGTATCTTATCCGCTTTTTTTAAGCCGCTTAACAATTGGTTTTTGACCCCGTTTTCCTGTTCCCTCTCGCTGAGTTCTGTTAACGTAAAATATAAATTGCTGTTGGCATACCGAGGGATTTGTATAATCCTTGCCAATGCGTATGCACTGCTCCAGCGAATTACCGTGCCGACATCATTTGTGTTTTCAAGGAGACTGCGTACCGCGACGTTCAAATTGTTTGGGAACAGATGCGCGATATTACCGACAATCCGCGAAGCCTCCCGTTTTATGCTGCGCGAATCTGACGATATGAAATCCTGCGCGAACGTTAACCATCCCAAATCGGCTGTCATAGGGTTTTTGCTTGACACGGCTTCCATTGCCTCAAAAATTAACGCCATTTTTTTATCATCCAGTATTGTCTGTAATGATTGTATTTCTTTGAGAGTAAGAAGACGCGCTTCTATAGCTTCCGCTATATCAGTGCGCTTTTCCAGAGATTTTATTGTAGTATTATTTAATAAGTTGACTATGTCCATTACGCACGCTTCCTATATCTCTTCAACTGTCAAATGAGCAGGTTGAAAATCGCTTGAGCTTCCGGCTTGCACGGCAAAACTTCGCCCGTTTGCATATTCTTTATACCGATTTCGCCCTTCGTCAGCTCGTCGTCTCCGACGACGACGGTATAACGCGCGCCGAGCTTATCGGCGTATTTCATCTGCGCCTTCAGGCTGCGTCCGCAGAGATCGGTTTCCGCCGCGAACCCCAGCTTCCGCAGCTCACGGCACAGCTTTCCGCATATGCCGGAGGCGTTTTCGCCCATCGGCGCGAGGTACAGCGCGGCGCTTGCCTCTTCAGGCGGCAAAAGACTCTTTTCCTCCAGCACCAAGAGGAGGCGCTCCAACCCCATGCCGAAGCCCAGCCCGGGTGTGGGTGTCCCGCCCAGTTCCTCCACAAGACCGTCGTACCGCCCTCCTCCGGCGACGGTACCCTGCGCGCCGATGTCGTTCGAGATAAACTCAAATACCGTACCCGTGTAGTAGTCAAACCCCCGCATGATACGCGGGTCACGGATAAATGCAATCCCCATCTCCGTAAGCAGTGTTCCGAGCTTCTCGGCGAAGTCTGCACAATGCGGGCATAGGTGATCGGAGATCACCGGCGCGTCCGCCGTAACCGCTTTGCAAGTCTCGACTTTGCAGTCCAGTACCCGCATCGGGTTGCGGTCTAACCTCTCACGGCAGGTAGCGCACAGTTTGTCTTCCCGCGCCCGAAGCCAGTTTTTCAGCTCTTTTTGATATACCGGGCGGCATTCTTTGCAGCCGATACTGTTGATGTGCAGCGTCACGCCGAGATCGCCGAAAGCGTTCAGGATAGCGTGCGCCAGCGCGATAACCTCCGCGTCTGCCTGCGCCTCCGCCGCGCCGAAGCACTCGCAGCCGAACTGAACGTGCTGGCGGTAACGCCCCTTCTGCGGCTTCTCGTAGCGGAAGTTGGGCGCGATATAGAAGCACTTGAACGGCAGGGCGCTCATGTGAAGCCCATGCTCGATAAAAGCCCGCGCCACCGAAGCTGTCCCTTCGGGACGCAGCGTCAGCGAGCGTGCGTCCTTATCTTGAAATGTGTACATCTCTTTCTGAACCACGTCGCCGGTTTCGCCCATGCCGCGCAGAAACAGCTCGGTATGCTCGAACATCGGGAAGCGGATCTCGCCAAAACCGTACAGCGCGGCAATGCGGCGAATCTCGCCCTCCAGCCGCTGCCATTTGCGGGCTTCGCCCGGCAGTATATCGTAGGTTCCTCTCGGAGCCGATAGTTTCATGCATCTTCCTCCTGTTCTATGTGCGGCGCGAAGCGTTCGATCACCCTTCGGTAAAACTGTATCGCGGTGCCGAGCGAAGCGACTGCCACGCGTTCGTTTTCCGCGTGGACGGTGGCGTGTTCGTCCGCCGTGAGGATAAACGGGGAAAAACGGAACACCGCGTCGGAAAACGGCTCGTAATGCCGCGAATCGGTGCCGCCGCAGTACAGGCCCGGTACGGCGGGGATACCGGGGAACACGTCGGAGATCGCCGCCGAGAAATCACGGAACGCCGCGCCTTTATAATTGGATACGCCGGACGGCGGGGACTCGAACAGCACCTCGGCCTTTACGCCCAAATCGCGGGTCAGCTCCCCGATCCAGCGTACCGTCCGCTCGGCGCTGTCGTCCGGCAGCAGACGGATGTTGAGAGTGGCTTCGGTGGAGGTGGGCAGTACGTTCGGCGCGCTGCCGCCTTGCAAAATGGTCGGTACGGCGGTTGAACGCACCAGCGCCGACGTCCGCTCGTCCTCGCCGAGACGTTTGAGCAGCTTGTTGTCGTAGAGGCGGGGGGAAGCGATATAGCGGCGCAAAGCCGGCTCCAGCCACGGAGCGATGGTTTTGAGGTTGTCCCGCATCAGCGGGGAGATTTGCGCCGGACGCGGGCGGAACCCGATTCGGCCGATTGCCTCGCAAAGCAGACCCGGCGCGGTACGGTGCGGCGGGCGCGACGAATGGCCGCCCGGCGCGGTGGCCGACAGGCGGATGTTGAGCATCCCTTTTTCGGCGACACAGACATCGGCGACCGGCTTTCCTACGGGGAATACCGCATCGGAGATAAAACCGCCCTCGTCTAAAATCAGCTCAAAGCGCAGCCCCTGCTGCGCGAAATGCCGCGCGAACAGTTTTGCGCCCTCAACGCCGCCCAATTCCTCGTCGTGACCAAGCGCCAGATAGATGTCTCTGGACGGTCTGTATCCCCGCGCGAAAAAACTTTCCAAAGCCTCAAAAAGGCAGATGACGACGCTCTTGCAGTCCAGCGCGCCGCGCCCCCACACATAGCCGCCTTCTATCCGCCCTTCAAAGGGCGGCTGCCGCCACGTTCCGTCGGCGGGTACGACATCGAGGTGCCCGCACAGCAGAAGCGGGTCGCCCGACGGTTCGGGCGACGCCCAGCGGTAGAGCGAGGAAAACCCCGGCGTGTATTCAGAGCTCATGTGTTCATGGCACTTCGGGTACCGCTCGCGTAAGAATCCGCGTAGGTTGACCCACTGCGTAAAGTCGCGTTGGGTGATGTCTGTGAAGGAGACGGTCGGGAATTTGATGGCTTCCGACAGGCTTTCGGCGGAGTGCTTCGCCTCTTCCTGATCGTATTCCGGCATCCCCGGCGCGGACGACGGAGCGCGGGGAACCCTTCGCAGGGCAATGCACAGCAACACAACAATCAACAGCACCGGCAGGGCGATTCCCCCGTAATATAGCAGCGGCATACGGCATTACTCTTTTCTTATGATGATTTTCAACATGCCATGAAGTATACCACATTTTTGCGTGTTTGAGAAGAGAAATCACAAAGTAAAAGGTGTTAGGGAGCATTATAGCGAAATCCCCGCCAGAGTATAATTCTGACGGGGATTCTCGTGAGGAAGAATTAACCTACCGTTTTACCCCATACATGCATGGTTTATCTTCCGGTTCGGGCAGAGCAAGCCATCCATCGTTGAGCATCGTTTCAACGAGATACGCGATTGCGTCCAGTTGGTAATGGATTGCCGAGGTCTGACCGCATTTTATGTGGAGATGCTTTGGAGTATGCGCTTTAACAATTTTCTCCGCAGCTTCGCAAAAATCAGAAATGGCGGTCTTGGCTATGTTGCGCATAGGTGAAAGAAGCGCTTTTACGTCGTTTTCAAGCACATGTTCCGAAAACACAGGGAAATTGGCGGACAAGAAGCCGCCATTACTGCGGATAAAGCCATCTTCAATAAGTTGAAATACCATTTCATTGCTTTCGTCTGCTCGTCTCTCCATTACAGCGTCCGTGAGCGCGTTAACCGATGTGTCCAACTGACCCGGATTCCATTTTTGCGACGCCTCCAACACGCGATAATTGACTACCGTGATATATGCCGATTTGTCTTCACCCTCACAAATACCGTAAATTCCATTAAAATGATGTGTGTGGCAGTCGTTATCATATCCAAAGACAAAACCATACGATCCGTTAAGGAGTGAAGGATAGCCGCCATACCGTTCTCGTTGTTCTGCGTCAAAATCCTTCATGGCTGAAAAAACCGTCAGGTTGGCAAATACCCACCGTAAAAGGTTGTCATTTGCGTTTGGGCAGGAAAAATCCAGTTTTTTCAAAGCGGGTAACGTTTTATCCAACGTTTTCTGCAATTGCAAAGCCGCTTCTTTTATGATGCGGTTTCCTGTTTCTGCTACTACCTGTTCGCATTTTTCGGTAAAAATCAGGATATTGGTTTGCAGTTTCTCTCCGGATTTTTGCAGCACTTCATATTCCAGCAAAATGTCTGTTTCTTCTTCCAAATACGGAAGGGATACACCCATCTCAACAGAAATCCGCTGCGTTCGCGCAATTTCGGCACAGGAACGGTTATGGATATAATACGCAACTGCTACCTCCCTGTATTGTCGGTTCAGCAAAGACAATTCTCGCCTAAGCGTATTTATTTCCTCCGACTGGAAAAGGGAGTCCTCCGGGAGTTCCCAATACCCCCCCATAAACGATTCGTCAAAGCTGACGCTTTCCCGTTTACGCATGAACCTCTTATAGGTATGATCCGCGATTTTCCACATAAACCCGAAAAACGCTGCGTCATCCGCTAGCCGGTGGACAGAGCGGAGCGTTTCATAAACAATATCTTGCGTCAAATCCTCCGCGTTGTCTTTATCAGACAGCCGTATCAAAGAAAACGCAAAAATGTTCTTGAGGTTTTCCTCCAACAGGATTGCAGCCGTATGTCTGTCCAGTCCGATTGCCTCCTTCGCGCTGAGATTTGATAGCTATCAGATATAGAGTAACAGGAAAAGGGGATTGGCTAAAGGGCTCTATGAAAAAAACAATCCGAGCGGGCGTTAAAGTTTCTGAAAGCTAACTTGAGCGTCTGTTGAGCGGAGAAACAAGCTTTTGTAATGCTTCAAAAAGCCTGTCTGCCGTCGCCGTTCTCAATCCCCCTAATGCGGAATACATTAGCACGGGGGGTTGGCCATTTTGAAGGGGAAAAACGCCGCGCTGCGAGGTGCTCTGCTTTTGACGGGCGTCAGTCTTTTCTCGCAGATACTGGGTTTTATGTATCGCGTGTGGCTCGCGCGCCTAATCGGCGCGGAAGCCATCGGGTTGTATCAATTGGTTATGCCCGCGTACTCAATCATTATGAGCTTGTGTGTGTCGGGGTTCACGGTAGCCGTGTCGCGCCTCACAGCTTCCTATGCGGCGCTGGGGAGAACGCGTGCCATTCGACAAGCCGTTAATACGGCGCGTGTGGCATATTTGGCGATGATTTTGTGCGCTGCGGTTCTGATAATTCCTTTTTCCGACGGCATCTCGGTCGCTCTGCTCGGCGACGCCCGCTGCCGCTTGGGTCTGCTGCTGCTGCTGCCCTGCATTTTGCTGACCGGCTGGGAGAATGTGCACAAAAACTATTTCTATGGCCGAAAAAACGTGATTCCCCCTGCCATTTCCGAAGTTCTCGAACAAATCATCCGAACGGCTTTGATTTTGGGGCTCCTTTTCTTCCTACGGCCCATCTATGAAGAGACGCAGGTGGGGATGATCATACTGGGAATGATTATCAGCGAGATTGTTTCCGCCTGTTTATTGAGTTTTCTCTATCGGCGAGACCGTAAAAAAATTGGAGACGCGGGAGATCTGGAACCGGCGATCCGTAATGCCGTTCGGAAGATCGCCGTTCCTGTCGCGGCTGCGAATCTCTTAACCAACCTGATTGGCTCGGTTAACTCCATCATCATCCCCGGACGTTTGATTGTGTCGGGGGTGGATCAATCCGAGGCGTTGTCGGCGTTTGGTGTGGCGTTCGGTATGACCATGCCGTTGCTCTCTCTGCCGCTGGCGTTTACCGGTTCCGTGGGGCTTGTGATGCTGCCGCGTCTTGCCGAAAGCGCTGCCGTGAAGAATTTCGCGGCGATTCGGCGGCGTCTGCGTTCTGGTATTCTCGCCGCGGGTGCTGCGATCGCTGTTTGTACCGCTATCCTCATTCCTTATGGCGCGCCGATCGCGCGCTCTCTCTTCCGCAATCCAAACGCGGGGCAATATATGATTCCTTTGGCTATCGCCACGGTCTTTGTCGGATTTGAATCGCTGCTGGGAGCGTTTCTTAACGGGTTGGGGAAGCAAAAAAACACCGCCGCCAATTACATCTTTGCCGGGATTGTACAGCTTGTACTGACATATTGGGGGGTATCCCGCCCCGAATTGCGGCTGGGCGGCTTTGTTCTGGCTTATCTTGTGAGCAACATGCTCGGCACGGCGCTCTGCGGCTGGGACTTATGGCAATTGACCGCAAAAGGGAAGCAATTAGCCGCGGATCCTCGTCGACCAAATTTGCCGAATTAGGGGTTAGTTTAGAAGTGAAGTTGTTGTATTGCAGTTGAGTAGTGAAGCTGTGGTAAACTGTGATACGTCGAAAAAATACTTGCGCATTTTGGGATGACCTGCTATAATAGCGACAGTTGTTTTATTCGCGGGTGTAGTTCAATGGCAGAATTCCAGCTTCCCAAGCTGATACCATGATTCATTAAAACCGTACAGAGGCAACGGAATCCCGTTGCCTCTGTCTTTTATTTGCCCCGTTTTTGCCCCGCATCTGCGTTTTATGTACGGCGCAACCCGGTTTTTGTGCCCGTGCGACGACGCGAGTTCTTTGATCTTCGAAGGATGTCAGAAACATCGCAATTCAAGGCTTCGCAAATTAAATCAAGATGATCCAAACTGACTCGTTCTGCAAGCTCATTATAAAGATCGCCGATAGTTGAGGGGCGGATGCCTGTCGCGCGGGAAAGGTCTGCTTGCGTCCAGCGCCTCTCGCCAAGACGCGTAGACAATAAAACCTGAATCGCCATAACAATGCTCCTTTGTTGTAATGTAACATACATTTTACGACAATGGGGCAATTTGTGAGATAATCACGAACTCCGTGATATTATCTCAAATTACGTGATTGTAACAACACAAAAAAGACCCCCGCAGCAGATCAATCATTCCGCCGCGGGGGTCGCTCTCATTTTCGCTTAGCCTTGTGCTCCGGTACAGGGGGTACATCGTTCTTCGGGATATGGGTCTTCTTGTTAGATTCCGTCCCGTGGGGTTCTTTGGGGTCGGGGCGGCGCATTCCGGCTTTTGGCATGTTGGCACTCTCCTTGTAGTGTGGTATGGTGAGTGTGCCTCAAAAATGGGGGGATATGCGTTGCTCTGCCTTTCTAATGCGGTGTCCCGCTTATAGCATCCGCAGCTAATTTTGTTGCTACACCTACAGCTACTGCTCCGATGGCTTTCTTTGCGGCAGTTATAAACCTAATGGCTTTTCCGCCTCTTTTAAGATTGTCTTTTATAGATTCTAATTGGTATTCTTTGAGCAACTTATCAATCAAAGCCTCAATTTTGTCGCTGTATTCATTCTTTCTTTCGCTCCAAATAGAAATCTCAATGCGTCGGTTTTCCTTAAGCTCAACAAACGCACTGGCACCATCACCCGACAAAACCATCCCGTTCTGCCACATAGACCAGATCTCACCGTTTTTCTCTATCTCCCCTTGATTCTCACAAATGAACCGATAAAAGAAATCTGCTGGGAACTCCTGCAATTCATCGCGCTCCACTTGCGTGATCAAGCAATCAGGGTCAATCTTGCCAATCACAATATCCTTGGGTTTATTTTGTGAAGCCGCACACGGCACAATCAGCCCACGCACACCGCCGTCGTTATTAAAGCCTATCCTATGGTGCGCCATTAAGCTTAATATCGTATCAAACTTGTTTGCGGGGTACGCACTACGCTCCATGGCGAAGACTTCGGAAAGGTCGGTTTCCTTGATGATTTTTTTCTTGTGCTTCTGCATATGGTCGACGACCATATACACAGCATGGCTAATCCAGTATGGATCGATAACATAACCCTGCATAAAATTATAGCTCAAAGCTACGCCGAGCGTGTTGAACAATTCTTTAGCACGTTTCTGGTCGCCGCCTTTAACAATCCCGCTGTCTCGCAATATTTCTTCCAGTTTTTCTTTATCTAATATCTTTGCATCCTCGTCAAATAGAGCTTTTATAGCCTTCATGGCGTCGCTGTCGTTCTTACCAAAAGTCTGATGCCCGACCGCTTCAATGTAGTTTTTCAAGTCCGTCTTAAACGCCTCAACGCTTTGCATGTCCGTGCCAACATTGAAACCGTATATCTCGTGAATGAGCGGAGCGAATTCTCCGCTTTTAAGGTAATCATAATCTTCAATGTTCTGCTCTCGATTGTCGGATTCATTGATGACAATAAACACTTTTGCTTTACCGCCGGAGTAAATACGGATGGTATCCAGCCAATAGTTGATGCGGTTGTTATCGCGGTTATCCTCCGTTCGGGCATTGACGACGAGTATGTATACGCAGTTTTCCGAAATGAAGCAGCGGTGCGATGAGTGGTAAATTACTTGACCGCCGAAATCCCAAACCCGCGTTTTTATCCCGTCTAAATTGAAACCGGTATACTAAAACCGGCCAGAAACGGCAAATAAAAATCTGCCACTTTCAAGACGCCTCTGTTAAGCTAAGAAGAGCAAACGAGGAGGCGGG
>QMCE01002485.1_pt1 | contig 10175 bp, 10 predicted proteins | sample 1821851 | NCBI WGS metagenome assembly QMCE01 (sample SAMN09453174, study PRJNA476694) | Termite gut metagenome, whole genome shotgun sequencing project. | isolation source: worker | host: Odontotermes sp. | place: South Africa:Pretoria | collected 2016-01-28 | reverse complement strand
GAACTGCAACACGAGAAAGCGGAACTCAAAGCCGATGTCGCGCGTCTCCGCTCCGAACTTGCCCTGGAGCGCGAGGAGAACAAACGCTTGCTCACCCTTTCCGCCGGGAAGGCTACCCGGCGAGCTGGATCTGCCTGACTCTGCGCAACCGGCGCTTCCCGTGAGCGGGTATTTTCTCCGATCTCCGGTTCCGGCGCGAAAGTTGCCGTTTCAGACTTGCATTTGTCCGTCCCGTCTGGTATCATGACCCGACTTGAGAGCGCCCGGCAATCCCGGGCGCGGATGTTTTTTTATTGCAGGAGTTTCACCATGCACCCCATTATCGCGGAACTGGAAAAAGAACACGCCAAAAAATCCATCGACAACTTCATGGTCGGCGACACCGTAGACGTGCACGTGCGCATCATAGAAGGCGAGAAGGAACGCATCCAGATTTTCAACGGCGTCGTCATCGCCAAAAACAAGGGCGGCGTCAATGAAAACTTCACCGTCCGCCGCCTCGTCTCCGGCGAAGGCGTCGAGCGCGTCTTCCCCATCCACGCCCCGCGCGTGGAAAAGGTCGAAGTCAAGCGCCGCGGCCGCACCCGCCGCGCCAAGCTCTACTTCCTCCGCGACCGCGTCGGCAAAGCCACCCGCCTCAAGGAAGAAACCCGCCCCTCCCGCGCCTTGGCCAAAAAGAGCGCGGCGAAATAGCGGCAGCCCGATGCAGAGGCGGTCCGGCCATGCGCGGATTTTTGCTTTTTCTTGTGTTGGCGCTGACGGCGTTCTCTTTCGCCCATGCCGCCGAGACGGCGGAAGAGTGGCTCGACATCGCGGCCGACGCCGGGACCGATATCCGCCGGCGGGAATTCGCGGCGCGACAAAGTATGATGCTTGCCGATGCGTCGGCAAGCATTTTTATTGCGGCGCTCCGGGGCGAAGGCGGGAACGACAGCCCCCTGCGGCGGCAGGTCGCGGCGCGTCTTCTGGCGGAGATCGCGCCCCCCGAAGCCGAGGCCGCCCTCCTCGGCGCAGCCTTCGGCGAGGATTATTTTCTCGCCCGCGCGGCCAAGGAGGCGCTCCGGCGCCTCTACGCCAAACTGCCGGACAACGAACTCTACACCCTCCTCACCCGGGGCGCGCGTGAGCGGAACGCCATCCCCGGCGGCGCCGGCCCGGGCGAGGAGGACTGGCTCGCCCTCAGCCTCGCCCAGGCGAAAAACCGGGGCGCGTTCAAGGCGCTCGTCATGGGCGGATTGGCGCGGAAATACGCCGCCGAGCCGAAAGAATTGCCGCTCCCGCTGACCTGGCAGGTGTGGGAGGGGCTGCTCGACGCCGACCCGGACCTGCGGCTGGCGGCGGTGCATATGACGCCGCACGTCGCCCGGCCGGAAGCGCCGGAGCGCTTGGCCGGCTTTCTCTATACCGAAAACGATCCCGATATTCTCGTCGCCGCGCTGCGGGCGATGGCCGCGATGCGCCCGCCCGAATACGGCGAGGCGGTGGAGCGGGCGGCTCTCCACGCCGACCCGAAGGTGGCGGTGGAGGCCCTCGCCGCCCTGGATGTCATGGGCTACCCGGGCGCCATGTTCCCGGCCGTACCGGGAGCGCGGTCGGTGGCCGGGTTTGTCGCGCACCCGTCGACGCCGGTGCGCCGCCGCACCATAGAGCTTCTGGCCGCCAGCGGCCGGCCGGCCGCCCTGGACTATCTTGAGGCGGCGCTGTTCGACCGCGTCGGCGCCAACCGGGCCCTGGCCGCGAAAGGCATGGGGGAGATGGGATTCGCCGCCGCGATTGGCCCCCTGACGCCGCTCCTCAAGGACGGCCGGCCGGACGCGCGGCGCGAGGCGGCGGTGGCCTTGTCCCGGCTCGGGGTGCTGGGCGTCGCCGCCGGGGTGATGGACGATTTGCGCGGCGGATCGCTGCCGTTCCGCCTCGCCGCCGCCGAGGCGCTGGGGCGGATGGGCGACGCCCGGGCCGTGCCGGCCCTCCTTGAGGCGGCCGGGAAGGACGAGGACGACGTCCGCTTCGCCGCCGTCGAGGCGCTCGGGCGCCTGGGCGGGAAGGCGGCGGAGGAGGGTTTGGCCCGGCTTGGCGGAAATGCGGACGACATGGCGTTCGCGGACGCCGTGCGCCAGGCAGCGTCACGCATACATCGGGACGAGTGATGAACGACGACGGGACAGCCGACATCAAGGCCAAGCCGCAGCCATCCACGTGGGAATGGCTGCCGGGAATTGCGGCGGCGGCGCTGGCGGCGCTGTATTTTTTCGCGGCCGAACCGGGCGGGACGCTGTCGCGCTTTTGCTTCTTCGTCGGGCTGGCGCTTGTTCCCGGCTTGCTCTGGCGTCTCGCCGGGCGGTCGTCGTGGACCGTCCAGCGGATGTGCTTCGCCGCCGGCCTTGTCGCCTTCGTCCTGGACAACCCCGACCTGCGTCCCGACCGCGATACGTTTGCCGCCATATTGGACCGCTGGCCGCTGGTGATGCTGGGATTCCTCGTCTCCTTCACCCAGCCGCTGTGGGGAGCGCTCCGCACCCGGCGCCTGCTTCTCGACAGCGGCGTGGGGATCTCCCTGTACGAGTCGCTGAAGCTCTGCCTGGCCGGTTCCTTCTTCAATATCTTCCTCCCCGGCTCCACCGGCGGCGACGCCTACCGCGTCTATGCCGTCAGCCGCGGCTACCAGACGAGACTCGGCCCCGCCATCGCCTCCATCACCCTCGACAGGCTTCTCGGGCTTCCGTCCCTCATTCTGGTGGTGGTTCTGGGCATGGCGCTGGACTATGAGTTTTTCCGGAAGAACGCCTTCCTGACCCGCCTCATCCCGTTCCTCGCCCTGGCGGGGGCTGTCTGCCTTCTCCTCGTCGTCTACCTCGCCCTCGCCGGGAAAAACCGGGGCGGGGACGGAGGGACCGCGCCCGACGCCGGACGCGGGGACGCGCCGACGGGCTGGTGCAAACGGACTCACGCCATGATCGCGAACAACGTCAAGCGCCCGGCGACGTTGCCGCTGGCGTTGTGGTACGGGTTCATGTCGCACCTCGCCTGCATCGTCTCCTGCCTGTGCTTCGGCCTCGCGCTCGGGGTGCGGGGCGTGCCGGAACCGCGCTATTTCCTCATTGTTCCGATGGCGATGACGATCAACGCCATTCCCGGGAGTCCCGGCGGGGTGGGACAGGGCGAACTGGCGATGGCGACGCTCCTGGACATGGCCGCGCCCGGGAACGCGAACGCCCAGACCGGCGTCATGGTCATGCTGTTGTTCCGATTGACCAATATGCTTATCGGCCTTGTCGGCGGCGTGTATTACGCCGTGGGCAAGGAAAAGCCGCCGCGCGTCCCGCCGCCAAGCGGGAACCCATAGCCATGCCCATCGATCCCGCCAAGCCCTTCGACCTCGTCTACGACGTCATGCCCGCCTACGACCGGCGGCGGCTGGATCATTTCGTCAAGGCCATGATCCCCTCCATGAGCCGGACGCGCATCCAGCAGCGCATCGCCGAGGGGAGGGTGGAAGTGAACGGGGCGCGCCGGCCGGCGAACTGGCGCGTTCTCCCCGGCGACACGGTCCTTATCCGCTGCCACGTCCCGGACGACGGCGCCGACGCGGGAAAAAACATCCCCCTCTCCATCCTCTACGAGGACGACGACCTCATTGCGGTGAACAAGCCGGCCGGCCTGGTCGTCCATCCCGTCGGCAAGCACCGCCACGACACGCTGCTGAACGCCCTCTACTGGCGCTATAAGGACCAGCTCCCGGAAAACGAAACCGTCAACCTCGCCAACCGCCTGGACCAGTACACCTCCGGCGTCGTCCTCGCCGTCAAGAACGCCCGCGCCAAGCGGATTCTCCAGGAGGATTTCGAGGCGCGGCTGCCGGAGAAAACCTATCTCGCCCTGTGCCGGGGCGTGTTCGCCCATGACGCGGGAGAGGTGGACTTGCCCATAGGGCCGGACACGAGCGGGCGCGATCATTGCGTCATGACCGTGCGGCGCGACGCCCTGGGGAAGGCGTCGCGGACGGTCTACGCCGTCCAGGAGCGTTTCGCCGGGTTTACGCTGGCGCGTCTGCACCCGGTGACGGGGCGGCAGCACCAGTTGCGGGTGCATATGGCGGCGCTGGGGCATCCGCTGGCCGCCGACTCCCGCTACGGCGGCGGGCATCGCCTTGAGCTGCGGGGCCGGGACGGGGAGGAGACGCTTTTGCAGCGCTACGCCCTCCATGCCTGCGAGTTGGCGTTCCGCCACCCGGCCGACGGCCGCGAGATGCGGGTCGAAGCGCCGCTGGCGGCGGATCTTCAGGCGGCGGCGACGGCGCTCAGGGGCGGGGCGGAGGAGGTGGTGGCGGGAATGCGGGTGGGGCGGCAACCCATTGCAACGGGTGAGCCGGTATGATATGGTATACATAGGTAAACTTCACCAATCACCCCTTGAAAACAGGGATGCCGCACGAATGCGCAAACGTCGTCCGCTCTTCAATCTGGCAAATTGCCTGACCTTGTCCCGCTTCGTCTTCGCGCCGGTGATGCTGGCGCTGTTGCGCGCGATGAACGACCCCGATTACGACGCCGACGCCTGGAAGACATCCCTCGCCGTCGTGGCGGTGCTGGCGGCGGCGCTCTTGACCGATTTGTTCGACGGCATGGTGGCGCGGGCCAGGGGGGAGGTCACCAATTTCGGCAAGATCATGGACCCGGTGGCGGACAGCACCTTTTTCATGACGCTGCTGTTCGGGCTGTCGTCGTGTCCCCGGTTCGGCGACAGCGTCAGCCTGTGGTTCCCCATGCTGGTGCTGTACCGGGAAGTCGCGATGCACATCCTGCGCCGCTACGCGGCGCTCAAGGGGCACGCGATGCCGGCCAAGATGTCGGGGAAAATCAAGATGTTCAGCCAGAGCGTGGCGACGGCGCTGTTTTTCCTGCTGGTGCTGGCGCGGGACTGGATGACGGTGCACACGCGGGGCTCGCCCGTCAGCGAGGATTTTCTCCAGGCGTTTGTGTTTTGCCTGGCCTGCTTCACCGTCGCGGTGACGTACTGGAGCCTGATCGAATACGCGAAGGACGTGCCGGAACTGGTCGCCGAGTACATCGGCGACGCCGCCTCCCCGCCCGACGACGGCAAGCGCGCATGACCGGCCGTCCCGTCGTCTCTTTGCTGTCGCACACGACGTACGACCGCGCCGCCACTCTGGCGCGTCTTCGCGAACTGCTCCATCCCCTTGGCGGGATGGAGCGTTTTGTTGCGAAGGGGGCGCGGGTGGTGTTGAAGCCGAATCTGGTGTTCGGGCGCGGCGCGGAGCGGGCGATCAACACCCATCCGGAGATTCTCCGGGCCGTCGCCGTCCTTGTCCGCGAGGCGGGGGCGGGGTGGATCGGGGTGGGGGATTCGCCGGGGTACGGGACGGCGAAGGCGGCCGCGCGGGCGTGCGGACTGGCCGCCGTGGCGGAGGAGGAGGGGCTGGAGCTTATCGAGTTCACGCCGGAGGAGGATGTGGATTCGTCGCGGTCGTTTGTGCGTTTGGAATTGGCGCGGGAGCTGTTGCGGGCGGATGTGATCGTGAATCTGCCGAAGATGAAGACGCACGGGCAGATGCTCATGTCGCTGGCGGTGAAGAACATGTTTGGCGCGGTGCCGGGGGCGAGGAAGTTGCAGTGGCATTACCGGGCGGGGCGGGACCGGCTGTTTTTCGCCAGGGCGATCAACGAAATCGCCATGCGGGCGAGGCCGCATGTGAATATCCTGGACGCGGTGGTGGGGATGGACGGGTTGGGGCCGACGGCGGGGCGGGCGCGGGGCGTGGGGTTTTTGGCCGCGTCGGCCGACGCGTGGGCGCTGGACGCGGTGGTGATGGATGTGCTGGGCGTCGGGCGGGAGGAGTTGTTTGTGCTGGCGGACGCGATGCGGCATGGCCCGCATGGCTGGGAAGAGGCGAGGGCGGTGGGGGACGACGCGGCCGGGCTGCGTCCGGCGGACTGGCGGCTGCCGGCGCTCCGGACGCTCCAGATGCACGGCGGGTTTGTGGAGCGCCGGCTGCCGGGGCTGGCGAAATGGCTGCGGGCGCGGATGGCGCCGCGGCCCGTGCCCAAGCCGTCGTGCGTCGCCTGCGGGCATTGCGCGGCGATTTGTCCGGCGCGGGCGATGCGTTTGGAGGACGGCCGGCTGCGGATAGACGATGCGGCGTGCATACGCTGTTTTTGCTGCCATGAGCTGTGCCAGCACGACGGCATGGATATCCAGGGCGGCGGATTGTTCGGGCGGCTTCTCAGCTAACTTTTCCGCTTCGCGGGAGTGCGCCCGGCCGGGCGCGCAACAAAAAAACGGCAGCCACGCATCGGGCCGCCGTTCATAAAACGCTTCATAGTGGAAATGTTGGCGCGGAACTCATTCCGGGGCGATGGCGTTGCTGGGGCATTCGCCGACGCAGGCGCCGCAGTCGATGCAGGCGTCGCCGTCGATGGTGTACTTGTCGCCGTCCTTGATGGCGCTGACGGGGCAGGCGTCTTTGCAGGCGCCGCAGGCGACGCAGGCATCGGAAATCTTGTGGGCCATGTTTTTCTCCTTGTAAAGATGGGGTATAATGGTCTTGAGGTTCCCGTTAGGTTCTGTCTGAGTTATGTTTTACAGGCAAATAAATAACTCAGACAGAACCTAGCTCGCCATCGCCTTGCGCAGCTTCATCTGGCCGCGCGCGGCCTTCTTCACCTTGCCGGCCGACAGGCAGGACGTGCACACGGTCAGACGCTTGACCGTGCCGTCGACGTCGGCGCGGACATTCTGCAAGTTCGGCTTGAAGGCGCGGCCGGTTTTGCCGGAGATCTTCGCGCCGGAACCGCCCTTGGCCTTGGCGGCGCCGCGCCGGGCGTATTTGATGCCGAACGTGGTTTTCTTGCCGCAGACGGCGCATTCGTTGGCCATGATTTGGGTCTCCTTGAAAACATTCTTCATGCGCCAGCGGCGCTCGCATCCGGAAAATGACAATAAAAGTCCGCGACCGCCTCTGGGCAGCCGCGTCGAGAATACAATAACTATGCCCCTTCCCCGCCGCGTTGTCAAGCAAAAATCCCGCGTGCCGAACTTTTGCGGCAGTTCAGGGTGTAACAAAGCATTCCAATTGACACTATATTAAGGAACACAGGGGGAAAACAACAGCAGAGGAACAGACATGAAAACATACATGACCCTCGCCATCGTCCTTGCCCTTGCCGTCGCCGGGCATTTCCTCCGCGCCGGCGCCTCGCGCGCGGGCGAGGAAAAAGACGATGCCGCCCAACCGACCGCCATCGCCGAAAAAGGCGATCTCAGCATCACCGTCTCCGCCACCGGGAGGGTGGAGGCGGAGAGGGAAGTCGAAATCAAGTCCAAAGCCTCCGGAGAAGTCGTCAAAATCAACGCCGACGTCTCCGACTCGGTCAAACAGGGGCAACTCCTCTTCAAACTCGACCCCACCGACGAAGAGCGATCCGTCGCCAAACTCCGCGCCGGCCTCGCCATGTCCCAGGCCAAACTGGAGCAGACGCGCCTCGCCGTCCAGGCCGCCGAGGCCAAACTCGCCGCCGACACCGCCAGAGCCAACGCCCAGCTCGCCTCCGCCCGGGCCGAGCGCGACGAATACCAGTCCCGCCGCCGCCGCGCCGAGGAACTGTTCGCGCAGAAGGTCATCAACCGCGAGGAACTGGACACCGCCGTCACCAAGGCCGTCCAGACCGAATCCGCCCTCGCCAACGCCCAAACCATGCAGGACGACCTCAAGGTCCAAGCCTTCGATCTCGACAGAACCCGCCAGGACATCCACATCTCCCGGGCGCAGGTGGAAAACGACAACGTCGCCCTCGAAGACGCCCTCCAGCGCCTGAAGGAGACGGAAGTCTTCGCCCCCATCAACGGCGTGGTGTCCGAGCGATCCATCCAGGAGGGCTTCATCGTCGCCTCCGGCGTGTCCAATGTCGGCGGCGGCACCACGGCGATGAAGCTTATCGACCTGTCCCGCATCTACGCCATCGCGGCGGTGGACGAGGCCGACATCAGCGGCGTGGTCCCCGGCATCAAGGCCGAGATCACCGCCGACGCCTACAAGGGCAGGACCTTCCCCGGGAAAGTGGTGCGCGTGGCCGCGACCGGGCTGGTGGACTCCAACGTCGTCACCTTCGACGTCAAAGTGGAGATCGAAGGCCGACACAAAGGGCTCCTGAAGCCGGAAATGACCACGAACGTGCTGTTCCTGGTGGACGAGCGGAAGGACGTCGTGCTGGTTCCCGCGTCGGCGGTGGTGAGAAAAGCCGTCCGCGTCGACGCGCCGGCCCCCTCCGCCCCGGCTGCCGGAGGGACGCCCGCGCCGGCGGTCGGCGCAACCGCGCAACCTGCGGACGGCGACGCCGGGCAGCCGACGCGCGCGGGCAGGGTCGACTATACGCGCCGCCAAGCCTACGTCACCGTCGTCAAGGCCGACGGGACGGAAGAGGAGCGCCCGGTGCAGGCCGGAATATCGGACGGCAGCATGATCGAGATCGCGTCCGGGCTGGAGGTTGGCGAGCGGGTGATGCTGCAGGAGGCGGCGGAGAGCCGCTGGGCCGGACAGGGGCAGCGGCGTCGCGGCCCCAGGCTGTAGAAAGGATGCCGCCATGCCAGACCCCGTGATCGACGCGCGGCAGTTGCGCAAGACATACCGTATAGGCGATCAGGAAATCCGCGCCCTTGACGGCGTCGACGTTCTGATCGAACCGGGCGAAATGGTCGCCATCACCGGCGCGTCGGGATCCGGGAAATCGACGCTGATGCAGGTCCTGGGCTGTCTCGACCGTCCGGACAGCGGCGAGTATTTCCTGGACGGCGAGGACGTCGCGAAGCTGTCCGGCGACCGCCTCGCTGCCATCCGCAACCGGAGAATCGGATTTGTCTTCCAGGGCTTCCACCTGCTGCCGAAATTGACGGCGCTGGAAAACGTCGAACTGCCGCTGATGTACGCCGGGCTGCGCGACACGCGCACCCCGGCCCGGGCAGCGCTGGAGAGGGTGGGGCTGGCCGAGCGCATGAACAACGAAAGCAACCAGCTCTCCGGCGGCCAGCGCCAGCGGGTGGCGATTGCCCGGGCGCTGGTGGGCGACCCTTCGCTCATTCTGGCGGACGAGCCGACGGGCAACCTCGATTCCAAGACCGGAGCCGAAATTCTGGCGCTGTTCCACGCCTTGAACGACGAGGGCCGCACCATCGCCATCGTCACCCACGACACGGAAGTGGCGAAATTCGGCCGCCGCCGCATCCACATGTCCGACGGCCAGGTGGTGCCGCCGGAGGAGGTGGAGCGCCGCATTTCCAACCGGTATCATCTGGACGAATTGACAAAAGCATAGGGGAGTCGCGCCATGATGCTATGGATGCTGGCCAAGGTCGGCGTGAAGGCGCTGTTGGCCAATAAATTGCGGAGTTTTCTGGCGGTCCTGGGCATCATCATCGGCGTCGGCGCCGTCATCTCGATGCTGGCGCTGGGCGCGGGCACCCGCGACAGCATCATGAAGCGGGTGTCGTCGATGGGCGTCAACCTCCTGATCGTCCGCCCCGGCCTCGCCGGTCGGCGGGGGGTGATGTCGGGCATCTCGCAGACCATGACCGTGGACGACGCGCTGGCGATCGCGAGCGAAGTTCCGGGGGTGGACTGGGTGACGCCGGTGGTGTCGCAAAACGTGCAGCTCAAGTATTTCAACAAAAACGCCAACACCTCGACCCTTGGCGTCGCGCCCAGTGACCTGACGGTGCGGAATTTTGCGTTGGGGCACGGGCGTTTTTTCACCGATATGGAAGTGGAACGGATGGCGCGGGTGGCGGTTATTGGCCCCACGACGGCGGAGAATCTGTTCGGCCGGGACGAACCGGTGGGCGAGACCATCAAGGTGAAGGGGGTGAATTTTCAGGTCATCGGCGTTCTTGAGGAAAAGGGCGATCAGGGCTGGTCGAATCCGGACGATCAGGTGCTTATCCCGATAACGACGGCGATGAAGCAGATTTTTGGCGTTCAGCGCGTCAGGGAAATCGACATCCTCACGAGTCCCGACCTCCCGTCGAACGCGCCCGTGGTGGCGGCGGTGACGGAACTGATGCGGAAGCGCCACCGCCTCGCGGCCGGCGCGGAAAACGATTTCCAGATTGCGGATCAGGCCGAGACCATCAGCATGGCGGCGTCGTTCGGCACGACGATGTCGATT
>QMCE01002483.1_pt1 | contig 10176 bp, 10 predicted proteins | sample 1821851 | NCBI WGS metagenome assembly QMCE01 (sample SAMN09453174, study PRJNA476694) | Termite gut metagenome, whole genome shotgun sequencing project. | isolation source: worker | host: Odontotermes sp. | place: South Africa:Pretoria | collected 2016-01-28 | reverse complement strand
GCAAACGAAGCCCGTCCAGCGCCGGAAAATAAAAGGAATTTTTGGACATCGGTAAAAAAGACCTCCTCGCGGAGGTCTTTCTCTTAAACTAAACCGGCGTTTACCATTCTTTCGTAAAATGCCCGGTAATTGTCTTTCTCATCGGTTTTACGAACCTTGATCGCATCTTCGGGGTGCAGGTTCAGCATGCCGCTGATCATTTGCGGAATGATGTAACCCCATTCATACTCTTTGGAAAGCGGGACAAAGAGTTCGGAAATGGCATCCAGCACCGGGCGAATATCATACTTCGGATTTTTGAGGAACCCGAGCAGGAGTTCGGTGGTGCAGTTGCCGGCGCCGCGGCCGATTCCGGATACGGTGCAATCCAGGTAATCCACGCGGTTCATGACCGCCTGAATGGTGTTGCTGAACGCGAGTTGCTGATTGTTGTGACCATGGAACCCGAGGCTCCGGTTTTTAATGTGACTGCGGTAGCGCTTTACGCATTCGTCGATATCTTCCTGATAGAAATAACCGAAGCTGTCCACAATATAGACTACGTTCGCCTTACATTCCTTTTCGATCTGTTCGAGCGCTTCATCGAGTTCGGGGCCGCGGTCGCGGCTGATGGCCATGATGTTGATGGCGGTTTCGTAACCGAGGTCGGAGAACGCGTTCACGAGGCTAATGCCCTTGTCGATGTTTTTCACATAACTCGCTACGCGAACCATGTCATAGGGGCTTTCGCTGTGCGGCTTAATCGCATCCATATTTACGCGGCCCACATCCGCCATCACGGAAAGTTTGGTTTTGCCTTCAAAACCGTCTTTCACGCGCCAGAGCAGGTCATCTTCGCAGAATTTCCAGGGGCCGTATTCTTTCGGGTCGAAAAGTTCCGGAGAATTTTTATACCCGATTTCCATATAATCGATTCCGGCTGCGTTTAAGAGTTGATACAAACGGCGCACAAACTCCAAGCTGAATTGGTGCTTATTGACGAGGCCGCCGTCGCGGATGGTGCAGTCAAAGACTTTAATGGTTTCGTAGTACATGATAACTCCTTAAAAAAGAGGCATATAAGATAGAAATTATCTCGCCCGAATTTCTGCGGCGGTTTCATTTTTACCGTATTTTTATTTTTCTATATTCGATTTCTATGAAAGAACTTCACATTGAAACCAAATGTATTCAGTCCGGCTGGAAGCCTAAGAACGGCGAACCCCGCGTTTTACCGATTTACCAAAGTACCACTTTTGCCTATGACACCGCACAGGCCATGGGCGACCTTTTCGACTTGAAAGCCGCCGGTTTCTTTTATTCCCGCCTCGCGAACCCTACCGTCGATGCGGTCGAGCAAAAAATCAGCGATCTGGAAGGCGGCGTAGGAGCCATGCTTTGCAGTTCCGGGCAATCCGCCTCATTAAATTCGATTTTGAACATCGCCCGCGCGGGCGATCACGTCATTTGCTGCAGCGCGATTTACGGCGGTACTTATAACCTTTTCAATAAGACCATGCGGGAAATGGGAATCGAATTCGAATTTGTCCCGCCCGGAATCACGGCCGAAGAACTGGAAAAGTACTTCCGTCCAAACACCCGCTGCGTATTCGGGGAAACTCTCACCAATCCGTCGCTCACCGTTTTAGACATAGAGCTTTTTGCCGCTGCCGCACACAAACACCAGGTTCCGCTGATTGTCGATAACACGTTCCCGACCCCGGTTCATTGTAATCCGTTCCGGTTCGGCGCAGATATTATCGTTCATTCCACCTCCAAGTATATGGACGGGCACGCCTGTTCTCTCGGTGGAGTCATTATCGACAGCGGTAATTTTGACTGGAAAGCCGCCGGCAAATATCCGGAACTCACTTCGCCCGATGAATCCTATCACGGCACCGTTTACACCGAAGCGTTCGGCAAAGCCGCCTATATTATTAAGTGCCGCACCCACCTCATGCGCGATTTGGGCACCATGCTTTCACCGCAAAACGCATTCCTTTTGAATATCGGGCTTGAAACGCTCGCGCTGCGCATGGAACGTCATGCCGCAAATGCCCTTGCCGTCGCCGGGTATCTGGAAAAACATCCTCAGGTTTCCTGGATGAATTTCCCGGGGCTCCCGAGCAGCCCTTATTTCGCTCTCGCTCAAAAATATATGCCGCGCGGTACTTGCGGTGTCGTGTCTTTCGGCGTGAAAGGCGGGCGGGAAGCCGCATGCAAATTCATGGAAAATCTGAAAATCGCGCGCATTGTCACTCACGTCGCCGATGCGAGAACCTGTTGCCTGCACCCGGCAAGCACCACTCACCGGCAACTCACCGAAGCGCAGCTCGAAGCCTGCGGCGTACCGTCGGACCTCATCCGCTTCTCGGTGGGAATCGAACACGTTGATGATATTATCGCAGATATAGAGCAGGCTTTTAAAGCTCTTTAAGTATTCCCGTTTTCACCGGACGCACCTTGCTTTGTGGGGTGCGTTTTTTATTTCTCCAGGCGCATTTGCCTTTATTAGACTTCTTCGGAAATTGCGGTAACTTTGTTGATTTGTTCTTTTTTGGATTTACCGCATAAAATTAAGTTCGGTCGGGTATGTAAGACTTTTAGTCATCCCGCACTTGATGCGGGATCCAAGGAACTACAAACTCGGATGGACCCTCCGGTCAAGCCGGAGGGTGACGAGGGTGTTGTCCGAAGTGACGGTGGTGTCAAGATTCTTTGGATTTGCGCATCAATTAAGTTCGATCCGGTATGAAAGATTTTCTTTGTCTGCACCGCCACTGGATCGAAGGGTCCAAGCCTGTCTATCAACAACACTTTGGTCTAACAAAGCCTTTCTATTATTAAAACGCTGAATTTATATTCTTCTTCCGAAGAAGTCTAATATAAATTTCCATTCCAAAACGGAAAACGATTATTATTTTTGTTTGTTCAGAGGTTCTTTTCACGGAGGTTTTTGTGTTGGAATTGCCTTTTGTGCAGATGGTTCGGCAGTCCGATGTTTTTACCGTCATTATTTTAAGTTTCCTTTTGCTGATGTCTGTCGGGAGCTGGGGAATTATCATTGTCAAGTTTTTTTCTTACCGGAAGAACCGTCGGGCGAACGCGCGGTTTTACCGGAATTTTGAATCGGTGAGGCATTTCACGGATTTGAAAAATCTTTGCAGTACCTCCAAAGACAGTACGCTCAAGCGTTTGACCGAAGAAGTTTTGATAGAAGCTTCGAAGTTCAGCAGTTATGTGAGCTTCGATTCGATTCAGCATCGCGCTTCCCTTTTGGAAGATACGATTCAGCGTTCGATTGAGGCGCTTCGTTTGAATGAAGATAAGTATCTGAGCTTCCTTGCGGTGAGTTCGAGCCTCGCGCCGTTCTTCGGGCTTCTCGGTACCGTTTGGGGGATCATGGTTTCGTTTTATGAGATCGGGCGGCACGGTTCGGCGGATTTATCGGTGGTGGCTCCGGGAATCGCGATGGCTCTCATTACTACCGTAGCGGGGCTTGTGGTGGCGATTCCGAGTTCGGCCGGTTATAACATTTTTGCTTCGCGCAATAATCAAAATGAAGTCGCGTATTACAATTTCGGTTCCCGCGTGTTAAGTTTATTTAAACGCGGCGATCTTTCGGCTCTCGAAGAAATCGCTGGAGAGGAATCGTGAAACGCAGCCGCAGCAAGCCGCTCAATCAGGAAATGAATCTCACGAACATGATCGATGTCGTGTTTTCGATTCTGATTGTGTTTATGATTTCGGCGCCGCTGATGAGCCAGGGAATTAAGGTGGATTTACCGAAAACGGAAGCGCCGACTCTTGAGCAGGAAAAAATGCTGAAAGTTTCTCTCACGCGCGATCAGGAAATTTACATCGCCGATATGAAAGTGGAACTCGAAGATTTTAACGGCATTTTCAAATCTCTCTGGGACGGCGATATGGCGGTGGTGATTAACGCCGATGATGCCGTGCCTTACGGTTCGGTAATGAAAGTGGTGTCGCGGGTGCAGCAAGCCGGCGTGAAGAAACTCGGATTCCTGACTTTATCCGGGGACGAGAAACCCGAATAATGAAAAAGCAAAACCCTTTTTTTGAAAGTAATTGGGGCTCGTTTTTACCGAAGCTGATCGCGGCTTCGATTCTTTTTCACGGTTTGATTCTTTTGTTCTTATTTTTCTTTAATTCGATCCGCTGGAATAAAGAAGTGGAAGTGATTCCGGTGTTTGAACTCGTGCAGGTGGCTTCTCCGGTACCGCCCCCGCCGCGGATCCGTTCGGCACCACCACCACCGCCGGTTCCCGAAATTCCGGAACCCGAAACGCCCGAACCGGAGCCGCTTCCCCCAAAACCGGAAGTCAAACCCGAACTCCCTCCGGAGCCGAAACCCAAAGAAATTCCGCCGAAAGAACCGGAACCGCAAACGCCGCCGCCGGAGGAACCGCCGCCAACTCGGGAAGAACCTCCGGCAGACATTGCGGAAACGAATGAAGAGGATGACTTTCAACTTGACGACATGGACCTCCCGACATTCAACGAGGTTTCTTCTCTCGCGCCTGCTGGCGCGGTCGATATGGATCCGGTACTTCAAGCCTACCTGGAACGTTTGAAGCAGGTGATCATGCAAAATTTCAATCCCCCGAACGGAATGGAACTTCCGAAATCCACAAAGACAACGGTGCAGTTTACGGTGGATCGCTCGGGAACTTTAAGCGCGGTCACGCTCCGGAAATCTTCGGGAAATAAAACCTGGGATCACCTTTCCGTCCGGGCGGTTCAAATTGCGAAAGTGCCGGGGCTTCCGTCGAGTTATGCAAACGAAGCGTTGACTCTGAATTTTAATTTTACCCCGAATTAAACTTTTTGTATCTTAATTCCGATGAAAAGTTTGTTATTGCTTCTTCTCTTTTTGGCAACCTCGCTTTGGGCGGCAATTGATACGATTGCGGTAGATGTCGGAATTTCCGTTTTCAAAACCATGCCGATCGGTGTCGTTCCTTTTGCGGAAGCGGGAGCGGAAGATTCGAAACTTCAGGAAAAACCGCATGAAACGGTTTCCCGGGATTTTTCTCTTTCCGGGCGATTTGAAGTGGTGTCTTCGCCGCGTTTCGATTTGGTGAAATTCAGCCGGGCGCGCGCCAAGTTTTACGTAACGGGAAAATTGGAACCGGCGGCTTCCGGAAAATGGAAACTCTCCTGTTTTCTTTATGCCTCTCAAACCAAAGACCTTGTGCTCGGTGAATCCTATACGGTAGATGCCGACGATATACGGACGGCGGTACACCGGTTTACAGATAAAGTCATCCGGGAACTTTGGGGAGTGCGCGGAGTGGCTTCTACCGAACTCGCCTGGGTTTCAAAAATCGACGGTGTGAAACAAATTGTCGTGGCCGATTACGATGGTTTTAACCGGAAACAGCTCACAAGCGACACGACAATCAGCATGATGCCCGCCTGGGGGCCGGAAAACCGCGAGATCATTTACGTCAGTTTCCGGAACGGAAAAGGGCAGCTTTTCCGTAAAAATCTTTCAACCCGAAAAGAAACGCGGCTTTTCCCCGCTCAGGCGCAAACATTCAGCCCGGCAGTAAACCCGGTTACCGGCGAGCTTCTCTTTTCTTCCCTCACAGACGGTAAAACCGATTTGTATTTGGGAAATATGGAAACCGGAGCGGCGAAACGGGTTTCATTTATCCGCGCTTCGCAAACAAGCCCGGCTTGGAGTCCGCGAGCCTCGGAAATCCTTTTCACGAGCGATCGCGGCGGCGGACCTCAGATTTTTGTGATGAGTAAAGACGGCAGCGATATGCGCCGGCTGACATTTATGGGGCGTTACAATGAGCAGGCCTCCTGGTCGCCCGATGGAGACCGGATTGTCTATGCTTCCATGGATAACGGGAAAATGAATATTTACACCTGCGCTATAGACGGATCCGATATCGTACAGCTCACTTCCGGGGCCGGGAACAACGAACGCCCCACATGGTCGCCCGATGGAATGCTGATTGCATTTGCAAGCGACCGCAGCGGAAGTTATCAGATTTATATTATGCGTAAAGACGGCTCTAACGTCACCCGGATTACGAATGGCGGAGAAAACACATCGCCTTCGTGGTCTTGGTATCCGGAAGACACAAACCCCACAACCTCAAAGGAGAGTCAAAAATGAAATCCTTTTCCCTTCTTTTCTCTGCAGTATTTGCAGCCGTGATGATGTTCGCCTGCGCTAAAAAGCAGGAGCCCGTCACCGATCCCGCTCCGGAAACGCCGCCGCCGGTCGCCGTTGAAGAAGCGCCTGCCGTCGATGACGGAGCTGCCGAACGTGCCCGTCTTGAGGCGGAACGCCTTGAGGCCGAGCGTCTGGAAGCGGAGCGCGCCAAACTCGAAGCGCTCATTAACCAAATTATGTCCGAAGATGTTTACTTTGACTTCGACCGTTCCGAACTCACGGAAAAAGCAAAAGACCTGCTTTCTCAAGTCGGCGACATTCTCAAAAATGAACCCCGTTTTGTCGTTACGGTGGAAGGTCATACCGATGCACGCGGCACCGAAGATTACAACATGACTCTCGGCGGCAAGCGCGCCATGAAAGTGAAGGAATTTCTCGAAGCCTACGGTGTGGCGGCGGATCGCCTTCAAACCGTAAGTTTCGGAAAAGAAAAACCGAAAGCGGAAGGTGAGAGCGAAGAAGATTATCAGCAGAATCGCCGCGCTCATTTCAAAGTCAGCATCAAGTAACCTATTTTAGAGCGGCAAGGAGTTTCTATGACTCGGAGAATCTTTGGTCTTTTGATTTTATGTTTAATCGCGCTTTCCGGCTGTTCGAGCATTACCATGATTCGCACCAAGGAAATGCAGGCGGTCGGTAATGATGTGAAGTCAAACGTGGCCGAACAAAACAAAGTCCTCCGGGCGGAAATGGATTCTTTACGTCAGGTATTGGATTCGCTTTACGCCATGCAGGAGCAGGTGAATAACAGGCTCCGGGCGGAAGTGTCCCTCCTTGCCACTCGAATGGCAAACGAATCCGAACGCAACGACAGCCGGCAGGAAGAAGTTCTTTACCGGCTGGATATGCTTCTCGGAAAATCGGATAAAATTCTTTCCAAACGCGTTGTGGTGAGCGGAGCGGCCGAAAAAACGCCGCCGGACAGTTCCGAAATGGATGCGGAAAAGCGCCAGGAACTGGAACAGATTTTCACAACAGCGCGTTCCGATTATCATCGCGGGGAATATAAACTCGCCTACGACGGATTCAAACAAATTTACGAACAGGCAAAAACGGGAATCCTTGCGGAAAATGCCCTTTACTGGATGGGGCTTTGCTTGGCCGAAGCCGGGCAAAACGATAAGGCGAAAGTGGTGTTCAAACGCGTTACGGAACAATTCCCAAGCGGCGGACAAGTCTGTGTCACGATATTCAAACTCGCCGGAATCGCTTCTACCGAAGGTGACGTTCCGTTGCAAAAGCAATACCTCCAACAGCTACTCGGAAATAAAACCTGCGCGGAATCCAACGAATTTATTCAAGCCGCAGAAATGCTCGAAGCCATCTTGAATCAGGAAACCGAAACGATTCAACCCGCAACGAATTCTACGCCGGCGCCGTAAACAAGTTCCGAGCGCAGCAAAAATTTTTCCTCCATTTTAAAATTAGTATTTTAAAACGCGAGAACGGCAGACAAATGACAGTCTGAAAATTTTTCGGAAGTAATCACCGAAAACGCATCGGGATTCCAACCGTAAGTATCGAAAACGAGAGCATCGGCGATGATTTTTTCCGCTTCTTCGACATCCGTCCAGTAAAAACCGGCGGATGTTTTGTAACACCGGAACATTCCCGCCGCCGAAGAAAACTCGGGAAAGTGATCCACGAGTTCATAAGCGGCATCTCTGAATGTTTTTCCGGAAACGCGAATCACGCGAAATAAACGTTTCTCACCTAAAAAGTTTTTGAGGTCAATCAAATCCGGCGCGGGAATCGCATTTTCCGAAAAGAGAGATTTCAGTTCAAGGAAAACAGCCGAGTCTTCGGAAAGACCCGGCCTGTATTCTCTGAGAAGTTTAAGTGCGGATTCCGGCAAACGAATTTCGAACTCAATCGCGGTTTTTCAAATACCAGCGAATTAAAGCGTTTGTACTCGAATCGTGGGAAAGTTCCACATTTGGGTTCGCAATCCCCTTTTCGAGTTCCGGGAGAATTTTCCCGGCGAGTTGCTTGCCGAGTTCCACGCCCCATTGGTCGAAACTGTTCACGTTCCACAAAACGCCCTGCACGAAAATCTTGTGTTCGTACATGGCGATCAGGGCGCCGAGAGTTTTCGGATCCACGAGTTTCATCATCAAACTGTTGGTCGGTTTGTTGCCTTCGAACACTTTGTGCGGCGCGAGAAGTTCAATGTCGGCTTCGGATTTTCCGGCAGCGCGAAGTTCCGCCACGGCCTCTTCCAAAGTTTTTCCGTTCATCAGCGCTTCGGTTTGCGCAAAGAAGTTGGAAAGGAGTTTTGGGTGATGATCGCTCACTTTATTGTGGCTGTTTGCCGGCGCGATAAAGTCGCAGGGAATGAGTTTTGTACCCTGATGGATCAACTGATAGAAAGCGTGCTGACCGTTCGTGCCCGGTTCGCCCCAAAGAATCGGACCCGTTTGGTAATCTACGCGTTTGCAGTTTCTGTCCACGGTTTTTCCGTTCGATTCCATATCTGCCTGCTGGAAGTAGGCCGCGAGGCGATGGAGGTATTGATCGTACGGAAGCATGGCGTAGGAATCCGAGTCAAAGAAGTTGTTATACCACATTCCGATAAGCGCGAGAATCACCGGAAGATTTTTTTCCGCCGGCGTATTCTTGAAATGTTCATCCATTTCATAGGCGCCCTGATGGAGCGCTCTGTAATTTTCAAAGCCGATCCGGAGCGCGATGGAAAGCCCGATGGCAGACCAAAGGGAATAGCGTCCGCCGACCCAGTCCCAGAATTCAAACATGTTTGCCGTATCGATTCCGAAATCGGAAACCGCTTTGGCGTTGGTGGAAAGCGCGACAAAATGTTTGGCAATTGCAGAGGTGTCACCATCGAACGCTTTCAGCACCGCCGCTTTCGCCGTTTCGGCGTTCGTCATGGTTTCCTGGGTGGTGAAAGTCTTGGAAGCGACAATAAAGAGCGTTTCTTCGAGATTTACTTTCTTCAACGTTTCCGCAATATGCGTACCGTCCACGTTAGACACAAACAAAACTTCCGGAGCATTCTCGCCGGCATACGGGCGGAGCGCTTCCGTCACCATCACGGGACCGAGATCCGAACCGCCGATACCGATATTCACCACATAGCGGATCGGTTTTCCGGTATGCCCTTTCCATTTCCCGTTGCGCACGAGACCGGTAAATTCTTCCATGTGCCGAAGAACCGCACGGACTTCCGGCATCACGTCTTTGCCGTCTGCCAGAACGGGATTCGCACTTTGGTTGCGGAGAGCGGTGTGTAACACGGCGCGTTTTTCTGTAAAGTTGATTTTATCGCCCGAGAAAAAACGGTCGCGCATGGATTCGAACCCGGCGGCGTTTAAAAAAGCGATGAGTTTGTTCAAAGTTTCTTCCGAAATCAAATTCTTGGAGTAATCCAAAAAAAGCCCGCACGCTTCCGCACTGAATTTCCCGGCGCGGTTCGCATCGTTTTTAAACAAATCCCGAAGGTGCCAGGCGCGCGCCTCTTTCGCGTGAGCTTCCAGGGCTTTCCATTCTTTAAGTTCGGTCCACTGACTCATAATCGTTCCTTTTGGAAATAATTTAGACAGCGAAATAATAGCTTTTTTCGGAAATCAAATAGAGTAATATCCCTTCCGGATAGGGCGTGCCCCGGCAAATCAATTACGAATGACGGAATGAAAGTGCGACCGTAATTTGTAATTATGTGTAATACCCAAGTTTCATCGTAATTCATAATTGATTCGTCAGTGCTATCCGCACTTCCTCACCCCTACGGGGTTCCTCGCTAACGCTACGGAATCCTAAATGCTCTCGATGATCGCATTTAGTCGTAATTAAACATTCGTAATTGATTCGCCGGGTCGGGCTATATTGCACTAAGGCGGTAAGCCCGCCAAGTGCAACGGAGCCGCACTTACCGATAATCCGACACGGCACTCGCGCGTCTCCGCCCTGCGGGTCACTATCCCTGCCCGAACTTACGCGCAATTCCAACACTTCCGACCAAACCG
>QMCE01005196.1_pt1 | contig 10177 bp, 8 predicted proteins | sample 1821851 | NCBI WGS metagenome assembly QMCE01 (sample SAMN09453174, study PRJNA476694) | Termite gut metagenome, whole genome shotgun sequencing project. | isolation source: worker | host: Odontotermes sp. | place: South Africa:Pretoria | collected 2016-01-28 | reverse complement strand
GCGGCGCAGGCGGCGCTGGCGGCGGCGCGGCAGGGCGTCGGGCGGCAAACGCCGCCGGCTCCGGCTCCGGCGGCGCGGCAGCGCCTGGTGAAGGACGACCGCGCGACCCGCCCGGTTCCGGACGCTCCGGGAGTGATCGTCGCCGACATCACCGACGACGGCCGGGTGGTGGTGGAGACGGAGGCGCAGTTGGTCAGGTCCCCCCGTCCCCGGCTGGTCATGCCTTCGGGGAGCCTGCTCCGGCTCCAGGAGCGGCATCGCGGCGGCAGGGGAAGGCAGGGGTGCCGCATTCTGGATCAGGCGCGCAGCCCGCTGTTGCGCGAGCTTGCCGGCCGTGTGCGCCCGGTCGTGGGCGCCGGCGCGGAGGAAACGCGCGCCCGGCGCTCCGGCCGGGTGACGGAGAGGATTGAGCAAGCGCCTCGCTAGGAAGATGGATAGACGACAGGAACCACGGAATGCCGCTGCCAGTCAACAGAACGCTGTACATGCAGCCGGGTTTTCTCTATCTGCCGACGCTGCCGACGCGCCTGTGCACCGTCATCGCCAGCGGGGTGGCGGTGACGGTGTATGACCGGCGGCAGGGGATGGGCGGGGTCGGGCACTATTCGCACCCGTTCCGCATCGGCGGCGTGTCGACGCCGGAATTCGCCGCGCCGGCGCTGGTGGGGCTTATCCGCATGTTCACCAAGGCCGGATCCGACCCCGGGCAGTTGGAGACGTATCTCTACGGCGGCGCGGACAACCCGGAAGCGCCGGGCTTCAGGAATTGCCGCGGTTTCCACAACCTCCAGACCGGCTACGAGATACTGGGCAAGCTGGGCGTCCGGGTGGCGGGGAGCGATGTCGGGGGGCGGTTCGCGAGGAAGCTGGTGTTTTACACCGGCACCGGGGAGAGCATGTTGGCGAAGGTGACGGAGGCGGACGAGGTGGAGTGGTATCCGTGCCCGAGTGTTTCCTGAGCGCCTGTCGCTGGGCGAATGGAGCAGCAGGCGCTGAAAGCGCATTGCGGGGGGAAGCGATGGATTCCGGTACATCATCCCGGCGCGGAATCGTGGTCTTGCCATCGCCGGCGCTTTTCGACGGTCGCGGCGTCCAGGACATGCCCCTTCCCGAGTTCCGGGAACTGGCGGGGCTGATAGCCAGACACTTCGGCATCACCGTGGGCGAAAACAAGCGCACCCTCGTCACCGGCCGCGTGCGGCCGATGCTGGAAAAATACGGCTTCGCCACCCACCGCCACTGCCTCGACGCCATCGCCGGCGACAAATCCGGGCTGCTCCTGTCCGAACTCGCCAACCGCGTCTCCACCAACCACACCGCTTTCTACCGCGAAGAGCCGCACTTCGCCCTGTTGCGGGACACGCTCCTTCCCGAACTGGTCGAGCGGAAAACGCGCGGGAACAACCTGGACCTCCGCGTCTGGTGCGCCGCCTGCGCCACGGGGGAGGAGGCCTACACCATCCTCTTCACCCTCATGGACGCTCTCGGGAACGACTACCCCAGGTGGCGGGCCGGCGTGCTGGCGACGGACATTTCCGCCGACGCCCTGGCGACGGCGCGGCGCGGGGTTTATGCCAAAGCCCGCCTGGAGCCGGTGCCGCCGGTGGCGGTCAGCCGCTATTTCACCCGGTTGGACGCCAATGCCTTTGAAGTCAGGCCGGAGGTGCGGAAGGAGGCGACGTTCCGGCGGATGAATCTCGCCAACGACGTCTATCCGTTCAAGAAGCGTTTTGACGTCATCTTCTGCCGCAACGTCATGATCTACTTCAACCAGGCGGTCCGCGCGCGGCTGCTGGAAAAAATGCATTCCTGGCTGGAGAAGGGGGGGTATCTGTTCATCGGGCACTCGGAGTCGCTGGTGGGGCCGCACGACGGCTTCGGGTATGTGTCCCCCGCCGTGTACAGGCGGAATTAATCGTTTACAAAATGTGGAAAAGGAAACCATGTCCAGCACGATACGCGTCCTGATAGTCGACGATTCCGCCCTGGTCCGGGACATTCTCTCGGTCGGGCTGGCGCGCGATCCGGAGATTGAGGTTGTGGGCACGGCGGCGGATCCGTTCGAGGCGGGCGAGAAGATACCGCATCTGCGGCCGGACGTCATGACGCTGGATGTGGAGATGCCGCGCATGAACGGCCTCGAATTCCTGCGCCGGCTGATGCCGCAGTATCCGCTGCCGGTGGTGATGGTGAGCGCGCTGACGGAAAAGGGGAGGCAGTTGACGCTGGACGCCCTGGCGCTGGGGGCGGTGGATTTCGTGGCCAAGCCGAAGGCGGACTTGGCGCGGGGGATGGAGCTGCTGCTGCACGAGCTGAGCCTGAAGATAAAAATCGCGGCCAAGGCGAAGCTCCTCCGCTACACAGCGAAAAGCCAGCAAACCTCCAACACCGCCCGGGAAGTCGCCGACATGAAAAAGGTGGACGTGGTGAGCCACGCCGAGCCTTCCGGGCGGGTGATCGTCATCGGCGCGTCCACGGGCGGCACGGAGGCGGTGCGGGAGATCGTCACCCGTTTTCCCGAGCGGATGCCGGGGATCGTGGTGGTGCAGCACATGCCGGGCGGGTTTACCCGTCTGTTCGCCAATCGCCTCGATTCGGAGACGGCGATGAAGGTCAAGGAGGCGGAGGACGGGGATCAGATAATCAACGGCCGCATTCTCGTCGCTCCCGGGGGCAGGCAGATCCGCCTGGGAGTGAACGCGAAGACCGGGTACTACGTGTCCCTCGCCGCCGAGCCGGACGCGAAGGTCATCGCGCCGTCGGTGGACAGGACGATGTTTTCCGTCGCCGGGGCGGCGGGGTCGGCCGGGATCGGGGTCATCCTCACCGGCATGGGCGAGGACGGGGCGGCGGGGCTGAAGGCGATGCGGGAGGCCGGGGGGCGGTGCCTGGCCCAGGACGAGGCGACGTCGGTCGTGTTCGGGATGCCCGGCGCAGCGTTTAAAAACGGCGCAGCCGAACGTCTTGTCCCGATTGGGGAGATGGCGGGCGCGATCATGGAGTTGTTGCGCTAACTTGACAAAAAATAGACCGTTCCCCAACATTTTTCGGTTTTTTGTTGAAAGAATTTGTGAAAAATGGTTAAATTGGTACATGACACAGGTACATAGAAGAATGCAAGGATTGTGGCGTAGGGTAACGAAATCCAATACATAAAAAGGATTACCGGACCCTCTCCATGCAACACCGCAAAAACACTGCATTTGCCGCTATCCCACACCGGGATGGCGGCATTTTTCTTTGCGCCGCCCCCAACCACTGGCGCCACAGCAATAGCATCCACACTCTATGCAGTACCCGATAATCCTTTTTATGTGACGTATATGCTATCATATCTAACTGTATGTTTTGTTTTTTTTGAGTGTTTGAATACAGAGGAGACTGTCATGGTGCGTCGAGGATGGATGTGGTCTGTACTGTCCTGCGTCATGGGTGTGTGCGTGGCGGGGCAGGCGTTGGCGGCAAGCAGTTCCGGGGAGATTATCGACAGTCTGACTCCCGAGACGGCGAAAACGCCCGCGGCGCAGACGGCGGTCATTGAAACTCTTGCCTCGGAAGTCAGAGGTTCCGCCGCCGAGTTCAGACTGGTGCTTACCGAATCCTCCGGCGGCGAGTTCATCCCCGCCGTCGTCGACGCGGTGAACGCGTCGGGCTATGACAGTCAGTCCATAACGACCCTCAACAGATTGCTGAACGGCGGCGCCGCGTCTGGCTCCACCGCGTACGCGCCGGCGAATCAGGTCATCGCCGGCCTCAACATCGCCACCGGCGTCTCCGCCCTTGCCGGCGCGAATGCCGCCACGAATGTCGTCAACGCCATCGGCGGCGGCGGCGGCGTGGTCGCCACCCGTCAGGAGACGGTGATGGCGGAGCGGCGCGGCATGGTGGAGCAGTTCGGCAGCGACGCGGCCCTCGCCTCGTCCGCCATGAACGCGAATCTGCTCAACCGCGTCTGGTTCTCGCCCTTCCACACCTGGCAGAAAGGCGACAAGAACGGCCAGAACGAAGCCTATGATTTCGACGCCACCGGCGTGTCCCTGGGTTACGACCGCTCGTTCGGCTCCATCACCGTCGGCGCCGCCTTCACCTACAGCAACGGCGATTACGACGTCAAGGACGTCACCGACGACAACAGCATCGACAGCTACGGCTTCTCGCTGTACGGACAGTACTACAATGTCTGCAACGGCTTCTTCGCCACCCTGGCCGGCGGCTATACCTACAGCGACAATGAGTACAACCGGCTCGAAGCGGTCAGGAACCTGTGGCAGCGCGGCAACAACCACACCGACAGCTACTGGATCGGCGGCAATGTCGGCAAGGACTTCACCTTCAACTCCGGGTTTGCCGACAAGATCATCCTGACCCCGACCATCGGCCTGTTCTGGTCCGAGTCCAGGGGTTCCGAATACAAGTCCCAGGGCGCCATCAATCAGGTTCTCGGCGAAATGAAGACCAAGTCCCTCCTGCTGCCGATCGACGTCGCCGTGCGCTATGTGCATGATCTCAGCGACTGCTCCAGCATCACCTTCAAAGTGGCCGGCGGCTATTCCTACAACTTCAAGAACGACGGCAGCGAAGGCACCATGCGCTACGACTACGCCGGGTCGAACGTGATCAGCGTGAACGGGGCCGCGCCCGGCCGCAGCGGCTGGAACATCGGCGCCGGCGCCAAGTACCAGTACCGGAACCTGGACTTCGCGGTTGATTATCGCTATGACGGCCGCAAGCACTTCGACGGCCACCGCATATCGGCAACCGTCGGGCTCAATTTCTAAGTTTTTCCCTTCCCCAAGCGAAAAACAGCGGCATTTGAATCCCCTTCGGAGCAGATCCGAAGGGGGTTCTGATGTTCAGGCCAGGCGGGACGATAAAAGTTGCTCACGTGAAACGACAACTGCCGGTTTTCCTTGTGTGCATCCTGTGCGGGATTCTCTGCGTCATCGTCGCTCACCGGGCGATGGCGGCGCTCGGCCGTCCGGAGTTGTTTCTGCGGCTGGTTCCGGTGGCGGCGCGGGACGGGACGCGGGTGGTTCTGCGCTTCACCAATATCGGGAATCGCGCGTTGGCGTTGCCGGTCGGGACGATGGAGTATTTCGTGTTCGCGCCGCCCGACGATTCGCGCCGGTATGTGGCGTACGTCTACGACCGGGATCGGTCGCGAACCCCGGACGCCGCCGCCGCGCCGGGCGGGATCGTGGCCCTTGAGCCGGGGATGAGCGTGGACGTCGGCGATGTCCATCCCCTTATCCGGAATCTTCCGGCGGGAGGGGGGACGCTCAAGGCGGTGTATGCCGCGCCGGCCCGGCCGGCCGGGCCATTGCGGGTGTGGACGGGCGTGGCGCACTCGCCGTACCTGACTCTTGAAGCCGCCGGGAACTGACGATGTCCCGAATGACGCGCGCGGCCTTCGCTCTTGGCGAACTAAGGCTGATTCCCTTGGCTTTCTTCGTCGTCCTGCCCGTCATCCTGGTGCGGGCGGCGGCGCTGCCGGTGGCGCCGGACGCGACGGGGCTGTGGCCGGAATATTGGGCCGGCGACACCCGCTCGTGGTGGAAGGCGGTGGCGGCGGTCGGCATCGCCCTGTGGATGCTGGTCTTCGTCGCGGCGCGGCTGATCGCGGGGTGGAGGCCGAGGCAGCGGGCGTTCGGCGGTCTGGCGCTGATCGCGGCGCTGTGCGTTCTCGCGTCGACGCTGCTGTCGCCGTTCCGCAACACCGCGTGGATCGGCTACACGACGCTCCATGAAGGCGCTCTGGTCCTCTGGGCCTACCTCATCGCCGCCTGGTACGCGGCGGAGATGACGGACCGGGACGGCGCGGCCTTGTTTCTTCTGCGTTTGCTGGGCGTGGTGTGCCTGGTCGAGGCGTGCCACGGCATCGCCGAAGGATGGGGCTGGCACCTGTGGCAGACCGATGTCGGCCGCTGGCTGATGGGGGCGGGCGGACAAACCGTGCGGTACCGTTTCGCCGAATCGCGCATGGCGTACGGCACGGCGTTCCAGCCCAACCATTACGGCATGATGATGGCGATGCTGGGGCTGCTGGCGCTCGGGATGGTTTCGCGCGAAGGCAAGAGGGGCTGGAGAATCTTCTGGTTCGCCGCCTACCTGGCCGCGGCGGCGGCCATCGTGTTCAGCAATTCGCGGGCCGCGTTGCTCGCGCTGGCGTTCCTCACCGTGGCGCGTCTCGCCGCCGGGGTCGGGTGCGGCGGCGCGGCCGGCGACGGGACGGGAGGCGGGAGATTCGCTGCCGCCTGGCGGGCGGGCAAACCGCTCCTCGCCGTCGCCGTTCTGGCGGCGGTCGCTTTTGCCGTTTCCCCGGCGACGCGGGACGCGGCATCGCGGATCGTGGGGCGACTGGGCGCGTTGGACGCGTCGATCAACGCCGACGCCTTCGCCGTGAAGAGCGTGGAACTGAAAAACGATCGCCTCCGCATCGGGCTTCCGGACGGGACGCTGGTCCTTGAAAAAAGCTCCCGGGACGGCTGGACATACGGGATGGAGGGCGGCGCGAGCGCTGAACTGCTGGCGACCGATGCCGGCTGGCAGGGTGCGGCCCTCCCCGGCGCTCCTGACGCCGGCCTGCGGTTCAGACGCGCCGGCAACGCCGTGGTGACGGTTGGCGGCATCGTCATCGAGTTGTATTCGGTCGGGACGCGGATCTGGGTTGTCGACCGGGAGTCCGGGGCGCTGCGGCCGGAGGCGTCGCCGTCCGCCTTTGTCCCCGGGGCGATGGACGGGTTTCTCAACGGCCGCTGGTATATCTGGCGCCGTTCCCTTGAGGCGCGCATGGGGTTTGCCGAACACGAGGACAAGGGACACGGCGTCTGGGCGACATCCCTGGCGCAATTGGGGATCGTGGGGACGGCTGCGTGCGGGCTTTGCGCCGCCTACGTGTTGCTGGTTCTTCTCCGGCGGGGCGGAGCGTTCGGGAATCCCGTTTTTTTGGCGTTGGCGGGGTATGGCGTCTGTTCCTTCGCCAACGACTCCACGGTCGGGGTGACGCCTATTTTCTGCGCGCTGCTCGGTCTGGCGCTGTCGTGGGGAGAAAACGCGTGCATAGCAGAGCCTTGCCGGGCCGGCAGCGTGTCTCGTTCATGCTCTCGTGGTGCTGGGCGCTAGCGGGGATCGCCGTCTTCACCGCCGTCGGCAGCCGGCTGTTCCTCCCCGGCATGGCCGCGCAGTTCGGGGGAAGCCAGGGGCCGCTGCAACCGCTGGTGTGGGGGACGTGCGCGGCGTATCTCCTCGTGGCCTGGTTCATGGTGTCGGGACGCCGTTTTCCCTATACCGACAATGTCGAGGTGTTGTTTTCGACCGCGTTCGCGGTGGCGTGCCTTCTGGTCGCGCTGCTGGCGGCGTTGCGGCAATACTACTCGGGGCGGTATATCGCGGTATGGTTCGCGTTCATGGTGTGCTGGCTGGGGCTGGAGGTGTTTTTCCGCAACCGGCTGGTCGAATACCGCTTTGCCGTGTTCCCGACCGGCATGGCGCTGGGCGCGGCGGATTTTCCCGAGCGCAGGGTGGTGTTCACGGTGTCGCCGGAGGAGCCGGAGCGGGCGAATGTTGACGCGGTCATCGTCGACGCCAACCAGGTCCTGGATCAGGAGCGCCTGGCGCTCCTCGCCCGGTACCGGAACCGCGGCGTCCCCGTCCTTCCCCTGGCCGTCTTTCTGGAAAACGCGTGGGGACGGATACCGATGGAGCTGGCGACGCAGGGCGGGGCGCTGGAGGCGCTGTCGTTCCGCCCGTATCTGGCGGTGAAGCCGGCGCTGGAGTGGGTCGCGGCGCTCGTGGGGGCGGTCGTCCTGTCGCCGGCGATGCTGGCGACGGCGGTCGTCGTCCGGCTGACGTCGCCGGGGCCGGTGCTGTTCCTCCAGGCGCGGGCGGGCGCCGGCGGGCGGCCGTTCACCATGTACAAGTTCCGCACCATGCGGGACGGCGCGGACAAGCTGGGCGCGTACGCCGCCGCCGCCGGCGACGAACGGCTGACGCCGGCCGGGGCGTTTCTGCGCCGGTACCATCTGGACGAATTGCCGCAGTTGTTCAACGTGCTCAAGGGCGACATGGCGATCGTCGGCCCCCGGCCGGAAACGGTGGAGCTGACGGAGCGGTACACAGCGCATCTGCCGTACTACGGCCTGCGCCACGCGGTGCGGCCGGGCGTGACGAGCTGGGCGCTTATCCATCAGGGGAACGTGTCGGGGGTGGAGGCGACGGGGATCAAGCTGTCCTACGATCTCTACTATTTGAAGCATATGTCGCTGCTGCTGGATTTTTTCATCATTCTCAAAACCGTCTGGGTGGTGCTCTTCGGGATAGAGACGCTCCGCGCGCCCCAGGATCTCCGGTTCTTCGGGAAGAGAGGCGGGTAGGGACGCGCTGCCCCGCGTTTTGTCGGCGTCGGAAGGGTTGGCTGTATGAGCGGTTCTGTCGGTCGCGAGGTGATTGTGGTGTCCACCGCTGATTGGGACAACCCCTCCTGGACCAATAAACAGCACATGGCCGCCTTGTTCGCCCGCCGGGGATACCGGGTCCTGTACGTCGATTCCCTGGGCCTCAGGCGGCCGACCCTGAACACGAGGGATGTGAAACGGATGCTGGGGCGTCTCGGCAAGAGCTTCCCCTGGCCCCGTCAGGTGTACCCCAATATCTGGCGCGTCTCGCCCATGCTGCTGCCCCTGAACGGCGTGGCCGCCGTCAGAAGGATAAACCATCGCCTGCTCCGGCTGACGCTGGCGTGGCATATGCGCGTTCTGGGTATGCGCCGCCCGCTCGTCTGGCTCTACAACCCTCTGCCCGCCGATCTGGGGGTCGGGGTGGGCGCCCGGGGCCTGGTCTATCACTGCGTGGACGATCTGGCCGCCGTGCCCGGCATCGACGGCCGGACCATCCGCCAGGCTGAGCGCCGCCTGGCCGACGTGGCGGACATCTGTTTCGTCACCTCGCCCCGGTTGCGCGACACCGTGGGAACGCTTTTTAAGCGCGTGGCGTATGAGCCCAATGTGTGCGATTACGACTTCTTCCGCACGGCCCGGCTGGGCCTGAGCGAACCCGGGGACATCAGGTCCATCCCCCATCCGCGTCTGATTTTCGTGGGGGCGTTGAGCGGTTTCAAGCTGGATGTCCGCCTCATCGAGGCGGTGGCCGCGCGTCTGCCCGACATCCACTGGCTGTTCATCGGCGACGCCGGCCTGGGCTCCCCCTGGGAAGACAGGCCGCCGCCGCACGGGAATATCCACATTCTCGGCCCGCGGCCTTATGGGCGGCTGCCGTATTATCTGGCCCATGCCGAGGCGGCCGTCTTGCCGGAACTGCGGAACGACTACACGTCCGCCATGTTCCCCATGAAGTTTTTTGAATATCTGGCCGCCGGCCTGCCGGTCGTCGGCAGCCGCCTGCCGGCTCTGGCCGAATTCGAGGCGTTGTATTTCCCGGCCGACACGGTCGAGGAGTTCGAGGACCAGATCCGCCGCGTCCTCGCCGGGGCGAGGCGCAATGCCGGGAGCATCGAGGCCGCGTGTCTCCACCATTCATGGGAGGCCCGTTTCGCCCGCATGGAACAGGCGTGGGAGGCGTGTCTATGACCGACATCCTGCGTTTGATGCTGGGCGAGGCCTGGGGAGCGGTGAGCGCCGGGCTTGTCTACCCGCTGGCGGAGCGCCATCAGAAGCGGAGCATACGCCCCAAGCTCCGCGTTCTCCGGGCCGAAGCGGGAAAACCGTTTGCCGAGCGCCGGGCGCTGGCGCGGGATCGCCTGGCCGTCATGCTGGAGGAGGCGGGCCGCGCCGTGCCCTACTACCGCGATGTGTTTGCCGCCCGGCATTTTGACCCGGCGAAAATCCGGCGCGATGCCCGCTATCTGGAAGACTTGCCGTACCTGACCAAGGACATCGTGCGGCAGGAAGGCAGGCGCTTGCTGAACGAATCCCGCCTGAACGGCGTGGTCCACGAGCAGAAGACGGGCAGCTCCACCGGCCCGGCGGTCGTCATCCGGTACGACGGGGAAGGGGCGGACTGGACGGCGGCGCAGAACATGCTGATGATGGCGTGGGCCGGGAAACGCCGCCGCGACCGGGAAGCCCACCTCTCCACCCGCTTCGCCGCCCTGCCCCCTCCCCGGGATCGGTTGCGGGAGATGGTGAAGCGCATGGCGTTGAACCGGGCCGGGATCTTCACC
>QMCE01002482.1_pt1 | contig 10177 bp, 10 predicted proteins | sample 1821851 | NCBI WGS metagenome assembly QMCE01 (sample SAMN09453174, study PRJNA476694) | Termite gut metagenome, whole genome shotgun sequencing project. | isolation source: worker | host: Odontotermes sp. | place: South Africa:Pretoria | collected 2016-01-28 | reverse complement strand
GTTTCGATGGGGCGCCGTGTGCGGTGAAAGTCGCATGCACGGTGCTAAGCGGGGGAAAATCTGGAGATTACTTCAAAGGATTACCTATCGCAATCGGCGGCAAAAAGCCAGGGCATCAAGCACTACATACCCAAGTAGTTGTAAAAGATTTAATCGGAAGAAATGACCGTACATCATTAAAACCTTGATTCTCAACCCGTTTAGAGAAAAAACAGGCCAGCGCATGGATTTATCCCCAAAATGCTGGCCTGTTATTTTTCTGGCTAATCTTCTTCTGGCCCACCGCCATCATCTGGCTTATTGGGTTCCAAAACCCGAACATCCGGCTCTGGTGCGGCGGCATACATTTCCTCGGTTTCCTGTTGTGCCTTTTGCAAAACTGTGATGGCATCGGTTTGAGAATTGAACAATTTCCTGTACATTTTGGCGTAATCCGGCATGGTTGCTACACTCCTTCCTCTGCACTTGGCAGAATGATTTGTGTGAGTATAGCGTGCCGCGAGGAATAATGTAGCCCCTTTACCCATTTGGGAAAAAAGTTTGTGTAAACTGCAGGCAGAACAAATAATTACACCCACTACAGTTTGCCTGAATACACTGAGTAAGTGGTCGAACAAAATTCAGAACGATAATCGCACATGCGTTACAAAAGCCCTACTTTTGTGAAAATTCTGTAATATCCGTAACCGCAAGAATATCTCGTGATTCTGGGTACAATGCCCACCGAAACGCAGGGTGAACCTCCCAATCGTATCCAAAGTCCACATAACCAGAAGTAATATATTTGTTTTCTTCAAAATATTTTCTATCAATAAATCCGTCTTTCATGCTTTTCCGCGCGCATAGAAAGTTGATTTTATACATGAAGGCAATCAAATCTTCACAATTCGCTTCTTTTCCATTTGAAAACAGGAATACGCCTTTTTGCATAATACCATCAACTTTTCGAGAAATCGCATCGGTATCATACACAAACGGTTTTTGTGTCTTTTTTATCTCATGACTGGGTTTCATACCCAGTAAAAGGCGCTCAACATCTGGCAGCTCATATCGATGTTCATTTATCGTATCTTGCAATCGACTAGTAGAATATTGTTCAAAAATTTCTTCCCAATCATCCGTCCCAATTAGACACCTTTTATTAGCATTTGCGTTGCGTGCAGCTAATGTGCAAAGATTGACCAAATCACGGGGTCTCCTTCTTATCAAGGACAATAAAATGTATCTTATCGGTCTTTCGTTCCATTTTCCGCTACCCTTAAAGTTGCTTTCCATTATATCATTAAGGTATTCGGAAAGTCGATGCTGCTTCATATTTAAAAGATTGGACTCTGATAACTCATTGCCTAAATAACTTTGAACACGTTTTACCAGCAGAACTAATAGCTCATGTTCTGTCCACTTTAGCCACAATACATTTCCATCGATTTTATCTGTGGATTCATCTGCTGTCCTTACTAAATAATACACATCACTTCTCAAGCTTATCCGAAAACAAATCTCACTTGATTCGGCACACATATCTCTTATAGCATTTAGCAGAGCCGATAGGCGGGCTATATTTTTCTTGGAACCGTCCCAAGCCCTATCCAAGTCGTCTATATAGACAACAATTCGATTGTCTTTTATATATTGTTCGGCAATGCCTTTTTTTATTTTATCGACATCTACAGTCTCAGACACTTTCCGAATGATTGAAGATATGCGGTCCACCATCCGCACCCCTTTTGATGCAAACTGATTGATACCATCATTTGTGGAATTAAGACTGAAGTTCGTAATAATTTTATCAACCAATAATTCTTCGAGACCAGATTTCCACTGCCTTATCAATTCCAAAGGGTCAATTTCACCATCAACCTTGCCTAAACTAGAAATATCGTCTGGCTTGACCCATAAACTTAAAATATTGTTTCTTTGATTTTCGAGATGAGACATCCTAAAAATTGCAGACTTCCCAATACCTTTATGTGCGACGAGCACTCTTATTGGCAAAAAATTGTGTATTTTTTCGTACACATCGGTCTTGATAAAGTATGCATTAAACCTATCCTCGTCATCTTCTTCGGCGGCAAGTTCTCCAAACAAATCACGGATTTGCTGTTCGGAGAAAGTTATCACATATTTATCGGTATTTTCTGCGTCAAGTGATTTTTTGATCATGCTGGTGGCCCTTTTTCCCTTGTTTGCTTCTTGGTACTCAAAAGATACAGCATCACCTTGGACAAGCTCATTGAAAAGGTTCGCTCCAATATCATTTACATGAAAGAAAACGCTCCCGACTTCTGCGGAATGAATAAACCCATACCCATCGCGTTCAAGCTTTTTGCTGATAATACCCTCTGCCATTGTAACTACTCCCTTCCTACAGAAACTTGTTGCTAATTGCGCGAATGGCTACTCAACTCTACCGCCTAGTCAAAATCATTTCCTTCTCCTCACCCGTCTAGCCTTCTCCGAACTAGCCAACACCTTCATCAGCACACGCCACTCCTCATCGTTCAACTTGGTGGTGTTCAGCCCAAGTTGCTTGCACAGCATAATGGCTTTGGCTTTTGTGCTGGCCTCTGTTTTCTGCGTGTCCAGATAGGTTTCAACAGACTCTTTCATCTCGGCAAGCACATCGGCCTGCTCCGGCTGCAGCTTGTCTTTTTTATGCTGTTCAAACAGGCTTACCATCAGCGCATTGTATCGCTCGGATATACGGTAGCGCAGATATTCGTCTTCATCCACCACCGACTGTTGCAGGAACGCCAGTAGTTCATCATTTTCAGGAATGTTGGTATTCTCTTTTATGGTCTGCTCCGCAAATTTATACACAGCATTCATCGTGTTTAGCTGCGGCAGCACCTTGCGGTCTATGTAGATTTCCATCGCGCGCAGAAGCTGAGGGAAGTCTGCGTGGGCGATGAACTCGCTGATGAGCCGGTTGTTCAATTTGCCGCCGGTAAGGACGGCGATGGATTCCTCCGTTAGCCGAAGCCTGTCAATTTCAATATTGCGGTACTGTTGCAAGTCGGTCAGCCCGAAAAGATAATCCGCAGACACATCATAATACCGCGACAGCACTTCTATATCCTGGTAACCAACACGAATATCCTCATCGGCCTCCAGGCGTTGCAGGGTGGATGAGGATATGCCGGTTGCTTCTGAAACATCGTCCAGTTTCAGTTTTTTCGCCGTGCGCAAGTCTTTCAGTTTTTCGCCGAGGGTTAAATATGCTTTCACAGTATCACCCGCTTCACCGAATCAACTCAAGTCATCTGTATCGTTTACCTCGATTTGGGTATTGCCACCAATTGCAGAGGCAAGGAGCGCAATTCCTGTCCCAACAGCCAATCCTGCTGCGGCCACCAAAGCAAAAATGAACTTTTTGTTCTCTGAGTCCTTTTCACCCATCATTTTTGAAATTTCAAACATCTTGTCAATTATATATTTTCTTTCATCGAACGAAATTTCACTATTTTCAAGCTGTTTTTGCAAAGATTCGATTATTGAGTTACATGCGGCGTAATACGATTGTACACTTTCGCTATTTGCCGCCAACCCTTTATCTAATGTGTCTTTATAGTCGGCAAGCAATTCTTTCGCAGTGGACGCAAAGTTCGGGAATTGCTCCAGTGCTTTTTTTGCCACGTCCGGATCCATTTTGTCCAGCATAGAAGCCATTTTAATGACTTTATCCTTGGTAAGGAATCTGAAATCAGGAATATCTAAATTCTTCAGCACCTTTTGCTCGACCAATGGTTTACCCATAGCTTGCCTCTCCCTGTTCCAATGTAAACGAAAATCCGAGTGATGTGCTCTTATCAATTTACATTATACACCAAAATACCACGTTTTCAAACAGTTTGTGCGTCTGCGCAGGCTGTTTTCTCATATCTGGGTTTAGAAGCATTTTTGCCCTTCGCACCCAAGTAAGCAACATACGGGATAGCCACCGCATTTTTGAGATGATAGCCATGCGCGAGGCACACCTCGCAGACAACTGAATCACGCAGCCGGTAGGATACCGGTCTCGTTTCACCTTGCCCAGTCTGCCACCGGAGGGCAGCGCGAGGGGAACGCGACCGGGACGCCAACTGTCATCCACGGCAGAACCGTCGCCCAGAGCGCAGGAGGGGGAGAAAATCCCAGCGCAATGAAGGGCGGCCCGTGGATGGTGGGAAGCGAACGCGCCCAATGGCCACACAAGGCCGGACGCAGGAACGATACCGGGATGAAAGCGGCCGCCAAACACACCCGCCGGCACCTCCGGGGCCGGTGTACAAAATCTGTAACAGATGGAAAGGATGATCGCATGAACCAGACGGAACCCAAAACCCTGTCCACCCTCGACGGCAACACCCTCATGGAAAAGGAGTTTATGCCCCTGCGCTTCACCGTGGACAAAATCCTGCCCCACGGCCTGTTCATTCTCGCGGGCAGCCCCAAAATCGGGAAGTCTTGGCTGTCGCTGGACTTGTGCCATGCCGTGGCCACTGGCGGCAGCCTGTGGGATTTTGCCGCCGAGCAAGGCGATGTGCTCTACCTCGCGCTGGAAGATAACCACCAACGGCTGCAAAACCGCCTGCGCCAGATGGAAGCGGATAAGCTGAATATCTCGCGCCTGCACATGGCGACCGCGTCCTTCGGTTTGCAGGATGGCCTGCTGGAACAAATCCACAATTTTGTGGCGGCGAACCCCGGCACCAACCTCATCACCATCGACACGCTGGAGCATATCCGCAACGGCGACCAGAGCGCGAATCTCTATTCCTGCGACTACCGCGACATGACCCGCCTGCGGGAAATCACGGACAAGCACCCGCTGACGCTGCTGCTGATTCACCATACCCGCAAGATGTCTGACCCGGACCCGCTGAACACCATCTCCGGCAGCACCGGCCTCGTCGGCGCGGTGGACGGCGTGTTCGTTTTGGAAAAAGCCAGGCGCACCGAGGATGGGGCCACACTCACCATCGCCAACCGCGATACCGAGGGTTTTTGTTTCAACCTTCGCTTCGACAAAACCACTTGTAGATGGGAATTTGCCGACAATGCCACCGATGACGGTGACGATGAAGATGTGCTTATCTGCCTGCTGGATGATTTTCTAAAAGACGATTGGAGTGGTACCGCAACCGAACTATGCGCCGCGCTAAAACAACAGGACGCCAGCTTCGATATCAACCCTGCCAGCCTCACCAAGAAGCTGAAGACCCTTTCCGGCATTTTCAAAAAGGACTTTCACATCCACATCGCCTTCGAACGCACCCGCAGCAGCAGGCTGATTCTTCTGCGCAGGAAAGCGGATGCGTGACAGTGTGACGGTAAATATACCTACCCCTTGGCGTCTGCTACCGTCACAGAAATCGAAACCGTGACGGTAAACCCTGCCGAGGGGGTACACCATAACAGCCGTCACCCCGTCACCGCCGTCACTGTTTCGCATGGTTTCGGCGTGGCGGAAAAGGTGGGGCGTAGGGAGAGCAAGCACAGCAAAAGGATAACCTTTTGCCGCTTGCTGGGCGCTGCCCAGACCCGTCTGAAGAACAAAAACAACAAAAGGAGATGGAATTGCAATGCCTAATAGAACCAGAGCCGAGCAGCTCATCGTCCGGGTGACACCGGAGGAAAAAGAATTCATTCAGAAAAAGATGGAGCAGTTCGGCACGAAGAATTTCAGCCGCTACGCAAGGAAAATGCTGATGGACGGCTACGTTGTCCACGTTGACCTATCGCAATTCCAAACCCTTGCGGGGGAGGTGCATAAGGTGGGTACGAACATCAACCAGATTGCCCGCGTGGTGAATGCCAGCGGCATGATTTACGGCGATGATATGAACCGATTGAAGGAGATGGTGGACGAGATATGGCGGTTACTAAAATCATTCCTATCCGATTTACTATCGAAAAGTCGGTAGACTATGTTTGCAATCCGCACAAGACGCTGGACGGTCTGTATATTCACGCGGAGCATTGCGTTCCGCAGACGGCGGCGCTCACCTTCCGGCACCATCTCAGCCAGGCACGCGCGGGCGGCAACACCATCGGGCGGCATCTCATCCAGTCCTTCGCACCGGGGGAGGTGAGCCCGGAAAAAGCGCACGAGATTGGCAAGGCATTGGCGGCAGAAATCCTGGGCGGGAAGTACGCTTTTGTGATGGCAACCCATGTTGACCGCAGCCACGTCCACAACCATTTTGTGTGGGGCGCCGCGGATGTGGAAACCCACCGGCGGTATCACTCCAACAAAAATACCTACCATGCCATCCGCGATGCCAGCGACCGCTTGTGCAATGAGCGTGGCCTGTCGGTCATCGTGCCGCAGGGCAATGGCAAAAGCTATACCGAATACCACGCCGAGCGCGAGGGCACAAGCTGGAAAGCAAAACTGCGGCAGGCTATCGATGTCACCCTTGCTGTATCCACCGGCTACGATGATTTTTTCCGGCGTATGGAAGCGCAGGGTTATGAAATTAAGAAGGGCGCCTATATCTCATTCCGCGCTCCCGGCCAGCAGCGATTCATCCGCGCCAAAACACTGGGTTCCAATTATGATGAAGCAGCTTTGCGGCGCAGGTTGCCTGAAAAATCCGCCCCGGCACCACAGGCCCAGTCAACACCAGCGGCGCCATCCGTGCAAGGTGTTATCGACATCGCGGGCAACGAAAAAATCCTGGCCAGCCCCGGCTACAAACAATGGGCTGCGATTTTCAATCTCAAGCAGAGCGCGGCGGCGGTCAGCCTCATTCAGCAATACGGCGGCGTGGCCGCTTTCGATGAACTGTACAAGCAGGCCATCGGTGAAAAGCTGGACTTGGCGCAGGCCATGAACGCCGCCGACGCCGAAATCAAAACCCTGGTGGCACTGCGGAACACACTCCGCGCCTATGGGCGCACAAAAGATATTTGGAAACAATATCGCGCTCTGGGTGAACACCTGCGCCCAGCCTTTTACCGCACCCACAAGGCTGACATCAACGCCCACCGCGCGGCGAAAAGGGCACTGTCAGAGGCGGCGAAGCCCATCCCCACCGCCAAGGCCGTCACCGCCAGCATTGAGCGTCTGCGCGCTACCAGAGCCGACTCCGGCGCGCGGTACAGAGAGAACGCCGCCAGGCTCCGTGAGATGGAGACCATCCGCAAGAACCTTTATTCCATTATACGACAACCCCCGCAATTTGAACAGGGAAAAGATAGAAATATTTCACTTTAGTAAATCAGAAAAGGAGACAGCATGATGGCAGAGAAAACCACAGAAATATTTGTTGCCACCGTTTTTGACGGTAACCGCAACAGCCGCGATATTTTTATAGACCTCATCCTGCATAAGCAAAAGCTGGCCGCAAAGCCCAGCCAGCATGCAATTGACGCCCGCCCACCTTGCCGATATACTGATGCTAAGGTTTTCTCTGATGTACGTGTCGACAGAGAGGAGAAAGTCGCATGACCCATACACTTTATGCGAAAGACACGTATGCAAGACAAACTCCATCGGAAACGAGGACAGTGCCTGTTTGCCGGGCGGGGATATATTGCCGCCTGTCGAAAGACGATGACGAAAAGATTGGCGAGAGCGAAAGCATCCAAAACCAGCGCACCATGCTGGAGCATTACTGTGCCGAGCAGGGCTGGGAAGTCACTGAGGTTTATCAGGACGACGGCTACACCGGCCTCAACATGAACCGGCCTGACATCAATCGCCTGCTGAAAGATATTGAGCAAAAGCGGATTGACGTGGTGGTGACAAAAGATCTCTCGCGCCTGGGCCGCGACCATGTGGATGTGAACTATTTGTTCGAGAAGTTTTTCCCGAAGCACGGGGTGCGCTACATCGCGGTCAACGATATGGCCGACAGCGAGGGCGAGAACAACGACATCGTGCCGTTCAAAACCCTGCTGAACCAGATGTACAGCGCCGACGTATCGAAAAAGGTTCACTCTGCCTATGTCACCAAGGCCCACAGCGGCCAGTTCACCGGCTGCCTTGCCCCCTTCGGTTACAAAAAGGATGGGCAGGACAAAAATCATCTGGTGCCGGACGAGGACACGGCGTGGATTGTAAAGCTGATTTTTGACTACGCGCGGGAAGGCTACGGCCCCAACTACATCCGGCGCAAGTTGGAGGACCGGGAGATTCCTTGCCCAGCATGGTGGAACCGTCAAAAGGGGCTGCGCAACAAAATCACCAATTTTGAGCGCGATGACCCGGAGCGCGGCCATCTGATTTGGGATTTTACCACCATCAAGGAAATCCTGCAAAACCCTGTGTACGTTGGCGCCATCGCTTCGCAAAAGCAAGTGTACCGTTTCAAGACCGGCTGGATAAAGGACAAGCAGCCCAGCGATTGGCTTATCGTGGAAAATATGCACGAGCCGCTGGTGAGCCGTGAGGATTTTGAGATGGTGCGGGAAAAAGTGAAGAACCGCAAACGCCCCGATGCCTTTGGCAACTACAGCATCTTTGCAGGGCTTGTAAAATGCGGGCAATGCGGCAGCACCCTCAACATCCGCAGGGCAAACCAAAAGGGCAACGAGCGCATCTACACTTGCTCCAAGTACAACCGTTATGGCGTGAAGCATTGCAGCCAGCACCGCATAAAGTACGATTTCTTATACAGCATCGTGCTGGGGCAAATACGAAGCCATGCGGCAAAGGCGCTGGCAGATGAAGCAGAGGTTGCCAGCCAGCTTGAGCAGCGGAGCCAAGGTGATTATGCCGATGAGCGCAGCCTTATTGAAAAATCCATTGCCGATGACACCGTAAGGCTGGTTGCTGTCGAAAAAATCATCGCAAAGTTGTATGAAGATTTGATAGCGGAGCGCATCAGCGCAGAGAACATGAACGCCATCCTCGCCCGCAGCCAGCAGGAGCAGGATACCCTGCGCCAGCGCATGCGCCACAACCAGAGCCGGCTCGACCAGGAAAAGCAGCAACAGGATGACCAAAACCGATGGATTTCACTGATTCGGGAGCACGCCGACATCCAAGAGTTGGACGCGGCCACACTCCAGCGGCTGGTTCAGAAAATCGTGATACACGAGGATTTGGACGGCGATATTATCCGCCAAACCGTGGAAATTCACTTCAATTTCATGGGCCAGCCGGACAAGTACAAACTCATTCGGGAATGAAGCACCCCGCTTTACAACTACTTGGGGATGAACCCCAAGACGGCAAAAACTGAATATCGCCCGGCAAACACACTGTTTCCGGGCGTTTGCCACGATGCCGCCGCCTGCCATCATTTAGTTGGGGATTACCCAGCTTATGGCGGGCGGCGGCGTTGTGCTGCTGGGCCTGAACCTCATCCCGCTGCTGGCCGGGCTGTTCGGTTAAGCGCCTATGGACAGCCTGCTGCAATCCATAGGCGACTGGATCAAGCAGGGTTTGATTGACGCCATCATGGGGAGCTTCACGGGCATGTTCGACGCCATCAACCTGCAGGTGGGCGACGTCACCGTGCTGGTGGGGCAAACGCCGGAGGCCATGAGCCCCGGCGTGTTCTCCATGATACGAACCCTGTCCGAGACAGTCATCCTGCCCATCGCTGGCATGATCCTCACCTTCGTGCTGTGCTACGAACTGATCCAGATGATCATCGACCGCAACAATATGCACGATGCTGTATGCTGAAAAGGGTGTTAAGCAAACCCTATATTAAAACATGCAGCCGCCTCATTTACGGCAACATGAAACGGCACGGCTGGAAGGGGGTGATGGCGGCCCCGTTGCCGCCACAGGGCGCACTGTTGGCCCTGTGTGCGCTTATGCGAGCACCAAAGGGATGTTACCCCACCGGCCTGCTTACCGCGCCATTTCCTTTGTTCCCATGACGCTTATACCTAAGTCTTTATAGGTTTCCAGCATCGTACTCATGGTGGCATCATCCACGGTGATAATGGCGTCATCCAAGATGTTCACCTGATAGCCACGGTTCAGGCCTCCCCGTGCGGTGCTGAGCACACAAGCCGCAGCGTCCGCACCCGCAATATACAGGGTATCCACTTGCTTTTCGGCAAGATAGGCTTCGAAAGTTGCGCTGGAAAAGCTGTCGCCAACTGATTTTGTGAAGATACTGTCGTTCAGCACCTGCAAGCGTGCGTCCAGTTCGGCGCCCTCGCTCCCCGCTTGATACCTTCCCCCCGCAAGCAGCGAAACCAGCGGGTTGCCTTCATACTCATTTTTTAC
>QMCE01002481.1_pt1 | contig 10178 bp, 11 predicted proteins | sample 1821851 | NCBI WGS metagenome assembly QMCE01 (sample SAMN09453174, study PRJNA476694) | Termite gut metagenome, whole genome shotgun sequencing project. | isolation source: worker | host: Odontotermes sp. | place: South Africa:Pretoria | collected 2016-01-28 | reverse complement strand
ATTTTATAGGACATTTTTCGATAATCCCCGACCCGCGCATAGAGCGTTGCAAAAGACGCAAGCTGATAGACATATTATTTTTGTGTATGGCGGCAGTGGTCTGTGGAATGGTAAATGCCTGGGCCTCTGCGAACAATATGGTTTTGGGGCAAATGAATGTTGACGGCAAAACCAATGAAATAACGGCGATTCCCGAGTTGCTGTCGATATTGGCGATCAAGGGTTGCGTAGTTACGATAGACGCGATGGACTGCCAAACGAAGATAGCGGAAAAGATAGCGTCAGGGAAGGCCGATTATGTAATAGGTTTAAAAGATAAGCAACCCGAACTATGCCGTGCCGCAAAAGAGTTATTCGCATTATCCGCGAATGAATTGGACTTGGAAGAGGCCTCCTATCAATAGATAACGAAAGACCACGGCCGCTCCATAAGACGGACTTGCCCTTATTTTTCATTTCATGTTATGATTGCAAGAATGAATTGTACAGGCGAAGCCGGTTAATTTTCAGACAAACCTCAGAGAGAAATGTTATGTTGCTTGAATTTAAGATCAATGAAGACAATCTGGGAACCTTCGCGCCGGATGAAAAAGCTCTACTGCCCCTTATGGAAGAGATGCGCAAAATAGTCGAAAACATCAAAGACCCCCGAAAAGACCTGCCCAAGGCGGCCAAGGCCATGAAGGCCCTCACCCTGAAGAGCCCTCTCTTTTTGCGCGGCCTGGCCGTTTTGGGGGAAATGTATTTTGATTTGGATAATGAAAAGGCCGTGGCCGAGGCCCACGCCCGAGGCGCGAAAGCCGCTCTCAAGCTGATCCCCGAAGATTACAGCGGCCCGATGGATATGGACAGCCCGGAAGTGCAGTGCTTTTTGCGCTGTCACGCCGGTTACGCGGAATCTTTGGTCGAGGGCGGCCAATATAAGGAAGCCTTCGCCCTGACCCGCCGCCACCTGCTTTTCGACCCGGAAGACATGTTCTGCCGGGGCGAAGACGCGGGCGAGCTGGCCATACTGGCCGGGGAATTCGAAGAGGCCGCCAGGATCTTGGAGGCCGATGTTGAAAGTCGCCCCGTCGCGGGTTACAGCCTGGCCTATCTGGCTTTCCTGCGCGAAGATTTCGCCGCCTCCGTCGCCTTATTGCGCCGCGCCTTCGTGCTGGCCCCCTATACCGTCGATTTTCTCACCGGCCGCGTCCCTTCCCCCAACGTATTTTGGGAGGGCGGTCCGCACGCCATTGATTTTCATGAAAACGTGGCTTACCTGAAACAGGCGGGCGGCGAAATCTGGTCAAAAAGTCAGGAGGCCGTCACTTTCATGGAATGGCTTTCCCAGACCAGCCTGGCCCTGGGCGAGCGGGCGAAAATGGCCGCCGTTTCGGAAAAGTGCATGGCGGCTGAGAACGGCGAGGAAATGAAAGAGGCGGAGGCGGAGTGGGACGCGCTCCTTAAGTCCATCACGGAGGAGAGCGGCGCCAAACTCTTGGAAAAGATGGACGACCCGGACGACGGGGAAGAAATGCTCCCCTGGCTGCTCTATGCCAAGGCCCGCGACAGGACGCTCAATGAGCCCGAATTTGAATTTGACGAAACAGAAGACGAAGAGTAATTGGTGAGACATAAAAATGCCCGAGTTGAAAAACGCTTATGAAATTTTGGCCGAGCGCGGCTTCATATATCAGTGCACGGACGAGGCGGCCCTTAAGGCCCTCTTCGACAAGGAAGTGGTGACGGCCTACGTGGGTTTCGACATAACCGCCGATTCCCTGCATGTGGGCCACATGCTGCCCATGATGGCCCTTTCCTGGCTGGACCGCTGCGGCCACCGCCCCATAACCCTCATGGGCGGCGGCACCAGCATGATCGGCGACCCCAGCGGGCGCACCGAGGCCAGAAAGCTCATGACCCGCGAGGACATCCTCAAGAACATGGAAGGCATACGCCCCCAGGCCGCGAAATTCCTGAGCCTCCACCAGGGGGGCCGCGCCCTGATGCTGGACAACAGCGAGTGGCTGATGGGCCTGAATTATATGGAATTTCTGCGCGACGTGGGCAGGCATTTTTCCGTCAACAAGATGCTGGCGGCGGAAACCTACAAAAGCCGCCTGGAAGACGGCCTTAGTTTTCTGGAATTCAACTACATGCTCGTGCAGTCCTACGATTTTTTGCATCTCTTTCAAACCGAGGGCAATAAATTGCAGATGGGCGGGCAGGACCAGTGGGGCAACATCGTGGCCGGGGCTGATCTGATCCGCCGCACCGTGGGCGGCCAGGCTTACGGCCTCACCAGCCCGCTTTTGATCGATCCCAAAACCGGGGCCAAATTCGGCAAGACCAGCGCGGGCGCTGTGTGGCTGGACAAGAATAAAACGTCGGTTTACGATTTTTACCAGTTCTGGCGCAACACCGACGACCAGCAGACTGAGAGCCTCCTGAAGCTCTTCACCTTTCTGCCTTTGGACGAAACCGCCCGCCTGGGCTCTCTGCCCGGCAATCTGGTGAACCGGGCCAAGGAAATTCTGGCCTACGAGGTCACGGCTCTGTGCCACAGCCATGAGGAAGCGGGCGAGGCCTATCTGGCCTCGTTACGCGCCTTTGGCGCGGCCGACCCGAAAGGCGAGGTTCAGACCTCTTCGCGGGTGGCGAGCCTGGCGGACGACGCCACAGCCGACATTCCCGCCGTGAAGATAAAAAGGGCCGACCTGGAAGCGGCCAACTGGGCCGAGCTTTTCGTCATGGCGGGGCTCTCCGCTTCCAAGGGCGAGGCCCGCCGCCTCATCCGCCAGGGCGGGGCTTACGCGGGCGAAGCCCAGGTGGCGGTTTCGGCGGAAAATGACAAGGTTCAACTCGGCGCGGCTTTGGAAATGACTTTGCGGGCCGGAAAGAAACGCTATAAAAAGGTTCTGGTGGCCTGATATGCCTGTCTCCATTTGGCCCTTTCTGCGGGAAGAAAAAGTTCTGGATACCCCCATCTTTGAAATAAAGGAGGGCTTTTACCGCTCTCCCAAGGACGGGCGGGAAAAAGCTTTCATTCTCATGAATTCACCGGACTGGGTGCAGGTTCTGCCCATCACCGACCAGGGCCAGGCCGTTTTGGTGCGCCAGTTTCGCCACGGCTCCAAAAGCCTGAGCCTTGAGCTTCCCGGCGGCGTCATCGAGCCCGGCCAGAGCCCCCTGGAGGCCGGTCAGCGCGAACTGCGCGAGGAAACCGGCTACACGGCGGAAAAGTGGCGGCAAATGGCCGTCTTCCGGCCCAATCCGGCGGTGAACACCAATCATGCCTATTTTTTCGCGGCCGAAGGGGCCAGGCTGACCGCAAGCACGGAATTTGACGAAAACGAGGATCTCGAGCTGGTTCTGGTTGATTTGAACGAATTGCCGGAAATGGTTTTAAGGGGCGACATTGATCACGCCATCATGAGCGCCGCCATACTATTTTACTTTATGTCCGTGAGGTAATGAAAATGAAACAAGCGAAGCTGTTGGCCTTTGTCCTCCCCTGCCTTCTGCTCTGCGCCTGCATGGGCGCGAAAGCGATGGAAGTGACCTACACCCTGCGTTCCGGCGTGTCCCTCAAGGATTACACCGTCTATCTGGTGGTGAACGACCAGCGCAAACACCAGGAACTTATCGGCCCGGAAGCCCGCGAGCGCGGCCTTTTCGAGGAACTGCGCGGCGGAACCTTCGATCTGAAAGTCGATATGCCCAACGGCTCCAAAGTGACCATGACCGGCCTGACCCCCCAGGAGGCGGTGCGCGAGGCGGTGACCAGGAAACTGATGTCTCAGGGCGTGAACGTCGCCAGTCAAAGGGCCAACGCCCACCTGACCGCGGAAATCAACATCGAGCAGATGATCATTGATTCGGAAGGCAACGACCTGGTGGCCCGCGTCTTCCTCAATTCCCTGATCTACCGCGATTCCTCCGCCGTTTCCAAAAGCAGCGCGGGCGCCACCAGCAACCGCATCCGGCTCATCGGCGGCACGGGCGGGGCCACCGTTTTGAGCGAGGCCTTGAGCCAGGCCTTGAACGACCTTGATCTTTCCGGGATCAACAAGTTCTAGAAATGTCGCATAAATCAAAAGGCCGGGGCTCCAGAAAAAGACGCGCCATATATATTCTGCCCAATCTTTTCACGACCTTGAGCCTTTTTTTCGGCTTCTATTCCATATTGGCCGCCGTTGCCGGGCATTTCGAACAGGCCGCCTTCTACATACTGTTTTCCGCCCTCTGCGACGGGCTGGACGGCACGGTGGCCCGCATGACGGGCACTTCCAGCCAGTTCGGCATGGAATACGATTCCCTGTGCGATCTGGCGGCCTTCGGCGTGGCCCCGGCCGCCCTGGTTTATTTTTGGGCCCTTACGCCGGAGCAGTTGGAAACCGTAATCCCCTATCACAACCGGCTGGGGGCCGCCGCCGCCTTCATCTATCTGGCCTGCGGCGCCCTGCGCCTGGCCCGCTTCAACGTCTTTTCGGGCGTGCGCGACCCCGGTTTTTTTCAGGGCCTCCCCATACCCGGCGGGGCCGTGATGATCGCGGCGGCCGTCCTGTGGCATTATCGCGGCCTTTCAGCCGAAAGCCCGGACGGGCTGGCCGTTTTGCTTCTGACTTTGTTCCTGGCTTTTCTGATGGTTTCCAGCCTGGATTACTTCAGCCACAAAAACAGGTTCCTGGCCAGGAACAGGCACCCCTTCGAGACCCTGGCCTTCATGGTTTTGCTCATCGGCCTTCTGGTGGTGAAATTCAAAAGCGCTCTTTTGCCCCTGGGTCTTTTATATCTGGCCTCCGGCCCGGTGGTCACGCTCATGCGAAGGCGCGGCAGGGGGCGCGGCCAGAGCGCGGCGGCCAAAGAGGAGCGGCCCCGGGACGAAGAGGGCGGCGGTCTGGAATAAATGGAGTTCCTGTTGCGCTATGACCCCATAATGTCAGGCCTGTTTTGAACAGAATGTTTGCGACCCCTGAAAAGTCATATTGCTTTATGACCGTAATAATATTTGCGACACTTGGAGAGCCTTATTGCTTTATGACCTTATAATACCTCTGGCCGGGGCTTTTATAATAATTCTGCTCATTCTGCTGAAAATGCGCGGCAAGGGGCGGACCCAAAACGCCCGCCGCACGACGCACAGCGGGCTGGTTCTGGAGCGTTCGCCCAAGGAAAAGAAGGGCGGCAAGAAATCTTCTCTGGCCGGCCCGCTCTTCATCGCCCTGGCTCTGGCGATTATCGGGGGCTGGCTGGCCATATCCTATTTGAATCCGGGCCGGAACGCGGACGCCGGCGCAACGCCGGAGGCGGCGGAAGGACCCCAGGAGGACGTGCGGGTCATGTCGGGCCGCATCGTGAGGAACGAGGATTCCACCCAGGGCGCGGCGCCGATGGCCGAGGCGGCCCAAAGGGCCGGAGCCGCAGGTTCGGCCGCCGCCCAGGCCGCCCCCACGCCGCCCCTCCCCCCCGGCGCGGGCTCGGGCGGCCAGGCCCAGGCGCCCCCGCCGCCTCAGGAGCCCCTGACCCTGGCCCAGGCCGCCCAGGGTATTCTGCCCACCGTGAGCCGCATGGAGCAGGTGGGTCTCCTGCCGGCCCGCACCGGTCTGGCGCAGACGAATAATGTGCCGGCCCGCACCGGCCAGGAGCAGGCAAATAATGCGCCGGCCAACGCCGGGCCGGAGCGTCAGGCCCAAAAGCCGCCCGCCCAGCCCCCCAGGGCCAGGGAAGCGGCTTCGCCGGCCGCTCAGGACAGCGCCCCCAAACCGGCCGCCGCCGCTCCCCGGCAGCGACCGGCGGCGGCGCCCCCGGCAGCGGCGCCTGAAGGACGTATTTTGGGCGGCGTGCGCGAATTTACCGTGCATCTGGCTTCCTTCGCCGACCGGGCCAATGCCGAGAAATACATGGGCAAGCTGGTCTCGGCCAGGGTTAATGACGCTTTCGTCGCCGAATCGGTGGTGAACGGTCGTCTGTGGTATCGGGTGATGAGCGGCCGTTTCGCCAGCCAGGCGGAAGCCGAGGCCCACGGCAACGATTTGCGCCGCCGGAACCTCACCGCTTCCGGGGGGAGATATGTGATAAAATCCATACCGTAAAGGAGGCGGACAATGGCTGAAGGCCTCTTGATCAAGGAACAGCGCGCTCTGACTCGTCGGGAATTGATTTATTACCTGAAAATTACGGATCGCAAAACGGGCCGGGAATTGGGGCGTCTGGGCGACATTCATGAGGAAGGGCTTTTGGTTTTGAGCCGTCCGGCTTTGCAGGTGGGCGCGCTTTACGACGCCTTATTGGAGCTGCCCCGCGCCCTGGACCACACCGGGGCCTCGGAGATGCACTTGAAATTCGAGGCCCTCTGGAAACGTCCCGGCCCCAAAAACGGGAATTTCGAGGAAAGCGGCTGCAAATTCACCTCCCTGACGAAGGACGCCAGGCAGACGATAGAAAAACTCATCGCGCTCTTCGCCATGCCCCAGGGCTAACCCGGGGCATAGCCCTGGACCCGCAAAAGAGTATTCATTACTTTCAAACGATAGCCCTGCCCTCATTCGTGACCCCCGGTTGACTTTCGGCGGAAAATGTCTATATTAATATATTGAAAAAGGAAGGGGTTGAGCCCCGTAAACCGAAGGAGCCGAAAAATGCCTATTTATGAATACCAGTGCGATGCCTGCGGCGAGACCACCGAGGTCATGCAAAAGTTTTCCGACGCGCCTTTGAGCGAGTGCCCCTCCTGCGGCGGCCCCATGCACAAACTGATGAGCATGAACAGCTTCCAGCTCAAGGGCAGCGGCTGGTACGTCACCGATTACGCCGGCAAAAAAGGCGCCGCCGACAAGGCGGCCTCCAAAGCGCCGGCCAAAGACGCCGCGCCCTGTTCTTCGGCCAAGGAGGGCGGCGCCTGCGCGTCATGTCCTTCCGCCCCCGCCAAAAGCGAATAGTTTACGTTTTTCATAGATTATGTGAAGCCCCCCTGGAAAAATCCAGGGGGGCTTTTTGCGTCCGCCGCATTTTACAAAAAATTTACATAAGGCTAATAAAAATTTTGCCGCCCCGCGTTATATTCAAGGCATGAATACGCAAACTTTAAATAAATCGTTCAAGGGGCTGACTTTTCTGGCGGCGATGCTGCTTGTCGCGCTTATCGCCGCCATGCTGATCAGTCTTGTTTTTGAATCCTGGCCGACCCTTTCGCGTTTCGGCTTCTGGGGCTTCCTCGCGGGGCGGGATTGGAATTACGCCGACGAAATTTTCGGGGCCCTGCGGCCCTTGAGCGGCACCGTCATTTCCAGCGGCCTGGCCCTGGTCATGGCCGTGCCGGTGGCCCTGGGCACGGCCATATTCCTCACCGAACTGTGCCCCCACAAGCTGCGCGGCCCCATTGGAACCTCTATCGAGCTTTTGGCCGCCATTCCCAGCATCATTTACGGCATGTGGGGGCTCTTCGTGCTGGCTCCGTTTTTGGAGGCGAATTTCCAGCCGCTTATCGGCGCGACCCTGGGACAGGCGCCGCTCGTCGGCGGATTTTTCCAGAGCAAATACGCCGGCGGCGTGAATCTCTTCACCGCCAGCGTGATTTTGGCCGTGATGATCATTCCCTTCATCGCCGGCATCGCCCGCGAAGCCTTCCTGGAAACGCCGCCCATTTTAAAGGAATCGTCTTACGGGGTCGGGGCCACCAGGTGGGAAACCATCTCGCGGGTCATTCTGCCTTTCTGCAAAACCCCGGTGGCCGGCGGCGTCATCATCGCCCTGGGGCGGGCCCTGGGCGAAACAATGGCCGTGGCCTACGTCATCGGCAACCGCCACGGGGCCCTGGATTCCATCTTTTCGCCCTACAGCACCATCAGTTCGGTCATGGCCAATGAATTCAATGAAGCGGCCGGGCTTCAAATGTCGTCCCTCTTCAGCCTGGCCCTGATTCTTTTGATCGCCAATTTCCTGCTCCTGTCCCTGGCCAAATATATTGTAAGGCGGAAGGCGTAATATGTCTCAAAGGGAGAGGTCGAGCGGAGCGAGACGGAGCGGAGCGACTTGTAATACAGGCGATGCTCCGCGCCGCCCGGCAAAAATGACATTTTTTGCCGGGCTAATGAGCCGCAAGACGAAGGAACAATAATGCAGTCTAATAATTTGGCGCAGAGAAAATTCGCCAACGCCCTGGCCCTGACCCTGGCCTCGCTGTGCGCGGCTTTGGGAATCTTTCTCCTTTTCATCATTCTTTTCGACGTCTTGAGGCACGGAATCGCCTCCATCAACTGGAATCTGTTTCTGGAGGACCCGGCCCCGCCCACCATCGCGGGCGCGGGCGGCCTTAAGAGCGCGTTTTTGGGGCAGGGCCTTTTGACCCTGGTCGCCACGCTCATCGGGACCCCCCTGGGAATACTGGGCGGCACGTTTTTGGCCGAGTACGGGCGCAACTATAAGATCAGCCGCGTCATATCCGTCTTGAGCGACATCGCGGCGAGCATTCCCTCCATCGTCGTCGGGGCCTTCGTGTACGCGGCGCTGGTGAAGCCCTTCGGTTCCTACAACGGCTGGGCCGGCGCCGTGGCCCTGGCCATAATCATTCTGCCCATCATCATCCGCACCACCGAGGATATGATGAATCTGGTGCCCTGGGCCCTGCGCGAAGCCGCCTTCGCCCTGGGCGCGCCCTATCACAAGGTGATCTGGAGCGTGGTCTGGCGCGCGGCCAAAGGCGGCATCCTGACCGGCGTCCTTCTGGCCGTGGCCCGCATCGCCGGGGAAACCGCGCCCCTTCTCTTCACCTCTTTCAACAGTTCCTTCTTTCAGTTGGACATGTCGGAACCCGTGCCCTCGCTCACGGTTTCCATCTACCAATACGCGGCCTCCCCATATCAGAACTGGGTGGGCATGGCCTGGGCCGCCGCCTTTGCGGCGACCTGTTTCGTGCTGTTTTTAAACATCGTCGGCCGCCTGGCCGTAAAACGCGGGTAACATCATAATGGAATTATTGACAGTGGACAAACTCGATTTTTTCTACGGCGGGCATCATGCCCTGAAAAAGGTCAGCCTGCCCATAGAAAAAAACTCCATAACCTCCCTCATCGGCCCTTCCGGCTGCGGCAAGACCACCCTTTTGCGCTGCTTCAACCGGATGCACGATTTGTATCCCGGCAACCGCTATGAGGGCGCCATCACCATGCGGGGCGAAAATATCCTCTCGGACCGGGTGGACCTCATCAGCCTCCGCAGCCGTCTGGGCATGGTCTTTCAAAAGCCGACCCCCTTTCCCATGAGCGTCTTCGACAACATCGCCTACGGGCTCCGTTTGCGGAAAATCAAAAACCGGCGTATTCTGGCCGAAAGGGTGGAGAAAGCCTTGAAGCAGGCCGCCCTGTGGGACGAAGTTAAGGACAGGCTCTCGGACAATGCGGCGGGTCTTTCCGGCGGCCAGCAGCAGCGTCTGGTCATAGCCCGCGCCCTGGCCGTGGAGCCGGAGGCGATTTTATTCGACGAGTCCACCAGCGCCCTCGATCCCATCTCCACCCAGAAGATCGAAGAGCTGATGGTGGAGCTGAAAAAGGACGTGACCATCGTGGCCGTGACGCACAACATGCAGCAGGCGGCCAGGGTTTCGGACTTCACGGCCCTCATGTATCTGGGCGAAATGGTGGAATACGGCGACACGCAAACTATTTTCACCCGCCCCAAGAACAAGATGACCGAAGACTACATCAGCGGCCACTTCGGCTAGCAGGGCGTAGCCCTGCACCCCCGCCATGGCAATGCCCTGGACCCCCGGATGCTTGCGCATCCGGTCCGTAGTGAGGGCAGAGGCGTGCAGGGCTGGTCAGCCGGGGCGGTGATTGGGCAGGGCGCGGCCCCGGAAGGTCGAGCGAAGCGAGACGGAGCGCAGCGACTGGGTATTGCCGCCAAGTAATCTCTCCATCGGGCAAAAATGACACTTTTTGCCCGATGTGCGAGCACGAAGATGAAGGAGAATATCGTGCAATTAATGGAACGCGAACTGGGTAATATAAAAATAAAGGCGGCCTCCATGAGCGTCACGGCCACGGAAATGTACCAGGAGGCCATCCGGGCCTTTTTGGAGCACGACGCCGATCTGGCCAGAAAAGTGGTGGAGCGCGACCGCCTGGTGGACATGTACGAACTGGAAATAGACGAAATGTGCCTGCGCTTTTTGGCCCTTTACGCGCCCAAGGCCGTTG
>QMCE01002480.1_pt1 | contig 10180 bp, 6 predicted proteins | sample 1821851 | NCBI WGS metagenome assembly QMCE01 (sample SAMN09453174, study PRJNA476694) | Termite gut metagenome, whole genome shotgun sequencing project. | isolation source: worker | host: Odontotermes sp. | place: South Africa:Pretoria | collected 2016-01-28 | reverse complement strand
GAACACCGCCGCCACCAGCAGGCTGCATAAAAAAGCGGTTAGATTAGGATAACGAAGCGCAGAAGGAGCCAGACCACCCCTGCCGGGGCGCAGCGGGCTTCGCTTTTGCTGTTCAGAATTTAACGGAAAAACGGTCAAAAAGGGGCCTCCTTTGCCATAAACTCCTCGTCCATGGGCATGGTGGCGGTGGCATTCAGCGCCGGGCCCGCCACATGGCCCGCCTGGTATTCAAAAAAGCCCTGGGCGGCAATCATGGCGGCATTATCGCCAGTGTATCGTATTTCTGCCAATACGGCCGCAAGGCCATTTTCCCGCGCGCGGGTTTCAATCATTTGCCGCAATAAGGCATTGGCGGCCACCCCACCGGCCAAAGCCACGGTTTTGGCCCCGGTGTGGGCGGCAGCGGCGAAGAGCTTATCCGCCAAAATGGCGGCCACTTTTTGCTGGAAGCTGGCCGCAAGGCCGGGCACATCCAACGCTTCGCCCTTCATGGCACACTGGTTCACGATGTTCAAAGCCGCTGTTTTCAGGCCGGAAAAGCTGACGTCGAACGCGTCCGCCACCTTGGGCGTGGGCAGGGAATAGCGGGTGGCATCGCCGCCCAGCGCCGCCTTTGCAATGGCCGGGCCGCCGGGGTAGCCCAGCTTCAGGGTGCGCGCCACCTTGTCGAAAGCTTCCCCGGCGGCGTCGTCCACCGTGCGGCCCAGCACCTGGAACGCCGTGTGGCCGCGCACCAGCACAAAATGGCAGTGCCCGCCAGAGGCCACCAAGCATAAAAAAGGAGGCGTAAGCTGTGGGTAACTTAAATATAAAGACGCCACATGCCCGCGCAGATGGTGCACCGGCACCAACGGTTTGCCCGCGGCAAAGGCCAGGCCCTTGGCAAAATTCACCCCCACCAGCAGCGCGCCAATAAGCCCCGGCGCGGCGGTAACGGCCACAGCATCTATGTCTTGCAGGGCAAGCCCGGCGCCTGCCAAGGCCTGTGCCGCCACCTGGCTGATGCTCTCAATGTGGCGACGGCTGGCAATTTCCGGCACAATACCACCGTAAAGGGCCTGCTCCTCCACGCTGCTGGCAATAGCGCTGGACAAAACGTGCCGTCCGTCTTCCACAACGGCGGCGGCCGTTTCGTCACAGCTGGTTTCAATGCCCAGTATAATGGCAGGTTTGCTTTTACTTTTCATAATTCCTTTAAAATTTACATTCAGGCGCAAAACACGGCAAATGCAGGTTTTCCGCTTTCTCGGGTTTGCGCTCAGCTTATTCTTTTCTGTTATCAATTGCTAACCGTCTTGTACGGCGGGCCACCTGCCGTGCCCGCCAAAGTGCGCGCCATCAAAAGGCCATCCTCTTTTGGGGCTGCATACATGCCCGGCCGCCGCGCCAAAACGGCAAAGCCCAGCTTCTGGTACAGCCGGGCGGCCCCCTTGTTGGAGACGCGCAGTTCCAGCAAAACACGGCCGGCACCCCGTGCGGCCAGCGCGGCCAGCGCGTGGCTTAGCAGTGCCGTGGCAACGCCCCGGCGGCGGCAGTCCTCCCGCACGGCAACAAGCTCTAAATCGGCGCTGCCACACACCAGCATAAAGGCGGCGAAGGCAATGGGTTCCCCGTTGCTAACCACTACAAAACAGGGGCGGTTTTCGTCCAGCACTATACGTGTAAACGCCTGTTTTTGCCAGGGGTCGGGTGCGGCAGCGGCCATGGCGGCGCAGGCGTCTACAAAGCTTTCTTCAAACGGAACAACGCTAAAATCCACTCGCCACCCCTCGCTGCGAACGCAGGCTTTATCCCTTGGCATCCAGCCAATTTTTGCCGGTGTGCACGTCGGCGCTCAGCGGCACCGCAAGGCTGGCCGCGCCCTCCATCTCCTGCTGCAACAAGGTCTTCACTTGTTCGGCCTCGTTTTCCGGCGTCTCCACAATCAATTCGTCGTGAACCTGCAAAATCAGGCGGGCGCGCAGGCCCTCTTTCCGCAGGCGGCACCACACTCGTATCATCGCCAGTTTGATAATATCCGCCGCCGTACCCTGAATGGGCGTGTTCAGGGCAATGCGCTCGCCCAAGGCCTTCACGTTATGGTTGCTGCTTGCTAACTCTGGCAAAGGGCGGCGGCGGCCATACATGGTTTCCACATAGCCGTGCTGCACGCCAAAGGCCACGGTTTTTTCCATATAATCCTGAACGCCCGGGAAACTATTGAGATAGTCCTTGATGAAGCCGTCGGCTTCTTTCACCGATACACCGATATCTTTAGACAGGCTAAAGGCCCCAATGCCGTACACAATGCCAAAGTTTACCGCCTTTGCCGCACTGCGCAGTTGCGGGGTAACCATCTTGGGCGGCAGGCCGTGCACGCGGGCGGCAGTGGCACGGTGAATGTCCTCGCCATCCTTAAAAGCCTGCTGCATGGCCTCGTCTCCCGAGATATGGGCCAAAATGCGCAGCTCAATTTGGCTGTAGTCAGCATCGGCTAACACACTGCCCTGCGCCGCTACAAAATAGCGGCGCAAGCGGCTGCCAAGCTTGGTGCGCACCGGGATATTCTGCAAATTGGGCTCGCCCGAGGAGATGCGCCCGGTGCGGGCCTCGGTTTGGTTAAAGGTGGAATGGATGCGCCCGTCGGCGCCCACCTGGGGCAAAAGCCCCTCCACGTAGGTGGAGTTCAGCTTTGCGTAGGTGCGGTACAGCAAAATGGCGTCCACCGCCGGGCTGTACTTCCGCAGAGATTCCAGCGTCTCGGCATCGGTGGAATAGCCGCTTTTGTTTTTTTTGCGGGTGGGCAGGCCCATGTCCTCAAACAGGGCTTTTGCAAGCTGTTTGGGGCTGTTCACATTGAATTCGTAACCAACCTCTTTGTATATAAAAGCCAGCTGCTTCTCAAGCTCCACTTTCAATTCGTCGCCAAATTCCCGCACTCCCTCGGTGTTTAAGGCCATGCCATACAGCTCCATGCTGGCCAGCACCTCGGCCAGCGGCTGCTCAATTTCCCGCAGCAGGCGGCCCATGCCGGCGGCCTCGCATTCAGCGGCAAGCTTCTGTGCCAGCGGCTGCAAACTGCCCGCCACCGGGTATTCCTCACAAAGGAAGCGCTTGCTAACCCCATATTCAGCTGAAAGCGTGCCAGCCTCGTAGCGCACGCCCGCCGGGTTCAACAAATAGGCCGCCAGCTTGCCGTCGAAGGCGATGTTCTGCGCGCGCTTTTCCTGCCCGGCGCCCAGCGCCAGCCGGTGCAGGGCCTTTGCGTCAAACACGTGCTTCTCCGCTTCCTCACTGTAAAGCAAGGCCTGCAGGGCTTCGCTGTCGCTCTCAGCATAATACACATTGTCGCTGTTTTCCGGCACAACCACCCAGCCGTTCCCGGCGGGGAGAGTGGCCGGGGCCATATACACCCGGCCACCAAGCCCCGCCGGCAGCGGCGCCGCGCAAGCATGGGGCAGGGCTGGAGCGTCCTCGGGGGCAGCCTCCGGCACAGCGCCGGGGGCCAAGCCCAAGCGGTTCAAAATGCTGTGCATTTCCAGTTGGGTCAGCAGGGCGGCGGCTTTAGCAGCGTCGGGCAGGTTTTTTTGGTAGGCACCGGGGGCGGCGTCTATGGGCACGTGGCAGTCTATGCGCGCCAGCTTGTAGCTGATGTCTGCGCTCTCCCGTCCGGCCAATAGCTTTTGCCGCGCTCCGGGCTTAATAGACGCATCCTCGATATTATCATACACGCCAGCCAGCGTGCCAAACTGCTGGATGAGAGCGAAGGCCGTCTTTTCGCCCACGCCCGGCACACCGGGAATGTTGTCGGACGCGTCGCCCATCAGCGCCTTCACTTCAATAAGTTGCTCGGGGCTAACGCCATATTTTTCGCGGATGGCGGCCTCATCCATGGCCGCCGTCTCTCCCCTGCCAAACTGCGTGGTGGTTAGCAGCACGGTAACGCCCGGCCCCACCAGCTGCAAGCTGTCGCGGTCGCCAGTGGCAAGCAGGGCTTCGTCGCCCCGTGTGCGGGCCGCCAGCGCCAGCGTGCCCAAAATGTCGTCGGCCTCAAAGCCCTCGCACGCCACCTGGCGGTAGCCTAAACAAGCCAAAAGCTCCTTCAAAACCGGCATCTGGGCGGCCAATTCTTCCGGCATGCCCTTGCGCTTTGCCTTGTAGCCGTCGAACATTTTATGGCGGAATGTGGGGGCTTTCAGGTCAAATGCAATGGCAACTTCGTCCGGCTTTTCGCTCTGCTCCAGCTTCAAAAGAATATTCATGAAACCGTAGATGGCGTTGGTGTACTGGCCGCCCTTGGTGGTGAGCAGCTTGATGCCGTAAAAGGCCCTGTTAACGATGCTGTTGCCATCCAAAACCAAAATTTTCATACAGCACTCATTCCCTCTTACTATACCTCAATTCCGCCGCCGAAGGCGGCGGGGCGGCGGCAGCCGCGCCGCGCGAAGCGTGGCAAATGGATGGTACAATGTTCTCTGCCCCGCCGCGCAGCGGCAAACCGCGCATTGCGCGGTGGAACGCCGGAAGGCGTTTCGGGCTGGGGTTATTATACCTCAATTCCGCCGCTGAAGGCGGCGGGGCGGCGGCAGCCGCGCCACGCGAAGCGTGGCAAATGGATGGTACAATGTTCTCTGCCCTGCCGCGCAGCGGCAAACCGCGCATTGCGCGGTGGAACGCCGGAAGGCGTTTCGGGCTGGGGTTATTATACCATAGTTTGCGCGGCGGTACCAGTTGGTGGTATACTATCTTCTAATGGGTTGGATTATAACAGAGGGTACCATCACGATTTCAACAATGCGTCTTTCATCTCGTGACAACACTTTCTGGAACCCGTATTGACAGGAGAGAATCCCGGCATGACCTTCAACCTAACAGGCGCGGCGCTGGCCCCCATGGCCGGCGTTACCGACGCCGCCATGCGCGCCTTGTGCGCCGAATACGGCGCGGCGTTTACAGTGAGCGAGATGGTAAGCGCCAAGGCCCTTAGTATGAACGACCAAAAAAGCCGCCGGCTTTTGCGGGGCGGCGGGGGCGCGGCGCCCTACGGTGTGCAATTGTTTGGCCACCAGCCACTTGTTTTGGCCCAGGCCATTTGCCGCATTCAAGACGAAGAAGCCTACGATTTTTTAGACTTGAACCTGGGCTGCCCCGCGCCCAAAATTTGCGGCCACGGGGCGGGCGCCGGCCTGCTGAAGGACCCCAAGCTGGCGGCGGAATTTGCAGCGGCTGCCGTGCGGGCCAGTAAGCGCCCGGTAACGGCCAAGCTGCGCATTGGCTGGAACAATGCCTGCATGACCGGCCTTGAGGTGGCCCGCCGCTGCGAGGACGCGGGTGTGGCCATGCTTGCGGTGCACGCGCGCACCAAAGCGCAAATGTACACCCCCGGCGTAAATTGCGAAGAGGTGGCAAAAATTAAGCAGGCGGTGCGGGTGCCGGTGCTGTTTAACGGCGACGTAGACAGCGCCGAAGCCGCCCTTGCGGCCCTTGCCGCCACCGGTTGCGACGGCGTGATGATTGGCCGCGCGGCGGTGGGCAACCCCTTTTTGTTTGCCGAAGTGCGGGCGGCGCTTACGGGCGCGCCCGCGCCGCCCGCGCCCAGCCTGCACAAACGGCTGGCCGTGCTGGAAGGCCAGGTGCGCGCCATGTGCGAAGAAAAAGGCGAAGACCGCGCCATGCGCGAAGCCCGCAAAATAGCCGCAGGCTACGTGCGGGGCCTGAAAGGCGCCGCCGCCCTGCGAAAAGCCGCCCACGGCCTCACCTTTTTTTCTGATTTGGATGGTTTTTTTGAATTGGTGTATGATTATAATGGGTAAGTTTTCACCCCCGCGTTAGCTCATCCAAATTCTGCTCATAGCAGGGCAAAAAATGCTGCATAAAATAGTTCGCCGCAGGGCAGTCCATCTCGCGCAGCATGGCCAGCTGCTGCTGCTTGGCGCTTTCAAACTCCCGGCTTCCGCCCGCCGTCTCTTCCAAGCACTTCACCAGCGCCGAAAGCCGGTCTGCCGCTTTCAGCAGCACCTTTTCGCCGGGGGTCAGTACATCGCCCGTTAAAAAGGAGGCCAGCCCGCCTTGCAGTTCGGGCGGCAAAAGCAGGGCAAGGCTCTCGGCGCTCTCGCGCTCCAGCGCCTTGTAGGCCGTTTTCAGTTGCTGGTTCTTATACTTCACCGGGGTGGGCATGTCGCCGGTTAAAATCTCTGAGGCATCGTGGTACAGCGCCGCCACCGCCACGGTTTCGGGCCGCACCTGCCCGTCGCCCAGCACCTCTTTGGCTATAAGCGCCAAAATGTGCGCAACCACGGCGCTTTCGGCCGTGTGTTCGCTCAGGCTCTCGGCGCGCGCCGCGCGCATAAGCCCCCAGCGGCTAATGTACTTCATGCGCGAAAGCAGCGCGCAAAAGGCGTATGTGTTTTCCTGCATTGTCCCACCCTTATTCTATATAATCTGCTTCTCCCAGTATACCACCGGAGGCCCGTATGGACAATTCCCTGCTCCAACCCAAACACCGCTTTAACGGCCCGCTGCTTGCGTTTTTGTGGGGCATGGCAGGGGCGCTTGCCATTTTTTTGCCATTTTTGATTGTGGACAAAGGCTTTTTCCTGTATTGCGGCGATTACAACGAGCAGCAAATTCCCTTTTACATGTATGCCAACCACTTTATAAAGCAGGGGGGCGGCACATGGAGCTGGGCCACCGACATGGGCTCCTCTTTTGTCAACTCCTACTCGTTTTACAACTTGGGTTCGCCCTTTTTGTGGCTTAGCCTGTTTGTGCCCAGCCGCCTTATGCCCTTTGCCATGGTGCCGCTGTTCATGCTTAAATTTGGCAGCCTTGCGGCCGCGGCCTGCCTGTTTTTGCAGCGTTATGCCAAAACCCGCAACATGGCGGTTATTTGCGCGCTGGTGTACGCCTTCTGCGGCTTCAACGTGTACAACATTTTTTTCAACCATATGCTGGAACCGGCCATCCTCTTCCCGCTGATGCTGTGGAGCATGGACGCCTTTGTGCACAACGGCCTGCGCGGGGCCTTTGCGCTAAGCCTGGGGCTGGGGCTTGTGAACAGCTATTTCTTCTTTGCCGGCAACGTGGTGTTTTTGCTGCTTTACTTCTTTGTAAAGCTGGCCTGTGGAGACTATAAAATCACCCTGCCAAAATTTGGCTTGCTCGCCTTCGAGGCCGTTTTGGGCGTGGGGCTGGGCATGGTTTTGGCCCTGCCCAGCCTGCTTATGCTGATTGGCAACCCGCGCACAAACAATTTTGCCGACGGCATGAGCCTGCTTTTGTATGGCAACTCGCAGCAATATTTTGCCATCCTCACGTCGATGTTCCTGCCGCCGGACCCGCCGTATTTGCCCAATTTGTTCCCGGACGCTTCTATTAAGTGGACCAGCATGAGCCTGTTTTTGCCGCTGGTGGGCATGGGCGGGGTAATTGCCTACACCCGGGCGCGGCGCAAAACCAGCACCAAAATTTTGCTGTTCATCAGCCTTGTGGCGGCGCTGGTGCCCGTTTTAAATTCCAGCTTTTATGCGCTGAACGCCAGCTATTACGCCCGCTGGTATTACATGCCCCTGCTTTTGGCCGCGCTGGCCACCCTGCACAGCCTGGAGGACGAGGACATAGACCTTGCCGCCGGCGCGCGCATTTCCCTGATTATAACCGCGGTGATGCTGGTGTTTGCCCTTGTGCCCGACAAGGTTGAAGACAGCTGGAAGCTGGGCCTTGCCAGCGAAGACGCCCGCAAGCTGTGGCTAACGCTGCTAACCGCGCTGTTGGCCGCCGTGGTATTTGCGCTTATTGTGCACCTGTGCCGCAAAAAGCGCCGCTTTGCCCCCATTTTGCTGGCCGCCGTGATGGGTTTTTCGGCCTTTTACGCGGTCATCCACATTGCGCTGGGCAAAATGCCCCAGTGGGAGCGCGACGCAAACTACTACCAAAACCAGTGGCAGGGCAGCGCCCAGGTGAACTTGCCCGGCGGCCAGTTTTACCGCATAGACAGCTACGAAGCCCACGACAACATTGGCCTGTGGCTGAACAAAAGCCACATCCGCACCTTTAATTCGGTGGTAAATCCCTCTATCATGGAATTTTACCCCTATGTGGGGGTAAAGCGGGACGTATCCTCCAAGCCCGAGACCAAATTCTATGCCCTGCGCGGGCTTTTGGGCGTGCGCTACACGCTGGTGCCGCACAACCAGGCAGACGCCTTCCTCACCCAGCCGGGGGTGCAGGGCTGGACGCAGTGGGCCACACAAGGTCCCTACACCATTTTTGAAAACCAAAACTTTGTGCCCATGGGCTTTACCTATAACCAATTCGTCGCCATGTCTTACCTGGACACCGTGAGCGTGGACGACCGCTCGCCCCTTTTAATGCGGGCCATTGGCCTGGATGAGGAGCAAACGGGCCAGTACCGCCACCTGTTCCCCGGCGGCGAGGCCGTGTGGTGGGCCACCAGCATGGACACCGGCGCCACAGGCGTGCAAAGCGAAACCGGCTGGTACCAGTACGACCCCGTCAGTTTCGAGCGTTACACCCAGGACGCCGCCGCCCGCCGGGCCACCAGCGCCTATAATTTTACCGCCGATAACGGCGGCTTTGTGTGCGATATTCTACTGGACAGGGAAAACCTCGTCTTTTTCGGCGTGCCTTACGACGACGGCTTTAGCGCCACGGTGAACGGCGAAGAAGCGGAGGTGCTGAAGGTGTCCGGCGGGATGATGGCGGTGTACGCCCCCGAGGGCGACAACCACATCGTCTTCAGCTACCACACGCCCGGCCTGCGCGCGGGGGCCGTCATCAGCTTGGTAAGCCTGGCCGCGCTGGCCACCTATGTGGCATTCGTGCGTTTTGTAAGGAATAAACGCACTACGCAGGGGGCCGGGGTGCTGGAAGAGTAGCCTCTAAAACAGCGCTGTGCAGGGTGATATTGCACGCGGCGGCGTCTGCCGGGGCCAAAATGGCGCGGCCCTGGCCGTTCACAACAGCAATGGGAATGTTAACGCCTTCGGCGGTGGCGGGCAGGTAAAAGCCCACATCGGCGGCGGGGTTCATAATGTCGGGCACGGTAAGGGCCGCAGCGCTGCGCCCCAGCGACAATACCGCCCCGCCCGCCGACGAAAAGCCCACGCCGTAGCCTAGGCGCACATCGGCCACAAAGGGGGCCACGCTTCCGCTGCTTATCGTAAGGATAAAGCGGCCGTTTTCTTGTGCAACCGCAAGGGTGGCGTCGGGCGCGGCCGGTGGGGCCGGGGCCCCAATGCGCCGCCAAAGCCAGCTGTATTCCGTTTGCAGCACCTGTTCGTAGTCTGCCAGAATGTGGCGGTAAATGTACCAGTTTTCGGCGGCAAGCCAGCCCTCCACCCCCAGGGCCGTGGTTTGCGCAAAGGGCCATTGGCCGGAAAGAAAAGCCGCCAAATACTCCTTTTGCGCCTGCGGCCCCAGCGCGTGAATCACATAGTCGCAGCCCGAGGGCTGGAACTGGCCCTTCACCACTTCCAGCCCGGTGGCGTACAGCGAGAACACCTGCTGCCCCGCCGTAAACGCGGCGGCATCCGCAAGGGCCACCGGGTAAGGGGCGTAGCCACCCAGCTCGGGCACATATACGGCATTTTCCGGCGGGGTATTTGGCGCCAGCGCCGCGCGGGCAAAAAGCCCCGCAAACAGCAGCGCAAAGGCGGCCAGCAAAGCGGCGGCCGCCAGCCGCACCACGCCGGCACGGCGGCGCAGCAGCCATAGCCCGCCCCGCAAAGCAAGGCCCAGCACCGCCAGCCAAAAACAGCCCTCCAGCGCCTCGGTAAAGTTATAGCCGCTGCCGCTAACAACATAGGCATAGCTGGCGGCCAGCACGCTTGTGGCCAAAAACCCGGCCACGGCCAGGCGGTTTGTTAAAGCGCCGCGCACCGCCCGCACAAGGCAAAACACCAGCAGCGCCACATAGGGCGCGGTGTACAAAAGCAGGCGGGCGTTTGTAAAAATATAAGGCAGCAGGGCGCGGCCCCCGGCGCCATTAAAATAATAATACTGCGCGCCGCCCACCGCCCGGGTGAAGGAAACCCACGCCCCAGCGCTGCCGCCGGCGGCCAAAAAGGCGCTTAAAGCCGCCCCGCCGCACATGGCAATGAAAAACCATTGCAACGCGGGCGTGCCCGGCGTTTTGCCCGCCGCGCACGCGGCGCGGCCGCCTAAAACAAACAGCAGCGTC
>QMCE01002479.1_pt1 | contig 10181 bp, 6 predicted proteins | sample 1821851 | NCBI WGS metagenome assembly QMCE01 (sample SAMN09453174, study PRJNA476694) | Termite gut metagenome, whole genome shotgun sequencing project. | isolation source: worker | host: Odontotermes sp. | place: South Africa:Pretoria | collected 2016-01-28 | reverse complement strand
CCTTATGCTAGCCAAAGTACAAAGGTGATTCGTTGTATTTACTGACTTATCATAACGATAAGGGTCAGTAATGCCAGAATGAACATTCCGAACATCATAAGGTCTTTGAAGTCGAACTGTTTCTTCATAATGCATCACCTCCCATCTATGTAAAAAATAGGAGGCCAACCACCCCGCACACAGTTGCCTAAATAAATTATACCACAAATTCATTTATTGGACAATAGGTTTTTGCTGCGAAACAGAATGTGAAACAAAATGCTTGCTTCTTGAAGGTTTTCTGTGCTACCATAACTATAGAAACAAGAAAGATGCAATGATTCAAGCGACAAAGGGAATTTGGTCGCTGATACCACGGACTAGAGGAGGAAGGGAGTCAATGGACGACGCCAAGATAACAATGGAACGTGCCGAAGATTTAGTGGAGATAGCCCTGAAGCGGGGGTTTGCCGCAACCAAATTCCTGACGCCGGAGGAGGCGGTTGGAATAAAGTCCAAGTTTGGCAAGAGGAGGGACGTGGCGGTATCCACGGAGGGTGGAATAGAAGGCGCCGAACGCGTCCGCATCATTTTTACGGATGCGGGAGGGCGTTCTTGGGGGGGATGGAGGCGCGAGGACGTCGTATCCGTGTTGAGGATACGGTATCGCGCGCAGGACGAGGTGGGTCATCGGGACGTATTGGGGGCGGTGATGAACTTAGGCGTCAAACGGGAGACGATGGGGGACATTTGGATTCATGAGGCGCAGGCGTTCTTGGTCTGTCTGCCGGAGATGGCGGAATATGTAACGGAGAATTTGAATAAGATTGGACGTGTAGGGGTGGTGGTCGAGGGCGTTGCGTTGGAGGAATTGCCCGACAGGCGGGATGACGCCAAGATGGAGGAGCTTACCGTGCCTTCCGTCCGTCTGGACGCCGTAATCAGCGGGGTGTTCCATGTGTCAAGGAGTAGCGCCGCCAAACTGGTCACGCAGGGATGGGTCAAGGTAGACTACGTCGAATGCGTCAAACCAGACAAAGAGTTGGAAGAGGGAAGCCTAGTCTCCGTACGCGGGCGTGGGCGGGTCAGAATATTGGAACTTGGGGGAAGGACGCGAAAAGACAGAGTGCGGTTGAAGGTTGGGGTGTATGGGAAGCCTTGAGCGGTACGCATGGGAGGTTGCGGGGAGAAATGCAGAATCCTCTAGATTCTACAAAAGTAGACAAGGTGTCGGGAGAGGACGCCGTAATTCCGGGTCGGGCTTTGTCGGACGTACTACAATTAGAAGAAGAGAAGGCGGAGGTGGCGTTCAAAGAGTGCCGCTCGATAGATTTGAGCATCGAAAAAGCACGTGTTCTAAGGGTTCTACTCTTGAAGAACAATACGGGCGGATTTCGTAAGGACCTGAACATCGTTAAAAATGAACTGGTATACCAAGAAGGCGAGGAAGATGGAGTCTATTTGGATTTTATCTATAGAGGGGAACGTTTGGTGGGCGTCGTACCCGTCGTGTACCGTATCAATGGGAGGGAAGTAACGGAAGAAGACCGTGCCGCCCCTTGGTTACTCCTTCATATGACTCGCCTCGATTTGCATTACTATGACTTTAGTGATTTGTGGTTTGACATGAATGGGATTCAGCCGGGGGAAGAAGGCGAATGCGACGAAATCCTCCCATGGGTGGAGGGGGTCGAGACGCTGCTTGCGCAGTATTTGCGCCGCGTGTACGGCGACAACGCTTTCTGCGTCCAACGGACGCCGCGGGCAAAGTTCGTTCTAGAAACCGTTCGCAAGAGTAATTTCGCCGACGGCTCCCCGTCAGCGATTTATTACTACCAGCCGTTTGGATTGGCGGAGTTGTTGCATTATTACGAGGAAGCGAAGGCGACGGGCCGGCCACTTGAAGGGACGGTTTACGTCTCACTGCCCAGTGCGTACGTGCCGGGGAAATTTATCGACATCGAATACTACAACGCCATCGTGGAAGAGGATTTTGGCTTGGAGTGGGAGGATTCGTTGTTGGTAATCGGCTATGGGGCGGGAGTCGACTTGATACACGCCGCAAGGAAGTGCGGCGCGATTCTTGGGTTGGAAGTCAATCCATTTTCCGTCGCTTCCGCAAGGACGAACTACAGGCTGGCGCAGGTAGGTGCGGACGCATCCCTACTGTGGGAGGATGCGCGCACCTACCTGCGACAGGGTTCGCGTCCCGATGAAAGGATGGCGAAGATAAACAAGCTGCTGTGGAATATGCCGTACGAAAATGAGGGGACGAAGGGGCGTCCCGTTCGCATGCATGATTTTTACGACAATTACTCCGTGTTGGAGTGGTTCTTGCCTTTGCTGGCGGAGTCGACGCTTTTTCGTGGTGATTTGGTTGCCTTGCTGTGGAATTTGGGGACGGACGAGGAATTGTTGCGGGAGTGGGCGGAGTCATATGGCTTTGGTACCCGCTCAGATAGGGAGAGGAATATTTTGTTGCTGTCCAGGCGTACGTCTGAATAGTGACGCCGTTGGGAGCGGACCGCAACATTTTTCGATTTAGATATTTGTTTTTTGCGGACAATCATGTATAATAAAGAGGACTTGTAAAAGCCAATGATACCATCATAAAAGGAGACTGACACATGGGCGGAATATTTGGGGTAGTTGCGGAAGAAAACTGTACAATGGATTTGTTTTTTGGGATTGATTACCACTCCCATTTGGGAACGAAGAGGGGCGGGATGGCCGTATATGGGGAGAAGGGTTTGGACCGCGCCATCCACAACATTGAGAACTCCCCGTTTCGGACGAAATTCGAGAGGGACGTACAGGAACTAAAGGGGCATATGGGGATTGGCTGTATATCGGACATGGAGCCGCAGCCGTTATTGGTGCATTCCCATTTGGGGAGCTTTGCGATAACGACGGTGGGAAGGATTAATAACGAGGAGGAGTTGGAGAAGCTGTCCTACAAAAATGGGACGACGCATTTTCTGGAAATGAGTGGGGGAAGGCTTAACCCGACGGAATTGGTGGCTTCCCTGATTAATCAAAGGGACAGCGTTGTGGAAGGCATCCAGCACGTTCAGGAGATGGTGGAAGGCTCCATGACGATGCTGCTGATGACCGACAAGGGAATCTATGCGGCAAGGGACCGTTTGGGCAGGACTCCCCTGGTGATAGGGGAGAAGCAGGAAAGGGGTAAGACGTCGTATTGTGCGTCTTTTGAAAGCTTCGCCTTCCACAATTTGGGATATACGGAGTATAGGGAATTGGGCCCAAGTGAAATCGTCTACATCACGCCGGACGGGGTGGAGACCGTCAGTCCGGCCAGGGACGAGATGAAGATTTGCTCGTTCCTGTGGGTGTATTACGGGTATCCCACGTCGGCGTACGAGGGCGTCTACGTGGAGGACATGCGTAACAATTGCGGCAGGATGTTGGCCGCCAGGGACGACGTGGAAGTGGACTTTGTCGCAGGGATGCCGGACTCCGGCATCGCCCACGCCATTGGGTATGCGAACGCGTCCAACGTCCCGTTTGCGAGGCCCTTCATAAAGTACACCCCCACGTGGCCGCGTTCCTTTATGCCGGCCGACCAAGAGCAGAGAAACTTAATCGCCCGTATGAAGTTGATACCGGTGGAGACGTTGATAAGGGACAAGCGGTTGCTCATCATTGAGGATTCCATCGTGCGGGGGACCCAGTTCTACGAAACTACGGACTTCCTTTACAACAGGGGTGCGAAGGAGTTGCACATCCGTCCGGCCTGCCCCCCCGTCATGTTCAGCTGCAAGTACGTCAATTTTTCACGTACCACGGGCGAGGACGAGTTGATTACGAGAAGGATGATTCGACGGGTGGAGGGAAGGAATATTACGGAAAAAGTACTGTATGAGTACGCCGACCCCGACAGCGAAAGGTATGGGGCGATGTTGGACGCCATTCGTAAGGACTTAAGGCTTACCACGTTGCAATACAATCGTTTGGACGATATGATGGAGGCGATAGGCATTTCACCCTGCAATCTTTGCACATATTGTTGGAATGGGGTGGAATAGGCGGACTTGTGCGGCACGTCCGCAAGGTTCCACTTCGGATGGGAGGAATCCACATGCGACGGAGGAGTTTGATTAACGACGGGTGGCAGTTTGCCAAGGCCCCCCTGGGTGGTTCGTTGGAGGACGTGACGGGTTGGGCGGACGTGGAAGTGCCGCACGATTGGCTGATATATAATACCGATGATTTATATGAGACGGGAGAGGGCTGGTACAGGAAGTCCTTTTCCGTCGCTTCTTTTTCTGGGAGCAAAGTCACGGTTCGGTTCGAGGGCGTGTACATGGACTGTACCGTGTACGTGAACCAGTGCGTGGTGGGGGAGTGGAAATACGGTTACTCCACGTTTGACTGTGACCTTACCCCCCACTTGCGTCAAGGCGTCAATGAAATGGTCGTTCGGGTCGTCCACCAATCCCCGAACTCCCGATGGTATACGGGGGCGGGCATATACCGCAACGTGTGGCTGGTGACGACGGGACTCTGCCACATCGCCGCGGACGGGGTGTACATAGTGCCGCGGAAGGGGGAGGACGGGTGGACGCTGGAAGTGGACACGGAATTGGTGGTGGAAGAGGGATTTGTCTGGGAAAGTCGGGATGAGTCGAAAGACTCGGCCATGCGGCAAAAAGCGGTAAGGGTACGGCAAACGGTGGTGGACGAGGGGGGTGGAATCACACGGAGAGTGGAAGACAAGTACACAATAAGTGAACCCCATTCAACCATCCGCCAACGAATGACGGTTGACGACCCCGCCTTGTGGGACGTGGAGGCCCCCCGCCTCTACCAATTGGAGACGGAGGTATGGGAGGAGGACGGTTCGGGGCGAGTCCTTGACCGCGTGACGCAACCCTTTGGCTTTCGAACGATACGTTTTGACCCGAACGAGGGGTTTTTCTTGAACGGCAGGCACCTCAAACTCCAAGGGGTTTGCCAACACCATGACTTGGGATGCTTGGGAGCGGTCATGAACAAGACCGCACTGAGGCGACAGTTCGCCCTGTTGCGGGAAATGGGGGCCAACGCCATACGCACCGCCCACAACATGCCCTCCGTGGAGTGTATGGAGCTGGCGGACGAGATGGGGATTCTGATTGTGTCGGAGTCGTTTGACATGTGGGAGAGGAAGAAGACGGAATACGATTATGCCAGGTTTTTTGCGGAGTGGCATGAAAGGGACGTGGCCAGTTGGGTGAGGAGGGACCGCAACCACCCCAGCCTAATCATGTGGAGTATCGGCAACGAAGTTTACGACACCCATGCGGGCGTGAGGGGCAAGGAAGTGGCCATAAGGCTGCGGGATTTGGTAACCTCGCACGACCCCAAGGGCAATGCGGCGGTTACGTTTGGCTCCAACTACCTGCCTTGGGCGAATACGCAGGATTGCGCCAAGGAAATCCCAATAGTCGGATACAATTATGCGGAATACCTCTACGGGGAACACCATAAAAAATACCCCGACTGGATTATTTACGGGAGTGAGACGGACTCCACCGTGCAGAGTCGGGGCGTCTATCATTTTCCCTACGCCCAATCCGTGTTGGCTGACGAGGATTGGCAATGCTCCTCCCTCGGCAACAGTGCGACCAGTTGGGGGGCCAAATGTACCGAGCGGTGCATTACGGACGACAGGGACGCACCCTACTCCTTGGGCCAATTCATCTGGACGGGGACGGACTACATCGGGGAGCCGACGCCGTACCACGCCAAGAGTTCATACCTGGGGCAAATCGATACGGCGGGATTCCCAAAAGACTCCTTCTACCTGTTCCAAGCGGAATGGACCGACTATAGGAAGAAGCCCATGGTTCACATACTTCCGTATTGGGACTTTAACGAGGGACAGATGATTGACGTGCGCGTGTTTTCCAATGCGCCGAAGGTGGAATTGTTCTTGAACGACCGCTCCTTGGGAGCGTACGACATCGACCATGAGAAGGGGCTTGTCTTGAGTGGGGATTGGCGGATTGCTTATGAACCCGGCGTATTAAAGGCGCTGGCGTATGACGGGGAAGGGCGGGTCGTGGCCGAAGACGAGCGCCGTTCATTTGGTGATGCGACGAGGATTGCGCTCGACGTAGATAAGACGACGATGAAGGCGGACGGAAGGGATTTGGCCTTTCTGACCATTTCCATGGAGGATGCGGAGGGACGCGGCGTAGAGAACGCCAACAACCGCGTCTTTGTGGACGTAAGGGGCAACGGTCGTTTGATGGGGTTGGACAATGGCGACGGTGCGGATTTTGAATCCTATAAAGGAAGGACCAGACGGTTGTTTGGCGGCAAGCTGCTGGCCGTAATAGCTTCCAAGGATGGCGAAGGGGACGTGGAGGTGGTCGTTTCTTCGGTAGGGATGGAGGATGGGACAATCACCCTACAAACCACGCCCCGTCCCAAGGAGGAGGGTGCGTCCGCCAACCTGAGCGGGCTTGCGAAGTGCGCCGCACAAGGGTGGACGGAAAATGAAGGGGCGGAGGTGATGGGGGAGCGGAACGAGGTTCCCATTCGCAAGGTGGCCCTTGTGAACCACGGCCCCCGTACGTTGGGCGCGTCCGATGAAGGCAAGGCGTCCCTTCACCCTGCGAGAAAGTGTACGCGGGTTACGGCGACAATATACCCACCGAATGCGACGTACCGCGAATTGGAGTGGAAGTTGACGAACCAGGCGGGTATCGATACCAATATAGCGGAATTGACGGTCATGGAAGATGCGACCACAAAAGGAAACGAGATAACCATCACGGGGAAGGGGGATGGCGCCTTCCGCCTGCGTTGTTTCGTGCGAAACGGCAAGAAGCACGTGGACGTAATCTCGGAATTGGAATTTGAGGTGGTGGGACTTGGAGAGGCGTACCTGAATCCATACCAATTTATCGCAGGGGGGCTGTACAACGCCAGTAACGTGCAGCTTGGCAACGGGAACGATAGAGGCGTCGCCACGTTACGCGACGGCGTAAGCCACGTGGGATTCAGGGGGTTGGATTTTGGCGACTATGGCTCGAACGAGATTACCATGCCCATCTTCCATATGTCGAACGACTTGCTGCATTTTGAGATATGGGAGGGGATGCCCGACGAGGAGGGAAGCGAGATGCTGTTGCGCGCGGAGTACGACCACCCCTCCATCTGGAACGCCTACCAAGAAGAGACGTTTCGCTTGCCCAAGAGGTTGCGCGGCGTTACGACGCTCTGTTTCGTCTTTGACTTAAAAGTCCACGTCAAGGGGTTTCGCTTTGCCCGTCTCAACAAGGCGTATGAGACGTTGTGGGCGGCCGCGGACCATTCCGGCATATCCGGCGACGCTTACCAAGTTAAGGAGGACGCCGTGGAAGGGATAGGAAACAACGTGACGATTACATTTGACCATATGAATTTCGACAGGGGCGTTGGGAAGGTTGAAATATGTGGGCGTACCCATAACGAGACTGACACCATCCATATGCGGTTTCAGAAGAAGGGAGTGGCGCAAGAAGAAAACGCCCCTCTTACGGAAAGCAATCAGATAGTGGAGTTTCCCCATACCGATGGCGTGGTGGTGAAAGAATTTCCCCTTGAGAGCGTGGAGGGGGAGTGTGACGCCGCAATCGTATTCTTGCCGGGAAGCCATTTTGACTTGTCTTGGCTTCGGTTCAGTCCTTGTTACGAGTGAAGTTAAGGTTGGTAATGTTAAAATGAAGCTTCTTGTTGGACTTGTACTTGTACATTGCCGCATCGCTGATGTTGAAATACTCCTCAAACCCCATGTCGTCCGCATGGGAGGTGATACAGGCCCCATAACTGGCGGTAACGACGTATTGCTTGCCGGAGGTGGAATTGTACTGGTCTAGGAACTGGTAGAACTGTTCGACAAACCGTTGCATCATGTCCTCGTCGTAATTGACTCCGACCACCCCGAATTCGTCTCCGCCGATACGGGCGCATATTTCGTTGCTTACACATGCGTGCCGTAACGCTTGGGCAATCGTCTGTAGGGCGAGGTCGCCCTGTAAATGGCCGTGTAAGTCGTTGACGTATTTGAGGTCGTCCATGTCCACGATTAGCACCATAAGGGAGTCCTTCGTTTCCAGGGACTTGTTAAAATATTGGTTGGCGAGCCGCTCGAATCCCCTACGGTTGTACAAGCCCGTCAGATAGTCGTGTATGTAGAGGTTCTCCAACTCCTTGACCAACCGACTCATCTCCTCCTTCACCCGGACGCTCTGCAAGGTGTTGCTCACATGGCTCAGGATGGTCTGGTAAGCGATTCCGTAGGTGTTGTGGTCGGTGTAGTTGGAGGCCACGTACCCAAAACTGCTTTGATTGTAGTGGAGGGGCGAAAAATAATAAATCTGGGGGGAATTGTCCACAAATTGAGGAGGAATCAAGTCATCCCGATCGAATACGAAATCCGGTTCCTCCGTCCTCGCCCGATTCATCAACACAAGGGTGGCCCACATGGACTTGCTGTACCCGTCGCTGCGGGGGGTGAAGGAACCTCGCTGGTCCTTCTCGTCCATACACAGGCACATGAAGAAGTTCTGAAAATTCCTGTTAAGGTATAACATGTCGTCCAATATGGAGGACACCTCTCGAACGGACTTTGCGGATTCCAGAGCGATGGAAAGGTAACGGGTGGAACGGTGGATGGTTAAAAGCTTCTCGTTCTCGCGATACAGGGAGGTCTGGTTCATCGTCAACGACCTGCGGTTAATGGGAATGCATCCGCACGACTCGCGGTAATGACTGTCCGTTGACAGATACACGTCCATTCTCTCCGTCTGACCCGACCATTCACACTCAATCAACTGAATGGCCGTCTGCGCCATCTGTTGTAGGGATGCGCCGACCGTGGTCAAAGCGGGAATGTTGCAGGAAGCCTCCCTCACGTCGTCGAAGCCGGAGACGCAAATGTCGTCGGGCACCAAATAACCCCGTTCAACCAATTCCTGGCAAACGGCAAGCGCCATAAAATCATTGGCACAGATGATGGCTTGGGGCTTCTCCCTGCCGGGGGCAAGGAACTGGTTCAAGGCCCGTGAAGCACTGTGCCTCCAAAAGTCCCCGAAGTAAATGTCGTCTTCACCATAGTCAAGGTTGTTCTCGTCCATTACGCGCGTAAACGCCTGCAACCGCTCGCGCCCGTCCGGATGGGATTTGGGGCCGGATAGGAAGCATAGCCGAGTAAACCCGTGCTTCTTGATGAAATGGAGGACCATGTCCTCTATGGCTTCCCCGTCGTTAACCAACACGTTGTGGAAACCCTCCAACTTACCGCGCATGCTTACCACGGGACAAGTACAGCGTTCCTTAACCTGTTGCAGGATGGAGTCCAACAAATGGCCGCTGTGCGTGTACGTGTCCGGTGCAATGATGACGCCGTCAAGCTCCTCGTATTTTGGCAACATGACGATGTTGTTCTCGCCAAGGTCGTGGTCGCTGTTCTCGTTTTGGTTCGGATAGGAGGTGAAGAAGGCCACGTTGTGTCCCTTCCCATAGGCGCTTCTGGAAATGTGCCGACATAGGTTCTGCTGGAAGTGGAAGCTCACTTCGCATATGAATACGCCGATTGTCTTTCTTCCGTTGCCATACATGACGACACCCCCTCAACAATACTCTAACAATATAAGTATATTTTTGTTAACATTTTATCACGGTTAAATGAATATTGCAAGAAAAAGAATGCAAAATTATCTGGGCTGACCGAGGTCGGCGCCAAAAGCATAATCCCTGCGTTTTGATGAATCTTTATAAGTAACGCTGTGGTGGATTTTCCGCTTTTTACGTGTAGAAATAATGATAATTGAGCAATGCGCCGTCAAATTTTAATGAAAAACCTACCATTCACATTATATCGCGCGCGCCCGATTTTGGCAACTGGTTTTGTGCGATTGTACGTAAAAACGTGCATGATTGTGTGTAAAAAGGGAAGGGTCATATACGGAAAAGTATGACGTTGTAGAGAAAACTTGACTGAAAATTGATTTGTGTAAATTCACCAATACCTGCAACGAGGAGGGGAAAAGACCCAGAAAAGAATGTGAATTTTATGTGGCGGGAAACGGGAGTATGTGTTAAAATAATGTCAATGGTTACAGTGTCAAAAGTCCGAATCCACGCCATGCTTGCATGGCAGTGGGTGAGAGACTTTATGACACGCCGTGAAATGAGGAAGTAGTGGGGCG
>QMCE01002478.1_pt1 | contig 10184 bp, 9 predicted proteins | sample 1821851 | NCBI WGS metagenome assembly QMCE01 (sample SAMN09453174, study PRJNA476694) | Termite gut metagenome, whole genome shotgun sequencing project. | isolation source: worker | host: Odontotermes sp. | place: South Africa:Pretoria | collected 2016-01-28 | reverse complement strand
AGTAGTCGCCCTCGTATTCGAAGGTTGCGGCAAAGAGAAGCTTATCGTCGAACAGCTTACCCTTGTCATAGGCGTTAGCGGTTTGCGCGCTTTGGCTAACGAGTTTAATGTTTTCTAACTCCGGGTTTTTTTTAAACGCCGCTTCCATACGCTCCAGAAAGGCCCCGTGTTTGTTGCCGTCGAGCTCAGACTTGATTTTCATGTCTGCGACTATACCTTTGAGTGTCCAGCCTTCGTAGTTTACAGCCTGATCGTCGCTGTAGACAAAATCGTCGAGAACAGCCGATATATCGAGCTCTTTTTGATCTAAACCCGCCATAGTCAGCTCCCCCACTCGAATCTGTAGAAGGAACCGGCGCCGTCCATGGCAAACTGAATATGCGGCAGCGCGTCGAGGACGCTAAACGGCAAATCAAACGCCGTTTCATATTGGCCCGGTTCATTTGCGAAGTAGATCGAACCGGAGGCGACGAGCCCGTTATCGGTAAAAGCCGCCTTTACCTTTTCGCCCACGGCTTCTCTGTCGGCGATACTGTAATCGCTGGAAACGAACGCCCTGAATCCGATTAAAGCGCTATAGCTTCCCTTGAATTCGTCGAACGCCGTATCGTCGTTAAAATCGTTTGCCATGCCTTTAGTGCCGATACTAAAGCGGAGCTTGACGCCGCTCATAAATATGGACTCCAGCAATTGAGCAAGCGCTTCCCGCGTTTGCTGCTCGTACTTGTAGGCGATGTAGTTGTCCGCAAAGAATTCTTTGCCGTCCTTTTCATAGTATTCGACCCATATCTGAGCGCCGGGCAGTTTTTCAGATGAGACAGTTATTTGGGCCGTAGCCGCTCCGACCCCTCCGCCGAAAGGAGCGGCGTATTCAAAACGGTCGTCATACTTGGCGTTCATATATTCGACCATCTTGTCGGTTTTCGATCTTCTTCTCATGCAGCCCCCAGCTCCTGTCAGCATAATCAGGGTACAGCCGAATAGTACGGCCCGGGATAGTATTCTTTTCATAATGCCACCCAACGCAAAATGACCGTAAACGGGGGACACAAACAGCGTCCCCCGCCGCTGAAGCTTATGAGCGCATCTGGCGCGCAATATCGGCGTCCGCCTTCTGTTGAATCTCGATCGCTTTCATTAGCAGATCGCCGTATTTGTTGATACACTCGATCATCTTGTCGAATTCTTTTTTTGACTTCGTAAACTCGTCTACGAAAGCTACCGAAGAGTCGCCTTCCCACCACGATTTGACGTTGTTGATATCGCGCTGCAATTGGTTGACCGTGTTTTGCGCCTCGTTCGCCTTGCCTTTAATTGTGCGCACCGCCGCCGACGCCTCGCTTGCGCTTAGCCTGATCTTGTCCGCCATTTTGCTCATCCTCCTGTTTTTCGATATTTCTCACGGCTTTGCCGTTGAAACTGCATTATTTCTTTAGCGCGGCCGCTTTGCGCGCGGCCTCTTCGCGGCGCTCCCGTTCCGCGCGCTCGATGAGCGACGGCAGGCGATTGAGATTGTTTACCGCGCTGTCAACGCTTCGTCTAAGCCTGCCCATGTCGCTATCAACGTCCCTGTATTCGCTGTGAAACGCCTCGCTGGCTTTGCCCTTCCACCATTGGTTCGAACCGTCCACGACGGACTTAACCTTTGCGCCCTCTCTTTGCGCTCTGCCGGCGGCATCGGCAAGCAAGCCGGCTTGCCGCCTTGCGTCGCTCTCAAATGCCATTGCCGTCACCCCCATAAGCCGCTTTAAACAGTTTTGCTTTTCGTTTTTGTATAAAATAACCGCAATACAGCGCAAGCTGTTCGTTTTGCTGCGTATATCCCAGATTGCCGGCCTCGAATTGGGCGCAATGCTCGCTAAAGCTGCCGCCCAGCAGAACGGAAGCATTCGCGCCCATCATCTTATTCAAAACCGTATGGCGGCTGTTGATAATGGCCGGAGCGTCGCCCGTCGCAATGATCGTAAAGCCATTGTTTCCGGCGTCGCTTATCAGCCGTTCCAATGAATTCGCTTCCTCATAGCCGGCGCCCGAAAGCCAAGCGGGGAGGTCGTCGATAAGCAAAGTAATCTTTTCTCCTCCGGCGGCTTCGTCGATGGCCCCGGTAATCGTCTTCGCGGCGGCCTGGCCGTCCTGAGCGAACGCGAGCCGGACGTCGCGTTCATGGCAAAGCTGCGCGTGTATCACACGCAGCATGTTTGTCTTTCCGCTGCCCTGAGTACCGGAAATGAGAACGCTGCGGCTATCACGCGATAAAATGACAGGCTCAATGTCATCGTAAGCAAGCCCTATCGCTATATGTCCGGGATGTTTGGCGTCAATCCGCGATAGAAGGACGACTTCCGGCATAACCGGTATTTCGCGCGGCAGATAGCCCTGCCACTCCGAAGCAATTTCTTCGCATCTTTGCTTTAGCATTTGTATGTATTGAGCATCGTTTTCGGCCTTGACGGCCAGCGCCGTCTGAAACTCCATCGGCGGCTTTCCCCGGACCATGCCGCGGCCCGCATTCTTTGAAGGCTCAAGCCCTTCCGGATCGCCGACAATTTCGCGGTAATCCGACTTGTCCGTCATGCGCAGCGCAAGCGCGTTCTTGAAGTTTTGGGTCAGGTTGTATCCGATATTGCCGCTCACAGAGGTCGCGCTCAGAACTATATACAAACCGCAGCCGCCGCCCTCGCGCGAAATGCGCAAGAAAGCGTCCTCGATCTCGGGATACATTTCCCGAATCGGAGCATAATTGTCCACGATCACGAAGATTGCCGGCATCCTATTGCCGAACTGCGCGAACACTTCGAAATGGCCAGCCCCGGCCTTCGCGAACTGAGCCTTGCGCTGATTAAGAATATCGAGCAGCAGCTTGGAGAGGCTGAATAATTTTTCTTCCTCATTGCCGTTTGCGACGCCGCCGACGTGTGGCAGCGGTTGCAAGTTCGTCATGCTCCAGCTGCCAAAATCCATAATGTAGATATTCACTTCGTCCGGCGTATAGCGCTCGGCCAGAGATAAAACCAATGTATGCAACAGCGTCGTCTTACCCGTTCCCGGCGCGCCGTATATTAAGATATGGCCGTCCTCCGTAAAATTTATTACTGTCGGATACTGTCTCTGATGCTTTGGGTCGTCCGTAACGCCTATTACGGCAGCGAGCGCCGTCTTCTCGCTGTGAAGAGGAATATCCGGCAGGAAAACACGCTGGGGGAGACCGTCCTCCCATACCTTTTGCGCTGCGGGCAATCCGCTGGCCCGATGAGTATCCGATATGAATTTCACTATGGCGAGCAGCTCTTTCTCCTTTTCCGAAGCGCCGGAGCGCATAGCCGCGCCAAATCTCTCTCTTTGGCCGTCGCAGCCCACGAACGCCGCTTCTACAGAGTCGCCCTCCTGAGCAGCCTTTGCGATGTCCGCTCCGCTATAGAATGTTTGAACGAGCTCATAAACTTCGTTGTTGCCGATTTGGATATATGCCCTGCCGGGATATTCTTTGCCGATCGACGCCGCATCGCCGCTGCCTATTACCGCCCTGCTCTCCGCTTCACTGGCCATTCTCAGACACCATTTGAAGTTTGAGTTGGCGCGCATTTCATCGGTCACAGCGCCGTCCGGCTTTTGCGTGGCTAAAACAAGATGGATGCCCAAGCTGCGTCCAATTCGGGAGGTTCTGTCGATCGCCGCCATAAAGTCGGGGAATTTTGTTTTCAACTCTGTAAATTCGTCCACCACAACGATTAAGTGGGATAGCGGCTCCGAGAGCTTCTTTTGTTGAAACGCTTCCTGGTAGTCGTAGATATCGCCGATTTTCAACGCGTCCGTTGAAGCGCGCGCAAAGAGCCGCTGCCTGCGCGAGAGCTCGCTCTCGATGGCGAAAAGATTTCTTTGTACATTCTCGTCGACGTTTGATATGACCCCGGCGATATGGGGCAGATTTTTTAGCGTTCCGGCAAGCCCCATGCCTTTGAAGTCTATCAGCAAAAACGACACGTCCCGGGGCGAATAGTTTATACACATGGATAGAATCCATGTTTGCAGCACTTCGGATTTACCGGAGCCCGTCGTACCCGCAACCAGGCCGTGCGGGCCATGAGCTTTTTCGTGTAAATCGAACAAGAACGGCTTTCCGTTTTCCCTTATCCCTATTGGTACGGCAAGCGTTTTATGGGGGCGCGACGCGGCCCAGTTTTGAATCAGCGCTATTTCAGACGCGGCTTTTATCCCATACCCTTGAAAAAAAGTAACGCGGGATGGCAGTGCGCTATGTGAAATCGCGAGCCTGTCTCTGATAGGCGCCATTGCCCGGGCGAATTTCTCGTGATCGTCAAATGCGTCCAGAACGAAGGCCGTTTTAACGGCGCTGCTTGTCTTTGAGTAGAGGACGCCGCCCGAACTGTTAAAATCGATAATCAGGTCGCATTCCTTGGGCAGCTTATTGACGCTGTCGAACATCAAAAGCGCGCTTGCCCCGACAGCCGTGTCCGCACCCGCCAGGAGCCCGAGCAATTCACGGTTTTCAACGAGTGTATGGTCGGTAACCAAAAAGCATAAATAAGGCAAAGCCATTCTTTTCTGCGCGCCGCCGTTTTTTATTAGAGCCAATCGCTTTTTCAAAGCAGCTTCAAAGTAATCGATCAGCGCGTGCGCCTGCTTTGGAGTGGATGATAAATAGCGGAAACGGCGCTCGGCATCCCAAACATGCGGCAGCCAGCGGATCCACGACCATTGCCCGTAATCCCTTTCGCCCGCGATAATGATTATGTTTACGTCGACATAGCTATGGTGTGCGGCCAGCTGAACCATCGCGTTACGCATCGCTCTTTCGGCGACTTTGCGAGCGCCGATAATCCCTAATAGTCTTGAATTTTTGATCGGCAAAGCGACCGCTACGTCCTTTACTGTTTGAAAGCGGAGGAATTCTGTTTGCACGGCCGCCAAGAGCGGGTTAATCGCTTCGCCGATACCCATCCTGGGAAAAACCACATTCGCTTCTAACGGAACATTGCCCCTGCCTACTCTTACGTCGAGAAAATCATTGTCCGTCGTTGAACGCTCCCATAGCCGGCGCATCTGATTCGACACGATATCGCAGCAATACTGCGTTTCGGGATGCGCGCCGTTTGCGCCCTGAAGCTGTCTGTTGTAGGCGGCCTCTATTTCCGCACATTTCTGATGCAGGTACTCCTCATAGCTTTGAGTCAGACGCTTGTTTTGAAGCCGAAATTTACGCACCTGCGAAAAATAGGAGATCGCCGTTGTCAAAAGAGTTACCAGCGACATCGGTACGACGAACAGCAGCGACATGATATTACCGCCGGACAGCAGCATCGAGGCAACGCCGACGGCTATCATAACAATGGGCGGCAGCAGCACCGTCAGCCAGTTTATATGCGGTTTGTCGCCGATTTGCGGGGGCGGTTCAATTTCAATCGCCGTATTATCCTGCGCGGGTATAAAGCGCGGCGATCGTCTGAAAAAAGGATATCGGCGGACGATATTCTTGTCGTCCAGATTGAGCTTCAGGTCGTCCCCCGTATTGAAGAATGATATTTCGCCGTTCTCGAAAACCATGGAATAGTATGCTATCGAGATTGTATCGCCATCGTTTAAATAGTGTGTAGAGATAATCGCGCCGTTTACAAACGTATGATTTTTACTGCCAAGATCGACGAGCTTGTATTTTCCGCTTTCAAATAATATTTTAGCGTGCCGGGAGGATACTTGCCTGTTGGACAAACAAAAACTGCATTCCTTGCTTCTCCCTATAAGAAGCTCGCGGTTGGCGGGCAGGTTGACCGAGCGCTTATAATCCGTTTGCTTTGGGCTGATATAGACCGAGACATCGCCGCACGTGAAAGAATCGCCCGCTTCGATAGGCGTTTCGTGGACTTCCGATCCGTTTGAAAGTACGCCTTCCTTTGCCGTAAGCGCACACTTGCCGTTTTGTGAAACGAACACCATATGAGCGTCGCCGAGACTAGCATCCGTTATGGTCAGCGTATCGCTCTTGGATCTGCCAATACTGACGCGAGCGTTGATTTCCAGCGGTAGCTGCCAATTGTATTTTTGGTAGTATACTCCCAGTACGAGCCTCATATGGTTAATCCCTGCATTATAAATCTTCGGGAAAAAGTAACGACATCCCGTTCCTTCGAGAACATTGCCCTACTTATAATAAAGCTCTAAACAGATTCCTTTAACAGCCCTAACTCCCCGCACAAATATCTTACCATAATAAAATACCGATGTAAATTATTTATATTAATTATGTTAAATATGAACGTCTTGCACGTTTTATAAGATAAGCGGAAGGAAACACAATATACATTATATCCGTCAAGAAGCTGGGCGTTCTATGTAATGCCATCAGCTTTCCTCAAAACCTCCAATGCCATCATAATCCGCGCTTCGATTTCTTCCGAAGTAGCAGCTGGCGAAAAATAGCGCCGAATCCGCCTGTAGTCAATCCGAATCTCCTTTATCGCGGCCTCGCGCTTCACGGTAAGGATATTCAACATCGTCCCTTCATCAAGCGTCCCATCCTGCGAGCGCTGCTTCAGCGCCTCCGCTTGCCGGATGGTCAGCTTCTCTGATCGAACACAGAGCAAACTGTTCAGCGTTTCCTGCTCTGATTCAGCAAGATAGGACAGCGAAACAGCGGGAATAAACCCGAGCTTATTCGCGTCCACCTTATCGAGCAGCGGCTGTATTAGCTCCGTCAAGCGTATATAGCGCTGAATGCTGCGCGCGCTCTCATCTGCGGTTTCCGCGATTTCGGCGTCCGAACGCCCTCCCGGCGACTTCGTGCCAAAATGGCGCGAAGTTAAATCGTTGCGTTCCCCCTGCCGCTTAATAGCCTCCAGCTTCAGCTTGTACGCGAACGCCCGCTCGCTCGGCAGTATCTTCTCGCGCTGGTGGAAGTTGCTGTCCACCATAATGATCGCGGCGGCGTTGTCGTCCGCGTCGCGCGGATAGGCGGGTATCGTCTTTAACCCCGCCAGCCGCGCGGCTTCCACGCGGTTATGCCCCGAGATGATCTCCCAGCCGCCCGCTTCGCGCCGCCGGGCTAGAATAGGCGTAATGATCCCGTGCTCCTTTACGCTTTTCACCATCTCGGCCATCTTCGAGTCGCTATAGCGCTTGAACGGATGATGTAAGAACGGATGTAACTGGTCGTGCGGGATTTGCAGCGGCGCATAATCGCCGCCGCTGTTCGATCCCGCAAAGTCGCCGTTTCCCCGTTTCTCGGCAGCGTTCGCCGCCCGTGCATTTCTGCGCGCGCTCTCGTCATCATTGTGCAGCGCGAACATATCGTCGAAGGACTTTAGCTCGATCTTTAATCTAGGCATTTAGCGCCTCCATACAGATTGCTTGATCGACTTCCCTGGCTAATGCGGCATACGCCCTTGCAACGCCTCCGGCAGGGTCGTGCGTAAAAATCGACACGCCCGCAGCAGCAGCCTCGCTTACGCGAACGGATACGGGTATCTCTGTCTCGAATACGCGCATGTTTCTGCCGTACGCCGCCTTGATCGCCTCGACCATCTCCCGGCCGTGGCGCGTGCGCCTGTCCCGCATCGTGATGAGAAGGCCCTCTATGGCAAGATTCGGGTTGATGCGCTTGCGCATTTTGAAGATGACGCCCATGAGCAGCTCCACGCCCTTGGCGCTCAGGAACTGCGCCTGCATAGGGATGAGTACGCTGTCCGCCGCCGCGAGGGCGTTGATCGTGAGCATACCCAGGCTCGGCGCGCAGTCGATGAGTATGTAGTCGTAGCGCGCTCTCAGCGGAGCCAGGATGCTTCCCAGAAAGTGATCGCTGAAGACGCCGGATAGCGAAAGCTCCACGGCGGAGAGCTCGATATGCCCGGACAGAACGTCCATGCCCTCCTTACGAACGATAGCGGCGCTTGCGCCTGACGGCTTTTCAGAGATAGCGTCCCGCATGAGCGCGGCGATGTTCACCGGATGCTCCTCCGGCGCGAGCCCGAGCGATACCGTTAGCGAGCTCTGCGGATCGAAGTCTACGAGCAACACGCGCTTGCCCGCCCTCGCCAGCGCAGCGCCGAGGTTCAACGTGGTCGCGGTTTTGCCTACGCCGCCTTTTTCGAGCGATACGGCGATGATTTTGCAGTTTGACACCGGGGTTTCCCTCCTGCTAAAATTGAATGCCTTTTGGGGCCTGCCCCAAACCCCGCCAAAGGAACAATTGTCCCTTTGGAATCCCTATTTTTATGAATGTGCAGAATCAAACCAGAGCATGCGGCTCTTGATTATTATGCACCTATTATAGCCATAGCCGGGGCCATAGCCGCACCCATATTGGAGGAGTCCGTGACGCCCAAATCCTTGACCTTGCCGATAGTGCCCATCGTAATACTAATGGGCGTCGATTCCTCCGCCTCGCCGTACCCCAACAAAAACGCGCCCGCGCCCGTGACCGTACGCTGCGACGTCGGCGAGCGCGGCGCTCCGAGCTCCAGCGGATGGCGGTATTGCCGCTCCGCCGTCGAAAAATGGCTGCTCGCGGCACACGCGGCGTTCTGTGCGAATCCGCCGTCGATAAGCGCACAGCCCAGCATCAGCGCCTCCGTAATCGTCGAACAGGCGTTATACAGCCCGATAAACGGCACGTTCAGCGCCCTGGCCGCAAAGTTCGCCGAAATCGTCTGATTTAATAAATCCCCGCCGAGGAGCATATTAAGCTGTTCGACTGGCAGCCGCGCCTTTTCCAGCGCCACGCGTACCGACTGCTCGAACATCTTGCATTCGGCCTTTTCCCACGTGTCCTGGCCCCATAGATCGTCCTCCAGCACGATGTCGAACGTTTGCCCCAGCGGGCCCTCGCCCTCCACGTCGCCTACGATGGACGCGCAGGCCAGTATTTTAGGAGGGTTCGCGTATTGCAGCGTCTGCCCGCCCAGCCTTTTTATCGCCGACACAAAGCCTCCTTTTAGGGTACGCGCTTTTTTATACAAAAAAGCTGTGCAAAAAACTTATATTTTTTCATGCGGGCGGCTGCGCATCGCCCCAACATCATTATCAACTAAATGCCAGCGCCAGTAATCCCACAATAACCGATAATGATATCCCATACACCAGCACCGGCCCGGCTACGCTGAACAGCTTTGCGCCGACGCCCAGTATCAGCCCTTCCCGGCGGAATTCCATCGCGGGGGAGACTATGCTGTTCGCGAAGCCCGTAATCGGGACGATCGAGCCCGCGCCCGCGAACGTGCCGATCTTATCGTAGACGCCCAAGCCCGTCAGCGTCGCGCCTATGAAGATCATAGCTATCGATGTAAACGTCGCAGCGTCGTCCCCCGCAAGGCCCAAAAACGCCTTGCCCAAATCGCCGAGGCCTTGACCGAGTACGCAAAACAGCCCGCCCACGACGAACGCCTTCAGCAAATCGAGCGGCAGATTGGAGCGCGGCATCCGCGCTTTTACGCTCTTTAGATATTCGTTTCGCTCGTCGATTTGCGCCTGATTCATGTTGATCCCTCGCTTTTGGGTCGAATCTTCTGGGTCGCGGGCGATTTCGAATCGCCCCTACAGTTTGGGGCCGGGTCTATGGGGTTACAGGCGATTTTGAATCGCCCCTGCATGCCCGAGGTTTTTCCACGAAGCCCTTATAGCGCGTTTCCTTGTCCCCGGGCGCGTCCTGCGTCGCCGCCGGAGACGACGAGGGTATGCTTTGATATGCGGCCATAATCCTGTTCCTCCAGCTCGTTTTCCCCGAAGCCGCCGGAGCCTTGGGGAAGACTTATAAAATGCGCGCCCGAAAACGTCTTCTCCGTTTCGTCCGTCGCTGCAAAAACGCCCGCGATTAACAGCGCCGCAGCGGCCAGCAGTACGAGAGCGAAAACAGCGCACGCCACCTTTGCGCTCAAGCTTATCATCTCCTTTTGGCATAGAATTATGAGCGCTGAAAATTTTGTCGAGCTTAGGTTGCCGCCTTGGAAGGGTGGATATGTTGGGAATGTTTGGCGCGCCAGGGATGAAGAGGCATACATAATTCCCGCGTCGTTGCATAAACGGGAGCTCCATGGTAAAATAATATCATCAAACTACCATGAGGGGTGATTCTATGCATTCTTTTTTCGGCCTTAAAGCTCTTTGCGCAAAACCGTCTTCCGTAATACGCACAGATTATAACGCGTTTTCTACCATGTGCCATCAAATGAGCGAGC
>QMCE01002477.1_pt1 | contig 10186 bp, 8 predicted proteins | sample 1821851 | NCBI WGS metagenome assembly QMCE01 (sample SAMN09453174, study PRJNA476694) | Termite gut metagenome, whole genome shotgun sequencing project. | isolation source: worker | host: Odontotermes sp. | place: South Africa:Pretoria | collected 2016-01-28 | reverse complement strand
GCGGGATTGGTTCCCCAAGTGATTTGCGGTTCAAGGCCGGTGACGTCGAACTCGACCGTTTTGTCGAAAACCGCTCCCGGGTCGCTTGGCAGCTTTTTCCACTGCCTGATCGCCGTGTCCCAGAAATTTCGGTCCGGGGCGTACTCGCGACCGATCAGGTAATCGAAGGTTTTCTGGTCCGGGGCGATCATGCCGCTCCGGGCTCCCATTTCAATCGCCATGTTGCATACGGTCATCCGGCCTTCCATCGAAAGGTTCGTGAAGGCGGCCCCGGTAAATTCGACCGCGTACCCGGCCCCGCCGGCCGTTGTCATTTGCCCGATGACGTAGAGGATCAGGTCCTTCGCCGTGACGCCCTTCGGCAACGGCGAACCACAATGGACCCGCATTGTTTTCGGTTTTTTCTGCCGCAGGGTCTGCGTCGCCATGACATGCTCGACCTCGCTGGTTCCGATCCCGAAGGCGAGCGCCCCGAAGGCCCCATGCGTCGCCGTGTGGCTGTCCCCGCACACGATCGTCATCCCGGGCCGGGTGAGGCCGCGCTCCGGACCGACGACATGGACGACGCCCTGGTTCGGACTGTTCACGTCATATAATTTGAAACCGAAATCCTTCGCGTTCTTGCGAAGCAGTTCGATCTGGGTCCGGGCGATCGCGTCCTCGATCGGCTTGTTGCGGTTGGTGGTCGGAACGTTGTGGTCGACGACGCCGAACAGTTTTTCCGGTTGACGCAGCCTGCGGTCGGCGAGCCGCAATCCTTCGAAAGCCTGCGGACTCGTCACTTCATGACACAATTGCAGGTCGATGTAGAGCAATGTATCGCCGTCGGGGTCTTCATGAACGACATGGGCATCCCAGATTTTCTGGAGCATCGTACGCGGGAGAATGGTTTCTGAGGACATGGGAGAGACTTGAGAGGTAAAAGGGATGAAGGTAAGAGGCTTCCTGAAAGCGGTCGAAATAAGGTAAATCCTAATGTGGTTCGCCCGCCTCACTCCGTGGGGCGTTCGCGGCGCGACGACGTAATCGATCACGACGTAACCGATAAAACCACAGCGTCGTCATGAAGCAAAGTGGAAAACTGTAGGCGATTCCGAGCGAAACCACGTCCACGTGTCCGGAAAAAAGGGTATCGTCAAATATCAGCGAAACAAGCGGTGCAACAACCCTGCGCGGAAGTTCGATCAGCAGGAAGTTCAATAACGGCGACGGTGGTTGGGCGAAGGCGGAAACACCGCCGCCCAGCAAAATTCCGGCCACCCGCATGATGAATCCGATCGGCGCGGTCAACAAAACCGACGACACGAACGCCGCGAACAACCAGCGAAACAGGCTCGGTTTACGCGGTTGCGACCGGACGGGATCGTTCATTTCTTCGTTTTCCCGGTGATTTTCTTTCTTTCGGAATCGAGACGGCGTTCGACTTTTTTCACATCCTCGGCCGGCGGGAGGTTTTCCGGCACGATTCCTTTCTTGACAAGCAGTTTGCGAACTTCGGCATTGTTGCGGATGTGTTCGTCGGCAATCGACGATTCGCGGCGCAGGTCGTGTTTTTCAATGTTGAACGTCGAGATTTCGTTGGCAAAGTCTTTCGCCTTGATGGTAATGGTCGGCAGGAAATCGGCGAGCGGACGTGATGCCGGTGTGTCGAGTATTTCTTTCATCCGTTGTGTCGAGCGACCGCCGAACAAGGCTTGATCGCCCTTGCTACGGATAACCCCGAACGACTTTTCGTTGCGAAGCCGCTCGAAAATGATACCGGAAAGCATTTTTTCCGAGTCGGCCAGTTTTTTTCGGGCAAGAACCCGCTCGGTCTCGGCGATCCTCTGCACGATCACTTCCATTTTTCGAGTTTGCACGGCAAAGTACGTCTGCGCAAACGCGATCTGTTCTTTTCGCGGATCTCCATTCTGGGCAACGAGGTAGCAGGCATAGCGGGTCAAAATCCAATCTTCCACTTCGCGACCGGTTTCACTGCCGATCCCGACCATTTTGCGCGCGCAAAATGGTCGGCGACCTCGAATCCCGAGGTCCGGCATGCCGTCATCGCTTTGTCGATCAACGGCTTGAAATTTCGCCATTGTGCGTACCCCAACAGGGTTTGCAGCTCGCGTGCCCGCCAAAATTCGACGCCGTTCGTCGATTCCTTGCGAACCGCCTGTTCAAATCGCGAGTGAAGTATCAGAACAGTTTCCGATTCCATGAGAATACCACAAGATTTGCACCGGGACGCATGTTTGCCTGCTTGCCGTCGGCGGTGTCGTTTCCGGCGGGCAGGCTTCCCGGGAGTCGGCTTCGGGAAATGTCAACCACCCTCAGTACACACGGTAAACGGCATGACAATCCTCCCGCGCACCATCGCCTGCCGCCCGAACAACCCGTTTATGTCATTGTACAAACGTGTCATTGTATAAACATGTCATTGCACAAACAGAAGTCAGGGACGAGTGCGTGCGGCAGGCAGACGTGACCAAATGTTCGTTGTCATCGCGTTTCCAGTATACACGGGTTACCGGACTTATTGAAACAACTCGGCGTTCCCGATGAGTCGCACCCCGGCGGACTCCATCTTTTGCAGGGCGGCATCGGGATTGTCGAAACGAAAAACAAGGATCGCGCCGCCCTCACGTTCGGAGCTGAAACCGTACATGTACTCGATGTTCAGTCCGGCCCCGTCGATCACGTCGAGAATGTCGGCAAGTCCGCCCGGGCGGTGCGGGACGACCGCGGCGACGACTTCCGTGACGCGGACGACGACGTTGTTCCGTTCGTACACCTCTTTGGCGCGCTGCCAGTCCTTGACCAGGATACGCAAAATACCGAACTGCTCCGTATCCGCCAACGACATCGTTTCGATATTGATCCCGGCATCGGCCATCATCCGGCAGGCACGGCAAACATGCCCCGGTTTGTTTTCCAAAAAGATCGATAATTGCGTCAGTTTCATGGGGAATATACTGAAAGCGTTTGAAATTTCCCGAAGCCGGCCTCGGTGCAAAGGGAAAAAGTGAAGAGGGAAATGCGGGGGAAAAAGGAGATGGGAAAAAAGGAGAAAAGTATGCCTGACCACGCCGTCACGCGAACGTTTTGACGAGAGTTCGTTTCCGGGCTCCTTCTCCCGCCTGCGGGAGAGTATCCGGGCGGGGCCACATCAAAAAATGCCGATTCAGCGCCGTTTCGCAACATGTCACCCGGTCCCGAATATTCCTATCGGTATCTCTGGATTGTAGTCCATGCAAGTGGTATAATGCAAGACCCGGCGGGCGTTTTTTCCCGACTTCTTCCCTTTTACTTTCCCCTTCTCCCCCGCTTCAATGAACCGATACCATCCGGCCAGCGATCCCGATTTCATGCCGAAAAACATGCTCCAAAACGTACAGTGGGGCAAATTCGAGGCGATTTTGCGGCATACGTACGACAATGTTCCTTGGTACCAGTTGCGAATGAAGGAAAAAGGACTCCAACCGTCCGACATCCGCAGCCTCGACGATATTCACAAGTTGCCGTTCGTCAGCAAGAGCGATTTGAGGGACACGTATCCTTACGGCATGTTCGCCGTCCCGCTCAACGAGATCGTCCGTTTCCACGCCTCCAGCGGTACGACCGGCAAACCGGTCGTCGTTTCCTATACGAAAGACGACCTAGACGTCTGGGGCGAGGTCATCGTCCGGGCTTTGGCCTGTTACGGCGTTCACGAGGGGGACATCCTGCAAAACGCCTACGGATACGGCCTGTTCACCGGCGGACTCGGTCTCCATTTCGCCGAACAACTCGGCGTCACCGTCGTCCCCATTTCCGGCGGCAACACGGAACGGCAGGTCATGATCATGCAGGATTTCGGGGTCACCGCCGTTTCCTGTACGCCGAGTTATTTCCTCCATATCATGGACAAGGCCGAGGAAATGGGAATCGCGATCAAGGAGTTGCCGATCCGCGTGGGCATTTTCGGGGCCGAGCCGTGGACGGTCCCGATGCGCAAAAACATCGAGGCCGGAACCGGCATCCGGGCTTACGACATTTACGGCTTGACCGAAATCATCGGGCCCGGCGTCGGGGCCGAATGCCACTGCCAAAACGGACTGCATATTTTCGAGGACCATTTTTACCCGGAAATCGTCGACAAGGACACGTTGGAACCGCTTCCCGACGGCCGGTACGGCGAGTTGGTTTTCACGACGCTCAGCAAGCGGGCAATGCCGATGATCCGCTTCAGGACGCGCGACATCACGAAAATCTTCACGGAAAAATGCCCCTGCGGCCGAACGATCCGGCGAATCGAACGGATTTCACACCGGAGCGACGACATGTTCATCATCCGCGGCGTGAACGTTTTTCCCGGCCAGATCGAATCGGCGCTCCTCGCCGTCGAGGGAACCTTGCCGCACTACCGGATCATCCTGACCCGCGAACACGATCTCGACAACGTCGAGGTCCAGGTCGAACTCCGTGCGGAACAATTCGACGACACGATCCGTTCCCTTGAGACGTTTCAGCGGGCGATTCAAAAACAGATTGAAAACACCGTCGGCATCCGGGTCAAGGCGACGCTCGTGCAGCAGGGAACGATCCCGCGCAGCGAGGGAAAATCGCAGCGCGTGATCGACCGGCGCGAATTGTGATACGTTTAGCCGAGCGGCGCATGAACACCGTGATTCATTGTCAATTCATCGGCGACCGCCGTGTACCCACGGCCGGAAGCCATCCGGCAGTCCGCCACGGACCCTTCCGCACATCCCGGAACCGTTCCGGTACAAACCCCAGGAGTTTTTTCATGAAAAGAAACACGATTATCGCGGCGTTCGCATGTTTTTGTGTCGTACTGGTTTCGCACGTCCTCGCGGACGAGGGGCCGGAAACGGAGATCTTCGATCGGGCGTCGATCGATCAGTTCGATTTCTTTCTCGATGAAAACGGTCGCAAGGCGGATGTCTTCTCCTTCGTCGGCGACGAAACGCTCCGCATCTCCGGAAAACCCTTCGGTTGGCTCGCGACGCAAAAAGAGTACAAAAATTTCAAACTCGAAGTCGAGTATCGCTGGCCTTCCGGTTCGGCGGCGACGAACAGCGGAGTTTTTCTCCGGATGAACGGGACGTCGCCGAATTTCCTGCCTCGCGGTTTCGAGATCCAACTCGCCCACGGCTCGGCAGGAGATATCTACGGTTTCCACGGCATGGGACTTTCCGGCGAAAAAGGCCGTTATACGGAAGACCCGAACAACAAACTGAGCGGACATCTCCGCGGCGTCAAAAAGTTTCGCGATGCAGAGAGAGCGCCGGGTCAATGGAACAAACTGAAGGTATACTGTTTTGAAGGCATGATCGTCGTCTGGATGAACGACAAGATCGTCAACTGGGCCCATGACGCCGAAATCGTTCCGGGAAAAATCGGTTTCCAATCCGAGGGGGGACCGATCGAGTTCAAGGATGCCGAAATTACCGAACTGTATTGACGACGCCGCATGGACGACACTGTGTTGACCGCACTGTGTTGACCGCACTGTGTTGACCACGCAGTGTTGGCCGGTTCGCGTATCGGTCGTTCCCCCGCGTTTGGGCGAGGTGACGCCGAACGTCATTGAAATTGCCCGAAGCCGACTTTCAAGGAGCCTGCCCACCGAAACGACGCTGCCGAAGGTAAACAGGCGGTTCAACCGGGCTGTGTTTACCGACGACTCAACCGGCTTCGGTATACAAATGTCTTACGGCGAGTGAGTGCGACAAGCAGCCTTCACCAGACAACCAATTTCACCGCGTTTCCAGTATACACCGGCTTCGGTGGAAAATCGTTTCCTTTTCATGGCGACATCGATTGAGAGGATTTCATGCAAGCCGTTTTCCGAACCGTCGTGTTACTTCACCTGACGCTTCTTTCGTCGCTCACGTCCTTGTTCGCCGAGACGCATGCGATGTTTGAAAACGGCGTCGAATCGCCGCCGGCTTCCCCGATGCTCCGTGCGGTCGACGCCGCTCCCGGTCTTCCGCCCGGGGGAGGGGACAAGATTCTCCTGGACGACGTCAAACAGGAAGACGAGCCGTTGCCCGTACCCGTGGCGATTTTCGAGGGGGCGAAACGCGAGCAATTCGATTTTTTCCTTGAGGAAAACGGCAACTTCGGGGACGTCTTTTCCTTTACCGGCGACGGCGTCCTCAAAATCGCCGGCAAACCTTCCGGGTGGATCGGCACAAAAAAAACGTACAAAAACTTCCGGTTGACGGTCGAATATCGTTGGCCCGAAAACGGGGAGCCGGCGGACGGCGGCATTTTCGTGCGATTGAACGAAAGCCCGGTCGATACCGTCGAACCGGCGAACGACGGCCACTTCCCGTACCGGCTCAAGGCGTTCGAGGTACAGCTCCAATACGGCAATGCGGGAGACCTCATCGGCCACGCGGGCATGAAGTTTTCCGGCGAAAGCGACCGTTACCTGGAAAACCTCGGCCACCGCAGCGGGGAGCTCCGCAGCATCAAGAAATACCAGGGCCATGAAAAGCCCGTCGTGGAAAAAGGACCGGGACAATGGAATTCGCTCAGCGTTTTCTGCTTCGAAGAACTCATCGTCGTCCGCCTCAACGGAAGAATCGTCAACTGGGCCTTTTCCGCAGACCCTGTCCCCGGTAAAATCGGGTTCCTGTCCGAAGGAGGACCGATCGAGTTCCGCAATGCGTTTTTAGTCGAGGAAAAATGAACCGGCGCCGCCCGGTTTCCCCGCGTTCGATTTTCAACCCGAAGACCGACGGCTTTCACTACATCCACCCATCATCACGGACTTTTCTTTTTTCCATGAAACCCGAAGACGTTCTAAACCTGTGTGCGGAAAAGGAAATCAAGGCGATCGACTTCCGGTTCATGGATTTTCCGGGGTTGTGGAAGCATTTCACGATTCCGGTCTACAGGCTCTCGAACGATATCTTCGAAAACGGGCTCGGTTTCGACGGCTCCAGCATCCGCGGTTGGAAAACGATCAACGAGAGCGACATGCTCGTCGTCCCGCAACCGGAAACCTGCATGATCGACCCTTTTTTCAAACTGCCGACCGTCTCGATGATCTGCAATATCCAGGATCCGATCACGCGCGAGGATTACAGCCGCGATCCGAGGAACGTGGCCCGGAAGGCGACCAATTATCTTCGCATGACCGGGATCGGCGACACCTGTCACGTGGGTGCGGAAGCCGAGTTTTACATTTTCGACGAGATGCGGTTCGAACAACGGAGCGATTGCGGTTTCTACCACATCGACGGCATCGAAGGGAGCTGGAATCGCGGTCGCGAGGAATTCCCGAACCTCGCGAATAAAATCCGCCACAAGGAAGGTTATTGTTCGATGCCCCCGGCCGACCAGACGAACGACATCCGCAACGACATGATGCAGACGATGATCGACTGCGGCCTTGAGGTGGAAACGCAGCACCATGAAACCGGCGGTTGCGGACAGGCGGAGATCGATCTGCGTTTCAACGAGCTCGTCACCATGGCCGACCATGTCATGACGTTCAAATACCTTGTCAAGAACGTCGCCCGGCGGCACGACAAAGTGGTCACCTTCATGCCGAAACCGCTCTACGACGATGCCGGGAGCGGCATGCACACGCACGTCTCGATCTGGCGCGACGGCCATCCTTTGTTCGCCGGCAGCGGCTACGCGGGCCTGAGCGACACCGCGCTCCATGCGCTCGGCGGCATTCTCAGGCACGCCCCGGCCCTGTGCGCCTTCTGCAACCCGACGACGAACAGCTATAAACGCCTTGTTCCCGGTTTCGAGGCGCCTGTCAACCTGGCCTATTCGCAGCAGAACCGCAGCGCGGCGATCCGGATTCCCATGTACAGCCACAGCCCGAAAGCGAAACGGCTCGAATTTCGTACGCCGGACCCGAGTTGCAATCCCTACCTCGCTTTTTCCGCGATCCTGATGGCGATGATCGATGGGATCCAGAACAAAATCGATCCGGGCGAACCGCTCGACAAGGATATTTACGATTTGGACGCCGAAGAACTCAAAGGGGTTCCGCAAGCGCCGATTTCCCTGGAAGCGGCCTTGGCGGCCCTTCGTCGCGACAACGATTTCCTGCTTCGCGGCGACGTGTTCACCGACGACGTGATCGACACCTGGATCTGGTATAAAACCGAGCATGAAGCCGATGCCGTCCGTCTCCGGCCTCATCCGTACGAATTTTGCCTGTATGCCGACATCTGAGCGGTCGGTATACCAATACAGACGGAGCGTTCCCATGTCTCTTGCCATCGCCTTGTCGGGAGGAATCGACAGCGCCGCCGCCGCCTGGCTGCTGCGCCGCGAAGGACACGAGTTGACGGCCGTTTACATGCGACATCCCTACCAGCCGGATGAAAACGATCTTGCGGATGCGCGTCGCGTCGCCGATTTCCTGCGTATCCCGTTTCATGTCATAGACGTCGCCGAACCGTTCGAACGTGTCGTCGCCTATTTCATCGAGGATTACCTTCATGCGAGGACGCCGAATCCGTGTGCCGTATGCAACCGGGCGATCAAATTCGGCGTTCTCATGGATGCGGCCCTGGAAACGGGGGCGACCGGTTTCGCAACGGGACATTATGCACGCATTCCGGTGTCGTCGGATACTCATGACGGTCGGGCAACACCGGCCGTTTACCGTGCCATCGATTCGACGAAGGATCAGTCGTATGTCTTGTTCGGGATAGAGCGGAAGCGACTGGCCGATATCCGGTTTCCCGTCGGATGCTTTACCAAAACGGAAATACGCGAACTGGTCGCGACGGCGAATTTGCCGCTTCCTCCCAAACGGGAAAGCCAGGATGTCTGCTTCATTCCCGACGGAAAGCATGCCGAATTCGTCCGAAACCGCCGGCCCGGCATCGATACGGCCGGCCATTTTGTTTCAACGGAGGGGAAAATTCTCGCCCCCCATGACGGTTTCGAACGTTTTACCATCGGTCAGCGAAAGGGTTTCGGCGTCGGTTTCGGGGAACGGATTTTCGTCGTTCGAATCGATCCGGAAACAAAAAACGTCACATTGGGCAATCGCGGCGATCTTGTCGCACGTGAAGTGGTTGCGGAACGTTTTAATTGGCTTTCCGATCCGATTCGGGATCCCCGGAGTCCGGTCCGTGCCGAAGTGAAGATTCGATATCGAACACCGGCCCGACCGGCGACAATCGACATTTGCGGTGAAGACCGCGTCCATATCCGTTTCGACGAACCGGTCGAAGGGGTTGCTCCCGGCCAATGTGCCGTATTGTACGATCAGGAACGACTGTTAGGTGGCGGGTTCATCGCAGGGACGGTTCGCGAAAAGGAATCACCCGATCGCGCGTAATTCAGCCCGGCGCGTCAACACCGTGCCGGGCGGCGCAGATGCCGGTTTTTTCCCCGTTGCGCCGCTTTTCTCACGGGGGCTTGTCTTTGTCTCCCAAGTGTTTGATAATGGTCGGAAATTCTTTGTGATCAAAAAATCGCGAGATCAAAAAATGATGGGCGTTTCTCCCGATTCGATTCGACTGGTTTCCTGGTTTCGACGCCATAACACCTTGTCCGACCCCCGAGAATGCCTGGTCGCCTTCTCCGGAGGCGTCGATAGCGCCGTCGTCGCCAAAGCGGCGGTCGTCGCGCTGGGAGAACGGGCGGTCGCCGTTTGCGCCTACAGCCCGAGTATGCCTCGTTCGCAGCCGCGTGAAATCGCCTTCCTTGCCGAAAAAATCGGGATCGAGCTCATCATGGTCGAGAGCCGCGAGTTCGACGACCCGGCCTATACCGCCAATGATGTGGAACGTTGCTACCATTGTAAAACGATCCGGATGCGGCAAATCCTCGAACTCGGCCGCAAAAAAAAATGCGGTCTGGTCGTCGACGGTTCGAACGGCGATGACGCTTCCGATTATCGCCCCGGAAAGCGGGCCCTGGAAGAATTGGGGGTGATCAGTCCGCTTGCGGAACTCCGGTTTTCCAAGGCGGACGTTCGTGAACTGGCGTTTCAATGGGACCTTCCCGTCCATGACAAGCCCGCCGAACCGTGTTTGAGCACACGAATCCTCTACGGTCTTGAATTGACGCCGGAACGCCTTGACCGGGTCGATCGGGCCGAACAATTTGTCCGGTCGCTCCGTTTTTCCCCGTTGCGCGTCCGAATGCATGCCGACGACCATGTCCGTATCGAAGTCGATGAAGAAAAAATCGGGGAAATTGTCTACGG
>QMCE01003681.1_pt1 | contig 10188 bp, 11 predicted proteins | sample 1821851 | NCBI WGS metagenome assembly QMCE01 (sample SAMN09453174, study PRJNA476694) | Termite gut metagenome, whole genome shotgun sequencing project. | isolation source: worker | host: Odontotermes sp. | place: South Africa:Pretoria | collected 2016-01-28 | reverse complement strand
GGAGGATACCATAAAGTTTGTTACGGGATTAATCGCTATACCCCAAAGGCGTATACAATAAATTTATTTCCACGCTTGACCGCTGGGCAAGTGTTTGGTATATTTAATTTGACCAAAGTTCAAGTGTTGAATTGAGGTGGTCTGCTTTTCAGATTAGCAAGTTAAAATTAACTCAGTTTATTAGTATCCACACAGATTTCATACGCTTTGGGGGCAGCAATAGACATGGCAATACCTGTTTCCGGTTTATGTACCATAAGTGAATTCTCTAATTACGTTGGCATTTCAAAGGCATCGCTCCGATACTACGATGAAATTGGTCTGTTGAAACCTTTGAAACGCGGGTTAACCAACAGTAATAAGAACCGGTATTATTCAAATAATCAATTAGCGGAAGGAAGAATGATACGTATTTTTACCGAAAAGCGAATTATTCTTGATGACGCAAATATTACTGACGACAGCGACGATTTATTAACCGCTATTTCAAAATTTTGCGCGTCTCCGCACGACCCCGCAGTAAATGTAGCGATGCCCATTGGCAATTATTTTAAAAGTATGGAAGACTTTCAAAAAAACCAATTAAAGCCAACCCGTCTCTTTGCTATAGATCCCAGCGGAAATGAAAAATGGACAGCGGGCTTATATATGGTTGGTTATGCGCGCGGCCCCTCGAGCCTAGCCCTATCACGGAGGGGAACATGCGCTGTCCCAAGTGCGGCTTCAACAGCTTTGATCACAACCTCTTCTGCCCCAAGTGCCATAAAGATCTGAACGCCGCCAGAAGACTTTTGAACCTCTCCCTCCCCGCGCCGGGCAGCCTGGATTTTTTTGCCGCGGCCGTCCCGGAAAGCCCCGCCGAAATATTTCCCGTCCCCCCCCCGGCGGAGCCAGAGCCCGATATCATCGAAACCCTTACGCCTGTTGATGAAATCGAAACTATCGAGCCTGCGGATGACGACGACGACATAAGCCCTGAGGACGAACTGGAGGAAATACTGCCCGACGAGGCTCAGGGGGAGGAGGACATAGCCCCTCTGGAGCCGGGCGATTTCGCGGCCCATCTGGCCAGGGCGGAAGCCGCGCCTGAAAGCGAGGCGCCCATTGAAATAGAGCTGGATGAAGACGACGTCGAAGAAGTCCAGGCCGAGCCGATGACCGATGATTTCGAGGCGACCCATCCGGCGGCCAAGGCGGCCATGAGGCAGATAAAAAGCGCTCTGACGGCCACCGGCGATTTGGCGGAGGAGCCCGCTCCCGAACTTGAGCCAATTAAGCCGGACGGGGCGGAGGCCGCCAACGTGGTTATCCTGGATGACGACGACGAGTTTCTTGAGGCCGCGCCGCTTTCACAGCCGGCGGCGGACGACGAGCTGGAAGACGATTCCGATTTGGATTCCCTGTCGGATTTGGTGGAAGACCTGAATCTGGACGATATCGACACGACGCAAATATAGAAAAATCGTGATGAATGAGGATTTTTAAATGACGAACCTGAAACCCCTGGAACGCATAATTTTCCCCCTTGACCTCCCCGATTGGGCGACGGCTGAAAAATTCGCCCGCCGCCTGAACGGCCACGTGGGCTGGTTCAAAGTGGGCCTGGAACTTTTCATTGCCGAAGGCCCCTCCGTAGTGGCCCGCCTCAGGGAGGCCGCGCCTTCCAGCAAAATTTTCCTGGATTTGAAGCTGCACGACATTCCGGCCACCGTGGGGCTGGCCATGACGCGGGCCGCTTCTCTGGGGGCGGACATGATAACCGTCCATGCCCAGGGCGGCGAGGCCATGATGCGGGCGGCGGTGGAAAAGGCGGGCGGCGCCCTGGTTCTGGCGGTGACGGTTTTGACCAGCCTGAATCCGGCGGATATGGATGAATTGAGCCCGGAACGCCGCGCCCCCGGCGCCCTGGTGAAAACTTTGGCCGCCAGGGCCATGTCCGCCGGTTGTCATGGGCTGGTGGCATCCGGTCACGAAGCGCTGGCTTTGCGGCAAAATTTCGGCCCCTCGCCCCGCCTGGTCATTCCAGGCATTCGCCCCGCCTGGTCCCAGGTGGCGGGCGACGACCAAAAGCGCACGGCCACGCCCAGGGAAGTTCTGGCTGACGGCGCGGATTTTTTGGTGATCGGGCGGCCCATTCGCGATGCGGCCGACCCGGTGGAGGCGGCGGACAGGGTTGCCGCCGAACTGGCTTGATGGATATGGCGGGTCGAGCGCAGCGAGAAGGAAAGAAACCATACTAATATGGTGAGAGTAATTGCCGGCCGCTTCAGGGGCCTGAAGCTCAAGGCCCCGGACGGCCTCAAAACCCGCCCCACCAGGGATCAGGTTAAAGAGGCGCTTTTTTCCATGCTCGCGAGCCTTTCCTTTGATTTTGAGGGCGCCAGGGTTTTGGATTGTTTCGCCGGTTCGGGCGGCCTCGCCATTGAGGCTTTAAGCCGGGGCGCTTCTTTCGCCGCCCTGGTGGAGGCCGACCCCAGGGCCATGAAAATCGTGGAAGGCAATGTGGGCCTTTTGCGGGCGGAAATGGAGCGGAATGCGGGCGGCCCTTGGGCGCGTCTCATCCGCGCCCCCTGGCCTAGGGCTCTGGACGAATTTAGGGATGATGAGCCCTTTACCCTTTTTTTTCTCGATCCCCCCTATCAAAATACCGCCCTCCCCCAAACGCTTCTGCGGGAGGCGGCCATGAGGGGGCTGGCCGCGCCGGGGGCCCTGGCCGTCTGGGAGCAGGCGCCGGCCTCTCTGGAAACCTGGGGCGAGGCGGAAACGCTGCCCTGGCGGCTCCTGAAGACGCGCGTCCGGGGCGGTCAGGCCCTGGCGATATTGGAATATGACAAGGAAAAGCATAATGAAAAATAATCGTTGTCCCTGGGCCAAAAGCGAACTGGAAATCGCCTATCACGACGACGAATGGGGGAGGCCGGAGCGGCGCGAGGCCAAACTTTTTGAAATGCTTATTCTGGAAGGGATGCAGGCGGGCTTGAGCTGGTCCTTCATCCTTCAGAGGCGGGAAAACATGCGGGCGGCCTTCGATAATTTCGACCCTGAAAAAATCGCCCGCTACGACGCGGCCCGCGAGGCGGAACTTTTGGCCAATCCGGGCATACTGCGGAACCGGGCCAAAATAGCCGCCCTCTCCGTCAACGCCCGCTCCTTCCTGAAGACGCAAGAGGAATTTGGCTCTTTCAGCCGCTATTTGTGGGGCTTCGTCGATAATAAACCCATTGTGAACGCCTGGGAAAACTTCGAAAACCTCCCGGCCCACACCCCCCTTTCCGCGGCCATGAGCCGCGATCTGAAAAAGCGGGGCTTCAAGTTCGTGGGGCCGACCATCTGTTACGCCTACATGCAGTCCGTGGGGCTGGTGAACGACCACCTGGTCGCCTGCCCCCAATATGAGCTTTGCCTGGAACGGCCATAATGACCGCCGCCCTCCTGAACGAAGCCGCCCTGGCGGCCCGGCTGTGTTTCGGATTTAAAGACGCCAACATCAGCCCCCTGCCGGGCGGGCGGGTCAATGAAAGCTTCGTCCTGGCCAGCGGCTCCCAACGCTTTGTCCTGCAAAAGCTCAACGCGATTTACGGATCGGACCCCGCGCTGGGCCTCAACTGGAAAACCCTTCACGAGACCCTTGCCGGACGGGCCGAAGACGAATGGCGCGAAGCCATGCCCAGGGTTTTTCCCGATCTTGGGGGTTCCTTCACCGCCTCGCTCGCGGCGGACGGCCCCATGTGGCGCCTGACCGCCCACATCGCGGGCCGCCCCGCCCCCCGGACCCTGGCGGGCGCCATGCAATCCGCGCGTTTGATGGGCGCCCTGCACCGCCTTCTGAACTGCCCGGCCCCCGTGCCCCTCCTGCCGCCGCCGGAAGCGGAGCTGGTCAACCAGCGTCTGAACCTCCCGGAAGATTTTTTGGAACTGCGTCTCGTCTACCGCCGCCACCCCCATTTGGAAGACCTCGCGCCCCTCATCGAACAGGGGGCGGAGGCGGCCGCTCTCCTGCCCGCCTGCCCCGACTTCGTAACTGTTTTTCAACTGAAAGACGTTCTTATTCACGGCGATCCCAAGGCGGACAACTTCATTTTCGCCGAAGACGGACAGCCCCGCGCCCTGGTGGATTGGGACGACGCCCGCTACGGCCATCTTCTGATCGACGTGGCCGAGATGCTGCGCTCCTTCGGGCGTCCCCCGGAACTGACGGAAGGTTTTTGCCCGGAGGCCATGCGGGCCGTTTTGTCTGGATACGCCCAAACGGGGCTTCCGCTTTCGGAGGGGGACATTACGCTGTTGCCCGCCGTTTTGCGGGCGGTCTGCCTGAATCTGGCCCGCCGCTACATGACGGACGCCCTGGCCGAGCTTTTTTTCCGCTGGGACAGCGAAAAATACCCCTCTTTATATATACAGAACAAAAGCCGCTCCCAGGCCATGCTGGACATGGCCGAACATCTGCTCGACAACGAAATGCGCCTGGTGGACATTTTTCTGGCGGACTACAACAACAGCTTTTTGCCGTGAAGGCCGTTTCGAGCGCTATTGTACAGGAGTTATTGTCCCATATTCATTAAGGAGACGCTATGGCGCAACTATTTGAAATAATTATAAGGCAGGCCCTAGTCGTTTTTATACTCTGCTTCACCGGCGGCTGCGTCGGCACGGAAGACCCGGGGGCGAAAAGCAAGGAACTGGCCGGGCCGCCGTCGCCGCCGGCGGAGGCCGTCGTCGAACACAAAGTGGATTACCGCCTGCCCGCCCGGCTGAGCCTTTGCGGCGAAAGCCTGGATTTGAGCAAACGCTCGGTCTATGAGCGGCTGGAATATGAATTTTTGCCCATCGTCAACCACCCGGCCCAGGTGGCCCTGTGGCAGCGGCGGGCCGCCATGTTTTTTCCCCAAATTGAAGCCGCCCTGGCCAAAGCCGGTTTGCCGGACGATTTGAAATATCTGGCCGTGGCCGAAAGCGACCTGCGCCCCTGGGTGGTTTCGCCCTCCGGCGCGCTGGGAATATGGCAATTCATGCCGGCCACGGCCAGGCATTTCGGCCTGAGCGTCAACCGGGAGATCGACGAACGTCAGTTATCCGACGTTTCCCTGGGGGCGGCGGCCAGATACCTGCGTTCGCTCCACGGAAGATTCGGCAGCTGGGCCCTGGCCATGGCCGCCTACAACGCCGGTGAGGGACGCATAGGCCGGGCCCTTGCCTCGCAAAACGTCAGTGATTACTATCAGCTTGATCTGCCCCGCGAAACGGAGCGATACGTCTATCGCATCGCGGCCATAAAGGCGGTGTTGGAAAACAGGGCGGGATACGGCCTCAATATGCCCTATCCCCAGAGCCGCTACCGCGCCCCGGACTATGTGGAGCGGAAGCTGGATATTAAAAACGACATGACCTGGCCGCAGTTGGCCAAAAAAACAGGCTGCGATTACAAAGAGTTGCGCCTCTTAAATCCCCATATTCGCACGGCGGTTCTGAACGGGAGCTATGTTCTGCGATTTCCTGAAGGGAAAATTGGAGAAATGCCGATTAATTAGGATTTTTGTTCTCTGGCCAGGCGCGAGTGTTTTTTAAGCGGAGGAATATTAAACATATTTCGAGCATTAAAAAATGCGAGCAACAACGCCAGAGGGCAAAAAGACAATTAATCAGTCCTTATCAGGAGTTTTGGCAGAGTAATTGCATTAACTTTAAGTCAGAGATTCCGCCGCTGGCGGAAACGGCAAGAAAGAAGGACAGGGCCGGATTCTTGTCGATTACAGGCAACACGGCCAAAAAAAGTTCGTGTCCACAGGGCACGAACCAGAACAGGACCCTTTGGAAAATCTGATTTCGCCGGCAAGGCGGCTTCGGAGGTGCATCATGGCAAGAGCGATAAATCTATCAACAGAAACCTCTCACAATCATATTCAGCCCGAATGCGATCAGGCCAGCTACTGCTACTGGTTTGAAAAGATGGGGGCCTCCAGCTCCCGCTGCGCCAACCGCAACAGCATGGTTTGCCGCAAACGCCTGGACGACGTTTTTGCTCCCCACGCGCGCAAACGCGCCGCCGAGTAAGCATCCACGATTTGAAATTTAGCTGAATGTCAATTCGCCGTCAAATCGCAGATTTGACGGCGAATTGACATTGCCTGACAGGGCGCGTTCGCGCTTCGTTTAGAATGCGCTCTAATGTTCATAAGGGGGCGATTTATATGCCGCGATTGGAAGATGGGCGGAAATTTTCGGTCGATTTCGAGCGGGCGGCGGAGGTGGCGCCGCTCCTGAAAAAAGATCTGGCCGCCCTGGAGAAGGCCAGGGACAGCTATGCGAACAATTTTCTGCGCTTTAAAGTAAAGTTTTTGTCTCTTTTTTATAATGAGGATGAAGAGCGCCCCAGGCCGGGACATCCGCTGAACAAAGCCTCGGACAATCTGGAGTTGTCGCAGCTCATGGAGCTTCGCAATCTGATCGCGGACGAGGATTCGATGGAAAAAATTTCCCGCCTCATGGGGCAAAACAGCGAACGCCTCAGCATCGCCTGCGCCCTGCTCGCATCTTATATGAAATATCTCAATTCACTTTAGTGAACAGGGGTTCAGGCCAAAGAGGTCCGCCGTTGAAGGCCTGTATAAACATCTCAATTCACTTTAGTGAACACGGCCACTCCGCAGGCCGGGATTTTTATGTTGAAATTGCCGTCCGGGCACATGATTTCGCCGCTGTTGCAAATTTCCCGCCCGCCGTAAATGTCGGCGTCGCTGTTCAAAATTTCCACCCAGGTTTTGCCCCGGAAAAAATCATGATTCATCACGTAGCCGTGGGGAAAGCCCTGGTTGTGCAGGGAAACCGCCACCACGCTTTCCTCCTGCCCCCAGGCGCGGCTGAAAACCAGTATCCTGTTTCCATTGTCGGCGTAAAGGATTGTAAGGCTGGGTGAGCGGAAAGCCGCCGACCACAGGCGCAGGCGGATCAAATCCTGATAGAAGCGGAACATGCCCGCGCCCCGGCCTTCGCGCATGGCCTGGAAATTTTCGCGGTGATTCAGAAAATCGTCGTGGCGGTAGGGTTCCGCGGCGCAGACTTCCTCGCCCATGAAAAACATGGGGGTTCCGGCGGAAAGAATGGTGAGGGCGGCGGCCACTCGGCAGCGGGCTTCGGCCCAGGGGCGGGTTCCGTCGGTCATCATGTTGTTCACCGCCACCATCATGGTGCGGGCCGAATTGCGGGAATTGCCCGCCTCGTCGTGGGATTCGTGATAGACCACCCGCCGGGGGCTGTTCACTAAAATCCGGCCGAAAAGTTCCATGTTCAGGGGGTCGTCCCAGCCGAAACCGGCGTTCAGGATGAGCCGGGCCAGGGATTCGTTTGCGGTCGCGTCGCCTATGAGCTGGTGATACCATTCCGCCCACCAGATGGCGTCGAAACCTATGCCGCCGATGTCCTGGGAGTGGGTCATGGCGTTCCAGCCGCTGTGGTCTTCGGCCAGGAGCACGGCGGATGGCTTTAAAAGCCTTAAGGTGCGCACCCATTCCCGCATGAAGCGGATGCCGGCCTCGTTGGCCTCAGGCACGGCGACGCCGTTGTAGTGGAGGACGTTGAAGCTGTGGAGGGCCTGGGTCAAATCCATGCGGAAGCCGTCGATGTGGAAGCTTAAGGCCAGGGAGACCGCGCTGCCGATCATCATTTTGCGCACCATTTCCTCGGACATGTCCGGGAGGTAGCCGGTGGACATGTTGTCGAAATAGCCGCCTTCCGGCAGGCCGGGGTAGTCCTCGTCGCGTCCGTGGTACATGTAGTAAATGTTGCGATCGTGGCGGGTGGAATCATACATCCATTCGGCCCTTTCGCCGTCCGGGCTGTAGTGGTTGTAGACCACGTCCATGATGACGGCGATGCCGCGCCGGTGGCAAGCCCGCACGAAGTGGCGAAAATGGTTGCGCCCCACGGGGCCGCGCGTCACGGCGTAATAATGCGAAGTGCCGTAGCCCCAGCCCGCCTCGCCCTCGAAGGCGCTGATGGGCAGAAGCTCTATGGCGTTTATGCCCAGGTCCACCAGGTAATCCAGCATCTTCAGGGCGTCCTCGAAGGAGCCGGGGCCATCGTGCCCGGTCCACAGGCCGCCCACGTGCATTTCATATATGACCATGTCCTCCACCCGGTTGGGGAGGGGCCGCGAGTGATCGAATTCGTGGGCCCAGAAATCTTCCGCATTTTGGCTTTCTTCGCCGCTCTCCGGGTGCATGGGCGGGGCCAGATCCGGGTCTATCACCACCGAGCAGCTTTTGGTGCCTTCCAGGGCGGCGCTTCGGCCGTCCCAGGCCTCTTTGGCCGGGTCGGCGCCGCCGCTCCCGGCCTGGCCGCGCGAATAGAGATCGGTGCGGTAAACCACCGAACCGTCGTCGCGGGTTACGCGGAACATGTACTGGCGGCCCGGCCAGGGGCCGTAATCCAGAAAATCGCCGTCATAGGGATCGGTGCGCCAGATGCCTTCCTCGTCGCGGGTCATCGGGTAGGCCTTCGCCGCCCCGCGCCCGTCGTTGTGGATGTAGCCGCCGCTGTCCCCGGCGGCCACCACGGTTTCCACGGCGCGAGCGTTGGGCGCCCACACGGCGAAAATTATGCCGGGCGCCGTCTCGCCCTCCCGGTAATATTTGTTGGCGCCCAGGCGGCGGCAGTGGGTCAGCCAGTACGACTGCGTCATGTCATGATCCGCCATTGTGAAGCTGCGGTGCATGGTCGCTTTCGTGAGGGAGCCGTATTCCGTCATGACGCCCCAGATGTTGGCCCGGCCCGGCGCGTCCAGCAAAACGCCCCAGGAATATTTCTTCCGAGGCGAAAGGCTCCATAGGCAGGGGCAGCCACCTGTCGCCGAGCTCGCTTTCGTCCGAGAAGCCGCCCATGAAGCGCACGTTGCGAAAAATATTCTGCTTAAGGCCTGTGTAGTATCTGAACTCGATTGTTGTCTGGGACATTGGCGTTACCCGCAAGAATTGGAATTAACGCTCCATTATACCCCAATGACGGCAAATGGAAAGCCCATAAAAAGGGCTTATGCATCTAATGGCGATTGGGGAACGGACGCTTTTTCCGTCAGGGCAAGCTCATTTGTTTTTTTTGTTGTCGAGCAGCACACCGCAATAGCTTTGTTGATCACGCATGTGGACGCGAGACGGATCAACTTACCTTGCTCATAATCGCTTTGACAATATGGAAACCGTCTTTCTCGTCCTGGGTAGTTACAACACTGCTTTGCATTCCTTTTTCTCGCCGAAGTCGGCGCAATCTTCTGGAATTGCCACGAGCGGATCATAATGATCATATCCACGGGTTTGAAAAAGTGGCATTATGAGGGCCATTTTTGCGGCCTGCTTCGAGAGAGCTTGGAGTACAAGGTTTTGGCTTTATAGCGCCTATTAAACGTGCGTTTAAAACATCGTTGGTATAATTTTCAAAAGCGGTTTTCACGCGCTCTCTAAACGCCTCAACAAGATTGCCGGTCAGTTCGCCGTCATATACCTGCCAGGCGAAATGCTTAACTAATCCTTCGGACGGCGTTTCCATCTCCATCGCTACGATTTCCTTTAGTTGCCCAAGGTACTTTAGTTCTTGGGCAGCGCGCAGGGCCGTATCCAAATCAAAACTTTCGTTGCTCAGTTTTTTTAGTTCTGGTATGAGAGCATCGTCCACAGCGGAAAAGTCAAAAGTCATGAACGGTTTTTTATCCATAACATTGGGGTGGTCAAGGTCGGTGAAAAACTTATATTTCACCCCATCGGTCAATATGGCAATTTTTACAGGCAACAGGCTTTGAAAATACTGCTGTAACTGCGCCTCCTTGGAGCCGTCCAGTGCGTCGCCCACTTTCTTTGCTTCAACAATGATTACAACGTCATCTCCGCGCTTGACGGCGTAATCAACTTTGCATTCCTTTTTCTCACCGAAGTCGGCGCAATATTCTGAAATTACCACGAGCGGATCATACGGATCATATCCAAGGGTTTGAAAGAATGGCGCTACGAGGGCCATTTTTGCGGCCTGCTCGGTAGAGGTCAGGTCTTTGCGTTCCATAACACGCTTTGCGTGAGCTTTTACAGCGTCAGTGAAATCCATGATATTCCTCACCAGTAAAAAATGTTGCTCGTTAGAGGGTTTCGCATTTAAGACATCATATTCCAGCGACTAAGTGTTCGCCAATGCCCGCCGCCCCACATC
>QMCE01002475.1_pt1 | contig 10188 bp, 8 predicted proteins | sample 1821851 | NCBI WGS metagenome assembly QMCE01 (sample SAMN09453174, study PRJNA476694) | Termite gut metagenome, whole genome shotgun sequencing project. | isolation source: worker | host: Odontotermes sp. | place: South Africa:Pretoria | collected 2016-01-28 | reverse complement strand
GGAGCAGCCTTCGGCGCTTCTGTCACCGCCTTTGCTTGACTTGGCTTAGGCTGGGCTTCAACCACAGCTTTGTTTTCAACAGGAGGCTTGGCAGGAGCTTGCTTGGGCTCAATAGGCTTAGCAACTGCGGGTGGAATACTTTCCGCTTTGGGCGGAGCCGTCTTCACAGCAGGGGCAGACACATCCGCCTTGGCATCAGCCTTTTTCTTTGACTTAAAAAGCTCAGGCAGCCTTGCCGTGAACCCGCTTACCCTTGAAACATTCCTGGAAGGAGAAGGCTCGGTTTTGGGAAGGACCGGCTTCTCTTTCGCAGAAGATTTCTCAATCTGCTTTTCTGCGGGGGCAGAATTCTCTGTTTTCGTTTCAGCGGCAGGCTTTTTGATACGCTTAACTCCAGCAGGCGCAACAAGCTTCTGCTTGCCCGTGTCAAACATAGATTTAATGTCGCCTATATCTACCTTGCCGACGGATTTTTCCTTGGGGAATTCTCCATCTGCTTTTTCATTTTTTGTGTGAGAGGGCGATGCAGAAGTATCTGAGGCGTTTTCCGAAGAAGGCTCGGAGGATGCAGAAGAAGACGGCAAATCAGCGGACATGCTGTTCAGCTTATCAAACAGCCCGTCCATTGAATTTTTCGTCATGTCAGCTCCATCGTTTCCGAGGTCGTTATCCTTCTTGAAATCGTCGCTCATATACGCCCCTTTTGTACTTTAGAAAATTAATGCTCAGATAAAAGAAAATTCAGAGGCGGCGGTTTTATCCTGCCGCTGCTCCAAAACACTATACTTACGGTCATTATACACTAACAACCACAATATATCAACACTTTAATGCCTTTTCATAACTAAATATTGGCTTATAAAATCATTCGTATGTGACAGGAATTCTGTCATTCGGGCTGGGCCCTGTTTGATGCATGTCATGATAACGAGAAATATATTGCACACCGCCGCTGCCGTAATTATTTTCAAGCTCGTCGAAGGTCACGCTGCGCCCCCATTCTATCATACAATCGTTGAAGTTGCGGTTGCATTCTGCAACGGTAACGCCGCTTTCGCCGACCTCGACAACGGTGACGGAATGCTCATAATATATAAAGCGAATGTGGTCGCCAACCTTGAGCTCACGTGGAGAATAGAGAGAGCCAATCGGCGCAGCCTCGCCGAAAAGCGAATCGCTCATGAGGCTTGCAAAGCCGAGGCACTGCGTCAGATAGCTGTATTGAGAGAAAAAATTCCAGGTGGTGCCGTTATAGTAATTGCAGTAATCATAGCCGTCCCATTCATGGTCACAGGGCGTGTCGGTGACGGTGTAGGAATACTCACTCTCTTCTTCAAAGCCAATGTGGTTCCAATATCTCCCGTTGCTGTAATTCTCCTTGAAGGAGGAGATTTTCCTGTTCAATTCCTGAGAGAGAACGGTGCTGCCGTCAGTGATGAGGCTGCCCGTATACACATAGCCCTCTGATGAGCCGGCTTTAACCTTGCACCAGAAGGTTTCGTCTATACTGATAATCTCCACATCCTCATCGGCACTCAAAACACTTATCTCCACCGCGTCGGAAAGAGAGCTCCAGAGAGAGGTGGGCGCAGTCGTTTTTGCAGTGACAGCATTGACCTCTGATGTTGCTTCTGACGCAACTATCCGTATGCCCGGTGTATAAGCCGGAGATATAGATGACGAGATAAGACTGGCTGTCACGGAGTCAGAATTAGTTTCGCCAGTTAATACGCCTGTGACAGAAACATCTTCGGACGTAGTGTTTTCATCCGGAGAACAGGCGGAGAATATTAGCAGGAATAAAACCATACACAGAACAAGGGATTTGATTTTCATACAATTCTCTCTTCCATACAGCAATCGTAGGCATAGTAAATAGTTTGCCAAACTCTAAATATTGTAGCCTCAAAAGAGGTTTTAGTCAATGTTTGCAGGGGATTTCTCTGAAAATTCGGCATTTGTTCACAGCACTTTCAGTTTCTATATCTTGTATACTTGTCAAAATGCGAAGCTGTGATATACTCTTAGCATAAACATTGAAGAAGCGGGGGCAGTATGGCAAGGTATTATGCGGTAAGAAAAGGAAGGGCAAACGGCGTTTTCTTTTCGTGGGAAGAATGCAGGGCTCAGGTTGAAGGGATAAGCGGGGCGGAATACAAGAGCTTCAATTCCATAAAAGAGGCTGAGGCATATGTAAAAGGTGAAGAGAACAAGCCTGAAAAGAACAGCAAACCCGAAGAAATCCCTTACAAAGAGAACACGGCCATAGCATATGTGGACGGGAGCTATTCGCCGGCAACACATGAATTCTCCTGTGGAGCAGTTTTATTCTACGAGCGAAGCAAAAAGGTGTTCTCAAAGAAGTATTCCGACCCCGAAATGAGCGATATGAGGAATGTGGCAGGCGAAATTATGGGTGCTGTTTCGGTTATCTCATATGCGCTTGAGCATAATATTGCCGCACTTGAAATACATCATGATTACGAAGGCATTGCGAAATGGGCGACAGGTGAGTGGAAGGCAAACAAGACAGGTACAAAAACATATGCCGGGCTTTGCCGTGAAGCAAAGCAGAGGTTAGAGTTGAGCTTCGTCAAAGTGAAAAGCCACTCAGGTGACAGATATAATGATGAGGCCGACAAGCTCGCAAAAGAAGCATTGGGGCTATAAAAAGGCAGAGATGAAATCTCTGCCTTTTGTTATGCATGAATATAATTTCAGATTTTAATAAGCTCATATTCCTTACTGCCGATACCAAGCTTCACGGCGTGGTCAATGCCGCTCATCCAGTTGGTTTCGGGGTGAGTGTCTGTGAAATGGTCGTGATGTATATGCTCACGCTCATCAAGAACAGAACCGGGGAGGACCGGCATTGCATTCACTGCGTCAGCGCAGGCAATGTCCAGCGCAACAGGGTCAAATGAGGCGAACATTCCGACATTGGGCGTGATGGGTGCGTCGTTTTCAGAGTGGCAGTCGCAATAAGGCGAAACATCCATAACAATGTTTATATGAAAATTCGGTTTATCCTTGATAACCGCTTTTGTGTACTCGGCGATTTTGCAATTGAGGATATTATTCTCCTCATCGCCCGGTGCGGAAATTGCGTCAACAGGGCAGCGACCTATGCATCTGCCGCAGCCTACGCATTTATCATGGTTTATCGAAGCCTTCCTGTCAATGATTGAAATTGCCTCATGTGCGCAGTCTTTTTTGCAGAAACCACAGCCGACGCATACGCTTTGGTCGACCTCCGGCTTGCCGGCATTGTGCATTTCCATCTTGCCCGCTCTTGAGCCGCAGCCCATGCCGAGGTTTTTCAGCGCACCGCCGAAGCCCGTGCATTCGTGCCCCTTGAAGTGATTGAGCGAAATGATAATATCGGCGTCTGTAATCGCCCTGCCGATTTTAGCTTCCTTGACGTAATCGCCGTCAACCGGCACAAGGCTTTCATCTGTGCCTTTGAGGCCGTCGGCAATTATAACGTGGCAGCCTGTCGTATATTCATTGAAGCCGTTTTCCTGCGCTGCGCCGATATGGTCAAGCGCATTTTTGCGCCTGCCGACATAAAGCGTGTTGCAGTCAGTCAGAAAAGGGTTTCCGCCGAGCTCATAGATTTTATCCGCCACCACCTTGGCAAAATTCGGGCGCAGAAATGCGAGATTTCCCGGCTCGCCGAAATGAATTTTAATTGCGGCGAAGTGGTTTTTGAAGTCGATTTCCTCAATGCCCGCCGTCGTTATAAGCCTTTTCAGCTTCTGCGGAATGTTTTCATTCCAGTCAGCACGGAAGTCCGTGCTGAATACCTTTGATTTTCCCATGTTTCTCTCCTTAATATTTGAATTCAGTTAATCATAAAAGATGAAGTATACTTTATGTCAAGCCTTTTTCTTTGGGGGCTTGATTTTCACATTGAAAGCAGATTTGCAAAAATCGCTCAGGCAGCAGCTTTCGCAATTCGCTGTTCTTGCCGTGCAGACCGCCCTGCCGTGCAGTACAAGCCTGTGACAGAAATTATTGGACTCCTCGGGCGGCAAGAGCCCTCTTAAATCGTCCTCTATTTTTGCGGGGTCAGTGTTTGCTGTAAGCCCTATACGGTTTGAAAGCCTTATGCAGTGAGTGTCCACCACGACGGCGGGCTTGCCGAAGGCGTCCCCGAGGACGAGATTCGCCGTTTTCCTGCCGACGCCGGGAAGCTGTGTGAGCTCCTCCATCGTATCCGGAACCTCCCCGCCGAAATCATCTCGAATCATCTTCGAAAGCTCGACGATGTCTTTAGCCTTTGTGCGGTAAAAACCGCAGGAATGAATCATCTTGCCGACGTCCTCGACATCAGCCTCCGCAAAGGCGTAAACATCAGGATACTTTTCAAACAGTGCGGGTGTGACCATGTTCACACGTGCATCTGTGCACTGCGCAGCAAGGCGTGTAGCAATCAGAAGCTGAAGCGGGTCAGGATAATCAAGCGAGCAGATTGCGTCGGGATATTCCTTTTTCAGTGCCTCCACGCACATCAAGGCACGCTCTTTTTTTGTCATAATATCACCTCAATAAATTCTTTTCCCATTCTACATTAAAAAAGCCGCTTTGACAATTCCCCTTTACCTGAAAAGGATTGCATGTTAAAATCTTTCAGAGGGGGTGAGGATTTGTCTGCATCTGTTTTGAAGCTAATCGCAATAGTCACGATGGTGATTGACCATATCGGCTTTATATTCTTCCCGCAATATCAGATTTTAAGATATATCGGCAGGGTGAGCCTGCCGCTGTTCATGTTTCTGCTGGCAGAAGGCTTCTTTTATACAAAGAATGTTTGGAAATATGCCTTGCGCCTTGCGATTTTCGCCGTGGCTTCCGAAATTCCGCATGACCTTTTCACAAAAGGAGTGATTCTCGAATTCCAAAGCCAGAACATCATGTTTGAGCTTTTGCTGGCACTTTTGGCACTTATCTGCGTGCGAAAAATGACGGAGGGCAAATATCTTTTCGCACTGGGAATTCCTGCCGCTTTCGTGCTTTCACAGGTGCTGAATTTCAGCTATGGCTTCTATGGGATACTCATGGCGGTGCTGTTCTATATGTTCAGGCAAAACCGCATTTTGCTGCCTGTGTCACTGTTTGCGTCAAACCTCGCTTATGATTTATATAACTCAAGGCAAGCCTTTTCGGTGCAATGGCCTGCGATTTTTGCGGCAATCCCGATAATTCTCTATAATGGCAAAAAAGGCTTTCGAATGCCGAAATATCTGGCGTATATATTCTATCCCGTACATATGCTGCTGTTCTATTTGATTAGATTGTGGTTGTAAAATCTTTGATTTCAAGATATACTTTACTAAACTAAAATGAATGGAGAGAGTTTATGTTCAACGATATGATGGATACAATCGGCTTTGTGCAGGGAAAAGACAAAGAGCTCGGCGATGCGATGGAAAAAGAATTTCTCCGCCAGCAGAGAAACATTGAGCTTATAGCGTCTGAAAACGTTGTTTCGCCTGCGGTTATGGCGGCGATGGGCACTGTGCTGACGAATAAATATGCGGAAGGTTATCCCGGCAAGAGGTATTACGGCGGCTGCGAATGCGTTGATGTCGTTGAGGATATAGCCAGAGAAAGGGCGTGCAGGCTGTTTGGCGCAGACCATGCGAATGTGCAGCCGCATTCGGGCGCACAGGCAAATATGGCGGTGTATTTTGCCTTTTTGAAGCCGGGCGACACCGTTATGGGTATGAATCTCGCCGAGGGCGGACACCTTACGCACGGCTCGCCTGTGAATATGTCCGGCTCGCTTTATAATTTCGTGGCTTACGGAGTGGACGAAAAAACGGGCAGAATTGACTATGATAAGCTTATGGATACAGCAAAAGAGGTAAAGCCCAAGCTGATTGTGGCGGGTGCAAGCGCATATCCGAGGGAGATAGATTTCAAGAAATTCCGTGAGGTGGCAGACGCCGCCGGTGCAATTCTGATGGTTGATATGGCGCATATCGCCGGGCTTGTTGCGGCCGGCGACCACCCGAACCCCGTACCTTATGCCGATGTTGTGACCACAACGACGCACAAAACACTGCGCGGTCCGAGAGGCGGACTGATTCTCTGCAAGGATGAATATGCCAAGGCTATAGATAAGGCGATTTTCCCCGGCACGCAGGGCGGCCCGTTGATGCACATAATCGCCTCAAAGGCCGTATGCTTCGGAGAGGCGCTTCAGCCGGACTTTGCCGAATACAGCCATAAGGTCGTAAAAAACGCCAAGGCTCTTTCGGAGGGTCTGCTCAAAAGAGGGGTGAAGCTTGTCTCAGGCGGCACGGACAACCACCTCATGCTTGTGGATTTATCCGAGGGCGAGCTGACGGGAAAAGAGCTTGAGAGGCGGCTTGACGAGGTGTATATCACGGCGAACAAGAACACTATCCCCGCTGAGAAGAGAAGCCCGTTCGTGACAAGCGGCGTGCGTCTCGGCACACCTGCCGTCACTACCAGAGGATTGGACGAAGCCGATATGGACATCATTGCGGAGTGCATTTCAATGACGATGGCAGATGATTTTGAAGCGAAAGCCGATGAAATAAGGACAAAGGTAAATTCCATCTGCGAGAGGTATCCGCTGTATAAATAAACACTTATCTTGCATTAGCGACAGCTTATTAATTCTGCTGTCGCTTTTTCTTTTTCTGTGTTATAATTAATTTATAGAATGAATAGTGATATTCTAACGATTTACGCTCTCCTCAAAAAGGTAGAATTATGCTAAAAACAAGCTTAAAGCAAATATTCCGGCGACCGTTGAGCGTCGCTGTTTTCTTGTTGCTCATGGCAATCACGGTGGCGTTTCTGTCGATTGGCATTTACCTCTTCATGTCCACACAGAATAACCTAACTGAAATAGAATCAAACTTCCGCACCATCGGCACGATAGGGCAAAAGGTTATCGGCGTGTCAAAAGAGCGGCAATGGGATACGCCAACACAGCGAGCCATATATTCTCCCGTCATGGAATACGGCGATGCGATAACGATTGAGGCCTTTAATTTCGAAAGCGTGGAGTATATCCATCCGCCGGAGAATCGCCCGTACTATTTTGCTACTGCGCCGAAATTCTCCAAGGCATTCTGGGCAGTGGAAGACACGGAGTATTTGGATGTGGTGGAGTATAAAATCGTGGAAATCTATCCTGATGTTATACCTGTTCGCGCAGAAGTGACAAGAGTAATAGGTGGCATAACATATGAAGTAGGTGACGAAGTATGGATATGTGACCATACACTCGAAATTCCGCTGAATCTTAAACTCGGGAAAACGTATGTTTCAGGAATCGGTTGGGATTCTGCGGATGTTTTCTTTACTGATTACCACGGAATTGACAAGTATACAGTGCTGGATCCATATGTACCTTTCACAATGCTTTATTCAGAGCAAATTGACAAGTCAGGCAAACGCTTTGATGACCCAATATATGAGGAATACCTGCATACAGCCTTTGAAGTTACGGAGGGTTTCTATGAAAGTGAGATTGGGAAAAGACTCATAAACTATGGCAAAGAAAAGTCTCGATTTTCATCTCGCCCGGGGATTTTGGGAACCAACAGTATGGAGCTAATGCTCTCGTTTTACAACGATGAAGTATATATGGAGGAAGGCAGGGAAATCACGCAAGAAGAATTTGACACTGGAGCCGCTGTCTGCATGATAGGAGCTGACCAAGCAAAGTCCAATGGTTTGAGCGTAGGGGATAAAATCAACTTTTCATTTCTTGAAGCACACTATGGCGGAGATGTGGGAATGGAAAATTCACGCAGCACTTATTACTTTGCGGCCGAAATCATCAACGCTTCCGGCGAGCTGTATGAGCCGTTCTACACAGACGAATATGAAGTTGTGGGGATATACAACAAGTACAGCAATGCACAGAACTCATTCAATCTGCCTTATGCGACGGTGATAGTGCCGTCGGCGTCGATCAAAGGCTCAGATGAAAACAACATGGTTGGCAACCTGATTTTGCAGCCATATAACGTGAGCTTTGAAATCCCGAACGGCACGACCGGTTTATTCATGGAAAAGCTCGAAGAAAACGGGCTTTCCGATTTGGTAGACGTCACATTCTATGACGGCGGCTATGAAAATATCAAGGCGGGGCTGAATGATATGTTTGTGATGTCCGTCACACTTATGGCGGTGGGTGCGGTCACGACGCTCGCCGTGATACTTTTCTTTTGCTTCCTCTTTATCGGCAAGCAGAGGAAGAGAATCGCGATTGAGCGCTCAATGGGTGTGCCGAAGCTGAAGAGCGCCGTATCCCTGATTTTAGGCGTGCTGCTCGTCGTCATACTCGGCACGGGGCTTGGCGGGTTCGCAGGCTTCTCAAGCGGCGGGGTGGTAACCCAAAGCGTGGAGGCCTTCACGCAGCAGGAGGAAGCGAGCACGAAATTCAGCAGCTGGGTTATCGAAGGGGAGAATACGGAGGAATATGAGACGGAGAATGACTTTGCAATAGAAAGCTCTGCGGTGACGGCTTCTCTGCTTGCGGTGATGTTTGCCGCTATGATAATTGCGGCGGTGTTCGTATCCGTCAACCTCAGAAAAGAGCCGATGAAGCTTTTAAGCGAGCGGGGGAAGTGACGATGGCAATAATCAGAAATATCAAAACGCATAAAAGAAGCAGTATTCTGGCGATATTGATTTCCGCTTTGCTTATCCTTTTCATGTTTCTGTATCTCGGCGGGCTCAGTGAAAGCCAAAGCGAGCTTGCGAATCTCTCCTATGCCGTGCCGGTGGAGGGGAAAATTGTCAACCCGAACGGGAGCTGGGACACAGAGCTGCAAATCTCACCGAGCATGGTGCAAAAGCTTGAGCGGACAGAAATGATTAAAGACGTCATAAAAACCGCAAACTTCTATGTGGACGATACACTGACGGTATACACTGAGGAGGAGCAGGCATGGCTTGGGCTCGATAAGCTCCTCTGCTCGGCGAACACACTTGAAGCCTTCCCGTATGTAAATTCAGATACAATCGACTTTGCAGAGGGGTATACAAAAGATTTCATTGCTTCAGGTGAAGCCGTGTGCATACTCGAAAGCGAATATATGAATGAGCAAAACTTGAGTATCGGCGATACGTATAAGACATCAGTGTACCGCAAGAGGTATGAGTATTCGGCGCTTATATATTCATTAAGATATGTCACGGATATAGAGCTTAAGATTATCGGCAGCTTTGAGATTGACTATTCAAAGGTCGGCGGCGCAGAGACGGGGATAGCGGTTGCGCCGCTGAGATATGTGCGAGAGGTGTTCAGAGATATTGATGCGCCGTATGGAGTGCATTCAATGCATTTTGCGTGGGCCGGCGACGGGGATTTGGATGCTTTCAAAGCCGCCGCAGAGGAAATCGGCTTAAAGCCCCGTAACCCGCAGGATGGTCTTGATGTTGTCGGCAAAGCACTCGTCCTCTATGACGAAGCGTACATCAAAACCGAATCTCAGCTTATGAAGAGTATCAGCCTTCGGCAAATTCTGCTCCCGCTCATTTTTGCAGTTATCTCCGCTATTGCATTTCTTATTTCCTATCTTCTCCTGCAAAGCCGGCAAAACGAGTTCGCAATAATGCGCTCGCTGGGGCAGAGCAAAGCATCGGTCTTCCTTTCACTGCTGACTGAAGCGGTGATTCTGGCGTTAATCGGCGGGCTTGCAGGAAGCATAATCGGCATTATCATCGGCACGGATTTACTGACGGCACTGGTAATTCTTGGCATTTTCATCATTCTTTACTCGCTCGGCACGGTGATTGCACTGCTTTTGCTCAATCGCTTCAGCGTGATGGAAGTGCTGACAAAAGCGGACGAATAGGAGGAGTTATGAGCATAATCAAGGTTGAAAACGTGGGCTACACATACCAGAGCAAATATCAGAAGGTGGAAGCCCTCAAGGAAGTGAACTGCGAGTTCGAGACAGGCAAATTCTATGCTATTGTCGGGCATTCCGGCAGCGGCAAGACGACGCTGCTGTCACTGCTTGCGGGGCTTGATTTGCCGACGAAGGGTGAAATCTATGTTGAAGACGAGCCAATCAGCAAGATTGACAGAGACAAATACCGCCGAGAGACGGCGTCAGTCGTGTATCAGAGCTTCAATCTGTTCCCGCTTTTGAATGCAATGGAGAACGTAACTTATCCATTAAAGCTGAA
>QMCE01770837.1_pt1 | contig 10199 bp, 10 predicted proteins | sample 1821851 | NCBI WGS metagenome assembly QMCE01 (sample SAMN09453174, study PRJNA476694) | Termite gut metagenome, whole genome shotgun sequencing project. | isolation source: worker | host: Odontotermes sp. | place: South Africa:Pretoria | collected 2016-01-28 | reverse complement strand
ACCGTCTGCCGGGCCTCCGGGGTCAGGTCAGGGAGTTCATCGAAAGCCTGAGCGGTATTTTCGATGAATCGCAGCTGATAATCCGGATCAGAGACAAGTTTATCCCACAGCGGCTTATGGTATGGCGCCAACTGATCCCAGATCTCTTTGATGGCAGCAGCAACGCTGTCATGTTCAGCAGCGGCTGCGGTATTATTATCGTGACTCAAGTTATTTTTCATATAAACTCCCATCTGTGCGCTGCTCGCACTCATCATGTTCCTGATTCAAGATGTCGCCAATCTGATAGTTTTGCATGAAGTCGTTACTTATCGGTGAAGGAAGGCTGAAGGCGGTCCAATTCAGAAGATGGTAATAAATCCACATATAGCGAATCGTCAGTAGTTCCCTTATATCATTTTCTAATTCATCCATAGTGATATTGGCCAGATTTAATACGATATCTTTACAGTCCTCATAAGCACGGATATCACGATCGAAATCCACATCAAGCACCAGGTGCTGATAGCCGTCGTGATCGATAGTTCTTGGCTTGAAAGTGACTATGTCAACAATACTCAAGGAACAGATTTGATTAAGTCTCGTTTCGACGATGCAGTGGATATTTACGGCAAGTTTACCAGAATCACGAAAGGTCATGGATATGTTGTCAATGCTGACTTTATGTAAGCCATTATAATTCACCATACGATCAAACGACTTGTTGAATTTCATATCAAGCCGATTCGGTAACAATACAAAATAATTATTAAATTCATCAAGCTTACATTTAAAAAAATTTATAATGATACCCCCGATCAGAGAGTACAGATATTGCGTGTAGAAGATGATCTTGTAAGCTCTACGAGGAACCGGCTCATAATCCGCTTTTTGATATAAATTATATACTTTAGCCGCTATAAATTCCGAGAAACCAGTCTTACATACGAAAATGATTCGGCAGGACAGAAAATTCCGTAACGGCTGTAGCTGGTTCCAGATATAAAGATCATCAATGTCCAGAATCAGCAGCTTCTTGCCGCTGAATCGTTTGGCATGACTACGAAGCAGCTGTATCAGGGTTTCCAGCAGCGGGGAAGCGATGTCAGTCGTAATGGATAAGTCATCTATAGGATACAATAAAGAAAGTTCCCAGGTTTTTTCTTCCTTATTACCCATGAAGAAATCGCCGCTCATGATTACCTTGGTGGCATCTATTTTATAGGTAATCGATTTTCTGTAAAAGACTTCGCTTTGCTTCGCAGCGTTTTCAACCCGGCCATGGATTACCGGTATAGTAAGGACAAAGAAAGCCTTTTCTTGTTCACTCACCAGCTGCAGCTTGGGAACGCCGGTCCGTAAGCTGACAAAACCGACGGATTCTTCCGAAAACTCCAGCGCCGGCATTGTCAGGGATAACGCTTTCAACATGAGATTGATATCAGTCAGATACACCTGCACTTCCATGATTGATCCAGGCAGTGTTAATTGCGGCTCACCATCAGCAGACTGCTCTGCCGGTACTGCCTCGCCTTCCGGATTCTGCCCGTCATGCTTGGCTTCTTGCGTCTGTTTGGCATACTCGGTTCTCCAGAGGCTTAGCAATTCCTGATTGATCTGCCGCATTCTTTGATAATTGGCAATATCCCTTTCGCTGGCTTTAAGCCGTTTGGCGCAAAACTGCATGGCGTCTTCATCATGGTCTTGGGCTTTTTGGTAATTCTCGGCAAACAGCGGGTCTTTCTTAAGAAACCACCTAAGCTTGGGATAGTACTTTCTGATACCGGATACAACAGATTCAAACTCATCATTCAGTACCTGGAACTTTTCTTTTGATTCAGGAGACAGTGTCAAGTCGTCTCCGAACCGTTTTCTAGTAGTATTATCTTCCATATGACTCCTTTCGTAAGATATAAAGTTAATATTTCTTAAATATTAACAAGGCCATTGTGATAGACGCGCTGTTTAATATGGTCAAATACATAAGGACCCAACTCCTGCACTAGCAGAACCGGGGATTCCTCATGGCACGGATAGCGCAGATGGGACATTTCCTGACGGATCCGCTTTACCGTAGCCGGTTTTTTAATATAGCCGGAAGCATAGATCTCAAATGCTCTGTCCAGATGATCCATGTAGGCGGTGACAAAGATGATGTTAATCGTCGGACTAAGCAGGATCAGCTGCCTTGCTAACGAAAATCCGTCCATGCGGCCCGTCCGGATGTCTAGAAAGGCCACATCGATAGGTCTGTGTCTGGCATAGCGAAGGACATCTTCGGCATTGTCAAAGCCGACCGGCGTCTCAGCGGGAAGTGCTTCACGGATGGCATCTTTCAGCGCGGCTAAGGCCAGCGGTTCGTCATCCATAACAATGATATTCATGGCTGTCCTCCTAATCTCTCCGTTATCCTTTCCGGTTTGTTCCTAGGAAAACGCGGACGCAGTATTTCCTTAGGTACCGTTATCACAGCCTCTGTTCCCGCGCCGGGTCTGCTGTTAATCTCCAGTCGGCCGTCACATAAACGCGCCAGCCGCTCCCGGACATTTTCGATACCGATATGCCGCTGCCCGTCTGTTTCCGGCCGGGCCGGGTCATATCCGGTCCCGTTATCCCTGACGGTGATCTGATGGCAGTCAGGCAGTTCTCTGACGCTTACCGTGACCGTACCGACGGCAGTGCCGTCGGGCTTCCGGCCTTCCAGTCCATGGCGGACGGCATTTTCCACGATCGGCTGGACGGTCAGCGGCGGCAGCATGAAACATTCTGTCTCTATATCACAGCAGACTTGAAGCCGGTCGCCAAAGCGCAGCTGCTCCAAGGCTAGGTAGGTTTCCACATGGGTAAGCTCATCCGCAAAATCAATCAGTTCGCGCTGCCCCAGAGAATCGAGGTTGCCCCGCAGATAATGGGCAAAATGGTGGATGGCCTCCTTGGCCTTATGGGAATCTATCTCACAAAGCTGGCCGATGGCCGTAAGAGAGTTATACAGGAAATGAGGCTTGATCTGAGAGAGCATGATCGAAAGGCGGCTTTCGTCCAGCTCCCGTTCCTGTTCCTTAAGCCTATGGCTCAATTCCACCTGCAGGTTTACATAGATCAGGAAAATTGATACCGTGGCGCCAAGATAAGATATCCATAGGCCGGGCCAGCTTAGTTCCGCCACATAACACATCAGTGGGGCCAGCATGTAAATCAACAAGGTAAGCCATTCCTTTGGCAGCAGGTGTTTTCTGTTCCTGAGGATCATGACAGCACAGATCGACAAAGAAATGACCTGTAATATCATAGCCCCCCAGATGTTTACGACGATTAAGTTGTTCTGCTCATCCAGACGGAACCTCTTGGCTCTGCGCACCGATCATAAACAGAGTATTGAGCCCTGCCAAGAAAAGCGCTGCCTTGAAAGGCTTCTGTGGAACCGGAAACGTTTTTTTCAAAGTAAGAAAGGCGAAGAGATATAATTCAAAGACGATGAGAGCCAGATTGCCGAACGTATAACTGCCGATATCCATTAGGCGGATGGCAATATAGGCGGTCCGGCCGGGTGTCCCGTACAATAAAACCGCGGAAAGCTCGCACAGACTTCCCGCCAAGGCCAATAGTACCAAAGCTAGGAAATGAGGGTAAAGCCGGTTGGGTACGCGCCCGTTCAGCAGAATACCAGACAGTAGCATAGTGAGGATGAGAATGGCGCAGCCATTCCCAGCTATGGTTATCAGTATAACCGATGTCATCGGCTCCCATCTGTAGGCCATGACACTGATTATGGCAGCGTTCCATGTAGTCATGTTCATACCCCATGTCCGCGTTCGCGGACGAACAATCAATAGTGAAAGCTTATATGATTTATGTTAATTCTAACATGTGTGAATAAAAATCTCAATCATTACATATGAAATGTTTAGTATAAATTTTTATGAAATGATGGGGAATTGATGGGCATGTTATATTACAATGTAGAAGATTGCAATCATAGCCAAAGGAGGATGAGGATATTATTCGTCAATTACCTTATTAATTGTATTGGCAACGTATTATATCAAACGAAAGGAGAGATACATATGAGTGAAAAAGAATTATCACAGGAAGACATACAAGAGGTAAACAGCATAAGAGATGAAGATGAAGAACGCTTCTTGGGTTACATGCGGGAAGCAGCACAATTAGCGTTTAATCAGACCGACAAAGACATATGCGATTCTTTTGTGGAAAAGTTAACAGAATTATGCGAAANNNAAAGCCCGATTAACATTAAAAATGCTATATTCTATGTTTATGTTGCAAAAGAGTTTGATAATATGTACTTTGGTGCAATGTCAATAAAGGCTAGGCGCTTCGTCGTTCAGGAATACAACCGATTTGAATCGACCGTGTACCAGTTTGATTTGTATTCATTCTGATCTGGGAACAGGTAGTCCGGATAATTCATTATAAAAACTTATCAATTAGGAGGAGCACATAATTATGGATTATATCACAAAAACATTTTTTAATAATGAAAAATATAAGGAATTGTTAGAAGAAATTGATACTGAGGCTATGGTAAATTTGGCAAAGGCAGACATGAGCAAGTCAGATCATGTTAATTTTATGAAAATTGTAGAACACTCCGCTAAGTGGACACAAGATCTAAAAGGCAACGACATGGCTAGAAGATGCGAAATATTTATGGGTTATGTGATGATAGGTTTAGAAAAAAACGAAATTAAATGGGAAAAATTGTCCTTCGGTGTTTTGAATGATGTCAAGCCAGATTATTGGGATTTTAGTGATCGTGGCTATAAATATTTTGCTTCATCAAAACAAGACAATTTTTACTACCATGCTTATTTGTTTGCTAGATGATGCAGCTTATGCCGACGGGAACATGGATCGTCATGTTCCCGTTATTTCATCCTGTCTAAGCGTCCTGTCGTAAATTCCGACCAGCTGTAATTCTCCATGTACCTGCCATGATAGCAGTTAACAGCATAGGCATCTCCCTTTTCATACTCATACAGATCGCAGTACACGGCGGCGGTATTTATCGCATAAGTCCCTGTGCTCCGGACAATAACCGAGCTGATTCCCGCTCTGTCAAGGGAACGCAGCAGCTCGCAGATGATGTTATCCAGCTGTTTCTGCCGGCTGCGGTCATATGGCTCGTCTTCCCATAAAATCGCGGCAATCTCTTTATTGGTGGCGCTGGCTCCGTGTCTGTCCACCAGATAGGCCAACATTTCTTTTGCTTTCGCACGTCCAAAAGTAACCGGCCGGCCATTCATAAATACTTCAAAATTACCGAAACACTGAATCCGGATGCCGACATCGGGATGTCTCACCGGTCGGCGCAGGTTTTCCAGTTCCTTGGCGATGTGCGGGGCCATCGCCGGCTTCATCACATAGCCGGAGGCATGCAGCCGGAATGCATTGGACATATAACTGCTATGTGCGGTTACGAAGATGATGTTGGTATCACCGTGACGTTCTTTAAGATACTTGGCCAGAAGCAGACCGTTCATCTCCGCCATTTCAATATCTAAAAAAGCCACGTCAACCACCCTTTTCCGGGCATAGGTAAGGGCTTCCCTTGCCGAAGAGAAAAGATTTATTTCCGCTTTGTCCGCCACTTTGTGCAGCACGTCTTTCAGTTCCTGTAAGGCGGCATGTTCATCATCCACAGCAATAATGTTCATCTAGATATCCTGCTTTCTCTGCTTATATTATATTTCCAAGAGCAGGTTTTTGTCAATTTTTGTAAAAGTGAATCTATTAAAAACGGTAATAATATAATATTATTCACACTAACAACTACAGTCAAATACAAAAATGGATGTAATAAATATTGATTATAAGAATTTAATATGCTAATCTTGTTAAAGAATAACACGATGAATTAATACAAATTATAGTAAGTTGAGGAAGATTTATGGCTTTTTCAAGGTCCTTTCATAATAAACATGCTAGGCACGAACTAAAATACCTGCTGAGCCACGCCGAATATCTGATTTTGAAAAGCCGGATTGCCGCTGTTATGGATTACGATAAGCATGCCGGCGAAAATGGTTATTTTATCCGCAGTATTTATTTTGATGATCTTAGAGAGAGTGCTTATCATGAAAAACTGTGGGGCATCTGCGACCGGCGGAAAATCCGGATAAGGGCTTACGACAATGACCCTTCACACATTGTTTTAGAATGTAAAGAAAAAGAAAATATGTGGGTCAGCAAAGCTTCGGCAGCCATTGACCGAGACACCTGTGACGCCTTGATTCAAGGCGACTTTTCCGCACTCGAACAACGCCGGGAAGAGGTCTGTAAAAACGTCTATGTGGCCTTCCGTGAGAAAGGCCTGAAGCCTTCCGTCATCGTGGATTATCACCGGGAGCCTTTTGTTATGCCTATATCCAACCTGCGCATTACCTTCGATCAGCATCTTCACGCCGGAGGCATAACCGGTTTTTCCATGTTTGGCAAAGGGCAAGTCAGTAAAGAAGTTGAAGGCAATAAAGAAGTCATTAAAGCAGACAATGAAATAGGCGACGATATAAGCGTGCCGATCTATCCAGACAGCGTAATACTTGAAGTAAAATACGATAACTACCTGCCCGACATGATCAGGATGCTGATTCCTAAACACACTGGTGCCCAGCTTTCCATTTCCAAATATTGCATCTGTAAAACAGCTACTAAAACAATAAAATACTAAAGAAGAGGTAATAAGATGAACAGCATAACAGAAGAAATTAGGAACAGCATAGAGCAGTCAGGCCTGATCGGCAAGCTTACCCCGGCACATATTCTGGCCTGCCTGGGAACCGCGATGATATGTGGCGCGATAATATATATTATTTACAGAAACTTTTACCGTGGTGCCGTTTATAGTGAAAACTTCAATACTTTAAACGTTCTGACCTGTATGACGACTTGTTTCATCATTATGACCATTTCAACCAACCTAGTGCTGTCGCTCGGCATGGTCGGCGCCCTTTCTATTGTCAGGTTTCGGGCAGCAGTCAAGGAGCCGCTTGACATCGGCTTCCTTTTCTTGGCCATTGCCGCCGGGCTCACGTCAGGAGCCGGCCTTTACCCCTTGGCCCTAATCGGTACCTTTATGATACTGGCCGTCTATATATTGTTCGCCTTGGTTGGCCGGGAAAACAAAAGATATGTGCTGGTAGTAAAATACAAAGAAGCAGCCGGCGAAGCTGTCCTGTCCTGCCTAGAACGATATAACTGCAAGATGAAAAGTATCATTGCCTATGGCGACATGACGGAATTAACCGTAAGTATTAAATATAAAGGACTTGACACTGCCATCACAAAGGAACTAAACTATATTGACGGTGTAAACAATGCTATCCTTATGGAATATGCAGGAGACTAGTGAATCGGCCGGCTAGTGCATAGTTCAATATGAAAGATATAAGTTAATTAGGCAATGTATGGGCCAGTAGGCAATGGATAAGTCAGTAGGCAATGGATAGGTTAATTAGGACATTAGATGCATAAACATATAATATTAAAATATAAAACTGAAATCATGACATCAACGGTGCTTTTTTTATTTGCTGTCATAATTGCCATCGTGGCTTCCCAGGCAGAGAAGCTGGATTTTTCTCCTTATATCGCGCCGATTGAAGATGGTTCGGAACAGGCGGACCAGTTGGCCGCAGCCCAAGCGGATCCGGGCATTTCGTTTTCTCTTGACCAGTATTTCTATACCGACACGGCCACGCTGGAACTGAGCCGCTCCGACAGTGACATTGTGGCGATATATTATACCTTAGATGCGACACCGCCTGACGGCGGAAACGGTCTTCTGTACGAACAGCCGATCCCCCTCATTTGCCCAGATCAGGATCAGGTAGCTTCCTTTGTCGTCAAAGCCTGCGGTCAAAGGGCAGACGGCAGTTTCACAACCGCGATCACTCATTCCTATTTTGTCGGGGAAAAAGTATATGAACGGTTTGACACCCTTGTTTTTTCACTTACTACCGATCCGGACAACCTGTATGACTATGACCGTGGGATTTTTGCCACCGGGCGGGTCAGAGACGAGTACAACGATGAAATGAGAAAAAAATACGCCGAAGAAGGCATTATCTGGGAGGGGAGTCAGGAGACGGAAACCCCGGCCAATTACCAGATGCGGGGCATCGAATGGGAACGGCCGGTTTATGTGGAAGTAGTGGATTATAACGGGGAGCCGCTTATTGCTCAGGATGCAGGCATGAGAGTCTTTGGCAACAGCAGCCGCCATTTTAGGCAAAAATCCATCAAACTCTATGCGCGAAGCGAATATGACCCGGTCAACAACTTCTTTGACTATGACTTTTTTCCGGATGATGCTACCAATTACGGTCTGTCCGTCACAAGGTACAAACGTCTGGTGCTCCGCAACAGCGGCAACGACCGGGGCGCCACCTATCTGCGTGATGAAGTGATCCAGGCCTGTGCCGACGAAACCGACTTAACGGATGTTCAGCACAGCCGGGCGGCCGCTGTCTTCTTAAACGGTGAGTATTACGGCTTTGTTTGGGTTAAACAGGTTTATCTTGACCAGTATTTTAATTATCAGAACCAGGTCCGGGATGAGTCGTGGGCCATTCTGACCGCTGGCGAGGTTCCCATCGACCTGCCGCCGGAAGACGAGCTTCAGGCCAAGGCAATCAGTGATTTTAACCAAATATACACATATGCGGAAAAAGACCTAACCGACGATGCCGTCTTTCATGAGTTATGCCGCTTGGTCGATATAGACAATTTTCTGACCTATTATGCCGTCCAGATATATATCGGCAATACCGACTGGCCTAAAGGCAATAAAAAAGTATACCGCTATTACGGCGAAAACCCGGTAGCAGACGGAAGCTCGACGGCCGACGGCAGGTGGCGCTGGCTTATCTATGATACCGACTACGGATTGCTGAATAACGGAACTGTCGGGCCGGCCACCAAGACCCTCGGCGTCCTTTTAGGTAAAGCGGAGGAAAGCGAATATATTTACAGTCTGACGGCCTCGCCATTGCTGGCGGCGGTTTTATCCCGCGACGATATGAAGGAGCAGTTTGTCAGGGTTATGTGTGACCTCATGAATGATCAGTTTTCACTTGCCAACATCACGGATAAGATCAGCGTTAAAAGCGCTGAATATTATAAGGAACTGAATTATCAGTTCAATTACAACAGTGCCAGCGGCAGCTGGGGTAACGTAAGCCGGTCGCTTAATCAAATATACTCCTTTGCCCGGATGAGGCCGGCTGAAATGAGGAGCCAGATCGAAGAATTTCTTGATATTGCGCCTGTCGGCTATACAGTCACCTGTAACTGGAATGAAGAAGCCGGTATCAAAATCAATTCATGTCAGCTGGACAAGGACTTTACCGGCTTTTATTACGATATGAATACCGTCACCTTTACCATGGAGACGCCGCCAGGCTATGGCCTATCTTACTGGCTGGTAAACGGCGAACCAATGTATGGGCAGGAGATTACATTGACCAAAGACCATGCCATAAACGGTAATATCGACGTAGAGCTTGTTCGGGAGCGGCTTGACGAAGAAGCCCCCATCATTACAGCCATTGCCTATGAAGAAAGCGCGGATTATATAGTGATAGAAAATCCATATCAATCCAGCCTAGACCTGCGGCAGCTTTATATCTCCGACGATCCGCAGAACCCGCATAAACAGGTTCTTGCCGATTATATCCTCCCGCCGGGAGAAAGCCTGAAACTCTATTGTGACAACTATCAGGAATTAGATGCCTTAGGCGGCTTTCTGATCGGTTTTAACTTAAAGAACGGCGAAACACTTGCCATCTCCGACCAAGAGGGCAATGCCGTCCAAGCAGTTTACCTGCCCAAAATAAACAATGACCATATTCTCATCAGAGACTGGATAAGTGGGAGGTATTATGATGTCGCGCTGTGACGGTCACGCTCACGGTCACGGTCACGCTCACGGTCACGCTCACGGTCACGCTCACGGTCACGCTCACAGTCACGCTCACGGTCATCGCCATATTGCCCGGGCCTCATCGGTGCCGGTTCCGGCTCCCGAAAATAAGTGCCGCTAAGTTGCCCGCCCAAAGAATCGGCAGTTTCCGTGTCGTCAGCAAGCGCCGTCCATGGCGCGTGCTGACTTGGCCGGCCATCCTTGGCCGACCACCACTGGGTTTTTGTTAGGCGGGAAACTAAGCGGCACTAATTTTCTCCCGCAAGGAACCGGCACC
>QMCE01002469.1_pt1 | contig 10202 bp, 11 predicted proteins | sample 1821851 | NCBI WGS metagenome assembly QMCE01 (sample SAMN09453174, study PRJNA476694) | Termite gut metagenome, whole genome shotgun sequencing project. | isolation source: worker | host: Odontotermes sp. | place: South Africa:Pretoria | collected 2016-01-28 | reverse complement strand
GGTGATTTTTTACGCCACAAATACACGAATGATTTTTATTCGTGCATTCGTGGCATTTAGTACTCGTTGCTTTTAATCGTATAGTCCTCGTCCGAAATCGCCCGAATGGTTACCACTTGGCGGTTGCTGTGCGTCATTTGCTCGATGCTGTAATCCGTAACCACCAAGCGCGTAATGTCGAACAGCTGCAAAAATGGGCTGCACACGTAAAGGGCTTCGTTGCGCTCCAGCAAGGCTCGCAAATCCTTTACGCCCTCTTCGGGGTACTTATCTACAATTTTATCGTTCTCTACCGCCACCAAGCCCACCGAAATGGTAATGTCGTAGTCGCCTGTGCTGATGTACTCCTTCACCGTGCCGCTCATGCCCACCAGCGCGGTTTTTACGATGTTCTTTGCCTGCGAAACGGAGCAAACCGCCTCGGCTATTTCAAAGTCCTGCGCCGTATTTTCGGTTAGCCCAAGCGTGAGGCTGGTTTCAAAGAACTTGCCCAGCGCGTCGTGGGGCTGTACGCCTACCAAGCTGCCGCCTGTGTCCTGCCTTGTCGCCTTGCTCTCTAAGCTGGCGTCGGAGGGTCGCTGCGGCGTCATGCGGTACACGAGCGTTTTAGCCGCCGTCAGCGCGGAGGCTGCGATAAATTTATAGCTGATAACCTCAAAGCCCATTACACCGCATAGTTTAGGTCGTTCACCGCGCCTGTCAGCACCTCGCCCACCATCTGCTTGACGCGCGTCAAATCCTCACGCAGGTTGGTGGTGCTGATGGTGAAGTTTTTCACGACGCTGTCAATCGTTACGTTAATATTTTTAATCTTGCCCGCGTTGTCCGCCGCCGCCTTGCCGCCTATGCCGTCAATCGCGCCGCCGATGGGGTTATTATATACCCGACAGACGGAGTTTATGCTTTCGGGTGTTCTTTGGGTTGCGTGAAAGCAATCGAAAGAATTAAAAATATTCGTTCTCGAAAGGACGAGAATCTAACGATTGTGTGCGAAAATTTGAGTCGCGTGGCAGAGTATGCGAAGGTTGATAATAACCAGTTCAAAATCTTGAAGCGCAACCTTCCGGGAGAGTTTACCTTTGTTTTGAATGCTTCGGGGAGAGTTCCTACGAAAGCACTCGGACGACGCAAGACGGTCGGTATTCGTATCCAATCTAACCCGATAGCATCTGAAATTGTGAGCGAACTCGGCACGCCGTTGGTTACGGCATCCGTTAAAGACCCCGATATAATAGAGGAGTACCTAACCGACCCCGAATTGCTCAACGAGCGTTACGGACGACTGGTTGATGCTGTTGTTGATGGAGGCTACGGCTCGCTGACACCGACTACGATAGTCGATTTAACGGGCGATGAACCCGAAATTATCCGTCAGGGAGGAGGGGAATTGATTTAATCAATAAAGAGTAAACTACTAAATAGTAAACTACTGACAAAAATACTATTTACTATTTAGTTGTTTAATATCTATATGAAATTATGCAAATCGTTGAACTTTCAAATAAGCCTGCCGTACTAAAATACGGCTTCGTGGAGTCTCCTGTGGGGGATTGTTTGGTTGCGTGGTGCAAGGAGGGTATTTGCGCACTATATGTAGAGGCAGACGAGCGAGCCGTTGCAGAATTGGAAAGAGTTTGGGGCGATAAACGTATGGGCGTAATGCATACGTCAATTCAAAAAGCAGAGGTTGATTTCGACCCGTTTTCTGAAAATGTAACCCTTGCTTTATATGGCACCCCATTTCAGAAGCGTGTATGGCGAGCATTGATTGAAATTCCGAAAGGAACAACAATTTCTTATAGCCAATTAGCCGAACGTATCTGTGCGCCGACGGCAACAAGAGCAGTCGCTTCGGCAGTTGCCCGCAACGAAATAAGCCTTCTTATCCCCTGCCACCGAGTTGTGCGCAAAGGCGGCGCAGTCGGACAATATCGCTGGGGAGCGGAAATTAAACGCCGTTTGATTTCCGATTTAAGATTTTAGATTAAAGGCTAATTATCCAAGCAAAAATAAGGCGAGCAATGCTCGCCTTTAATCGTAAATTAAATCCCTAAACCTTAACCCCAATCAGCGTTGCCGATGAGCAGTCCGTAATTTTTATATCGACATAATCGCCCGCTTTAATATTGCAGCTTTGAACCTCCCCGCAGGGGAATACGACCATTTTATTGCCCGATGTGCGTCCGCATAGCTGTCCGCCTCCGCGCTTTGAAGGACCCTCGACCAATACTTCGAAAGTTTTACCGACATCACGACGATTCGAGGCGAGCGATAGTTCGTTTTGCAGAGCTATAATTTCGGCAAGGCGACGGTTTTTCGTCTCCTCCGAGACATCGTCAGCCATCGTTTTCGATGCCGACGTGCCCTCTCTCTCGGAGTACTTGAACATATAGGCAGCATCGTATCCTACTTCGCGCATAAGAGACAACGTTTCGGCGTAGTCTTCTTCCGTTTCGCCACAAAAACCACACAAAATATCGGTCGTAATTGTGCATTCTGGCATATATTTCCTAATCGAGGCGATACGTCCCAAGTACCATTCCCGCGTATATCGGCGGTTCATAAGTTCCAGCACTCTCGTACTGCCCGATTGTGCAGGCAGATGTATCGAGCGGCAAATATTTGGGTGTGCCACCATTTGAGCAAGCAGTTCATCGGATAAATCTTTGGGGTGTGAAGTTGCAAAGCGCACTCTCAAATCGGGTGCAGTCTCCGCCACGAGTGCAATAAGATGCGGAAAATCGGTGTCCTCCGCCCTGTATGAATTTACATTCTGTCCCAACAGCGTAACCTCTCTGTAACCGCTCGCATATAACTCTCGCACCTCCCTTAAAATGGTCTGCACATCGCGGCTACGTTCTCTGCCACGCGTATATGGCACAATGCAATAGGTGCAGAAATTGTTACACCCCCTCATTATCGACACAAATGCGCTGACCCCCGTTTTATCAAGCCTTACGGGACGAATTTCAGCATAGGTCTCCTCCTTGGATAGCTCGACATTTATACCGCTTTCGCCCTTCATTGCCTCACCGACAAGTTGCGGCAATGAGCGATAACTATCGGGTCCTGCCACGATATCGACAATCGGAGCGCGCTCGATAAGTTGTTCCCTCAATCGTTCAGCCATACAACCCACGATGCCTACCACAAGATTACGATTGCGGCGTTTGTATTGTTGGAACTCTGCCAATCGTCCCCAAATGCGTTGCTCGGCATTATCGCGCACCGAGCAGGTATTGATAAGTATTAGGTCGGCTTCGGCAATATTTTCGGTATATTCCCACCCCTCGTCTTGCATAATAGCCACGAGAATCTCGCTGTCGCCAACATTCATCTGACAACCATACGTTTCGATATGGAGACGCTTTTTTGATGGTAGTATGTTGCTTAAATTCATAGTTAATTATGAAATAGTAAAGAGTAAAGAATAAACTAAAAATTTACTCTTTATCTGTTTACTATTTACTGATTAAAAAAATAGCATTTGCCTCAGACAAATGCTATTTTTTGTGTCATAAGGATTATTACGCCTCTGCCTCTGTGGTCTCTTCCGTAGCCTCAACAGCTACTTCGGGAGCAACTTCCTCTACGCTCTCAGCTACTTCGACAGCTTCGTTAGTCTCTTCTGTGGCGGGAGCTTCTTCGGTTGCCTCTGCTACTACTGCCTCTGCTTTTTTAGCTTCGATAGCTTTCTCGCGTGCCTCGCGCACCTTTGCTTCCTCTACAAGGCGAGCCTTTTGAGCTTTCGCACTATCCGAAGCAAGTTTCGACGATTTCGATGCAATCTGCTCACCCTTTGCTGCGAGCCATTTTGCAAATCTTACCTCAGCCTCTTCTGCGCTGAATGCACCTTTTGCAACACCACCGAGCAGGTGTTTTTTCATCATCACACCCTTGTACGACAAAATTGCACGGCAAGTGTCGGTAGGTTGTGCTCCTTTTTGTAACCAATCGAGGGCTCTGTCGAACTCCAAATTGATTGTTGCAGGGTTAGTGTTCGGATTGTAGGTACCAATCTTCTCAATAAATCGACCATCGCGTGGTGCCCTGCTGTCTGCGGCTACGATGTGGTAAAAGGGCGCACCTTTCTTTCCGTGTCGTGCCAAACGAATTTTTACAGCCATTTTTCTGCTTTTTTAATTAAACCTATTACTCCTTATCTCGTAAGGGAGCGCAAAGATACAATTAAAAATTAAGAATTAAAAATTGAATCACTTTCAATTATTCTGCAATCGTAGGTCGTTGCCAAAAATATTTGTCATCAGAGGTCTCGATTGGCGATCGATTACTCTCTTCTAACGTATAATCCGACGGAATGAGACTAACAAAAGTAGGTCGTTCTCGTTTGCCGATAGTTTCTGCATCGGAAGTACTATGGAGCGGAGATACCAAATAATATAGGTTCTTTGCCATATAATAATCCAAATAGTACTCTTTGGTTATGGGGTCTATGTTGTTCCAGTTAGCATCTTCGTTAAGTTGTAGCGGTGCTCCCGTGCGAAGCCTCTCTCGCACCTCGCCGATACCGAGCATTACTCCATTCTCGTCGGTTACATAGGCATTAAAGGTCGGATCGACCCATATCCATTTGCCCAACGTCTCGGAATATACAACATTTATGACGTGACAATCCGAAATCATTACTTTGGGCATACAGGTAACATACCTCGACTTGAACCCAAGGGCGAGGTAGCACTCATTGAGCATCTGTGCCATCATACGGCAATTTATACCTCGCTCCTCACGGCGGCATATCTCAACGAGGTCGATTGCATTTTTGCTTTCCGGATTATATGAACTGCCATCGTGGCGCACCACATTATGCGCCCAGCTGAGTACATTAAGAATACGGCTAATCTCATCGCCGTCGCCTGCTATTTTCTCAAGGTTAAAATACTCTTTAACTTTGACCAAATCGGGATCATCCACACTTTGATATGTGAACGTCGGAAGTTCTTTTCCATTAGAGGAAACATAGTCGCCCGAACGGCTAAGAAGCCACTGATAATCGCCCCTCTCCCGAAGTAATTGCATAAGTTCCGCAAATCGAGGCATTTGTCTTATGTTATCGAGGTCGGAATCATTGACAGCGTAGTTATACTCACTAAATCCGTGTTCGACTACCGCCTTTTCAAATGCCCCAATGGCTTCGGGCAGATTACCCATAAGGGAGTTGTAACAGGCTACGTCATAATATAAACCACTAAGGATATAGCAATACTCCGCCATAAATTGTTCAGGCATAGCGTAATAAATAGCCAGAATTTCTTCTGTATAGGAGAGGGCACCTGTGTAGTCTTTTGCCTCATAGGCTTCAACTGCCTCCGTTCCCAGAGCCTCAATCTTTTCGAACGTCTGTGCGTAGTCGGGTGTCTGTGACACAACCTTCTGAGTGCCAAATAGCACAATCAGAAAAAGAATAATCAAACCTTTTTTCATAATGTTATTCATTTTGGAAGTAAGACGAATTTCACTATCCAAATATAACATCAATCGATTATTTCTAACGGCTCATTACCTCTACACACATTCGCGAGTTGTGGTATGGGCATTTCCACATTCCGGCTCGGTCACCAGCTTTATTTACCCTGCCGTCAGCCTTAATACTCCACCACCATTCGCCTTCTAGATTCAAAAGATTGCTCTTAATATATTCCCACACATTTACGGCGAGTTCTAAATATTTCTCATCGCCCGTATGTTTCCATACGTTTACAAAGCCGACAACAGCCTCAGCCTGTACCCACCAATGGCGGTCGGTATCCGTATGTCCCGTCTCCAAATTATGCTCATAAATCATAGACCCGTCCTCCTCTAATCCTTCGGCGGCAGCATCAGCAATTTTGACAAAAACCTCCTTGACACGCTCGCATAGTTCCGGGTCGCCCAATACTTCTGCCGCCTCATATAGTAACCACGATGCCTCGATGTCGTGTCCATACGACACCTGTGGCAGAGTCGATTGCCAATCATCGGTAAAGAATAGTTTAAGATGGTGTGTTTCGTTATCAATAATTTTATCTAAAAACAGCTCAATAAGATGTGTCAAACTGCGCTTCAACCCCTCATCTTTCCAAACTCGGTATAGATTGGTGTATGGTTCGAGGATATGAAGGTGGGTGTTCATCGTTTTGCGCTCGGGAGCATCTTTTTCGCTCAACCGCACATCTTCAAGCTCACTCCAATCCCTCGCCAACGCTTCGATATAACCGCCGTGAATAGGTTCATAGCTATGCTCCTCTATACTATTGTATATAGCAATAGCATAATTTAAGGCATTTTGGTCGCCCGTTGCTCTCGTATATTCCGACAGAGCATAAACGGCAAACCCAAGAGCATAGAACTGCTTCTTGGTTTGTGTCGGATTACCCTCTACCGAAACCGCCCAATATGTTCCTCCATATATGGGGTCATAGAAGTTATGAATAAGGTATTCGACCGCTCGGCGGGCAGCGGAAAAATATTCCGGCTTACCTGTTACGCGCGCCGCCGCCGAATAGCTCCACGCAATGCGTGCAGCCAGCACTCCTCCTCGCTCGGCATAGGGATATCTGTTTCCCTTCCCATCAACACGTCCGACAAAACCACCTCTCACATTATCTTCCAGCTTCAACCAGTATGGAATAATATCTTCGACGAGCTCACTGGACAGCTCCGCCTGCAACTCTTTGAATTTCATGTGCGTACTATTTTTTAACAAAGGTAACATTTTATGCTCTATTTTAACTACATTTGCAATCTTGGATTTCAAAATTCAGATTTATAATTAAAATTACACTTTTTATGAAACGTATCTTTATACTTTTAGTTGCTTTTGTGGCTTTCGGCTGCACGGGTAACAAATTTATCACCGTAGAAGAGGGACAATTTATCCGTAACGGGAAGCCTTACTACTATGTCGGCACCAATTTTTGGTATGGGGCGCAACTCGGCTCTCAAGGCGAGGGTGGCAACCGCGAGAGATTATCTGCCGAACTCGATTCGATGAAGGCAATAGGTATCGACAACCTGCGCATATTGGTCGGTGCAGATGGAGCAAACGGAGTTTTCACGAAGGTCGAACCTACGCTGCAAACCGAACCGGGAGTCTATAACGATGAAATTTTTGACGGCTTAGATTGGCTATTGAAAGAGATGGCAGCGCGAGATATGGTTGCTGTGCTCTACCTAAATAATGCGTGGGAGTGGAGCGGAGGTTACTCTCAATATATTGCGTGGGCAACAGGCGTGGCAGCTCCTATACCCAACGTAGATGGTTGGGAAGCATACTCGGAGTACGTTAAGCAGTATGTCAATAACGCCAAAGCCAAAGAGATGGCAGCCGATAATGTGCGCCATATCATTAGCCGCACGAACCGCTATACAGGAGTTAAATATACCGACGACCCTACTATTATGTCGTGGCAGATAGCCAATGAGCCGCGTGCCTTTTCTGACGAAAATAAAGAACCCTTTGCTCAGTGGATTTTGGAAACGGCTCAACTTATTAAATCGCTTGATAAGAATCACCTCGTATCAACAGGTAACGAAGGTAGATGGGGCTGTGAGGGCGACCTTGCTCTTTGGGAGAGAATTCACTCATACCCCGAAGTTGATTATGCTACGATTCATATATGGCCTTATAATTGGAACTGGACAAGTGCCGAAACGACTGCCGAAGAGCTTGTCGTGGCAATCTCAAATACCGATATTTATATCGATGAACACGTCGAAATATGCACCCGAATTGCTAAACCGCTTGTTATCGAAGAGTTCGGCTATCTGAGAGACAAAATGAGCTTTTCGCTTGAAAGTCCGACGAGAAACCGCAACACCTATTATGCAATGATTTTCTCGGAGATTTATAAATCGGCAAAAGAGGGTAGCGTATTGGCCGGTTGTAATTTCTGGGGTTGGGGTGGCTTAGCAAAACCCGAACCTCATAACCACGACGGACACATCAGCTATTTTTGGGAGCGGGGCGATGATTATTGCGGAGACCCGGCACAGGAGGCTCAGGGTTTGAACTCGGTGTTTATCTCGGACGACTCAACGATAGAGTTGATTAAAAATATTAATTCAAAAGTAATTCAAAAGTAATTCAAAGATAATTCAAAAGTAATTCAAAAGTAATTCAAAGATAATTCAAAAGTAATTCAAGATTTTGAATCAAATTGAATAACATTGAATAACATTGAATAACATTGAATAACATTGAATCATATTGAATCATATTGAATCATATTAAATTTATAATTCATGAAAAGAATATTCCTCCTATTGGCAGGATTGGTAATTACCCTCTCTGCTATGGCGCAAGATGTTTCGTTGCGCATAAAACCGACACACGATTGGCTGTGGCTTAAAGGAGAGCAGGCACAAGTCGATGTAGTTGTAGTTAATAATACCTCTACAACCCTTTCAGACCGCATTACGCTCCGTCTTATGACCGACACGAGAAACGATGTCGCCCATTTTGAACAGGCTGTTTCTATCGGGGCTAACGATAGCTTAATGGTTACTTTCAAGTTCGATGTTGCGGAGGCGGGCTTTTATCGTTGCCGTGCAAAGTCTGAAACAACAGGCGTTTACGAACTCTTCAATATCGGTTATGACCCCGAAGCAATCGTCTCTCCAGCAGATGGACAGAGCGATTTAAAACGTTTTTGGGACGATGCCAAAGCCGAGCTGAAAAAGATAGAACCCAACTATGAGATAATACCGCTACCCGAAAATTCGGGGAATAATAAGAAACTCTACCTCGTTAAGATGCGCTCTTTGGGCGGAGTAGAAATACAGGGCTACTTGGCACTTCCGACGAAAGAGGGCAAACACCCCGTCGTGATAAGCTATATGGGTTACGGCTCGAAACCTTGGATACCACACCCTGAGGGAAGTCTCGACTATGTCGAATTTGTGCTGTCGGTACGCGGACAGGCTTTAAATGAGCCGACAAACATCTATGGTGATTGGCTTCGTTGGCATCTCGATGACCCCTCAACATATTACTATCGCGAAGCATATATGGACCTTGTTCGCGCCATAGACTTTGTCGTTTCGTTGCCACAGGTAGATACACGTTACATTTTTGCCGAGGGCGGCAGTCAGGGAGGAGCTTTCACTCTTGCGGCGGCGGCACTCGATGACCGAATTACGGCAGCTGCACCAAATGTCCCCTTTCTTTCCGATTTTGCGGACTATTTCCGTATCGTGCATTGGCCCTACGAAGCATTTTGGGCAGCACAGAGAGAATTGGGACTTTCAAACGAGGAGCTATATCGCAATATCTCATACTTCGATATCAAGAACTTGGCGGGCTGGATAACCTGTCCTACGATTATGGCTTTCGGAATGCAGGACGAGATATGCCCACCTCACACAAATTTTGCGGGATACAATCAAATCAAGAGCTCTAAAAAGTATTACAACTACCCTCTTTCGGGGCATTCGATACCTGGCGAAGAGTGGTGGAAAATACGAATGGAGTTTTTCGATAGTTTTTGGAAATGACGTTTTTTTTTCGTTCCTTTGTACCGAGTTTTAATAACAACTAAATGAAAGGTACAGTAAAATGGTTTGATACAGCCAAAGGTTATGGCTTTATCACAGCCGAAAATGGGACGGACATTTTTGTTCACCACACAGGAATCAACAAAGACGGTTTTCGCGCTCTCGAAGAGGGACAGAACGTAGAGTTCGAAGTAGGCGAAGGCAAAAGAGGCGAGCAGGCAATCAATGTTACCGTAGCAGAGTAATCTCTGTTCAAAAAAGGGGTGCAAATAGTATAAACTTTGTGGGGTTGCTTGCGGTCAAGCGGAGTAATTTACAGGTTTGTAGTTTTAACACTCTCACGGAAAAGATATATGATGTCTTTATGAAGCTATTAACGAAGAGCTGCCTTGTGGGCGGCTCTTTTTAGTGTTTAATAATTAGTGATTGGAGGTTAATTTTATTTACGACGCCGCAATTATTAAAATAATTAAATAACACCAATGCCATTAAGCAAATAATTAAAAATACAAACACCTATCAATATCAATCCTTATTAATTAAACCATTACTTTATGATAATTTTAGTATTAAACTGCGGCAGCTCTTCAATCAAGTATCAGGTAATCGATATGCGCAATACCGATACCAACACCCTTTTGGCAAAAGGTATCGTCGAAAGAATCGGTATGAACGATGCTATCCTTACCCACAAACCCGTCGGAAAAGAT
>QMCE01002467.1_pt1 | contig 10203 bp, 6 predicted proteins | sample 1821851 | NCBI WGS metagenome assembly QMCE01 (sample SAMN09453174, study PRJNA476694) | Termite gut metagenome, whole genome shotgun sequencing project. | isolation source: worker | host: Odontotermes sp. | place: South Africa:Pretoria | collected 2016-01-28 | reverse complement strand
AAAAATCCTCATTCTCTTGATTCATGGGTATTTTATTATCAAAACTCTGTTGGTAATAGGGACAGTATTCGTATTGAGATAAACTATTCGATGCGAAATCATATCTTTCCGGTTGAAAAAAGGAAAATCAATGTTGAGTTTTTAAATATTGAGTATGAGGTAAATACATTAGCAACGCTTGAATTATTCGGCTCAAAAATCAAAGCCTTGATTGAACGAACTGCCGCAAGGGATCTATACGATGTTCAAAATATGCTGAAATACAGTGTAATTCAAGCAGACGAACAGGATTTACTTCGTAAAATTATCGTTTTCTACCTCGTAATCGGTGCAAAGAAGAAGGTGGAATTACCATTTGATTTTGACAGTATCAATAGTCTGAAATATAGTCAAATACGTTCAAGTCTTATACCGGTGTTGAAGAAAAGTGAACATTTTGATTTTGAAGTTGCTAAAACAATAGTCCAAAACTATCTTGCTAAGTTGATGACACTTACAGAAAATGAAAAATTGTTCATTGAAAATTTTAATAAAGGCATCTATCGGCCGGGTTTATTATTTGATAATGAGGGTATTATTGGGCGTATTAAAGAGCATCCGATGGCTGTTTGGAGAACAAACAGAGGAACAGATTAAAAAGGCAGGAAGTAGGATTTTTGTGTCGCTTTGCATATTTTGTTCAATAAGTTAAATGATTTACTGAAATGAATATATTTGGGGTTGCTTTCCGAAAAAGAAGAATACAAGCACTTCTTTGATTATGTTGGATATAACGAAAACCGTATAATTTATTGAGTGAGATAAGGAGCAAAATGCCGTTAAAACAGCAAATGAGAATAAATCATTTTTAGCCGTTACCGGAGTCAGATTTTATATAATCTGTATCGGGAACAGCCAAACGGGTTAATCTAACGCTTTATAGATCGCGTCCTGTATGCGGGTGCGTATATCCAGCGAAAACAGTTTCGTATTTGTACGTGATGGGTAAGTGCGGTTGCTCAGAAAGATGAAGAACATATTATTGACGGGATCAATCCAGAAACAGGTTCCTGTATATCCTGTATGTCCGTATACATCGGGGGGAGCCAGAAGTCCGCAGGGTGAGTTTCGGGGGTTTTTGATATCAGGTTTGTCAAATCCCAGCCCGCGGCGGCTTGCAGGTGATTTGCTGCCGGTGAATAATTTGCATGTCCGTGTTGATAGATATCTTTCGCCTCCGTATGTGCCATTGTTGAGGTATAGCTGTAGTATTTTTGCCAGGTCGTTGGCTGTGGAAAATAACCCTGCATTACCGGATACGCCACCCTGAAATGCTGCCGCTTCATCGTGTACGTAACCGCACAGAATTTGCTTCCGGACAAAACGGTCGTTTTCCGTAGGAGCGATACGTAATGAGTCTATATGATGTAAAGGGGTATAGGTTGTTGAGGACGCTCCAAGAGGGGCCAGGAAATGTTTATACAGGTATTGATCCATCTTTTGCCCGGTCTGGCGTTCGATCATCATTTTTAACAGGATGAAATTAACGCAGCTATATATATATTTGCCGGGAGTTCCCATCCGGGAGTTTTTAATGCCTGCGATGATACTGTCGGTAACGAAAGCGTCGCTTACATATATATTGTGTGCTACTTCTGCGGTGAATCCCTTTTTTTGTTTATCGGAAACGATCTCGGGGTTGTATTTGAAGTTGGGATTTACGTACGTGTGCGCATCGAATTGTAAAGTATGAGTATTGTCTTTTTTCCGGCTGTATAAAGAACCGGAATAGCTATCCTTGTCAATCGCCTGTTCGTAAAACGCGATCGTAGCGGGAAGTCCGGATTGATGGTAAAGCATGTCTCTGATTATAATGTCTTTTTTGTTGGAATCTTTTAATTCCGTAATGAATGCGGATATTTTGTTTGTCAATTGAAAATTGCCTTCGTCGTACGATTTCATCAGCGAAAGCAGTGTTCCTGTGGCTTTTGAGACGGAAGCCAGGTCGTATACGGTATTTTCCGTTACTTTTCGTTTCTTTGTATTGTCAAAATACCCGAAAGAGTTATCATATATGATCATGCCGTCTTTGGCTATTATTACCTGTCCGCCGGGATAAGCGTCTTTTTCAAGTCCTTCCTGTATAATGGTGTCAATTAATTGCAGTTTGTATGGATTGATACCGGCCTCTTCCGGTAGATGATAGCCTAATCTTGTTTTTTCCGTTTGAAAACCTGTTCCGGGGGTGAAAAGATCCGGAATGTGTACGGCTAATTTCCCTTTGGCTGCTATTCCGCCGAATATGACCTGTGCGGCATAGTTTTCGGAGAATGGTGTTGCTTCATAAGCCAGGAGTACCGCCCGGGCATTCCCGATGGAGTTCCCGAACTTCGCGCATTGATAGGGTATGGTGAAAAATGTGAGGATAAGTTCTTTTTTTAAGGCGAGGTTATTTAATTCCGGACAGTCTTCGGTTTTTGTATTGTGCACACTGCAAATGATAAGGTCATAATGATCCAGTTCGTCATAGATGTTTTTTTTGTCTTTATGTTCCATGTTAGTGGGAATGTTGTAGCAATCAACATCCGTATATTTTTTCAATATCTGATGAAATACATTGTCTGTTGCTCCTCCTAATGAAACCGCTGCGATTCTTTTTTTGTTCAGTTGCCTGATTGGAATGAGGTCTTCATTATTTTTTACAAGGGTAATAGCCTCGGCATTTAGTTTTGCATTCAACCATTCGGCATGTGGAGCGTTGAGCCTTTCGTATAAAGATTTTGACGGTATTGTTTTGATTTCATTTAATCCGGCAATGTATTTATAGCGTAAAATTCTGCGGCAACACTTGTCCAGTTCGGACATGTTGAGTTCTTTTCGTTTGACTGCGTTTTTAACCGCTTCAAATTCTTTTTCCGGATTGACCGGACCTACCAGTACATCGTTTCCGGCTTTTAGCGCTTCGACGGCTATGCTCTCATTTTTGCCTGTGACAGCTCCTTTCATGGCTAATCCGTCCGTAAAACACAGTCCGCGGAATCCCATCTGATCGCGGAGCAGTTTTGTCACTACTTCCCTGGAAAATGAGCTCGGACGTCCTTTTGTGCCCAGAGCCGGAACGTTGAGGTGGGCTACCATAATGCCGGAAAGGCCGCTATTTATATATCTTTCGAACGGATGCAGTTCAACCCTGTCTAAACGTTCCCTGTCATGGCGGATGGTGGGTAGCAGGTGGTGTGAATCATTCTCCGTATCGCCGTGTCCGGGAAAGTGCTTGGCTACGGAAATGATACCGGCATTTTCCAGTCCCCGTGCGTATGCGATGGATTTACGGGCTACGTCTTCGGGATCTTCGCCGAACGAACGTATTCCGATTACGGGATTGGCTGCATTGCTGTTTACATCCGCATCCGGTGCAAAGTTTACGTGTATACCCATCTCGCGGCACTGGCGTCCGACCTCTTCTCCGTATTGTTCGATACTGTTTAAATCGGTTATGGCGCCTATCATCATATTTTTAGGAAAACGGGTCGTATGACTCAATCGCATAGATAGTCCCCATTCGCCATCAAGGGCGATCAACAGGGGTATACGCGCTTCTTTCTGGAGCCGGTTGGTTACGGTTACCTGAGATTCCGGATTGCCTCTGTGGAATAAAACGCCTCCGATCTTTTGTTCATTTACGAGTTTTATCAGCCGGCTCATATTTCTTGTTTCGCCGACCGGCTCCGCAACAATCATGAATAGCTGGCCGATGCGTTCTTCTTCAGTCATGCTGTCGAATACCGAGTCAACCCAGTGATTCATCGCATCTTCATCAACCGAAGCGAATAATTTGGGCGTTGTTTGCGAACAGATCGTTGTGGCATGTGACAATATGATGATGCATATAAAAGTGAATAAATACTTTCCCATTTTGTTTTTTATAGTTGAATTTTGAATGCAAAAATAATTTTTTGTTCCATAATAAGGAAGTGTTTTTTGTTTATTTATTAAAAAAACGGGCATTCAATGTTGCCGGGATTAAAATTTTTACTACCTTTGCATCCGCTTTACGTAATCGCTGTCGGGAAAAGTGATACCCGTTATGTTGCGTTTTGTTAGTCGTTAAACATATAAAGAGCTATAAAACAATGGATTTAATCAAAGTTGCAGAGGAAGCATTTGCTACTCAAAAGGAGCATCCTTCGTTTAGCAGCGGTGATACGATTACCGTATCTTATCGCATCAAGGAGGGTAATAAGGAACGTATACAGCAATATCGCGGTGTGGTTATACGCATTTCCGGTCACGGAACAAAGAAACGTTTTACCGTACGCAAGATTTCTGAAAATATAGGTGTGGAAAGAATTTTTCCGATCGAATCACCGTTTATCGAAAGCATTGTAGTGAACAAAAGAGGTAAAGTTCGTCGCACGAAACTTTATTACTTACGCCAACTTACAGGTAAAAAAGCGCGTATCAAAGAAAAAAGGGTTACTTCCTGATTTTTTGCTACAGATTAAAAAATATAACAAAAAAACTCCGGAGATTTTTCGGAGTTTTTTTGTTATGCCATATTTTGAATATAGCATAGTTTTATATTGCATCTTTTTAATTTAACCAGATAATGGGGTTGCGAACCGGTAAGTTACGTAATACTTCATCTACAACCGGGAAATGTTCCAGCCGGGTCCATGTGGCCAGGTATTCGTCGTTGTGCAGGTTGATGGCTCCGAACAGAAGAAAGGGTTGTGCAACAGGCCATTCGTCCCAATACATAACATCCTGTTTGTAGGGCCATTTGCCTTTGTCTGCGACATAAGGATAAAGGAATTCAATGCCTTTTTGCATACTTTTACCCTCCGGAGTCGTGTAATTCCATAGGTTTTGTTCGGGAGTGGAGAGTATGTGACAAAGCGTAGCCATGGCATCCAGATTGAAAAGTGAGTATCCGTATGGCTTGGTCCGGTTTATTTCGCGGGGAAAACTGCCGTCTTCTGCCATGTGTTCAGCCAGAAATATGTTTTTAAAACGATCGGTGCAGAACGCCGTCATATTATTGTTGCCCGTATATTTGGCAAAAACGGCTGCCTGCATGGCCCAACAGGTTCCGTGATTGTTGGTCGCGTTCATCTCTTTTATTCCGTATGGGTGTGTAGACATCCATTCCAGATAATCAGAAAACCATTTATTTGTTCCGAGCCGGTCGGCTTCCGGCAGTATGCCTGCTTCCTGCATCCTGATAAGTGACTGAACAACTTCTATGAAATGTATGGTATCTATAATACCTATGCCGCGGCCTGTGGCAATACCCTTGATGGCTTGTGCATAGAGCAGATTAGGATTCATTTTTGTCTCCTCATTGATAAACCATGCCCGTATATGCCGGAGAGCTGCTTCTGCATATTTCGCATCTTTCGTCAGCAGATAGGCTGAGGTCAGATTGCCGACGATCATACTGAAACGTATCATGGCATGCCGGTGTGCAACAAAATTATCCGGATTCGTTTCCCCATCCCTCTGAACATAAGGGCCATCCGGATTTTCCGGATCAGGCCACCAGTAATCACCTTCTGAGAAAAAGTCATGGATACCTCCCGCAGAACGTTCGGCGGTGAAAGACGTTACGGTTACAGGCGGTTCATTCAATTGTTCCGAAGCCCGCTTCAATATCTCGCTTTTTAAAGTGTCTTGTATGATTTTTTCTTGTTTTCCGGAGTTGTCGGTACAGGAAAGGTGTCCTATAAGCAGGATTGTCGTAATGAGGTAGAATAGATTTTTCATGAGTATAAGGTATTATTTTTGATACTAATTCTTCATTTATAAAAATCCGGAGAGTTGTAGGACTAACCTTAAACTCTTCGGATGAATTAATATTTTGTCAGATTAATTACTAACCTAAAATTCCGCATTCTTCGGTGTTCGCGGGAACGGTATAACGTCACGAATGTTTGCCATACCGGTAACGAACAGGAGCAGACGTTCAAATCCCAATCCGAATCCGGCATGCGGACATGTTCCGTATTTACGTGTATCCAAGTACCACCACATATCTTTCATCGGCACATTCATTTCTTTGATGCGTGTCAGAAGTTTATCATAATCGGATTCACGTTCGGAACCGCCTATGATCTCGCCGATTTTCGGGAATAATACATCCATGGCGCGTACGGTTTTTCCGTCATCATTCTGTTTCATGTAAAACGCTTTTATTTCCTTCGGATAATCCGTCAAAATAACCGGACGTTTAAAGTGGTTTTCAACCAGAAAACGTTCATGTTCGGATGCCAGATCTGCCCCCCAGTACACCGGAAATTCAAACTTGTGCCCTTTGGCTATAGCTTCTTCAAGGATTTTGATGCCTTCCGTGTATGACAGGCGTACAAAATCATCTTTCAGTACGCCTTCCAGACGATGGATCAATTCTTTGTCGAACATATCATTCAGGAACTGTATATCGTCACGGCAGTTGTCCAGAGCCCACCGTACACAGTATTTGATAAATTCTTCGGCGAGATCCATATTTTCCTTTATCTCGTTGAATGCAACTTCCGGCTCAATCATCCAGAATTCTGCCAAATGGCGTGGCGTATTTGAATTTTCCGCGCGGAATGTCGGTCCGAATGTATAAATAGCTCCCAACCCCATCGCAGCTAATTCACCTTCCAACTGGCCGGATACGGTCAGGCTGGCTTGCTTTCCGAAAAAGTCATCATCATATACGATAGCGCCTCTTTCATCTTTTTTTAAATCGTACAAGTTAAGAGTCGTAACCTGAAACATTTGTCCCGCGCCTTCGCAATCCGAAGCCGTGATGACCGGTGAATGGAAATAAAAGAAGCCGCGATCATGAAAGAATTTATGGATAGCGATTGCCATGTTATGGCGGATACGGAGTATGGCGCCGAATGTATTGGTACGGGGGCGCAGATGTGCGATCTCACGCAGAAACTCCATTGAATGTCCTTTCTTTTGAAGCGGGTATGTGTTCGTATCCGCTGCGCCGAGGATGTCTATTCGATCTGCCTGAATTTCAACGTTCTGTCCTTTTCCCTGTGATTGTACCAGTTTGCCGATTACGCTGATGCATGCTCCGGTTGTGACGGGTTTAAGTAAGTCTTCATTCAGCTTATCTATATCGGCGACAATCTGTATGTTATGTATAGTCGAACCATCATTTAATGCGATGAACGCAACTTGTTTACTTCCTCTCCGTGTGCGTACCCAGCCTTTCACGTTCACATCCGTGCCGTACGCATCCATTTTCAAAACATCAATAATTTTTGTTCTTGTCATAATTGCAACTGTTTGTTTATGGACGACTTGTATATCACTCATAGGCTCCCATACGGAGTGAATTTACCTCCTGTTCCGAGAGGTAACGCCATCTGCCGCGTCCCAGATTTTTCTTTGTTAATCCGGCAAAATATACACGGTCCAGTTTGGTTACATGATAGCCGAGGGTTTCAAACATACGTCTTACAATACGGTTTTTTCCCGAATGAATCTCAATACCAACCTGGCTTCTGTCATCCTCGTTTGCATAACTGATCGCGTCGGCGTGTATTTCCCCGTCTTCCAGTTCGATACCGTTAGCCAGTTTTTCCATGTCTTCAACGGCTACTTCATGGTCAAGCCATACATGGTAGATCTTTTTTTTCTTGTAAGAAGGATGCGTCAGTTTAGCAGCCATTTCTCCGTCGTTGGTAAGCAGTAACACACCGGTTGTGTTACGGTCCAGACGCCCTACCGGATAGATACGTTCCTGACAGGCGTTTTTAACCAAATCCATTACGGTTTGCCTGTTTTGCGGATCATCGGATGTTGTCACGCAGTTTTTCGGCTTGTTCAGCAAAATATAAATTTTACTTTCTATCTGTACCGGTTGATCATGGAATGTCACTTTATCCATGCGCGTTATTTTTGTGCCGAGTTCTGTTACAACTTCACTGTTTACTTTTACAACACCGGCCTGTATGAACTCATCTGCTTCACGGCGTGAGCAAACTCCGGCATTTGCCAGGTATTTATTCAGACGTATCGGAGCTGCAGGATCGGTTATAACTTCCTGATATTTTACGGGTTTAGGAAGAATTTGTCTCGAATAATTACTATGTCCGCCTTGCTGCGGTCTGCGCATATTGTATCCACTTCCTCCAGGTTTTCTTTGTTGGTATCCGCCCTGATTATATCCGCCGCCACCTTGGTTGTATCCGCCTCGTTGGTTGTATCCGCTTCTTTGTTGGTGTCCGCCACCTTGATTGTATCCTCCATGGTTATAGTCCCTTTGCTGATATCCTCCTTGCCTGTTACCTCCTCCCTGATCGTAACTTCTTCGTTGTTGGTAGTTACCCTGATTGTTGTTGCTGTAATTACGCCTTTGCTGATATCCCCCCTGACTGTTTTCCTGAGAGTAGTTACGTTGCTGATATCCGGAGTGTTCACCTGTTTGGTTGTAATTACGCCTTTGCTGGTATCCGCCGTCTCCGGAGTAATACCTGTTTTCGGAATCATTATCACTTGGCTGTTGGCGCCTTGGTCTCGAATCGTCTCCGTCTCTGTGTTGATAAGGACGTTGTTGGTATGATGACGATTGTCTTGTTTGTCCGTATACCGGTTGATAGGGACGGCTTGTCGGCATAGATGGCTGATTGTAGTCTACCTTACGTGTGTCTTTAATACGTAATCGTTTTCCTTTAGGTTTGTCTCCTGCACTTTCGGGATAATTTTGTCCGTAATCTCCATTTTCATTTCCTGAAGTGGCTTTAGGTTCGTTTTGTTCTGTAAAATCCATGTTGTTAATTTTTTAATTTGAATAATTGCAATCTCACGATTGCACTGAAAAAATATGCACACTAAATAATAATTTTTATATACCTACATAGTTCTGTGGTGTAACTGTTTTTAATTCATTTTTAATACCTTCTTCTAAATCTAAAGAGTCTATAAAGTTATGTATTGATTGTTCTGTTATCTCTTCGTTCACACGGGTCAGTTCTTTTAACGTCTCATATGGTTTCGGGTAATTTTCACGACGTAAAATTGTCTGAATGGCTTCTGCTACAACAGCCCAATGATTATTTAATTCATTCGTAATCGCTTCTTTGTTTAATAGTAACTTATTCAGTCCTTTGATCATACTTTTGAAAGCTATCTCAATATGAGCGAGGGGAACTCCGACATTTCGTATGACTGTTGAGTCCGTCAGATCCCGTTGCAGGCGTGATATGGGCAATTTGCTGCTTAGATGTCCCAATATTGCGTTTGCGATTCCGAGATTTCCTTCCGCATTTTCAAAATCAATAGGATTTACCTTATGCGGCATAGCGGAAGATCCGACTTCTCCGGCTTTTATTTTTTGCTTAAAATATTCCATAGAGATATATTGCCAGAAATCGCGACACATATCTATGAATATGGTGTTTATACGGCTTAATCCGTCGAATAATGCAGCCAGGTTGTCGTAGTTGGATATCTGTGTTGTCCATTCTTCACGTTCCAATCCCAGGAAATCCTTTACGAATCTGTTACCTGACTGACGCCAGTCGTATTCCGGAAAAGCAACCTTGTGCGCGTTGAAATTTCCAGTAGCGCCACCGAATTTAGCCGATATTGGTAAAGCTTTTAATAGCTCTAATTGTTTTTTCAGTCGGTAAACAAAAACCATCACTTCTTTTCCCAATCGGGTAGGGGAGGCGGGTTGTCCATGTGTTTTCGCCAGCATAGGTATATCTTTCCATTCTTCGGCATCTTTTTTCAGGATATCAATCACCGATTGTATGCCCGGATAATAGATTTCTTCCAATGCCTCTTTGATCATCAAGGGAACGGAGGTATTGTTTATATCCTGGGATGTCAGTCCGAAATGGATAAATTCTTTATATGCTTGTAATGAAAGCGTATCGAAACGCTCCTTTATGAAATATTCAACCGCTTTTACATCATGATTGGTTACTTTCTCAATCTCTTTGACGCGTGCGGCATCGTCTGCTGAAAATATGCGGTAAATTTTCCGGAGATTTTCCTTTGTGTTTTCGGTATTGAGTGACTTTAATTGCGGAAGTAGTTCGCAAAGAAAAATAAAATATTCTATTTCCACACGAACACGATAGCGTATCAGCGCCCACTCGGAAAAATATTCGGAAAGGTTTTCTACTTTATCTCTATATCGTCCGTCTACCGGAGAAATTGCTGTTAAAATCGAGAGCTTCATATATAATCTTAATACCTTATGCCTTAGCT
>QMCE01002466.1_pt1 | contig 10203 bp, 6 predicted proteins | sample 1821851 | NCBI WGS metagenome assembly QMCE01 (sample SAMN09453174, study PRJNA476694) | Termite gut metagenome, whole genome shotgun sequencing project. | isolation source: worker | host: Odontotermes sp. | place: South Africa:Pretoria | collected 2016-01-28 | reverse complement strand
CTTGACTGGAAAGTGGACGTGGAAAAAACCACGCCGCCCTCGGTGACGGGCGAGCCGTCGTCCGAAAAGGTCACCCTGCCGCCCAGCGGAACTTTACTGTTACAACCGACGGTCAAACAAAGCAATACGAACCCAAAGAAAAAACGAGAATGTTTCATGGATTCATTAGGTAAACAGGATAGCCGCGATTCGTCTCCCCCGCCTACGCGGGGGAGACGGTTTCCGAACAAGTCTTTTTTTTTTTAGACCGTACCGCCATCACGGGAATGACGCATGGCTGGTCGTGGGCGGAGGTGACGCACAACTACGGCAACGTCACGCTCTGGCCGTCTTGCGTTCGGGCCAAGGCCGAGAGCGTACTAACCGGCAGGGAGACGGGAAACGCTCTGACCGAGCCGTCACCGATCAAGACATTGAAAACGCCCGGATGCGACGATCCCCAGGAGCCCATCGCTTCAACGTTATCCGGTCCCTGTTCCGGCGTCGTTTCCGCCGCCTTAAACGAAAGCGGATCATTGGGCCCCATCGCAATGTTATTGGCTCGATTATCCGCGACGGCCCGACCGACGTTGTAGTTGCTGCCGCCACTGGAAGTATATTGGTAGCCGCCATTCCATTTGCTGGCTCGATTGCCCGCGTCGCCACTGCTATCCAAATTCAGCGCCCAAGCGGGAATGTGTTTTTCGCCAAAGCAAACCTGATTACTCGTGCCATCCGCCCACCATGCCATGGAGTCACGGGGTGTCCAAGTGGCGACATTGCGTGCGTTTGTGGTGCCTTCACTAAGCCCCGGATCGGTGGCTGATCCTCCGGTGGCCCAAGTGAGGATGGCAACACGGAAAGGACTTTCGTACCTTGCCGGATTCTCATTTTTCGGAGAACCGTTAGTGTTGAATGCGTTGCTGGACCGAGCATAGCCGTGCCACGAGCCGTATTCCGTTTGGGTTTTCGCGTCGTTCATTTTCGCAATGATCGCGGCATAATCCGAGAGGGGACCATTTAAGTCCGTTGATTGCTTGTGAGCAAATCCCCCAAGCGATGAAGGACAGCGGTAGACAGGGGGCGTCGCCACCGAATGACGCGTCTCGCGCTCCGTCGCGCTTCCCGAGTTCCACCAAGCATGTTCGGAAAGACGAATCACGTCATGGTTCGTATAGCCGTCCCAGTTGTTCGGATTCATCACGAACAGTTTCTGCTCATGGAGATAGTCATAAAGGCCCTGTTGCTCGATATAAGGAAAAAGCAGCATGAAGATCGTCGGGCGCCGGGCAAAAATGGCCACCGGCGGCAGCGCATTCTGCGAATCGTTAAAGTTATGTACGCCCAACCCGATCTGCTTGAGATGATTGCTGCACTGCATACGCCGGGCGGCTTCCCGCGCTGCCTGCACGGCGGGCAAAAGAAGGGCGACCAAGGTGCCGATGATCGCGATGACCACAAGAAGTTCAACGAGCGTGAACGCGACGAGCCGGGAACTGTGTTCCCGGTCCCGGGGATATAATCCCCGGCTCGTTATACGGCGCGTCGTCGGGCCGTCACGGCCTTCTATCCTGCCCCCCCCCCCGCTTAACAAAGACGTGTTCTCGCATGACATCCTCCACAAGAATCAAAGGTTTTCGGTGACGTGCCGCGATTACCTACGAACCACGCGACACGAACGAGTATATAGGGAACGTTCTTGAAAGTCAACACTTTTTTGGGAAAACCGGGGGGAAAGATACGACAAAAATCCATCTTGACCGTATCGCCGGACTTTGTTATACCGAACACCCTTGCAATTTCCCGAAGCCGGTCGCGTGCCGCGACGGGCGGTAGGCTCCCGGCTACGCGGTTGCCGATGCAAATAGGGTCCCGGAGGGTAGGCGGGCGTGCCGAGCAGCGCGGACGCCGGCGCATGAACACCGTTCCCCACGTTCGATTGCCAGCCATGATTAAGCGACTCAAGCAAGCCGTCACATTCGTTCTTCGCCCGTTGAAACTTTTGGCGCCGCGGGCTACTCGGGGCGTATTTCGCAAAAAAATCGGCGTAATCGACACGCTTGTTCGGGAAAACCGTTCCGTGAAGCGGGAAATCGCGTCCTTGGAAGCGGAACGGTCGCGACTCCTGGCCTTGCTGAAGGAGCGACAGGAAACCCATGAACAAACAATCGCGACGTTGCGCCGGGAAAACGATAAGGAAAAGGAAGCATTCCGGGAGGGCGTGCAAGCGGATTTCCGGAAGGAGCAGAAAGGGTATTTCACGAAAAAACTGTACGAGGAATTTCCGTCCATTCACTGGAACTGGTCCCTCAGCCGCCGGAGGGCGGTTTGTCCCGACGGCAAATTCGCGTTTATCATGGGGCCCCCCAACAGCGGAACGACCATTTTTTTCCGTATCCTCTTGGAACACCCGGAGATATGGGGACTTTTCCGCGAATCGAATCTCTTTACCATGGGGCATACGGACCGGGAGATCATCTCCACGTTCAAATCGTGGCAAAAAAGCGCCGAACAGGAAGGAAAGTCGATCGTTTTGGAAAAAACGCCGACCAACATCGAGCGCTGGCCCCGGATTCATTCGCTGATCCCCAACCATAAAATCCTGTGCATGATGAGGGACGGCCGTGATTGCGTCGCATCCGGCGTCGCGTCCCATCACGGGTCGCACGAAGACGCGGTGAACCGCTGGATCGACAGCGTCGTCGAATACGAAACCATGCAAGCGGCGTTCAAAGACGACGTGATATTGGTCCACCTGCGGGATTTGCAGCAGGATCCCTCCCTCGTGCTCATCCGTTCCCTGGATTTCCTGGGGCTCTCCTACGATTTCCATGTGCTTCAAAAGATGTTGCATTACCACGAACGGCCCCGGCACTTGGGCGACCAACGCGACATTCCGATGACGTTGCCGCAAACGCGGGACACACGCCGCGACCGCCTTCAAATGCGTTGCTACCAGGTCAATCAACCCGTGCAAAAAGACACGAGCCGTTGGAAAACGGAGTTTCCCTACGACCGTCACCCCGAACTTCACGAACGCCTGGCCCCCTGGCTCGCCAAATACGGGTACCTTGACACAAGACGTGACACGAGAGAGGATTCGGCCGAAAACACGGTCGGGCCCAACATGTCGGCGATGATGGAAAGAACGCCGGAGAAGACGCTGGAAAAAACGCTGGAAATTGATGTGAACCCGGTGGAATCGGCCGCCTGAGGAGCGGAAAACACGGATTGTCATCGGGCGGAAATGTGCTATACTGGACCCGTTCCGTTTCTCTACACACCGCTTCTCTGCACACAGGCGAAAACACGCGAGGAAACACGCAAGGCATCACTGCCGGCGGCGAAGCGTGGCGTCGTGGCCGGAGGGCGGGAAATGCCGTCGCAATACGAAAAGATCAGCAATAACGATGTACGATCCCAAATCCCCGAAGGCGGACGAATTCATTTGCCATGACGAAGTCATGGACACGCTCGCTTATGCCGAGGACAACAAGGACGACGTCGCATTGATCGACCGGATCCTTCAAAAAGCCGCGCTGGAAAAGGGCCTGACCCACCGGGAAGCCTCGGTGCTTTTGGCGTGCGAAATGCCGGACAAGCTGGAAGCGGTTTACGATTTGGCGCGGAAAATCAAACGGAACCATTACGGCAACCGCATCGTCCTGTTCGCGCCGTTGTATCTTTCCAATTACTGCGTCAACAGTTGCGTTTACTGTCCGTATCATCGCCGGAACAAACATATCGCCCGGAAAAAACTCTCGCAGGACGCGATCGCCCGCGAGGCGACGGCGCTGCAGGACATGGGCCACAAACGGTTGGCCATCGAGGCCGGGGAAGATCCCGTCAACAACCCGATCGAATACATTCTTGAGAGCATTCAAACGATTTACGGCATCAAGCACAAAAACGGCGCGATCCGCCGGGTGAACGTCAACATCGCGGCCACGACCGTCGAAAACTACGTGAAACTGCGGGATGCCGATATCGGTACATATATTCTTTTTCAGGAAACCTACCACAAGGAGAGTTACGAGCGCCTGCACCCGACTGGACCCAAACACGATTACGCCTATCACACCGAGGCGATGGATCGCGCCATGCGGGCCGGAATCGACGACGTGGGGCTGGGCGTCCTGTTCGGCCTGGAGCGATATCGTTATGAAACGGCGGCGTTGTTGATGCACGCGGAGCACCTGGAAGCGGTTTTCGGCGTGGGCCCCCACACGATCAGCATGCCGCGTATCAAACGGGCGGACGATATCGATCCCGGCGCATTCGACAACGGCATCGACGACGACACGTTCGCCAAATTATGCGCGGTTATCCGGGTCGCGGTTCCTTACACGGGCATGATCATTTCGACACGGGAAAGCCGGGCTGTCCGGGAACGGCTTTTGGCGCTCGGCATCACGCAGGTAAGCGGGGCGTCGCGAACCAGCGTCGGCGGTTACGCCGTGCCGGAATCGCCTTCCGACAACACGGAACAATTCGACGTCAGCGACAATCGAACCCTGGACGAAGTGGTTCACTGGCTGATGGCGCTCGGGTATATTCCTTCCTTTTGCACGGCATGTTATCGTGCCGGCCGGACCGGCGATCGCTTCATGGCGATGGTGAAAAGCAGGCAGATCGAGAACTGCTGCCACCCCAACGCGTTGATGACGTTGAAGGAATACCTGCTCGATTACGCCGACGCGGACACCCGTTCCCTCGGCGACCTGTTGATAACACGGGAATTGAAAAGCATTCCGAGCCCGACGGTCCGCGAGGCGTGCGAAAAACACCTGGCCGCCATCGAAGACGGTCAACGCGACTTTCGCTTTTAGAACGCGGTTTTACGCCGAAGCCGGCTGCGTTTCCGGTTTATACCTTCGGGAAATGCGCACGGCTTCCGGCATGACCGTGATTGTTACCGTGATTGCCACCAGGATTGTTACCAGGGGCGTCCCGACCGCACGCCTTCCAGGGATTCGGCGAGACGCGAGAGCGCTTCGGTTTCGATCTGCCGTACCCGCTCCCGGGTCAGCCCGAGCGCCTCGCCGATTTCCTTGAGCGTTTGAGGTTCGTGCCCTTCGAGGCCGAAACGCCGTTTCAAGACGGCCGCCTCCCGGATGTCCATCGTTTCGATTTGTCGCATCACGTAGCTGAGGTTGTCGCTTTCCAACATTTCCTCGTCGGGACCGCGATGCCGCTCGTCCATGATCATCTCGCCGAGCGACCAGCCGAAATCCGCTTGATCGGTCTGGGGCGTCAAATTGTAGATGAGAATCGCCTTTTTGATGATCGGCAGTTTTTTACGCGGCAATCCCAAAACGCGGGCGATTTCTTCCGGCGTCGGGGTTCGACCGAGTTCATCGCTCAACCGATTGGTCGCCCTTCTCCATTTCGAAAGCAGTTCGACCATGTAAGCCGGGATCCGGATTGTTTTCGCCGAGTTGATCAACGCCCTTTTAATCGATTGCTTGATCCAATAACTTGCGTAGGTCGAAAACCGGGTTCCCATTTCCGGATCGAAACCTTCGACGGCGCGGAGGAGGCCGAGATTGCCCTCTTCGATCAAATCCTGGAGCCCCAGCCCTTTTCCGGTATATCCCCGGGCAATGTTGACGACAAGGCGGAGGTTGGCGCGAACCATCCTGTCGCGCGACTCCAAATCTCCCTGCTCGATGGCCCTGGCAAGACGTTGTTCTTCCTCGGATGTCAACAGCGCGGTGGAATTGATCTCACGCAAATAGGTCTCCAGCGGCGATTGAACCGCGTTCGAAAACTCCACGGCTTCGTAAGACGTCGAATCAAACATGTTTTGGCCTCTGAAAAGGGAATGGAGCCGAAGAAAACGGACTTGTGTTTTACGCCGAATACCGGTTTCGGTATTTTTCCCTTCTGGGATCGTCCGTGACATGCCCTTTCTCAAAAATATCACCAAAACATCCATTTTATGCTGTTTACCACGAATGTGCCGTCCATTCATGCCGAAACAATTGGGACGGTGGTAAGGGTAGGTTCACTCGCTTACGCTTCGTGCTCTGAAAACGGTCGTGATCCGAAAACAGGCGTGCGCTGGAATTGCTCATTCTGCTATTTTTCCGATATTTCCAATTTTACTCACAATATTCGTTGAGTTGCTCTGGCGGTCAACCCGATCTTTACGGTAGAATCTGTCGTTCTTTTCGGTCCGGAAAGAGGATATCGGCCGGGTGTCGGCGAAGGGAGGTGCTCAACGTGAAAATCGCAAAATGGATGTTGTGTGTGGCGATCCTGCTTTTCGCGGGATATGGCGTGAAATCGCTTTTCTTCCCCCGAAAGCCGGCCAATGAGATTTCCGCGGGCGACGCCGCGGTGTTGCGGGAGCTCGGTATCGATATTGATCCGAATGCCGATCCGAACGGCACTTCACCCGTTTTCGGATATGTCAATTTCAGTGAATCGAGTGAAACCGGTTCGATGCCGGAGATGTTCGGCGGCGTCAGTGTCGGCGGCGTCGGCGAGGCTCCTCCGTTCGGTTCTTCCGAGGGACAATCCGCGGAAACGCCCTCTACCGGGGTACAGCGAACGGCAACGGCCGCACCGCCCTTCGAGGTCGGCATTTCCGACGCCCCCCCGTCCCCGTTCGATACTCCGGTCGCAGCCGTTCCCGCACCGTCGTATGGAACACAGCATGGAGCACAGTACGGATCGCAGGTGAACGGGTCGAAACCTGTCGCGGAAGCCCCGGCGTTGGGTGCCGCCCCGCCTTTTTCGCCCGAATCGGTTCCCACGACGGCCCCTCCGTTCCATTCGGTTCCCACGACGGCACCGCTTTTCGAGCAGCCGCCCTCTCCCTTTGAAGACACACGGACCCCGAGCCCGCCGTCGCCGGTGCTTGAAGGGACCATGCCTGAAACGACCACACTGTTTCCGACTGCCCATCCGACTGCCACGGATTCTTCCATGACCTCCCCCATGCCGGAGGGGAAAAGCGATTCGGAAACGATTTCCCCCGCGGAAACCCCGGCTGCCGCCGATGTTGCCATCGATACTGTCACCGATACTGTCGCCGACACGAAAGCGTCCCTGCAAGACGTTGCGGTTTTACATGATATTCCGGTATTGGCGGACATTCCCGTCAACCAAGGGAGTCTGTGGGACTCGGCTGAAAAAACGCCTGTGAAAACGCCCGTTGCTTCGTCCGGTGTTGCTTCGTCCGGTGTTGCTTCGTCCGGTATTGTTGCGTCCGGCGTTGCTTCGTCGAATGAAGATGAACAACACGCGGAACCGCAGCCGGTGTTTACGCAGCCGAAAGTGAAATCGCTTCCACAGGTTACGGAAGAAGGGCCCACGCTTGCCGTTCGCCCGAATCCAAGCCGGAAATTGCCGCAACAGCCGTCCGCTTCGGAATCATGGCAGGCATCGGAATCGTTGCAGGCAAACGAATTGGTCCCCGTCGATTATCGACAAACTTCCGGCCGGGTGGATCATTTGCCGCCGGAACCACTCCAACCGGTGCCATCCCGACCGGGGCCGTCCCAGCGGGAAATCGTACCCGTTCGACCCGATCCGGTGCCACCGGCCGCCGATATGGTTTCGACGATGCATTTCGATGTCGCTCCGACCAATTCCGTGGCATTCAAGATGGATGCCCCCGCAGTGGATGCCCCGGCGGCGGATTTCCCGGCAACCGCGATTCCGGCGCAGGAGCCGGCTGCTTCCAGTACGACACCGGCGCAGCGTGAATCCATGCAGCGTGAATCCGTGCTGCGTGAATCGGTTGCCAATTATGTCAAGGCCCAGTGTTCGCTTATCGATTCCGGAACGATCGGGGCCGTCTGTGAAGGGTTCGATTGCCTGAGCCAGCTCAACGACATGAAAGACCTCAATGCCAACGAGCGTTCCTACCTGGCCCCGATTCTCGACAAGCTGGCCAACGATGTGATTTTCACGCCGGAAATTCACGTTCTTGAACCTCCATACCGGGTCGAACCGAACGACACCATCGAATCGGTTGCCCGGAAATTCGACTTGAACCCGGAAACCCTGATGCGGATCAACGGAATCGCGCGGCACCGCGTCTTGATTCCCGGCTCGGAATTGAAAGTCGTTCGCGGTCCTTTCGACGCGAAGATTTTCCTAGACCGCAAGGAGTTGCAAATCATTCTCGGCGGCCTGTACGTCGGGCGGCGTCCGGTCGTGATCGGCGAATCGCTTCACGGGCAAGAGGGCGAGTTTCTCGTCCAGGAAAAACGGGCGGTCGGCCCGGCGGCGCAGCATCGTTGGATCGGCCTGGGCGGTGGAAAAGGGATTACGAACAGCGATAACCCGTCCGCGCCGCATCCGAATCCGCTTGTCTTCGTTCCGTCCGTTGAAATGAATGAGCTGTTTGACCTGCTGAGCGACAAATCGACGATTACGATCACGAAGTAAAAGAACGTCGCCGAAAAAACGGTCTCCGAAAGGATTCGCCCGGCGAATTCGCGTTTCAATGCTTTCCTGTTCTTTTTTTGCCCCGTTTCCCATGAGTTCCATTACGAAAAAAGAAACCGGCGGTTATCACGACCGGTTTTGGTATCCGCGATTCTGGGACGGCATGACCCTGGGGGCATGGTTGAAAGTGCTGCGCAAGGGGAAATACCGCGTGGCGCCGATTCGCTGGGCCATGGCCGGGATTGTCACGGGATTGGCCGCGACCGTCAATACGCCTTTCGCGACCCTGCAACAAATCCGGTACGGCACGAAAATCCGCGAAACGAAACTGGCGGGGCCGCCGATCTTCATCATCGGGCACTGGCGCAGCGGGACGACGCTCCTCCATGAATACATGATTCGCGATCCGCGGTTCACCTTCATGGACACCTACGCCTGCTTCGCGCCGTCGCATTTCCTGGTGACCCGGCATTTCCTGCGCCCGCTGGTTTCGTGCCTGATGCCGAAAAAACGCCCGATGGACAACATGGCCGCCGGGTTCGACCGTCCGCAGGAGGACGAATTCGCCCTTTGCTCGCTGGGGATTCCTTCGCCATACCTGCGTTTGCTTTTCCCGAACAACGGGCCGATCGACGACGCGTATTTAACGTTGCGCAACGTTTCCCCGGCGCAGCGTTCGGCGTGGCTCGACGGGATGGAATGGCTGCTCAAGTCGTTGACGGTCCAGTCGCCCAGGCAGGTCATTCTCAAATCGCCCCCGCACACGGCCCGGATCAGGGCGATCCTGGAACGGTTCCCGGACGCCAAATTCGTTCATATTCACCGCGATCCGAGGGCGCTTTTTCCTTCGACCGTCAATCTCTGGATGCGGCTCGCGACGGATGAGGGTTGCCAGCGTCCCAAAGGCGGGCCCGAATTGGACGAATACGTTTTTTCGACGTTCAATACGATGTACGAAGCCTTCGAGGCCGATTTGCCGTTGTTGAAAGAAGGGCAGTTTTGCGACGTCGGGTACGACGAGTTGGTCCAAAACCCGGTCGGGACGATCGAGAAAACGTATGCCGCCCTGGGAATCAACCGCTTCGAGGCGATCCGGCCGGAGATCGAAGCCTTCGCGGCGACGCAGAAATCGTACAAAAAAAACAGGTTCGAACTCGCTCCCGAGATCGTCGAGCAGATCAATACCCGCTGGGCCGACTATATCGCCAAATACGGCTATCAATCCGGCTGATGTTCAAGCCGACTGACTTTCAAGCCAACCGACTTTCAAGCCGGCGTTTGATTCCGGCGAGCCGGGAGCGAGTCTGCGTGGAGCGGCCGGGATTGACGCGCATGCGCGTTTTCCGCCCGTTGCGGTATGCACGATTCTCAGCTTTTGCGTTTCACGTCGATTTCATCGGTCGTGTCGGCGGATTCCCGCTTGCGGAAGAGGATGCGGATCGGGACTTCCGCGAACGGCAGTTCGTCCCGCAAGGTCGTGAGCAGGTAGCGCTCGTATTGCTTCGTGAACGCGTCGGGCATATTGCAAAAAAGGACGATCGTCGGCGGCTGGATACCGGCTTGGGTCGCGTAATACACCTTCGGTTTGCGGTAATGAAAGAGCGGCGGGGGATTGAAATCGAGCGCCGCGGCGATCCATTTGTTCAACCGGGCCGTTGAAATCCGTTGCCGCGATTGTTTGAACAGCATCTGGGCGTGGTTGAGCATTTTGTGGACGTTCCGGCCCGTCAGCGCGGTAACGAACGCGATCGGGACATGCGCCATCTGCGGGAATTGTTCCCTCACGTAATCGGCCCAGCGTTCGGTCGGCATTTCCCCGGC